>Ga0247810_10000808_pt1 | contig 25506 bp, 25 predicted proteins | sample UWRJL119311C1_FD_179918 | JGI IMG/M metagenome (GOLD analysis project Ga0247810, IMG submission 179918) | Plant litter microbial communities from Arlington Agricultural Research Station in Wisconsin, United States - UWRJ-L119-311C-1 | ecosystem: Environmental > Terrestrial > Plant litter >... | reverse complement strand
GTGGGAATGCAACCTTCGAACAGGGTATTACCATACAAGGTACCGGCTCGCTACAATACACCACACCAAATGGCTACCAAATGCGTACCGCCATCAATATTCCGAACTATACGGTAGCGGCATACAACTCGATTATCGCTTTCGGACTGCCATCAACTTCTGCCGCGACCGCACGTGGCCTGTTAGTTGCCGACGGTAGGACATCAAATCATCAAGCTACCATCGGAGTATTGTCTCCAGACGAAAACGCAATTCTAGGCTTTAGCTGGAACGGCAGTACCACCACCGGATACCTCTCAAACACGGCAAACACACTCGCCCTGCAAGGCAACGGCCTAAACTTGCTTACCGCAACAAACAACGGTGGCGCAGCCAACGTCGGTATCGGTAACAGCGCTTCAGCTGGGCACGCACTCGATGTAACAGGTAACATCAACACCTCTAGTCAATACCGCATCAACGGAAACGTTGCACTCTCTAATTCAGCGCTAAGCTTTAGCGCAGCCAGTACCGCATCAATTGCTTCAGCCAGTGGTCAACTGCTTAATATTGATGGTAAAAACGGTGTTAATATCCAGAGTAATGGTACGACGGTAGCAACCTTCGGTAGTACAAACATTCAGATTGGCTCAGGTGCCGGCACTGGCACGCCTACCCTACTTACTGTCGACAAGGGTTCATCTGCCCCGACAGGCATGAGCGCAGCCCTACTTGGAAGTATGTATTACGACACAACTATCGGCAAAGTTCAGTGTTACGAAGCGAGCGGGTGGGGCGATTGCGGCTCAAGCCCCGATACTTTCGTCACACTCAGTCCTGAATATGCCAACACCGTTATACGAAGCGGTGGCATCGGCACCATGGCAACAGATTTCTGTTCTGACACACTTGATATTAACGACGGCAGTTCATCACAACCGACGGTATGTGGAACAAACGAAACATATAACTACTACCACTGGACGTCCGCGGAGTCGGCCACACAAACCCGAAGCCTCTATGTTACTTACAAATTACCGAGTAACTTTAACGGGTTCGTCGCGGGTTCAACATCTCTAATGGGCCGCACAGACAGCTTGGAATCTAACGTCAGTTATAAGATTTACCGCAACACAAGCACTGGTCTTACGAGCTGCGGTAACGGCACGGAAGTGTCGACAGGAGTCAAAACAAGCTGGCAGACTGTCGTCGCAAGTGAACAAGACCCATCAAGCTGTAGCTTCACTGCTGGCGAAAGTATCGTATTCAAAATTAATCTCGATTCCCAAAATGATGCAAATGCCTATCTAAGCAACCTTAGCTTTGCCTTCAAAAACGTAAACTAGCTTCGTTTATCAGTAATACCGCTATGGTAGAATAATACCAATAATGTTGCTCAAAAATCGTTTCGTCGTTTCAAAAAAAACTCTAGTCATCGCCAGCGTTTCAGTTGCGGTAATTATTGCATGTCTTGCCTTTGTAGTAGTGCTCGCTCAACAGAACAAAGCAAATAACACTTCAAATAAATCTAGCGAGCAGCCACAATTCTCAACGCTCCTGCCAAAGGGAAAATCTATTACCAGCCTTGGAGGTTGGAGCCGCATAAGTCCACCCAGTAGCGAACCGGTATTTGCCTACAACGACACAATAGCAGGCATTTCCGTTAATGTAAGCCAGCAGCCTCTCCCTAAGTCATTCGAAAGTAACGTCGATACTCAAGTTGCCGAACTCGCGAAACAGTACAGCGCCACCAATCAAATTTCAGCTGGCGATACAAAAGTGTACATTGGCACATCTTCAAAAGGGCCTCAATCCCTTATCTTCGTAAAAAATAATCTGCTGATACTCATAAAGTCTCAGCAGAAAATTGATAACAAAGATTGGTCGAAGTATATCGAATCCCTCAGCTAGTAGTTAAATACTAGTGAGATTTTTTATATGCTTCAATTGATTGGCCGACTTTTCCGTCAGCCTTGAGGTTCTCGTAAAACAATACCTGGTCTCGAGAAAGTACCATCTCGTCTTCTGGCCCATGGATCTCTTCGCCGAGCTTAATAAGCTGGACGTTACTTTGATCAGTTGATGTTTGCTGTGGATTCGTGTCCTTTGCATCGGTTGATTGTGTTTGAAGATAGTAAATATCAGTCAGCTTGAGGTAGTTATCGTTTACCGTACTCAATTTACCGAAATAGACCTGGCCATTAGTAAAGAATACAGCCTGATACTTGTTTTTATCGATTGCTGCACCAGCATTTTTGTTGCTGAGGCTCGCCCAAGCTAACAAGCTAACGACAACAATAAGAAGAAGAGCAATTAGGATAATTGGCAACTTAAATCTTTTGAAGGATTTCTTTTCCTGCGCAGGACGATGAGATGAAGGTGTGCGATGCACAGGTTCAAGCTCTTGCTTTGGTTGTTGTGGCTGTTCTGGCTGGCGATATGCAGGTTCTGACCTATTTACCGCCCTTCTATCTGCCGGTCGTGACGCGCGAAACGGTCCTTCATCCATGATTGATTCTCCAATTTCCTAATCTTACTTGGTCTATCATAGCATAAGGGGTATATCGTCGACAATTATAGGTATTGTATTAAAAGTCTGCAACAACAAGTTTGTGCATTTGCATCATATGAGCGTACGCATTTGGTCGCTGCATAAGCTCGTTTAAGTTTTCGGGAATAACTTGCCAGCTTAAGCCAAATTGGTCCTTACACCAGCCGCACTGCTCGGATTCAGGCACTTTTGAAAGCTTGTCCCAGTAGTAATCAATTTCTTGCTGATCTCTGCATTCAATAACGAATGAAACTGCTTCGGTAAACTTAAAATCAGGGCCACCATTAAGTGAAGTGAACTTCTGCCCGTCTAACTCGAAATCAACAACTAATACTTCACCCGCCATGGGCTTTTGAAAATCGAGTAACCCTTCGGTTGGATAGTGTTGTATATCGACTATTTTACTATTCGGAAATACCGAAACGTAATACTCAACTGCTTCCTTTGCGTTCGTATCAAACCATAAACACGGTGTTATTTTTTGTAGCATATACTTCTCCCTTTATTTAAATTGCTATCGTTTGTCGATATACTTATGAAGCCGTTCAATATACAACACGTACGTGTTACGCGAGTGTTCTAGCAGCTGCTTAAGTTCGAGTTTCTTCAACACAATCCCCGCGGTCTCACGGGTGAGGCCAAGGGCATTGGCAATTTCCTGTTGAGTAATTGATAATTTACGAATCGTTTTATTTGGAAACGTCGAACCTAACGTGTCAGCCATATACAAGAGTGTTCGTGCCACTTTTTCACTAGCATTCGACTGCCCAAGTGCTTCAATACGCCTAAGGTTTGTTAATAATATCTTTGTAATCCGGATATGACGCTTATAAAGGCTTTCTGGATTTTCCGCTAGGTGGTTCAGATAGGCCTCTGTTGGCACAACGCGGATAGTACAACGTGTATACGCCTGGTAAAAATACTGGCAACGATCTATAAGGCCAATCGTAAACCCGATTGGTATGTCTTCCCCCTTGGTGTCGATTGACACAATTCGCTCTTCACCTGTTTCGTTAATCGTATAGGTCTTAATAATGCCCGACTCAATAACATAGGTGCCCTTCGGCACTTCATCCTTAAGTAACACCGTTTGTCCTTTTTCAAAGACAAGTAGCGGGAAAGTAGTAATAAATTCATCAAAAGCTTCTTGTACCACAATATGTCCCCTTATAGGGGATTAGCTTCTTCAAGACCACCCCTATTTAGCTTACGCTTGATTTTTTAACTCTGCAACTTACCCTCTGCTGTGCCTAACTAAACAGCCTCTTTAACCCTAGTAGCGAAAGTCCGACCGCAAGCAACGAACCGGCAACGATGAACAATCGGAAGTCAAACCCGGTGTCTAATACATCTCGAGCGTCCACAGACGTATTATCGCCTAAAATTGCCGGTGCTTCGTCGTTAACTGGTGTCGTGACCGTCGTAAGCGTTGCGGTACTATTGGCGGCCTGCGAAGGCCGAGTGTCTACATAAATCGCAGCACTACGGGTAACGCGGCCAGCTGGCGCTTGAGCTTGTTCTTGCTTAGGCACAAATTGGATTGGGCCAGTTGGCTCTTCTCTGGATGGCTGCTCTGCAGGTAATTCATCAGGGTCCCCATATGGCGTATCGTTTCCAAAATCACCATACCAATTCTGGAAAACATTAATGAACAGTACTCCAAACCAGTCCGAAACGCCGAACTGGCTCCCTGATATATTCGCAATGTTAGCAAGCGCCACAGCCGACCCTGTTGTCGCACCGCCCGCCATCGTATTACCAGAGACGGTTGCGTCACCTGATTTCGCATCAACTGAAATCGTGTTAGTGATTCCGTGGTTCGATTCTGAATTTACTTTCAAGTCAGGTGCGTATGTTTCGTTTTTCGTAACCCCATTACCAATCAAGGCAGAGGTCGCACCGGCTGGCGCATCAACAATCACCCCTACCCATTTTCCCAAAACATTCACAAATACTAGTAAACTATTCTTGGCAATTATTTCGTGACCAGTTAAGTTGAATATTACTACGCCCGTATCAGCAGTGCCCGTTGTTGCAGTACCTGCGCTAGTATTGCCGAACACGGCAGCTGCGCCACTTTCAGCCACTGCCGAAATATTATTTACAATAGTAGTAGAGTCCTTCGTTGATAATTGCATATCTGAAGATTCAGCCTGCTTATTATTCGCAATCATCTGAGGAATGAAGTCTGGTGCTATCAAAATGTCGCCCTCTAGATTTCCATAAATATTAATTGTCCCAATGAACGATTGTTGAGTGGCGATCATTGAATTTAAAATATTTACGACATTTGCAACTGCCGTAGCAGAACCTGTTGTCGCATCTCCAGCAGACGTATTACTTGAGACATTTGCATTGCCACTTGTCGCACTTAAATCAACGTTATTATTTACTTCAAAGTTATTCTTAACATCGATACCCGAGCTTGCATTGCCACCCGCTTGTGCTTCTAACATAGCCTTCAAAAGCATTGGGTATAAGACAATATCACCCTTCACATCACCTAGAATATCTTGAGTAAAGGTTGCGACTTTTTGGTTATTCCCAGTTGTAACCGATGAGTTAACGACATTCAGCAATGTTGCCATAGCAGCTGCGTCGCCAGTTGTCGCACTGCCACCTGTCGTATTTCCTGCAACTGAGCTATTACCAGAAGTTGCATTCGATGTGAGGTTATTTTCAGCAGTAACCGTTGTATCAACGGATTTTGTTTCATCTGTCGAGCCGGTTGATTTATCCTCAGCTGCTGGCGGTGCAATAACAACCGGAGCGGGCGGTGCCTCATAAATACCACTCGTTGGGTTATACTGCCACTTCTCGCTATCCCAATGCCCGGTATCCTGGTTGTACGTATAGTTCAGTTTTGGGGTTTCGGGTTCAGCTGCCGGGGCCTGCACCGGCGCCTGTTCAGACACCTGAACAGGCGAGGTTGTCGTTGGTTCTTGTGTGTCGGCCATCGCTGCCATTGGATAGCCAGCCACAAGAATTAACGCGGTTACATATGCAAGTATTTGTTGGGTTACCTTTTTTATTGACCGCATATTCCCCCTTACTATCTTAAAATTCTCGGTGAGAGGGTGGTGGCAAAACAACACCACCCTCTCGCAAAACTTCCTTACCAAGAAGACGTGCTAGTTAGTCACACGAACTTCAAATGTAGATGAGTTTGTGTTTGTCACACTACCACTAGTAGCATCGCCACCAGTTGTGTTGTGAGTAACTTCAGCATCACCTGATTTAGCAGCTTGATCGCTCGAGTTGTAGATGTGAATATTGTTATTGTTATCTACATTAATTCGAACTGATTTCTCGGATTTAACTTTATTTACCGAGTCAGGACCAGTATTAGTAATACTGCCTGTACCATGATCGTCCCCGCTACCAACGCCAGCAACTGCTCCGGCGGTTTGAGTGTTATCAACTTCAATAGTTGCACCTACTGAGTTATTGTTAGCTCCATCGCCGCTAGTTGCGCTGCCGCCAGTTGTGTTACCCTTCACCTTTGCATCACCGCTTGAAACGTACTGGTGATTCTTGTTTGAAAGGTTCACATTGTTGTTATTTTTAACGCGCGTCTCTGTACGAGATTTGCTCGTTACTTCGTTATGCGAGTCAGGACCGGTTGTACCGATCGTACCTGAAGTCGCTCCCGCAAAACCCGCGAGACCAACAACAAGTCCAAGCGATAGAACACTTGCGCCAACTGCTTTTTTAATCTTAATCATAGCTGTCCTCCTTTATATTATTGTCCTCGGGTGTCCTCCCGACTAAACCTAACTATTTGAGTGTTTGTCGAGTGGCCACTAACGATTACGACAAGAACAAACCTCCCTTCCACATTCCTCGCAATTCTTAATTTAGAATATAATATAGGCCACTGAGTGGTATACGAGAATTCTCACATATGAGTCAGTTTCTTGAACTAAACTGAGAACGCCACACAGCTAGACTGGCAACTGGCAACAAGAAGAATGCTGATATCGCTGAGAAAGAGAGCTGAATTTTAATCATAATTTTTTCTTCGTTTAACCAGATGCTAGCTAGAAGAAAACTGGTAAAAATCAACCAACTGTACCAAACAATAATAAGCTCATTGGTGACTAAGCTAAGCGATATGATTCCAACAAATAGTACTGTTATGAGAAAATCAACGCGTGGCATACTTATAGGTGATACGATGTTCTTCGCCCCACCCACCCGCACCCTAGAGCCACGTTGCCACAGCAAGTCATTAAGGGAATGAACAATTTGAGCTAGTGAGCTTGTTAGCATCGGCTTAGTGACACGCAGTGATATCTGCCTACGCTCACCTTTCATTACAACCGCTCTCTTGATAAACGAGGGTGGCACGATGACTCCAGCTTGAAGCGAAATAACAACCTTACCGTGTTTACTTTGTTGATATCCTTTTCTCAATGCTTCGACAACGTTGCCCGAATAGTCTTTGACAATAACAATATCGAAATTATGATATTGGCTGCGCAGAAGTGCTTTTAACGAGTTGCGAGTTCCAGTTTCATTGTTTCGAGCGTATACAAGCACTGTCACCCAAGGTTGTACCGGTTTACGCAATTTTCGCATTCGTTTTTGAACATCCGGTTCTTCAAAAATTTGATACGAATGGATAAAAATTAATCCGATAATCGCAAGCAAGCTTAAAAGCGCCATCCACAAAAATATAACAGATATTAGCTCGCTCATAGTGACGACACTCCTGACAAATTAAATGAAACCAATGTTCTGTAAGTATCAAATGGCCCAGAACATGTTTGCAACGCTAGTGTTGGCGAACCAATAGTTGCAAAAATGCCCGTATCGTCCGGTTTCACTTCGCGACTCGAAACAAATGTATAAGAAAATACTTTTCCAGAATCGGTATAAACACGCGCGGTTGCCCCTTCAGCAATTTCCGGTACCTTCGCAAACAAACCGTAGCGTGCATGACCATAAATTAACGTCGAACCATTGCTGTCGTTAGCGGGTACCGACCGGTCAGCATAAAATGCCGATTGTGTATCAAGCGTCCATGTTTGGTCGGTTGTGTCATACGACCCCATCCTAACCGGTAGATCAATACCTACGCTATCTACCACTACCCGATTTGGAATTCCAAGGTTGATATTCGTAAGAGCTGCGCCATCAAGCCGTTCCCGTGCAACCGTCACTGTCGTGTCGACGCTTTCGGGTATCGGTTGAGGCCACAGAATTGCTACAAACATCCCCATCACAAACAAGTTTATTGCGCCGATAGCAACGTAAGTCTGCCGGTTATTCGTACCGCCCTTTGTATTCATATCTTACAAAGACTTATAGTAACGATAAAGCGCAACGGCACCCACGCCAACCCCTGCAATAACAGCCAGTGAAGCCGCAACGACAATCAGCAGCGTCTGCGAAAAGGTATCACTTGTTTCTGGCAGCAAAGCAACTTGGCCGGCACCGGTTGCAGTCGGTTGCACCGGTGTTGGAGCTGGAGTTACCGGCGTTGTAGGTGTTGTTGGTGTCTCGGGCTGTTCGGTAGCTGGTACAACCGCTTCAGCAACACAGACTCCTTCAAAACCAGGGTTTGTAATCGTCACAGAAAAAGTCGTCCCATTTTCGTTAGTAACCGAACCAGAAGTTGCGTTACCGCCCTGATTATTGTCACCGTTGCTTACCGTACCAGATGCAACAACTTGATTGTTGTCGTTTTTAATTTTTACCTTGTTTTCATTTGTAACTTCGCAGCTATATTTGGTGGTAGACTTACATAAGTTTTGCGAGTCAGGGCCGGTGTAACCTATTTCGCAAACCGACTTGGCTAATGCCGATGAACTGATAATAAACGGTGTAAAAGCGAAAATCGCCACCGCTAAGACTTTCAATAGTTTCTTCATAATTACCTCCTAATATGAATTACATCTACTTGTTCAGCGCACTGTGTGTTTGACTTCATCATAAATCTGAGTAATAGATTTGTAAAGCCTTATGCTTATTTACTCAATTCAGCTAACTTCTTTGTCGTATTCGAGTTACGGATAGTAATTGAGGTATACGATTTTGAACGAACAATTTTGCTATACCGGGTACGACTGAATGTTTCAAGTGGTGCACTCCAGAAGATAACTGGCTCAACAGCTAAAACTTTTTCGTATTCTGGTTTTGCCTCACCAACTTCTTTTATAATTTCATCTGCCGTTACAGGTGCTATAGCGAAAAGGGCATTATGCTTCATATCACCCACTCCCCACCAAGAGGGGGCTTGCTTCAAGGCGCGATGCAATTCCTCGGCATGTATCACCGAGCAGATAACCGAGAATCCAAACTTCTGCTCAATTGCTTTTTCACACAAACGAACTAGTGCTACCTTATCAACTATTTCACTATCAAAAATAACGTTTCCAGAATTGATATATGTTTGAACATTCGAAAAACCCAGTGCTTCAAAACTAGTTCTCAAATCAGACATCGCTACCGGGTTCTTACCGCCAACATTAATACCACGAAGGAGGGCTATGTACTTCATCCTGCTATAATATAACTATATGAAGACAAAAGAAATTCTTAGTGGTACCGTCCACAAAATGCCGGCAGACCTAAAAAAGGCCCTGCTAGCAGACGCTGATGGTTTGGCAGCTTGGAATGATATCACACCACTTGCCCGTAATGAATGGATCTGTTGGGTAGAAGGAGCAAAGCTAATTGAAACACGGGCTCGCCGAGTTGAACGCACTCACTCAGAATTAGCTGATGGTGTTCGACGACCTTGCTGCTGGCCTGGTTGTATGCACCGCGAGAAAAACGGAAAAAACTAGCTTTCTAGTAAGACGCTAAGATTATTTTTGATAATACTCTCGATGTCGGCAGTGCCGTCCACCTTAATATTGAAATTAGAAGCAAATATTTGCTTGTCGTCGGGACTACCTTCGATGCCTTCAACGACATCAATTCCAGCTGAGCTCAGTTGAATACCAACGTAGATTTTTGCCTCTCCCGTTGATCGTTCAATTGTTTGAATATAACCCTTTTCGATTAAAAAGTTAAACGCGTTGAAAATGTCAGTCGTTGCTGGGTTAATATCGAGTAGGTTATTAGTCAGCCATTTCTTGTCGCTTGTAAGATACAGCCCACCACTCTTTCGATCAACAAAGCCAAGTTGGCGATTTTTCATAGTCAGAGGAACGGTACGTTGCAGCTGATAGAAATAGAGCAAAATCTTTCCGGCTGTTTCTTTAATTGTCACCTTTTCACTCCTTGGTTATCTCGGCAAATTCTGTATTTCGTATTCGCGTCGTTCTGTGTATTGTCAGTATACACTCTATTATATCCTAAGCACCTAGATAAACTTTAAAAAGCGTTGTATTGCACTCTTCGAGACTTTTCCGTTCGAGAAAGCAGGGAACTTTTTGAACGGCAGGTTCATTATAAATTCCATATTATTGGCAAGGTTTGGTTTATTGATAGCAAAAAGGAATCGTTGAGCAAGGCGTAAAATTCCATAAAGCAACCTGCCTGTAAATCGGCTATACCTTAGTTGCATAACAGTGTCTTCACTTGTCAGACGAGCCTTACGGTTCCACAAGGAACTCACGAGCGGTCGGCCAAGCAGGGTTTCAAATTCCTTATTCGACACGTCCCGTATGCTAGCAGAGTAATACGATTTAAGCGCACTCTCGACTTTATTATTCGCCACTCCATTCACTTTCAATGAGGCATGTAGTCTAATATCCTGTACAGATGCCCCAACTTCAACGACATACTCGCCCTTCGCTACTGCCCACGACTTAGCAGCTGTATGGTAATGGGCAAACGCATGGCTATCAAGCGTTACGGTAACCTTTTTCTTTTGGCCTGGTTGCAAGCTCACTTTTGAAAACGCTTTTAACTCTCGAGCCGGACGAAACGTTCCGCCTGCTGGCGGCTTAATGTATACCTGTGCAATCTCATCCCCAGCAACATCACCATCATTCGAAACACAGAATGTCACGCTTTTCTCGTTTACGACTATGTCACTATATGAAAATGTTGTATACGAAAGGCCATGTCCAAATGGATAACGAACTGCAACCTTAGTCGTTTCGTAATATCGATAGCCAACATACAGGCCTTCGCGGTGTTCGGCAGTTTTTTCTTTACCTGGAAAGTAATTTTTTGTTGGCGTGTCATCGTAAGTATACGGGTAGCTAACCGCAAGCTTACCACTCGGTGTCCGTAAGCCAGTAATAATATTCGCTACGGCAGTGCCAATTGCCTGCCCGCCGAGTGAGCTATGCAGAATTGCGGAGACATTGTCAGCGAACGGCATCTCAATTGGGCCGCCAGCAGCCGACACCACCACGATACCGTCATGCACCTTCGACAACTCCGACAATAATTCTAGCTGGTTCGCTGCCAGTTGCATCGTTTTTCTATCAATGCCTTCAGCTTCCTTAGCTTCATCTAAACCAATAAAGACAATAACAACATCAGCTTTTTTTGCCAAAGTTATCGCCTTACGCACCAGGCTTCTACCTGTTCCGCCCGCTCGTTTGAAACCGGGCTCATACCCTACTAACTCCACTAAGTCATTGTCAGCGAAAGCATCAATTGCGCTCACTAGACGAGTCGGATTTACAAGCGAGCTACCTGCGCCTTGGTAACGTGGCACTCCAGCAAAGTCGCCAATTAATGCAACTCTTGTACCGCTAGCAATTGGCAAAATTTGAGATTCATTCTTTAAAAGCACTATCGAACGTTCTGCGGCTTCGGTAGCAAGCTGGTGATGAGCGTCATAATCCGTGGCTGGTGCAGCTTTTATTGCTAACTTTGTCTCGAACACCAAACTTAAAAGTTTATTTGCCTGAATATCAACCAATTGTTCGTCGAGGTTGCCAGCTTTTACCGCTTCAACAATCTCCTTGTCAGTCGCCCCATTCGAAGAAGGCATCTCTAAAGTACTACCCGCTTTTAACCCAGCCACCCGCTCATTGTTTCCACCCCAGTCGGTTACTATTGACCCGGCATACTTCCATTCCTTCAGCAGAATATCTTGCAGTAAATGCTCGTTTTCGTTAGAGTACGTACCATTAACTTTGTTGTAAGAAGTCATTATCATTCTTGGCTTCGACTCTTCAACAACACGGCGAAAACCCTCTAGGTAGATTTCTCGCATCGTTCGTTCATCGACAACCTCATCAATAGACATTCGCAAATACTCTTGGCTATTAACTGCAAAGTGTTTAGGCGTAGCGGCGATGCCATTTTCCTGAATTCCTCGCACCATAGCTGAAGCTAGTTTTCCGGCAATGTACGGATCTTCAGAAAAGTATTCAAACGCGCGCCCGGCAAGCGGATCACGAACAATATTTAGCCCTGGGCCCAACAATACACTTACCTTATTAGCCACAGCTTCATTTCCAATTGCATGTCCTACTTGCTGCAAAAGCGCTTCGTCCCAACTATTAGCCAGCGCAGCTGCCGTAGGAAAACAAGTAGCCGGGATACTTGCGCCAAGTCCTAAATGGTCTGCCTTTCCACCTTGTTTACGTAAGCCATGCGGACCATCTGTCAGCATCATTGACGGAATCTTCAATCGCTTTATAGCCTTGGTGTTCCAAAAGTTCGCACCCGAAAGTAACGAAGCTTTCTCTTCGAGTGTCATTGCGTCAATATAGCTTTGGTATTCTAGCGGCACGGCGGTTATTCGACTTTACTCGTTTGTAAAACGTAATAAGTAATATTGTGCGCAGCATTTTGCAGTGCTGTAATCGTGCCGGCACGGTCTGCTTTTAGATAATCACGAAGCTGGGCTTCAAAAGTATTGTCACCAGGCAACGAGATGAGCGAGGCTAACATTAAATCGTTCCCCGCTTCAACCGCTTGGAGCGCATCGAAGTGCTCGCCTTGCCCAGCAAGCCCAGCGTCTGTCACAACAAAACCATTAAAGCCCCACTCGGTACGAAGTACGTCAGTAAGTAACGGCTTACTTCCGCCAGCCCAGATGGCACCAATGCGGTTAAAGGCTGACATAGCGCCATGCGCATCACCTTCTTTAACGGTAATCTCGAACGGTTTCAAGTAAAGCTCGCGGAGAGATTGTTCCGTCATCCAGGTATATAAACCGAAGTTAGCGCGGTTTGTTTCTTGGTCATTAGCGGCAAAGTGCTTCATCACTGCGATAGTTTTAGTTTCTTGTAGTCCGCGTGTCCAAGCTGCACCAAATTTACCAGCCAACAACGGGTCTTCCGAAAAGTATTCAAAGTTGCGGCCACCAAGCGGGCTACGATGGAGGTTTACGGACGGTGCATATACGGCATCAACGTTAAACGATTGGGCTTCTTTACCCATCGATCGGCCAACTTCCTCCGCCAAGCTGTCATTCCAGGTTGCTGATAGGTTTATTGGAATTGGGTAAGCCACCGTAGCCCAAGCTTGCAAGAAGCTGCGGACACTTGCTGGCCCGTCGTACATTGAAGTTTTCGGGACACCAAGTCGCTTAATACCGTTTGTCCAGTAACCACCGTCACCTGCCAATTTAATAAGCTCGTCGGTAGTAAATTGCTCAAGGAACTGCTGCCACGTAGGGTCATCGTATGCCAAGCTTTTTAGTTCTGCTAATTTGATATTATTTTTAGCATTCGTAGCTGGCTCGGTGGCTGTACTGGCCACGTGTTTGTAGTCGGATGCAGGAACAATCGCCGGCAGCTTAAAGTCGTCGCCTTCAGGCTTAGTTGGATATGTTGCTTCGGGGTTCGAACGAGAAAAGTAGGTTAAATCGCCATCGGCATCGTCAAAGCGATTCGTCACAGGTTTGCCTGTAGCGGTATCTGTATTTAATACCTTTTGGCTTGGCTGCTTATAAGAAAAAGTTGCGGCAGTGCTATGGACGTTGTGGGCGACATCGATTTTATAATTGCCAGCATCAAGTACCCAAGTTTTTGCATTCGTATCATCATAAGAAGCCATCGAGTTGGTTGCAAATTCAACAGAAACTGTTTGCGACTCACCTGGCTGCAAAAGCTTTGTCTTAGCGTAGCCAGCCAGAACTTTAGCTGATTTTTCTACTCCACCTTGAGTAAAGGGCGCTTCGAAGTAGACTTGCACAACATCTTTTCCGGCTACACTGCCTGTGTTTTTTACGGCAACATCGGCACGAATAGTGTTTCCGTCAGCTTTCGAAGCAGCTAACTTCCAGTCAAAACTAGTATACGAAAGCCCGTAACCAAATGGATATTGAACAGTGCTACTATACTGTGCCTCGTCCAGGAATGTCTCGTAATAACGATAGCCAACGTAAATGTTTTCAAGGTTATTTACAAAGTAGCGTTTAGCCGGCGCACCATCTTTTGTGTATTGGAAATCACCAGTGTTAGCAACGGCTGGGTTTGAATTAATATCATAAGCGTATGTATCGGTTAAGCGACCCGATGGGTTTATATTTCCCAGTAGAGTATTGGCAATGGCCTTAGTACCCGCCTCACCTGGCGCACCAATCCACATTACTCCGTCGACATGGTTAAAGTCATTTACAAAACTCACTTCAAACGCATTAGTCGTATTAAGCAGCACTACCACGTGTGCAAAGTTTTCATTAACAAGCTTTAAGGTTGCACGTTCATCATCGGTTAGCTTGAGTTGGTCAGCCTTGAAGTCCTTCGTTTCCATGCCGGCCCTTGAAACGACATAGATGGCCGTATCTGCATAGCTCTTGGCGTTATTGAGCACCTCGGTTGGTAATTGATCAACTGGCATTTCAGCTGTTGCACCTGCCAAGAAGCCCGCAATATTCGGAAGTAATGTATCAAGTAACGAAGTACCTGTTGGTACCTTATAGTCATCGGTTGAAACTTTTTTATCAAAAGCATAGTTGCTGTATACGTTATATAGTGGCTTATTATATTCAATACCAGTAGCGTCAAAGGCCGCGTAGAGCGTTTCAACATCCTTACTGGCAATTCCACCAGCACCGCCGCCGCCATACACAGGAGACGCAGCAGACGCCCCAAACACGCTCACTTTTTTTGATTGAAGCGGCAGAACCTTGTTCTCGTTACGAAGCAGAACAGTCCCTTCGCTCATCACTTCATTTGCGACCTGAAGTGAATGCTCCCTAGCGCTTTGTTGCTCGGCGGTCAGTGGCCTCGTTGCACCGTAATACCAAGCGGAAAAAAGGCCGATAACACTAACCAGAACTATCGCCCAAATAATAAGTACGTATTTGCGACGCAGCAGCTTCTTATAAAGTTTGTAACCTTTCTTTTGCGCTTTTCGCTCGGCCTTGTTTTCGAGAGAGTGAATTCTTTTCTTCCATCTCTTATCGGATTGAAGATCCTTTTTCCAAAGGCTAAATTGCTCTTTGAGCGGGAGTCCTCGACGAAGTTTTCGGGATGCAACAAGCTTGCGATACTTAGCCCGCGCCTTTTGTTTAAAATCGGCAATCGGAACGTATTTCACATTTTTTTGCATCATTCACCCCTTTGTATGTGGTGCCATTATAACATGGGCAAGCGAAGCTATAGCATAAGTGGTGTTTTAAAGTGAAGCAACGCCAACGGCAAGTTCGCGGTGCTCAGCAATAGAATCTTCAACTAAACTAATACCAACGGTAAGCGCGCGGTGGTCAGAAATTCCGTCACCTGATGTCGAGATACTATCGAATGAATACGATTTTGGAATCAAGAAATAATCGATACGTTTACTCATGCTCGGATACGAAATATAGTCTTGCTCTGTCGAGCATCGATAGCTCGCTTCCCAAAGTTCAGACGTTTGCTCAAGGTTACTTAAATTAAAGTCTCCCGCAATAATTCGTTCTTCACCACGAGAAGCAAGTATTTCGAGCGTCTCTTGAAGGTGCGCGGTTGCAAAATCGGTAATATCGGTGATAGAAAAGTGGACATTGGCAATTTTAACAATGCGTCCATTAATTTCAATGTCGAGTAGCTGAACGATGCGGTTGTGTTCGTCCCCTTCAGCCTGCTTAAGAATAATCGTGTCAGACTGAACAACCGGGAATTTACTAATAGCAGCCAAGCCTTCACGATACGTTTCATACTTCGAACTCGGCTGAAGGCGAGTTATCGCGCTTTGGATATTGGGATATTGCAGTGATTGGTTAAGTAGCTGAACTTGGTTGTACGGTGAAATAGTCGGCAAATACACGACCTCTTGAAAAAGGATAATGTCGGCTGATGTTGATTGTAAATATTCGATTACGGCAGGTTGACGTGCGTCCCAGTCATGGAACTCTTGCAGGTTTAACGTAGTTATTATCATTAGTCTAGTGTACCAAGACTTTTACAAACTACCCAAAAATCGTACTAAATAACCCGTTTACGCTTCAAGGCAACGTAAGACACAACAAGCACGACGCCCACCACCGCAGAGAGTGCGGCAAACGCCCATTCTGCATCAGCATATGGCAACTTGATATTCATACCGTACATACTGAAGAATATGTTTGGAAGCGTAATCATCACCGTAACAATGGTAAGAATTTTAATCGATCGGTTTAGGTTGTTCGAGCTAATCGAGCTATATGCTTGGCGAATGTTAATAATTGATTTGGTATTCGAACGACATGTTTCAATTGACTGCGTAATACTAAGCTCAAGGTCTTCAACAATGTCCACGTCGACTTCGTGAAGGTCGATACTTCTTCCTAGCTTCAATCGTCGGAGTGTCGCGCTTGCTGGCAGGAGCGCCGCCAAGAACTCGTTAATTTCATCCTCAATTGTGACAAAATCGATAAAGTCTTTATTTCGAATTTCATGCCCGCGCAAACGGTTTCGAATCACCTTAATTTGTTTACTAGTCGTAGTAATATACTTGTCATACTGCTCGGCGAATTGGTTAAGAATTTGCAGCATGAGTCGAGTCCGATGAGTGGTCGTAAATTTGAGTTTATTATTAAAAAACGGTGCAAAGTGCGGAAGCTTTCGAAGACTAATAGTAACTAGGCTATCTGCACCGTATACAATCAAAAGCGGCAAAGTGTCGAAGGCGCCATCAGGCAGAGCAATCGCCGCCCTCACATACACATACACAAGCTCGCCATCGCGTTCAAAACGAGGCATCTCATCTTCGTCCAATGCATCGGCTACGAGCCCCTCATCAAGCCCGTGGGTATTAATAAGTGTCGCAATTTCAGCGTGCGTTGGGTTCTCGGCATACACCCATGTTCCTGTTTGAAATGTGTCGTGCTCTTCGAGCTTCTTAGAATCACCAGACTTGTAGTAGTATTTCAGCATAGAGGTTTCTCCGCGGTTCGTTTTTTATGTTACTTGCTTCTATTCTAGACGGTATTGTCGCTACTGTACAACTAAGTTAGTAAATACGACTAATCTTTCTGAATAAGTGCTCTGTGAATTGTTCCATGAACCCTGGCAGGTGACCAAATTAAGGTGAGCTTTTCCGTCATCAGACCTAAATACGTCGGTTGCATCTTGGTCGGGAGCATAGGTCGCTAGGCGACTAACGACAAATGTCATTACCTTGCCATCTTCGCCAACCGTAGAGATTTCATCACCGGCTACGAGCGTATGAAGGTCGTTAAATACAGACGGTACGCTTTTCTTCCAACCATAGTGACCCGCGATAACAGCACTGCCCTCTTCGCCGGGCTTAGCACCTAATTGATACCAAGCAGCTTGCTTAGGGTTCTCGTCAATATCCATGTTTCCTTCTGCGGTCAGGCCTACTGCAGCAACGGTTGTATCGACATTGATTTTACTTATCTTCAGCTGCACTGGAGCTGTAATCGGGATAACAGGAGGTGCATTATGAACGATAGGCTCGGGTGTTATAGGCACTTCTATGTTTGCCGCAGCAAGTGGCGCGCGATACCGAGGCATGATATTGTTCAGAACAATAAAGGTTGCACACATCGACAGCAAAGGTACTGTAATAGCGATGAAGATATTTTGTACGATACGGTCGTATTGACGATGCACGCCTAACCTCTAGATTGAACGTTTTTTATAGACAGCGAAACCAACAAGTGAAGCAGCCGTAGCAAAAAATGTTGCTGTTGCTATCGTGATGAGAGTGTTTTTGTCACTCGACTCGCCTGTGTTCGGAAGCCCAGGAGTTTCATCGGCAGTATCGTTACCAGCACAGATTGAAGTAACAATAGTGTCGTTAATAAGTGTTACATTGCCGTTGCGAGCGAGAAGGCGTCCGTTGATAGTTGCACCGTTTGCAACAGAGATCGAGTTAAGCGCTAAGATAGTTCCTACGAAGTTTGCGGTGGTGTTAATCTCGGCAGTGTCAACTCGCCAGAAAACGTTACATGCTTGTGCACCGTTAACTAGGCTGACTGTACTTCCAGGTCCAACATCTAAACCAGTACCTTCGAAGGCTGCTTGGAAGATAAACACTGAAGATGGGTCGCCTTGACCATCTAGGATCAATGGTCCAGCACCAGCCGTGATACCAAGTGTTGTTGATGCGGAATCGTATACTCCAGCAACTAGCGTAGTTCCACCAAGCTCAGTTGGTACCGTTGTCAGCGGAGTGCGCCCAGCGGCGTCGACGTATGCAGTTGTAAGGTTATTTTTTGCTGTAAGAAGCAGCGGTGAGTTAGTTACGCGGCAAGGAAGTGGGCCAGTCGCATCGACAGAGTAGATCGTACCCGTCACCTGAGAACAAGTAAGGCCAATGCCGGCACCAGTTGCTGGGCTCAGACCTACGTTACCGGTAATAACAGATGCGTTGCCGGCATCGGTGATATTAGGTGTACCAGAAAGAATCGCAAAAGGAGACGCGGTTCGAAGGTTTACCGGTGCCGTGGCAGCGTGAGCTGAGTGGCCAGTTATTATAGTTGCTACGAATATAGCTAAAATCGCAAATAATGCGATTACAGGATAATGTCTAGTTTGAGTTTTTTGCATTTCAGCCCTTGTGTTGTGTTTAGTTTATTGTCCGAACTTACTTTTTATCAAATCCAACCTGAAACCTTGAAAGGGTTGTATGATACTGCCTCTGGATAATAATCTCCCGAGGTTCATTCTGCCTATGGTTATAGTAACAGCGTGTTAACTATTAAGCAATCAATATACGGTTCGGTTTTAGGTTCTGTTGCGAGATTGCGTTGGCGTGGTTGTATTACCGCTAGTGACCGCACATCCGGTTGCGTCAACAGCTGTTCCAACTGGAGTATTGGCACACTTATCAAGCGTATCCACAACTCCGTCACCATCCGTATCTAATGGAGTCGTTTCAACCTCCACGATACAGCCAGTTGCGTCCACTTCACTACCCGTCGGCGTATCGGCACAGGCATCTTCGCTATCGATTACCCCATCCTTGTCGGTGTCTACTGGTGGTTTTGGAACATTACAGGTACCAGAAGGGCCAACACTTTTTAGGAAGTATTCTTTATACGTTCCGTCAGTACCACCGCCGGTTGCAAGTAATCCGTTACTTCGGCAAACCGTTAGCTGCTGAACACCGGCGGGTGCAACAAACGGTTGGTTTGCCTGCCCTTTTAAGCCAGCCAAAATAGTACTGCGCCAGATAGGACCAGCCATACTCGAGCCACCGTTCTTCATTGGTGCGTTGTCGTTATTTCCGACCCACACCCCAACCGCTAGCTGCTTCGAATAACCAATCGTCCAAGCATCACGAGCTTCGTCTGTAGTACCAGTTTTTACTGCGACATCATACCCGGTTGTATTAAGGCTACTTCCAAAAATAGGTGAGCGGGCACTTTCATCATTCAAAATGTCAGATATCAAGAACGAGGCATTCTCACCCATTACCTGCTTTGCAGCTGGTGTACCTTTGCTAAAAATCTGCTTCTCGAACTTATCATTAATTTTCGTTATTGTTGTGGTGCCATATTGACTGCCGGAGTTCGCAAAGGCAGCATAGGCATTCGTCATTTCGGTTAATTTTGCTTCAGCAGAGCCAAGCGCCAGTGAAAGACCGTAGTCGGTTTTGTCGTCTATAGTGCTGACACCAAGTCGCTGCAGCGCCTCGACTGAATTTGCGACCCCAAGTTTCTGCATCACTTCTACAGATGGCACATTTAAAGATTGTGAAATTGCATTACGCACTGAAACGTCACCTCTGAATTTGCGGTCGGCATTCAGCGGTATGTAACCACCAAAATCGGTGCGTTTGTCGTTTAATATTGTTGCGGGCGTAATAACACCTCGCTGCAACGCCTCGGCGTAATACAACGGTTTTATACTCGAGCCTGGCTGCCTAGCAGTTACGGCCATATTTACCTTACCGAAATCGGCATTATTATAATCGGCGCTTCCCACCAATGCCCGTATCTCCCCCGAACCCGGATCGATCGCGACAACGGATGCGTTAGAGCCACCGTTCTTCTGCACAAAGCTCATTTGCTTCGCAACAGCTGCGTTGGCTGACTTTTGCAGACTAACATCAAGGGTTGTGGTCACCCTAAAACCAGAACGCGTGACTCGCTCTTCGCCGTATTTCTCGTAAAGCTCATTCAAGACCATTTCAGCAAAATGAGGAGCGGTATTATTTACACCATCACTTGGCGCAGCATAAGCAAGCGCCTCGACCTTCGCAGCATCGGCTTCCGCTTGTGTAATTGCTTTGTTATCTACCATTCGAGCTAATACGGTCGCCTGGCGTTCTTTGGCATATTCAATATTTCCAGATATTGGCGAATAGGCAGATGGAGCCGGTAGCACGCCAATAAGCATTGCACTTTCCGCCAAGTCCAGCTCGGCGGCAGACTTTCCAAAGTACGCCTTAGCGGCCTGCCCAATACCAAAGGCCCCTTCGCCGTAATACACCGAGTTAAGATAAAGGTCTAAAATATCATCCTTGCTATAGGTTTGTTCGATAGCTAAAGCAACAGTAAGCTCTTGGTACTTTCGTAAAACGGTTTGGTTATTCGAAAGCAGCGTATTTTTTGCTAATTGTTGCGTCAGTGTCGAACCGCCATATCCGGTCGCGTCACCACTCAGAAGGTTGGCGTACAGTGCGCCAAGAATACTAATAAACGAGAAACCGCCGTGTGTATAAAAGTTTTTGTCTTCAGCAGAAATAAGTGCCTTTTCGGTGTAATCAGAAATCTGATCAAGCGGCAGGCGCTCGCCGCGATCAGCCGTACCGAAGCTATAAAAAGTTTCATTGTTCTTATCAAGTAGCACTACCCCGGTGTTGTTGTAGTTCATCAAACGGTCAGGGTCAGAAATCGCACTAGCAAAGTAAACATAAGTAAAGATAGGGGTCAAAATAAGGAAAGCTAAAATTGGGCCACCAATAACAGCTATTTTTTTAGGCTTACTAAGACCCTTAAACCATTTATAGCGGCCCACAAAGAAACCAGTAACAGGGCCGCGTTTTTTAGTAGGCTTTCGCACTACCTTAGCGGTTCGCTTTGGACTATAAGATTTGATACGGGTGTATTTCGGCATAGTTCTTCTACCTATTATAATCGCATCGGTCAGTAAGTACTATAGAGGCCTTGCTTGCTTACGCTTACGTACTACGTTAACCTGTGGAAATACCCAGAACTTCATCCAGACGTAGTTCCAACCAGTAAGGAATAACGATATCACCAGTTGCGATATGTACGGGATGATGCCAAGGCTATTCAACCAGTTCAGGATGAAGATATTTATTATGAGGTTTGTTGCCATTAGCGCACCAAAACGAACAAGCTCACCACTGGTTTTGCGCTTACCGTTGTTCGTAAACACCCACTGCTTACTAAGAATGAAAAAAATCACATAACTTGACCCGATAGTGAATGCAGTCTCACCTAGCGTCAGCTGGGCAGCGCCCGGGCCCAGCAAAAAGAAGAATAGGTACTGCCAGCCAAACTGGATACCTCCAGATAGATTGTAACGGATGAATTCGAAGAGATTTTTGTGAGTTTTTTTAGTTTTTTGCTTGTTTGTCATTGTGTATATAGTATCCCCCTCATGCTTGCTAATAACAACTAGGTTTTTCGGATATACCGTACCGGGGTCACCACAACAGGGCCCGTTGATGTCACAATCCCCTCCGTCGCCGGCAAATACGTAATCGAAACGTCATCCGTAGCCGTGCCATTTGTTGCGCGGAACACGGAGGTTTGCACAGTAAAGGAAGCAGGGGCTTTAAATGTACGACTCAAGCCAGAGCCAGCCAAGGTCGGGCTAGGTCCAGAAACGTGGCTCCACGTAACAGCACCAGACGAACTTGTAGCCGTCAGCGTTACGGTCGTCCAAGGCTCTACGTCTACCTGGCTCGGACCTGCACTTACCGTATCGCCTGCTGACATTGGACCAATAAATCCTGATGATAAGTTCTCGACTCGAATCGAGTCAAAATAGGTACTACCATTCCAGGTTGTTCCAACAATTTGCCCAACTCGGAATTGAGAAATTGGGCCAGCCGCCCCGTCAAAATTTTGTCCAGTAGTTGACTTGGTCTCGATAGCAGTCGTTCCGCCGTGTGCGTACAACGCAATCGTAGCAGAGCCGCTACTTCCCGTAGAGCCGGCCGCGATTGCGTATTCAATGCGGTATTCAGTATTGGCCGAAAGCGAGGCGCTAAACAAGGTACTGCTAATCGCAACACCGCTACTGTCGTATAGTTGCAGTTTTGCAGCTGATGTCACAAAAAGCGATGCAGCCGATGTATTTACACCTTTGAATCTTGAAATATTAATTGCCGTCGTAGGCAGCGATGGAAGTTTAAATTCAAACGCTCCAACCCAACGGGTTGATACGGGTAAGTCGTTCCACACTAGGTACGCAGCGACCGTATCGGTAGTTGTAATATTATACCCAAGCGAACCGTCCATCCCTGCTGCGGTTGAGAATACAATTGTCGCACCAGTTGGTTTTGAAACCGCGAAGGCATCTCCCGACGCATTGCCGGAGTTTGCCGTCGTAACGGACGTTCCGTTGCTACCGCCTTCAGCAGTATTAAGTAACGAAGCCATTAAGCATTCTTCCTTGCCACTTCTGAACCGTCATCCGTCCAGGTGTTTCTGTTTGAGGTACCTGCCCCGACATTCGCGGTCACACCGCTGCGAATACCAATTGCCCAACCGGATGCACGTTGATCGCGGGTAAATCGGTTCCGATAGACACTTCCCCACGGAGAAACGTTTTGCGAGGCACCGGCGTTAATAAAGAAAGCCCCGCCCTTACACCAGTTGTCAGTAACCGTATTGTTGTAAATATCGCCACGACTACCATTTGTATACATTAGTCCTGAAATTGAACCTCCAAGAAACGCCCCTGGATCGCCAGACGAATACGTACCACCGCCTTCAACAATTGAGTAACGAGCGCTGACACCTTGCGCATAGGTATAGCCAATGCCCGAAACGGACTCGCTTCCAGACCCGGGCGTGCCGGTACCGATGGTCGTTGAGTAATGGGCATCCATATAATTTCCTTTGACTATCATGCCGTAACCACCCTGGTTTTGCACAAGGTCGTTATGAGTCTTGTTGTCCGACGGGTGAACAATGCCATCATTTGGATTCCAATACCACGCCATGGCGCTCATGTGATTGGCCTCTATTAAGACGTTCAAATCACCGCCACTAGATGTTGGCATATAAACACCAATAAGGTCTGTGAAGTTTCGAAGGTTTGAACGCTTAATTGTGAAATCACTGCCCATAACACCGGTCATACCCGGGTTACCTTGTGCAGATTGGTCGAAATCACAAAATTCAATAAGTGTGTTCGTAACATTAGCCGCACGCATATCAATAACTGTTGCGTCTCGCCCGAGGTTATTCTTAGAAATAGTCCATTTACAATCGCGAAACACCGTTCCCGAACATGCACCCGTAAACTTAATCCGCGTAGTACCAAAGTTTATACCTTCGTATACCTTATTGTTGCCTGTAACGTAATGAATGCCACCAGCACCAGTTCCAGAAAATGCATCTAGTGATATGCGCGGTCCATTGAGCGCACGAGTAGGCTGCGTTGTGCCTACGACAAATGTTGGGTCAGGGTCGACAACGGGCGGCGGTGTAGCACCAAGAGCAATCGGGTCTCGACCTCTTCGTTTCGCGAAGCCAGCGCCAACAACACGGGTTTCACCAGCTACCATATAGCCCTAACCCTGCGTCCATATATCATTCGTTACGGCCCAGGTAGGGAGTGAACCTCCCGGGTTACCAATAAACATTGCAACGTCTCCGCTAATGCGGTCGGTTGGTTGCGCAGAAATAACCGATCCACGATATGTCCAAGCAGATCCATTCCAAACAATTGACAGTATGGACGCTGGCCGTGTCGGAAGAGTAACCGCGTCGACAGCCTCATCAACATATTGCTTATTGGTCAATTCCGTATCTGCCGTAGGAGATATCAAAGAGTATACTCGGCCGAATGTAGCACTCCCATCCGACGCTCGGCGCACAACAGATGTGCCGACAGCGCTTGGGCTCGCGTATACCTCAAAGTCGGCATCGGAAGTTTCCGGCTGAGCATCGCCGGGGATAGGAGCGACTGTCCCTGAAGTAAAAGCGTTGATGACCCGATAAACCGTGCTGGATTTAATAAAGAAATCTCCCGGCAAATAAGGTGTGGACGCCGCCCAGCTAACCGGCCTTTTGATAGTTTGAAGAAGTACGTCATCTAAGTCGGTAATTGTTGACGTTGGTTGTGTTCCGGTATGGTTCGCGCGAGCTAGCAAAGTCGCATCTGGCGAGTTGACCGTAGCAGGCGTCGAAACCGTAATCGTGTCAGCCGCATCGTTTGGAGCAACCGTGATATTCGTTCCACCAACGAGAGTGGCAGCGATAGTATCCCTTACGCCCTCAGCGTCAACACCACTGCCACCAGTCCCGTTCTTCCACTTTGCTATGGATGAGTCATATGTAAGAACTTGATTATTGGCGGGACTATTTAAAGCAACGTCACTAGAACCAGCAACACTGCCGCTTCCTCCACCACTACCGAACCCCATACAACCCCTTGCTATTCAATTCGTAGACACGCACCATACAAACCCCTAACCTTACGGTATCTTGGTATTAAATGTAGTTAAGTATGAGCGTAATGTCAACTCTATGGTTAAAGTAAACCATAATTCACCTTAGAATAAGACTCTGGTTATTTTTTCGTGTAATCAGTTTCGCCCGGTCGTGTCTTGTTCTTCGAAATATACACTCGAGGTGAATTTAAAATTGGAAGCTGCAGCCACATAGGAACCTTAGCTTGGAAACCTATGTAAAAGAACAGCAGGCCAGTAACAACTATTGCGGCAATTCCGCCCCAGAACCATGCGTCTGGATTTGGAAGGTAATCTTTAGCAGCAACGGCGCCGATGCCTAGTACAAATACAAGTCCGACTGGGCCTGCGTATTTATTTAACGTAGCGCCACCAAGCCAGCCTGAAACAAGAAGCGGCAAAGCGATACCACTCGCAACAAATGACATACATATAATTGTGTACCAGTCAGGGGAATCACCAGCTCCAAAGATTGAATCGCCAGCAATGGCCAGTCCAGCTCCAATGATAGGACCTATAAAAATAAGTGCAATCAACCAAGCGGTCATTTTCTTGATAAATTTGTCGCTATATCGGTAGTTTGTGCCTTCGTAGCGTCCGTCAGCGTTTTTCTTTTGTGGGGTATCGTTGTTAGTCATCCCTCCAGTATACCTGCTTAATACGGTATAATTAATATATGAAGAGATTATATCGATCAACAACCGATAAAATGATTGCCGGCGTATGTGGCGGCCTTGCCGAATATTTTAATATTGACCCGACAATCATACGAGTTATCTTTGTTATACTCTTACTTCCCGGTGGTCTTCCTGGCCTCGTTCCCTACATTATCCTGTGGATTGTTGTGCCATATAAGCCTAAGGTAGACCATTCTAATGCTATTGATGTCGAGGAAGTGAAGTAAGTCTGCGGGCTGCAATTCTTATTTGAACTTGAATGATGAAGTTACGAGGTTGTACGCATCCACGTAAGTCGCGGCACCATCTTCGTACTCACCACTACCGTCATATGCATACATATAAACCACATCATACTCTTTACCCTCGCGAACGAAAATC
>Ga0247810_10000807_pt1 | contig 25535 bp, 23 predicted proteins | sample UWRJL119311C1_FD_179918 | JGI IMG/M metagenome (GOLD analysis project Ga0247810, IMG submission 179918) | Plant litter microbial communities from Arlington Agricultural Research Station in Wisconsin, United States - UWRJ-L119-311C-1 | ecosystem: Environmental > Terrestrial > Plant litter >... | reverse complement strand
GAACGTGGTCGCGTGTTTGCCTCACCGTTTTCAAAGCAACAACTTCACCCGGGAATTTTTATCCGTCGGCTTCGAGCACAACAGCTCCCACCGGGATCATGGTGAATTCAGCTTACTTTACGAACAATTACAAGTTCCGTATACGCTATGTTCAAAGTGCCAGCTGTACGGGAACCGTTACCACAACAAATCCCGGTCGCTACCTGGCCATTGATTATCCCATCATTACTTCGGGGAACCAATGCATTCCCTGCGGCCTGTCGTTCATCAATATGTGCGGCTATGGAGCGGATGCCAACGACGACGGTGTCGGAAATACCGGGACCGCAACGACTACCGTATTCGGAACCACCAAACGCAGCGTGAACAATGCCGAAAGAGGTGTGGAAATTCTTACTTCCCAGACGGCTGCATATGCTTCCCAAAATCTCAGCGGATCTACTTTCGCCACCAATTATGACCTGTGCAATGCCGAAGGAGGCGACAAACAATGCATAGACTGGGATGCGAACAACAATTTCTACACGAGCGTTTACGAAGTACTGGCCGATTTCGAGATTTCCAGTGTCAATCTGCAGTATTACAAAGGAACAACGCCACAGTCGACAACACTAAGCAAAGTTACTGCTGCCGGCAAAACACCAACGATCGGATGGCGCTATTCGGGTAACAGGATCGTTTCCTGCGGATCGACATCCGATCTGAACCCGGGTTGTAACGGCTACTCGTTTATAACACCTTCCCTCCCGAATCAGTTCCTTCGTGCCTTCTATGCGCTGAATACCGATAACCTCGGCAGAGCTTACTCCTATTATGGTCCTTCTTCTTCCACCCATTACTTCAGCGGCCCCATGTTCGCTCCTGTTGCGAAGCCGGACACACTTGCCGGATCAGGGAATTACATTATTTGTAACGGAAGCGAGCCCGTGTTTACCGGCGTCGTGGATTATTGCTTTTCATCCGGAGGGATGACCGGTGATCCTGTGATCTCCATCAGCGGACCGAACGGTTTTTCCGAAACAGTCAATTCGGGAGCCACCGGTACTACAACGATCGTTGATCCCGGAGATTACACCATAACAGCTTCAACTCCCGGTTCTCCTGCTCAGTGTATCGACTGCTCAAAACAAGTCTGCATCACCATTACGGCAGCTGAGCTGGATGTCTGCATGTCGGTGCTCGGGGTAAGCCTGAAATCATTCGACGCTGCTTACAAAAACCGGAAAGTAGAGCTTGAATGGAAAACCAGCGCTGAAGAAAACAACGATCATTACCTCATCGAGCGATCGGCAGACGGTTTGTACTTTTCCAAGATCGCCGAAGTGAAGGGAAGCGGAACAACGGGAGAAGCTCACAGTTATTCGTTCACCGACGAATCCTTCACCGAAGGCGCGCTTAATTATTACCGCCTGAAACAGGTCGACCTGAACGGGAAAATAACACCGCTGAAAACAGCCGTAGTGAATTGTCTGCCAGGGAATGAGCTGCTGGTTGTTCCGACAGGAAATTCCGGAGAATACACTATTCTAACCGGCGATCACACATTCGACCATGCGGAATTCATGGTTTACAACCTCCAGGGAGCACTCATCGCTTCGGGCAGGTTGAAAGAAGGCTCGGGAACCATACAGCTAAGCGGAGAGAAGGGAATGATCTTCCTGAAAGTTATCACAGAGAATGAGATCCTGGGGAAAAAGCTGATGATCGATTAACCGGAACCAAAAATCCCCTTCTCATTCCTGAAAAGGGGATTCGTTTAATCTATTAAAATACACTTAAGCCTCTACATGCATGTAAGCTTCAACGCTCGGGCAGGAACAAATGAGGTTTCTGTCTCCGTATGCATTATCAACTCTTCGAACCGGAACCCAGTACTTGAACTCTTTCAGGTAAGCAACCGGGTAAGCGGCTTCCTGCGGTGAGTAAGGATAATTCCAGTCTTTGTTGATGATACAATCCGCCGTATGCGGCGCATTTTTCAGTAAGTTGTTCTCTTTGTCTGCGTGCCCGTTCTCGATCTCGCGGATCTCTTCGCGGATCTTGATCATGGCTTCGATGAAACGGTCCAGCTCTTCTTTATCTTCCGACTCGGTAGGCTCGATCATTAGCGTTCCTGCAACCGGGAAAGAAACCGTTGGTGCGTGGAAACCGAAATCGATCAGTCGTTTTGCCATATCGGCAACTTCCACTTCAGCTGTTTTCTTAAAGTCGCGGCAGTCGAGGATCATTTCGTGAGCCACTGTTCCGTTTTTCCCTGTGTAGAGAATTCCGTAGTGACCTTTGAGACGGGAAGCAATGTAATTCGCATTCAGGATAGCTGCTTCAGTTGATTCGCGCAAGCCTTTTGCCCCGAGCATTTTGATGTACCCGTAAGAGATCAGCAGGATCAGCGCGCTGCCGTAAGGTGCTGCCGAAACCGCATCGATCGCCTGATCGCCACCCATTTTGATCACCGGATTTCCCGGAAGAAATGGCGCAAGGTGAGCCGCAACTCCGATTGGCCCCATTCCAGGTCCACCACCTCCGTGAGGAATAGCGAAGGTCTTGTGAAGGTTCAGGTGACAAACGTCTGCCCCGATATTTCCCGGATTGGTTAATCCAACCTGTGCGTTCATATTGGCTCCGTCCATGTAAACCTGCCCGCCGTTCTCGTGAACGATAGAAGTGATCTCGCGGATGCCCTCTTCGTAAACACCGTGTGTAGACGGATAAGTAACCATCAGTCCGGCGAGCTGGTCTTTCAGCTCAACAGCTACTTTGCGCAGCTCGTCGATGTTGATGTTCCCGTTCTCATCGCAGCCCGTAACAACGACCTCGAATCCGGCCATAACAGCTGATGCAGGGTTGGTTCCGTGGGCGGATGAAGGAATGATCATTTTCGTACGGTTGTGATCTCCGCGCGATTCATGGTAAGCTTTGATCACCATCAACCCGGCGTATTCGCCCTGCGCACCTGAATTTGGCTGCAACGACATCGCTGCAAATCCTGTACACTCGCACAGGTCTTTCTCCAGCTGACGAAGCATTGCGTGGTAACCTGCTGCCTGTTCAACCGGAGCGAACGGGTGCATATTGCCAAACTGCGGATTGGTGATCGGAATAAGCTCCGATGCTGCATTCAGCTTCATTGTACACGATCCTAACGGGATCATGCTGTGAACAAGCGAAAGGTCTTTATTTTCCAGTCGTTTCAGGTAGCGCATCATTTTCGATTCAGAATGATAGCTGCTGAATACGGAATGTGTGAACACGCCGTCTGTACGAAGGTTCGCTGCTGAAATGGTTGTTTCTGTGTCTTTGGATACCGAAGCTGCTGCTTCGAACAATTCGAGGATAGCCTCAACATCTGCTGTTGTGTGCGGCTCACCGAAGCTGATAGACAATTCGCTTTCGCTGATGTAGCGGAAGTTGATCTCTCTCGCCTCTGCCGCGGATTTGATAGCTACTACATCTACTCCTTTCACCCAAACGGTGTCGAAGAAGTTGTCGGAAGCTACATCAATTCCAGCTGCTTTCAATCCTTTCGCTGTTTTAACAGCAAGTGAGTGAACATGTCCGGCGATCGCTTTCATTCCGTCCGGTCCGTGATAAACCGCATACATTCCTGCCATTACCGCAAGCAATGCCTGGGCTGTACAGATATTGGAAGTTGCTTTATCGCGTTTGATATGCTGCTCGCGTGTTTGCAGCGCCATGCGCAAAGCCAGGTTATCGTCTGCATCTTTCGATACCCCGATGATACGACCCGGCATGTTTCTTTTGTACTCGTCTTTCGCTGCAAAGAATGCTGCATGCGGTCCGCCGTAACCCATCGGTACTCCAAATCGCTGTGAGCATCCGAACACGACATCGGCTCCGAGGGATCCCGGAGATTTCAGCAGAACGAGTGAAAGAATGTCGGCTGCTACAGCAAGACGAACGCCTTCATTGTTTTGTGTAAATGCTTTCAGGTCGGTAATGATCCCGTTGGTATCCGGGTACTGAACGATCGCTCCGAAGAACGTTCCGTCCGATTTGAACGAAGCCGCATCACCGATCACCAGGTCGATACCGAGATTGGCCGCACGGCCCTGTACCACCTCGATCGTCTGAGGGAAAGCCGTATCGGCGATGAAGAATTTGTTGTGATCGTCTTTGATCTCCTGGCGTGAACGCGAGTTGAAGAACATGATCATGGCTTCTGCTGCTGCAGTTGCTTCGTCGAGCAGAGACGCGTTGGCGATCTCCATTCCCGAAAGCTCGATGACCATTGTCTGGAAATTCAGAAGCGCTTCGAGGCGACCCTGTGAAATTTCTGCCTGGTAAGGAGTATAGGCGGTATACCATCCCGGGTTCTCGAGCACGTTGCGCAAAATTACCGACGGGGTGATGGTTTCGTTGTATCCTAAACCGATAAAAGAACGGAAAACCTTGTTCTGTTTTCCAAGCGCTGTGATGTGCTGCAGGTATTCCTGTTCGCTCATGGCTTCATCAATGTTCAGCTCGCCGTTTAAACGAATAGGTGCAGGGATGGTCTTGTCGATCAGCTCCTGAATGGATTTGACACCGATTTGTTCCAGCATTGCTGATTTTTCAGCGTTGTCAGGACCAATGTGCCGGGAAGAAAATGCGCTCATGTTTTTTCGAAAGATTTGAGACTGCAAATATACTCCAAGCAATCCAACTGGTAAAATTTAGGGGTACAAAAAGCGGTGGATTCCTGCTTTCTCAACTATGAACCACAAAGGCACAAAAGAAAACGTTGTTCTGCCGAAACAGGAGTTTTAAAGATGTCTTTCATTCTTATAGACATTCGCCCCCTGAAGCATGGTCAGATCATTTGGCAAATTCGGTTCGTTCATTTCTGCCTTTCAGTTTGTTGCCTGGAATGGTGTGTGAATGACCGGCTTCTTCCTCCCGCTGCTGATCGCTGGTCTTCCGGCTGCCGTTGTGGCTGTATCCGGGCGGACCGAACAGGTAGTTCCATTTTTCCGGAAAGCTTATTCCCGGCGTCCGCAGATCCCTTCCGATCTCGGTCCATTCATGCAGGACGATGCTCTTCATATCCAGGTGTTCGGGCGGAGTCGTGAGTCCGTACCTTATTTTCCCGTAGTCTTTTTCCGGCAGCTCAGCCTGGAACGTGCCGAACAGCTTATCCCAGATAATCAGGAACATGCCCATATTCTTATCGAGGTATTTCGGATTGGAAGCATGGTGGACCCGGTGATGAGAAGGCGTAACGAAAATGGCTTCCAGCCAGCCCATTTTGTCGATCAATTCGGTGTGAACGAGAATTCCCCAGATCTGCGTAGCTGCGAACACGAACAGAATATCCAGCGGTGCAAAACCCGCCCACGCCAGCGGCAGAAAGTAAATGAAACGGTAAAGCGGCTGAAAGACCGAAGACCTGAAACCAACGGTGAAGTTCATATATTCCGAAGAATGATGGGTAACGTGAACTGCCCAGAACAGGCGAATGCTGTGATCGAACCGGTGAAGCCAGTAGTAAAGAAAATCTTCCGCAACGACCAGCAATACCCAGTAAACAACCGCATTTTCCAGCTGAAAAAGACGGTGTTCGTAAAGCACAACGAACAAGCCGATGTAAAAGATCCGGATCGTTAGCTCAATCGCGCTGTTGAGCAGCATCAGGTAAACATTGGCCGCTATGTCTTTCCAGTTGTAGCTGTGCCGGTGCTGATAATTCGAGACGATCAGCTCTACCCCGATTATAAGAAGATACAAAGGAGTAGAAATGAGGATCAGCAGCTGTTCTTTCATGTCTTCCATAGATGCTCAAAAATACGCACGGAATTGCCCGTAGGATGGCTATAAAACCCGTTCCACCGCAAGAAATAGGAATTTTTAACCTTTCCCGGATGCCTTGCGGGATTTCAGACTAAATAGGTATTTTTGCAGCAAACCATCAGCTATGAAATCGTTTTGCATTTTCTTTTTCGCATGTGCCATTCAATTCTCCGGCTTCGCGCAGGATACGATTCTGACTTACCTCGACAAATCCTGGAAGGAAACCACCAAAGAGAACGCTGCCTATTTCCGGAAAACAGTGCAAACCGGGCCAACCCGTTTCGATGTCTCCGACTACTTTATAAACGGAACTCTTCAGATGCACGGAACGTATTCTGACGAAAAGCTTTCAGTCAGCGACGGGTATTTCACTTACTATTCCGAAAACGGGGTCCTGCTAACGGAATCGAACTATTCGGGCGATCAGCTCGACGGTAAGAGGGTTCACTATTATGAGAACGGACAATTATCGAGTGACGAATCCTGGAAAGCGGGAAAAAAGAACGGAACCCTTACTTATTACCGGCAGGATGGCAGCATCTCGTATGTTGAAGAACGCCAGCTCGATTCTCTGCTGTCGTGGAAATGCTTTCGCGAAGACGGTACACTGAGCACCGATCCGGCCGAATTTAACCGGGTGGCCGAATTTCCCGGAGGTCGCGAGGCCATGGTGAAATTCGTGGGCGATAATATCATTTACCCCAAAACAGCCCGAAAAGAAGGTCTTGAAGGGAAATGTTTCGTACAGTTTATGGTCACTAATGAGGGCCAAGTTTCGGATGTCAAAATAATCCGCGGTGTTCCCGGATGCCTGGAATGTGATCTTGAAGCTGTACGGGTAGTGCGTAAGATGCCCGACTGGATCCCGGCCATCGATCATAACAGACCTGTCGATTCCTATTTCAATCTGCCCGTTACCTACCAGCTGGAAAAAGCAGAGAAAAGAAAGAGAAAGAACTAGGAAAGACAACGAACACCGGATTCGATCAGGTTAGTCTTGGAATCCTGAAATACTAACGATGCTTACCGGATCTTTGCTAAATGGGGCAAAAGCCTAAAAAACACCGGGTCAAAGCACTCACTATCAAAACATTAGTAAGCAGGAATACGTTTTGGATAGGTAGTACTTAGGTCATGCCTATATCAAAGCTAAAGATAGCTTATATAAATGTTTGAAATTTAACAAGAAAGCCGTCGGGTTTAGCTTGAAATCCTAAGTTTCCTAAATGCCTTTCAGAAAGAATAACGAATCATTGCTTACAGGTTTCCATGCGCTTTTTCATTTCCGGTCCGCCCATCAGCTCGAATTTGACGCACTTCTTCTTCTTTTCGGCTTTCAGCACTCTAAGCTCTGCTTCCGACTGAGCGGTAACACCATTTTTCAGGATCCCGCTCGCCTTTTCGTTCAGCTTTTCTGTCGAGGCAATACAATCGCAGATCGCATCTTCTTTTTCTTCCCCGCAGGAAACCATCAGAAGGAGCACCGCGAAGCTTAATACAAGTGTTTTCATACGGTAAAATTAGGCTTTGTTCCTAAAATTGGGTTAATAACCGGTAATTTCTCACCACAAAGAAGCAAAGATGATCCTGGTATACGACAAATTTCCTTCTTTCTTTTGCGGGTTGCTCCTTCGTGGTTAAATGAGCAGGAAGACAATCATCAGTTTTTTATAAACCGGCTTTGAGCAGCCTGTCCTTCTCCCACGCAGCGAATGAGGTAACAACCAGCCGGCAGATCTGAAACAGGGATGCTGTTGTTGCCGGCATTTCCCGAAGTAACAACCTGGCCCGACAGATCGGTGATCACATACCGTGTGAAAGTCGTTCCCGAAACGATCCGGATAACCGAAGATGCAGGATTGGGTACCAGCACCAGCTCAGCAGCGATTAGCTCGTCCAGTCCGAGAACTTCAAATTCTCCTGCACCGATTTCCACCCTTCCGTTCTGAATACGGACATTGCCGTAAAAATCGGTTTCCCCCGGCAGCATGGCATAGGAAGGATTTCCCGCATTCACCGCAATGGAAGTCGCAGCTGTCAGCACAAAGGAATTGTCATTCAGCGGAAGCAGCGTAAACCCGGGATCTCCATAGATTCCAGCCGTTTCCTGGCCGGTTTGCTGTAACTGCTGCAAGGTGTAATTCCCTCCCGGCGTTTCTATCAGATTGCTCTGGTCTTCTGATCCGGTATAATACAGGTTGTAGTTCAGGGTCGTCGGGCTGACATTGACACTGGTAACCGCCCTGAGCCCGTCATGCGTGAAGAAAATATTGTTCTCGAAATGACAATTCTCGAAATAGGTCAGCACCAGCTCGCCATCGCCCTGGTCGGTGGTGTCGTTCCTGTAAAGGGTATTGTTGTAAACATCCGAATCGGTCACTTTTCCCGAAACCCCGGGATAATCGTAACCTCCGAAGGCAATTCCGGCACTGCCGTTAGCATACAGAATATTGTTGCGAACAGTGATCGTTTCCGCAGATTTCCCCGGATGTTCGCAGCCAATCTCTATTCCGTAGTCGTTTTGCGAGCAGGAATTCGAAAGCACTTCGATCTTCTTCGCCCCGTCGATGTAAACTCCCGCACAGGAAGCATAGGGAGAATGGCACCTGTAAACCGTATTGTGATGAATCCGGCCGTTTCTTGCCTGGTCGAGCAGCGGATCCGAACAAGTTTCCTCGTGGCCGATGGCTACAATACCAATATTCGTAAGGTCGTGAACGGTATTTTCAGCCACCTCAAATCCGTCGACATTCCCGTTAACGGCAATTCCTTCGCTGTATCCCAGCCGGCAATTAAAGACATCATTCCCGGTAATGACCAGGTCGCGGATAGCCGACCCGGCATCGGAGCCGAATACGATAATGGCCTGTGCATTGGTGGAAGCCGTTGCCACATCGTTCGCATCTCCGGAAAAATGAATGTCGTGAACGGAATTCTCCCGTATCATTATTCCCTGGCAGTTCCCTTCAACGAGAATTCCCTGCGCATCGTTCATGATGTTCTTCCGGAGCTCCATCCCGACAATCGAAATGTAGGACCTGTCAATGATCTCGATGACCGCATTCTGCTGGGTATTCTGCGATCCGTCCAGCACAGCGAAGCCTCCCGTTCCGGAGATCGTGATGGGATTACCCGGCGTTCCGCTCACATTCAGCGAGATTTTCTCGTAGTAAACGCCCGACAGTACGTGAAGCACATCTCCCGGATTCAGCTGATCGGCCCCGAACTGAACGGTTAACCAGGGATCGGATAGCGTTCCTGCCGCAACGTCATCACCGGTGGTGGAAACATAAAAATCGGCGCTGTATGCCGGTACAAAGCAAAAGATGCCGAAAAAAAAGAGGAGTCGTCTGTTCGCCATCGCGCTGTAATTTGTTATTTTGTCCGTAACAATAGTACTGAATGAAATCAAAACTTCCGCAAACCGGCACAACCATTTTCAGCACCATGTCGAAAATGGCCGCCGATTACAACGCTATCAACCTTTCACAGGGTTTCCCGAATTTTCCCGTTGATCGGAAGCTCCAGCAGATCCTGGCTGAAAATGCTTCGGAAAACGCTCATCAGTACACCCCGATGGCCGGACTTCCGGCTTTACAGGAACAGGTAGCCGCACTCATACAGGAACGCTACGGAAGAACGCTGGACATTGCTGCCGAGCTGCTCATCACAGCGGGCGCCACACAGGGAATTTTCACGGCCATCCAGGCGTTGGTTCACCAGGGCGACGATGTCGTGATCATCGATCCTGCTTACGATTGCTACGATCCTGCGGTTATTCTCGCCGGCGGAAAACCTATTCACGTTTCGATGAGCGAGGATTTCAGCATCGACTGGCATGGCTTGCGGGAAGTTGTGGGCCAGAGCACAAAGCTGCTTTTCATCAATAATCCGCACAATCCTTCGGGAAAAATGCTCACTGCCGAAGACGAACGAGAACTGCTGCGCTTAATGACCGATTATCCGAACCTGCTTCTGCTGTCGGACGAAGTCTACGAATTCATCACTTTTGAGACCCCACACCGGTCGGCTCACGATCATGAGATCCTTAGGAACCGTTCAGTCATTGTCTCCTCTTTCGGGAAAACATTCCACATTACCGGCTGGAAGATCGGCTACATGGTTGCTCCGGAATACCTGATGAAGGAGATCAAAAAGGTACACCAGTTCCTGGTGTTTTCGGTCAACAGCATTGCTCAGAAAACGCTTTCCGACTACCTTCCGCTCGTTAAAGTTTCGGAATTGGGTGGTTTCTACCAGGAAAAGCGGGATCTTTTCCGTGCGCTCATGAAAGAAAGCCGGTTCGAGCTGCTGCCAAGTGAAGGTTCTTACTTCCAGACGGCACGCTATCACGCCATTTCTGATCTCGGCGATACGCAGTTCTGTGAATGGCTGGTAAAAGAAGTCGGTGTGGCAGCCATTCCGCTTTCCGCTTTTTTCGAGGACAAACGCGACTACAAAACCATTCGTTTCTGTTTTGCAAAAACGGATGAAACGCTTAAACAGGCAGCAGAGAAATTATGCAGGATCTAATTATTACCATTGCGCAGGTCAACCAGATCTGGGAAGAGAAAGAAGCAAATCTCGGGCATTTCGAAACAATGCTGAAGGACATCGGCAAGACCGACCTGATCCTGCTGCCCGAAATGTTCCATACCGGATTCACCATGAACAGCTCCGAAATGGCTGAAAACATGGAAGACTCCCTCGCACTGGAATGGCTCAGAAGAATGGCCGCCGAAAAGGATGCCGCCATCTATACGTCTTTCATTGTCGGGGAGGACGAGGATTACTTCAACCGTGGTGTGTTTGTGGAGCCTTCCGGGGAGATTCACATCTATGACAAACGGAAAGCTTTCGTGCTGGCTGGGGAACATACCGTCTTTACACAGGGAAAAGAGCAGCGTATCGTTGAATTCCGCGGCTGGCGGATCAACCTGCAGGTTTGCTACGATCTTCGTTTTCCTGAAAATGTAAGGAACGGACTTCGGGAAGACGGATCGGCTCATTACGACCTGCTGCTGTATGTTGCCAACTGGCCCGAAAAGCGCATTGCTCACTGGGAAGCGCTGCTGAAAGCAAGGGCTATTGAAAATCAGTGTTTTGTTGCCGGCGTCAACAGGGTGGGGCTCGATGCCAATGATCTGTATTATTCAGGTGAAAGCAATGTGTATTCAGCATTAGGAAATGCCCTTCTCGAACGCGAAACAAGTGGCGAATATGTCCTTAATGTTATGCTTTCATTTAGCGATCTGCAGGCCACACGGACAGCACTTCCCTTTCTCATCCCGAATTAAGACCCTTTCACACTGTAATTGCTACCGCTTACTCATTATTTTTGTTATTCTCGCGAAAGCGATTAATTTAGTGTTCTTAAAATTAAGACTATGAAAAAACAGATTACCTTATTATCGGGGTTGTTGCTAGCTGCCGGAGCCTTTGCTCAGGTAAATGCAAATCTCCCGGTTGGGAAAGTAAAACCCTCCAACTTCACTACATTCGACGGGAAAGTAACTAACGTGAACTCGGGTAGTGTTGCTAAAGATGACGGAGATGAGATCTGGGCAAGTGATTTCAGTACGGCTTCAGACTGGACTATCGGAACATCCGGACAAGGAACATTCATTATCGGGAACAACGCGCATACTCAGGTCGCTTCTGCAACGAATGGTCTGCTTAACTACATGGGAATCAGCGCAACTACAACTTTCGCTAACGGATTCGCATTCTTCAACGGTATTCAGTACCTGCTTGCAGGAAACGTTGCTGCACAAAATACATGGATCGCTTCTCCAGCGTTCGACATTACAGGAATTAACTCTGTTGCTATTTCATTTGATCAGCGTTACCGCGCATTTAACTCTGATGTAACTTACGTTGAGTTTTCTACAGATGGCGGAACAACATGGGCTACACAGCAGGTAAACGTAACTGTTCCTACCAACGGTGCTTCCGTTCAGAACAATGTTTCAGTTGAGTTTTCTGCTAACGGAGCTACATCAGGAATGGTTCGTTTCCGTTGGAGCAGCCCGTCAGGAACTCCTAACTATGGTAGCGGATACGGCTGGATCGTTGATGATGTTAAGATCAACGAAACGTATGACGACAACATGAGAATGATCGACGCAGTATCTGTAATCGGATCAAGCGGATTGCACCTTTCCAAAATCCCGGTTACCCAGGTTTCCTCGGATATGGAAATCGTGTTCGGTTCCAACGTAAAAAATGTTGGTTACAACGACCAGGATGCTGTTATCAACGTTTCTACAACAGGTTACAACCAAAATGGTGATACTGTAGCAATCGCTGCTCTCGCATCCGATTCACTGGAGCTTTCTGTTGGTGGGTATCCTGTTCCTGCTACTGTTGGAGTTATTCCTCCATTCGTAGTTAAAGTACTCGCTTCAGGAGCTACTCTTGACGTTACAACAGATGACTCAATGACAATTCCTTTAGAAGTAACTCCAAGCATTATGGCTGTTGATGCTTACGATGGTACGCCAGCTTCAATCAGCGGATCATTCGAAAGCTTCTCAACTGCTCCAACTACCGGAATCACAGGATTGGGTACACAATACCAGATCTACGAAGACGGTGAGGTCGGTGCATTTGAAGTAGGTATCGGTCGGGTACCGGTAGCTGATCAGCCGGATTACCTGGAAAGAGAATTCCACGTTAGCTACTATTTCTGGAACGGAGCTGAGTGGGAATTCGCTGGTCGTACACAGGAAAAAGAGCTTGTTGCTGCAAACTTCGGTAGCACTGTTAAATTCTATCTGACTTCACCTATCGCTGTAACTCAGGATCAGGTAATGCTTGTTATCGCTGCATCTTACATCGGACAGGAAGTTCCTGTCGCTCTTTCAGGTTACGGTCCGGCAGGAACTACTGTTGGTATCAACGGTGATGATGAAGAAGATCCAGAAGATCTTATCGGTCTTGGTTCCGATGACGCTCCAGCTGGTATGACTGATGCTCCGATTGTTCGTATTGACTTCAAAAGCTATGTTGGTCTGACTGAACTGGAAGATGCTACAGATCTTTCTGTTGCTCCGAATCCATTCACAGATGCTTCAAACATCAACTTCACACTGAAGTCTGACGCTCAGGTTTCTGTAGTTGTTACAGATCTTACTGGTCGTGTTGTTATGACTGTTCCTGCAACTCAGATGTCTGCTGGTGCTCAGTCTATCTCAATCGACGGTTCTTCATTCAAAGCTGGTGTTTACAACTATACTTTGAAAATTGGAAACAACGCTACTACAAAACGTGTAGTTAAAAAATAATAACAGGATACTGTTCTGAAAGGCCCTGGCGATACTGCCGGGGCTTTTTTGTTTCCAGGCGTCCGGAAAAGAATAGCTATTTTTCAGCTATGGGAACCGAATGGGGATTTTTAGGCTTGTTTGCGATTTGCTTTTTATCGGCAACTATCCTCCCGCTTTCTTCGGAAATAGTGGTGCTGCTCTTTCTCACTTCCGGGTTCTCACCACTGACCACTTTCTTCGTCGCGGTAACGGGAAACAGTCTCGGAGGAAGCACCAATGTTCTGCTGGGCCGGTTCGGCAGGCAATTCTTTGAAAAGCGCGGTAAAAATCCATGGGGCAAAGAAACGATTGAACACTACGGAGCGTGGCTCGCATGGATCTCATGGGTGCCGTTTGTCGGGGATCCGCTGCTGGTAGCACTGGGATTTTACCGTACGCCGGTTTTACCGACGGTTCTTTTTATGGTGCTTGGAAAAGCTGCCCGTTATGCGGTGATCTGGTGTTTTTTCAGCTTAACGCAATGACAGAGCCAGTTTCCGGGCTTCCGCATCTACAGCAACATAATCTTCATAAGTAGGTTTCAGAACAAAGCTCGTCTCTTCCATCACCTGTTCATTGATGCGGGCAAGGTCGAGAAATCCTATTTTTTCTTCCAGGAAAGCCTGGACGCTTATTTCATTCGAAGCATTGAGCGCGCACGCCGCAGACCCACCCTTTTCCATTGCTCTGAAAGCAAGGTCCAGGTTTCTGAACGTAGAGCGATCAGGCTGCTCGAAAGAGAGATTAGGGTAATCGAGAAATGAAAACCGCGGGAAGTTTGTCTGAAAACGCTCTGGGTAAGTCAATGCGAACTGGATAGGCAATTTCATGTCAGGAAGTCCCATCTGGGCTTTCATGCTTCCATCCGTAAATTGAACAAGCGAATGAACGATCGACTGGGGATGAACGATCACGTCGATCTGTTCCGGTTTCAGATTAAACAGCCATTTCGCTTCGATCACTTCCAGGCCTTTGTTCATTAAAGAAGCCGAATCGATGGTAATCTTCGCTCCCATAGACCAGTTGGGATGTTTCAATGCCTGCGCCGGCGTAACGGTTTTCAGCTGCTCTGTTGTCCAGCCACGGAAAGGTCCGCCCGAAGCGGTCAGGTAAATCTTCTCAAGCGGGTTGTGAAATTCACCCATAAGACACTGGAAAATAGCCGAGTGCTCGGAATCTACCGGGTAAATATTCACCCCTTTTTCACGCGCAAGAGCCGTTACCAGCTCTCCGGCAACAACCAGGGTTTCCTTATTGGCCAGCGCAATATCTTTTCCGGCATGAATGGCAGCAAGCGTGGGCTTCAGTCCGGCGTAACCGACCAAAGCCGTCAGTACCACATGCACTTCCGTGAATTCCACGACCTGGCACAAAGCCTCAGCTCCTGTATACACGTGAATGTGTTCACTGGAAAGAGCCGTTTTAACTTCTTCGTATTTCGATTCGTCACCTATCACGACGGCATTCGGCTGAAATTTCCGGGCCTGTTCAATCAACAAAGCAGCATTTGATTGTGCTGTGATGACCTGGAGATCGAAATGATCCGGATAAGCTTCAATGACCTCAAGGGCCTGCGTACCAACTGAACCGGTGGATCCGAGGATCGCGATGCCTTTTTTATCCTTCATGCTGCAAATGTACTCATGAATTCAGAATTCAGCCGGCAGAAATGAAGTTTGGATTACTTTTGTTGCATGAAATACCGATTGCTGACACAAGAAGAACTGGAGCCGCTGGCTGAGGACCTGAAGGCTTTCCTGATCGTGAATGGAGTTCACCACGAAGAGTGGGTGGAGCTGAACGAAAAGGATCCGGAAAAAGCGACCGAGATCGTGGGCGCATTCTCCGATGCCGTTCTTGAGATCGTTTACGGGAAAATTCAGTTCCTGGAATTCAGAAGTACCGAAAGCTGCATGGTCTTTCATTTTCTTCCGGAAACACTGGAGCTCATTTCACTGAACCGGAAAGCAGAATCGGATACCGATTTTTCCACACCGGAAAGCATTCATGAAGCACTGGCAAAAAAAGCGGACGGGCTTACATGGTTCAAAACCTCCAAAGCTTACAGCGGAACACGGGCAGAGGAAATTCACCAATTGCTGGAACAGGGGTGTTACCTCTCGAGCCCGGAATTCTGGGACGCACTGCTTCAGCTGACGGAGAAAAACTGATTTACATGGTCTCACCAAAAAGGAGCAAAGAAATAGGACGCGGTCCGGCAAAGGGAGCAAAGGGAATTTTTGTATGCCACAACAAAAGGTTAACCATCGTCGTTGGACGAACATGAGGATTATCTTTGCTTTCTTAATAAACAAAGTGTGTCAAAGAAATCTTTTGCTCCTTTGTGTTGAAGGAACAGAATGCCTTCCTCCTATTGCCCTTTGTGAATTGTCCCGTATCTTTGCGGCATGAGTCTCATTCCCGCACTGGAAGATCGTTTTGGAAAGCACCGCGTTCGAACGCTTGGCAATCCGCTGCATCCCGAACAATCACTGGTTTTTCTGTACCTCGAATTACAGGTTCCCATAACGATACTCATGACGAACGGACTGTCGGATTATACGATGCCCGTTTCGGAAAAGTGGAAAGGCCGCGAACACACCGAGCTTTTCTTCTGCCTGCCAACCTACTGGGATACCGAAGATTCCGAGAGCCCGAATTTTTCATGGACGTATGATTGGATCTTCCGCCTCGAGCAATTTGTAAGGGAACGGCAAACCTGGTTCGGGCCGGGCCATACGATCGACTGTGGAAATCCGCCCGCTGCTATTTCACCTTTGATGAAAGAAGAGCACCTCATCTTTCTGGACCCGATCTTTGCCGTGGAGGAAATGAAACCGCTTCAAACGGACGGGAAAACCATTCATTTTCTTTCCATTGTTCCCATTTTCGGCGACGAGCTCGATTACAAAATGGGAAAAGGAACCCAGAAATTTGTGAAAAAGTTTATCGCCAAAAAGAACGACGAGCGTTTGGACGATTATCGCGTATCCATACTCCGCAGCCGGATGCGCTTCTGGTAAGATTTTTCAATAGTAGCCTTGCCTGTAACGGCATTCGGCATTCCTGTTCGTTATATGAGATCAGTCGCTGCAATGAGATAATAGACAACTCCTGGTCTTAAGGGTTGAAGTCACCGAATTCATCGAACTATCAGATTTCTTTGCGGTAAAATGGCAGCAGGCTCCAGAAAGCCATTGCCGGGAAAAAGTGCATCGGAACAACCATTCCTGGGAACAATGCAGGTTTTTCTGTTTCAAGCGGAAGTGTTGCCGCAAAAGCAGAAAGAACACTGAGGAAGGTAATGATCATTAACAACACGTTCAGCCATTTTTCAGCATTCCTTCCCAGGTAATTGGTAAGGAACAAATGCGCAGTGAATATGAACGTTGTTCCGAAAACAATTGCCCCGATGACTGCCGGGACCGAAACGATGCGGCTGAAATCAACGAGCAAGGCTTCGCTGTAGATCCATTGGTAGGTCAGTGAAAAAGCAACGGCCATTACCGAAGCAATGGCCGAAAACAGTAACATCCGGTAAACGGACATGTTTTATTTCGTGTAAGGGATTGTAAGATCGATCGTTACTTTTTCCGGAGTTCCACCACGGGTAACACCAAAATCTTTCGGCATAACAATAAATGAACCGGTTAACTTTCCTGTTGACCCGGTTTCAGCGAACGCAAACGGAATGGTCATTTCTTTGGAAACACCTTTCATTGTCAGGATTCCGCTTGCCTGGTAAATGTTGTCTTTTTTCTCAACGGAATTCGATTCGAAGGTAATGACCGGAAATTTTGCTGCGTTCAGAGCGTCTTCCGCCATCGCGTGCTCATCGCGTGTTCCGTTTCCTGTGCTGATCGTCGTTGCATCGATTGAAGCGGAAATCTTTGATTTTTCCGGATGCTCGGCATCGAGCACAACTGTTGATTTTAAACCGGAGAAAGTACCTTCAACCTTCCCGCCGGCAAATTTAACCGAGTAATCTTTATCCGAAGATGTCCATGTTGTCGAAGCTACGAAAAGTGTTGCCGATCCTAAAAGGACCGCTAAAAGAAGTAATGCTGGAATGCGTTTCATACTGTTGTTGTTTAATCCCGTAACGGGAAATTAGTGACTGCTGCTCTTTACTAAAAATGATGCCATCAAATTTATAACTTCCCGAAGAATTCAACGGCGCTGTCGACCTCTTTTTTCGCATTGCCGATCCAGACGTTTTCATCGTAAATTATAAACGGTCGCTTGAGAAAAGTATATTCTTCCAGCATGTATTTCCGGTAGTCCTCTTCCGTGAGGGTAATTTCGTTCAGGCCGAGTCCACGGTATTTCATGGCTCTTTTTGAGAACAACGCTTCGTAGGAACCAACCTTCTCTTTTACCCAATCCAGTGTTTTCGGATCGATGTTCGTTTGCTTGATATCGATGAGCTCAACTTCCGGCCCCGGTTTCACTTTTTCTAAAATCTGCTGGCAGGTGGAGCAGGAGCTTAAATAATAGATCGCTTTCATCAATTACCGGTTTTGCATGTATTCTTCGTTCTTTTTCCGTTCTTCGTCCGTTCCGGTATTGCAGCCGTTTTTGGATTTCTTCGTGAAATTGTGCATCCATTTAACCTGCAGATGAACCGGCCAGTAATTGCTGGAATACCATTGAATGGTCGGTCGTCCGCTGTTCCATTCATAAGCGCCGAGAACAGGGGCCCAGAGTCCGGGAACCAGGTAATCTCCTCTTCTGAGACGAATATTCAGACCAAGCTGTGCGTGAAGCTGCAATTGAAAAGGTTTCTGGAAAACCTGTGTCTGCGGTAGCACCGTTCCGTCGTAATCTTTGTTCTGGCCTAAAACAGCATAATTACCGTTAATTCCCAGGCCGTAATCCAGGTGCAGCTTGTCGTTTAATTTCAGTAATCGGTGAACCGTCAGCCTACCATAAACATAACCGTTGTAAAATTTTCCTTCTCCTTCGGAAGTGGAAGCAACATCCCCGAACGGATCGAGGTAATTGATAGTTGTCTTCTCTTTTCCGCCGATGTAATCGAACCCTACGCCCCAATCGAGGTAATGGATAATGTTTTTCTTCAGGAATTTCGGAGCTTTCATGCGGTAGTGCACCATTCCGATCTCAGCAAATCCACCCAGTCGACCGGAAGGATCGAACATGTAATTGTAGCGCTGACCCGATTCCGGGCTCACATCTATGGTCTTATTGTTCAGGCGCGTAAACGTATAATTCGGCCCGAAGCTGAATTGAAGTCCGTAATTGCGCAGGTCTCGGTAATCTTTCGGACCTCCGAAAAAATCGCTTCTCCGGCTCTTCGGTTTATGGGTTTTCTGGGCTTCTGCCAGGTTCACGGTAAAAACCGAAAGCAGCAGAAAGAGAAATAAGCGTTGCATAGAAATGAGTTTATGTAAATATCCGAAGGTTCTTTATTGGTTACACTAAGTAACTCATTATTTTTTCCATAACGACCGGTTCATTCCACTCTTGGTGAATATTCGGAAGCGCCATGATCTTGTCCATAATGGCCTGCTGGCGCTGATCGTTCTTCAAAGCGTCGCTGTAGCGCGTGTTGCTGAAAGTTACCTGCGAATACAAGGGCATCCATTTTCCAGGGTGAAGCTGGGTGAATTTCGCTTCGATCTTTTTTCTCAGGAGAAAATCCGGATCGGCGGTCAGATCGCGCATTTCCACGTAATTCATCAGGGCAAGGTCGAGGATCGCATTTCCGTCGGGAACCCGCTGATCAGAGAAACTGCTCATCAGTCCGTCCCAGTTTCCGTTTGCAGCTTTGTACATTTCGTCGAACACCGTACAGTCTTCGAATCCGCAGTTCATTCCCTGTCCGTAGAAAGGAACAATAGCATGTGCAGAATCGCCCAGCAGCAATACATTGTCTTTATAATTCCATGGATTGCAGCGCACCATGATGAGCGTCGAGGTCGGATTTCCGAAATAATCGTCGAGCAGTGTCGGCATGAGCTCAACAGCGTCGGAGAATGTTTTGTCGAAAAAAGCACTCACTTCTTCACGAGTTTTCAAGGTATCGAAAGAGGTTTCTCCGTACATCGGGAAGAAAAGCGTGCAGGTAAAGCTGCCGTCGAGGTTAGGAAGTGCGATCATCATGAATTCACCGCGCGGCCAGATATGCAGGCAGTTTTTGTCGAGTTTGTGGGTTCCGTCGGGATTAGCCGGGATGACCAGCTCTTTGTAACCGTGATCGAGGAATTTCTGCGAATAATCGAACATCATCGACTTCTGCATACGCATTCGAACTGCTGAAAAGGCTCCGTCCGTTGCGAAGATCTTGTCGAACTGACGAGCTTCGTCTGTTTTCTCAGCCGTGTTTTTAAACGTCAGCGTGTTGGTTGACAGATCGAGATCCTGGCATTTACGATCGAAAAAGTATTCGATGTTCGGATAATCGTCGGCCAGGTTCATCAGCTTCTGGTTCAATCCGCCGCGCGAAACCGAATAGATCGCTTCATCGTCTTTTCCATAAGGCTGGTAAGTCAGCATTCCGTCCGGAGCGTGCATGCATCGTTTGTACATCGGGATAGAGATCTGGCGGATATCTTCTGCAATTCCGGCCAGCTCGAGTGCTTTCCAGCCACGGTCTGACAAAGCCAGGTTAATCGATTTCCCGTTAATCAGCTTTGCTTTCCGAAGATCTTCCCTGCGTTCGAAAACGGAAACGTTGTATCCTTTCTGAGCCATCAGGATAGCCTGGAGGCTTCCCACGAGCCCTGCTCCTACTACTGCTATATTCTTCATTTAATCAGTGATCTGTATTTTTAATTAACCACAAGGACACAAGGGACACAACGTTTAAATGATATCTCGAACTATTTGCGTACAGTTATCCTTTTTGCCAGGGTTCTAATTCTTTTTCTAAATTTCAATTTATGACTCTTCTGAAACCTGTTTTAAAAAGAGTCGTGTTAAAGTTAATCAACAACCCTAATTTACAGCCTGTCAATTTCAGATATGTAATTACCTGGGCAGTGTGACGACTGCTCATTTGCTCAACTGCTTTTAATTCAATCACGACTTTACCATCAATCAGAAAATCGAGGCGATATCCCGATTCTAATTCTACATCGCCATATTTTAGCGGTAGTGATTTTTGTCTTTCGATGAGCAGATCATTTTGGTTTAGCTCATAAACAAACATGCTTCATAAGCAGATTCCAGGCCCAATCGTTTTGTGTATTCGCATCCCCGGCCTAAACACAATCTCTGCGATTTCATTCTCAGTCATAGTCGTTAAAGTTTACTTCAAGATAATGAAATAAATTCTCTTTTCCTTGTGACCGTCGTGCCCTCGTGGTTAATTGTCGGTAATAGCTTTCTCCAGGAAATGTCCTAAATAATACACATCTTCGAACGAATTGTAAAGCGCCACCGGGGCAACACGAATAACATTCGGCTCTCGCCAGTCTGCTACAATTCCTTCATCGCTCAACGCATCGAACAATGCTTTTCCTTTTCCGTGAACGAGTATAGACAACTGCGCTCCTCTCCGGTGCTGTTCTCTTGGAGTGATGATCTCAAACCGGCACTGATCGCCATAGTTGGCGGAAAGCTCGTCGAGGATGAATTCCAGATAAGCCGTGAGCTGATCGCTTTTTGCTTTCAGGTTGTCCATTCCGACCTCATCGAACAGCTTGATCGAAGCCAGGTGTGCGGCCATTCCCAAAACGGGTGCGTTGCTAAGCTGCCAGCCTTCGGCACCTTCCATTGGCTTAAAGCCCGGCTCCATCTGGAAACGCGTGCTTTTATCATAACCCCACCAACCTGCAAAGCGCGGAAGATCGGGACGATTGGCAAAACGCTCGTTCACAAAGATACCGGAAACTCCGCCCGGACCTGAATTGAGGTATTTGTAAGAACACCAGGCAGCGAAATCAACATCCCAGTCGTGTAGCTTTACAGGAATATTTCCTGCCGCGTGGGCCAGGTCGAAGCCAACGGTAGCACCAACAGCATGACCGGCTTTCGTGATTTCTTTCATGTCGAGCAATTGCCCGGTATAATAGTTTACGCCTCCGAACATGACGAGAGCAAGCGTATCTCCCAGCTCTTCGATCTTCGCATAAATATCTTCTTCGCGGAGCAGGTGCTCACCTTCTCTCGGGGCAAGTGCTACCAGATCAACGTCCGGATCTAACCCGTGAAAACGCACCTGTGATTCCAAAGCATACAGATCGCTTGGGAACGCCTTCGCTTCGCACAGGATCTTTGTTCTTTTATTCTCCGGGCGGTAGAACGAAACCATCAGCAAGTGCAGGTTGGTTGTGAGTGAATGCGTGATCACGACTTCTTTCGGGTTCGCACCGACGATCCGTGCCGCTTTGTCAGTCAGGAACTCGTGATAGGCATACCACGGATTTTTGCCGTGAAAATGCCCTTCAACTCCCCATTTTGCCCAGTCGTCGAGTTCCTGTTCAATGGCTGCACGAACAGCTTTTGGCTGCAGTCCGAGTGAGTTCCCGGTGAAATAACGAACCGGTTTTTCGTGAAATGTTGGAATATGAAACTGATCCCTGTATGTTCTTAACGGATCCGCAGCGTCGAGTGCCTGAGCAGCTGCAAGAGAATTGACGAATTGAGCCATGTTTAACCTTAATTCTGCTAATTTTGTTTGCAATTGATGTCCTTTTCTTCAAGGACCGGTCAAAGATACACATTAGACAGACAAACAAATCCAACATGAAGCAGACAGTTTCCCAATCGCTTTACGCTACTGCAAAGAACTATTTTCCCGGGGGCGTGAATTCGCCGGTACGTGCTTTCAAATCCGTTGACGGAACGCCGCTTTTCATCAAAAAAGGCGACGGTGCTTACATCTGGGATGAGGACGACAATCAGTTCATTGATTTCTGCTGCAGCTGGGGACCGCTTATTTTGGGCCACAATCACCCGGCCGTTTACACTAAAGTGGTGGAAGCTCTGGGAAATGGCTCAAGCTTCGGTGCACCGACACGCCTGGAAAACGAGCTGGCTTCATTGATCATTGAGAAAAATCCGTTCATAGATAAGATCCGTTTCACCAGCTCAGGAACAGAAGCCGTTATGTCGGCCATTCGCCTGGCACGCGGTTATACGGGAAGGAATAAGATCGTGAAATTCGAAGGCTGTTACCACGGCCACAGCGATTCCCTGCTTGTGAAGGCGGGGTCGGGGCTGGTGACTTTCGGGAATTCTTCCAGTGCCGGAGTTCCGGAAGGTGTTGTGAACGACACGCTGGTTTTACCGCTCAATAACCCGGAAGCTTTGCGTGAATGCTTCAGCCAGTATAAGGACGAGATCGCCTGTGTGATCATCGAGCCTATTCCGGCAAATAACGGCTTGCTTTTACAGGAGCAGGGATTCCTGACTTTGCTTCGCGAAACGTGTACGGAAAACGGGGCTTTACTCTTCTTCGATGAAGTGATCTCGGGGTTCCGCGTTGCATTTTCAGGTGCGGCAGAACATTATGGGATTACTCCGGACCTTGTTTCCTACGGAAAGATCATCGGCGGCGGATTGCCTGTTGGCGCTTACGGTGCGAAAAAAGAGATCATGGCAGAAGTTGCCCCGGACGGCCCGGTTTACCAGGCAGGAACGCTATCCGGAAACCCGGTGGCAATGGCTGCGGGAATTGCCCAGCTAACAGAGCTTGCTAAACCCGGTTTTTACGAAGACCAGGAACGCCGAACGAAACTGTTCGTGAACAAGATCAACGCGCACGCAAAAGCGAAGAATTATCATTTCGAGCTGGTAACCATCGGCTCGATTTACTGGATCTCTTTCGACGATTCGAAGCGCATTCGCAAATCAGAGGAGATCAATCCCGACATGACTGGCTTTAAGCACCTGCACCGCGCTTTGCTGGAAAGAGGCGTTTACCTTGGCCCGAGCGGTTACGAGGTGGGCTTTGTTTCGCAGGCACATACGGAGGAGATCCTGGAAAAAGCAGCCATGCTGTTCATCGAAGCGCTGGATGAGATCTTTGCACAATAATTCGTTGTAATTTAATGGCAACTATTGTTTATTTCACCGACACGTTATGAAACGACTTCTGCTGTTACCACTTTTTGCGCTTTACGCTTGCTTCATTACCGCACAAATTGCTCCCGCATACGGAACGAATGCCGAAAAAGGCGCATTCCGGAAGATCAACGGCGTGAATCTTTACTATGAGATCTACGGAACCGGCGAGCCTTTGCTACTCATTCACGGCAACAGCACCGGGATCAAAGGCTGGGCAAAACAGATCGAGTATTTCTCCAAAAAATACCAGGTCATAGCTGTCGATTGCCGGGGCCGCGGACAATCGGAGCTTGGCAAAGACTCGCTCACTTACCTGCAGCAGGCGCATGATATGTATGCACTTATCCGCGAGCTGAAGATCGATTCGGTAACCGTAGTTGGTAAAAGTGATGGCGGCGTTGTTGCTTTATTCCTGGCGATCCACCATCCGGAAGTGCTCAAACAGATCGTTGCTTATGCCTCTAACGCTTCACCGGATTCTACGGCAATGTTTGCGGAAACTGTTGAAAGTATTCACGACTCGCGTGTTGAAGCAGAGAAAATGCTGGCTTCCGGGGATCAATCAAAGAACTGGCTGCTCGAACAGCAGAAATACCGGTTAATGGAATTTCAACCGCACATTACAGCAGAAGAACTGGCAAAAATAACCGTGCCGGTCCTGGTCATGTCGTGCGATCGCGACGTTGTTCACGAAGAACATACACTGTGGATCTACCGGAATATCCCGTTTGCGAGCCTGAGCATTTCCCCCGGAGAAGTGCACCGTTTTCCGACGCTGAACCCGGAGCTGTTCAATGCAATTGTCGACAACTGGATCTCCCAGCCTTTTAAAGGAAATGCCATCCGATTCCGGTAACATGACACTATTCCAGCCTGGCGATCTTTTCTATACGGTTGAAAATGGCCTTTTCACCCTGTACAAGGTTTTGTTGAAAGGTGAAAACGAGGTGATTTACGTCCGGGTTTTCTGGCCGGAAAGTTCACAGCCTGATGCGGAGAACGTTTCTTCATTCGACCTGCGAACATCCTGCGAATCTTTGGATACTGCCGCGCTTTCACATCCTGTTTTCCTTCGGAAAGGAGCAGTAAGCTCAGAAGAACTGGAAGGCTACACCGAATTCATCCGGATCCGGGAAGGCATTCAGAGCCGGTCGACAGCACTTGCAGCTATTATGAGCCAGGCAAACGAACAACTGGAAGCTGAGAACTGGGAAGCAGCGATCCATTTGTATACCGAGGCTGCAAGCTTTTCAAAATATAGCTACGAGATCTTCGACAAGCGTGGAATGTGCTATCTGAAAACAGGGGATTACAGCGAAGCCATTGCCGATTTCGAGCATTCGATCAGTCTTAACGGAAAAGGGAAAGACACGCTTTACAATTGTGGGCTGACTTATTACAGGTCGGGCAAACACTTAAAGGCTGTTGAAAAACTGGAAGCAATAGAACCATCCGATGAACAGTTCAACAATGCACAAAGCCTGCTTCGCGTGATCCGGGGAAAAAATTAGCCGAATCAGCTTACTTCCACTTATTGATCTTCTTCGGAAGCTTTTTTCTGAGCTTTTTCATGACTCCGTCTCTCGAGCTGATTCCCCCGATCTTCAGGAGGTCCGAATACACCTGCTCTCCATTGCGGTAGAAGTGAAATTCGAGCGTTACCGAAACGATGTCTTCCTTATAAAGAGAGAACAGGTTTTCTACCGAAAGGTCTTCGGCCAGTGTGATCTTTTTCTCGGAAGGCTTGAATTTTCTGTCGTAGCCACGGATCGAAACCAGCATGAGCGTATTGATGCCTTTATCTGCAAGCAACTTCGTTACGGAATCCGTTAGCAGGACCTGCGGATCGCCGCCCTGTTTGAGCATGTTCAGGGAAACAGCATTTTTAACCCCGTGAGCTCCGAGTATTTCAGAGATCGCTACTTCGAGGGAAAAACGGTCTTCCTGGTTGTTCATGTGGCTAACCACCAGCGCGTTTGTAAGGTTCAGATCTGTTTTCTGAGCAAAGGAAGCTACCGTTAAAAAGGCAAAAGACAAGAGTGTGAAAAACTGTTTCATAGTTTAGAAGATTTGACCGGCGATGGTTTTTACGGCATCGGAAGTCGACATGGTGTAATAATGAATGCAAGGCACTTTTGCCGCTTTTAATTCTTTCGACTGATGAATTCCCCAATCGATCCCCACCTGGTTAACATCTGCGCTGGTCTTGCATTTCAGCAGTTCCTTGCTCAGCTCTTCCGGGAAATCGATGTGGAATACTTTCGGTAAAAAGGCAATATGGTTCAATGTTTTGATCGGCTTTAATCCCGGAATGATCGGAACGGTAATTCCAACTGCCCGGCAAGCTTCAACGAAATCAAAGTACTTTTTATTGTCGAAGAACATTTGAGTTACGATGTATTCTGCTCC
>Ga0247810_10000806_pt1 | contig 25580 bp, 24 predicted proteins | sample UWRJL119311C1_FD_179918 | JGI IMG/M metagenome (GOLD analysis project Ga0247810, IMG submission 179918) | Plant litter microbial communities from Arlington Agricultural Research Station in Wisconsin, United States - UWRJ-L119-311C-1 | ecosystem: Environmental > Terrestrial > Plant litter >... | reverse complement strand
GGGGGAGGGAAGAGGGTCTCTTCTTCAGGCGGTCGGTCCTGTCACCCCTCGACACTCTTCTAAACGCTGCCCGGACTTGTTGTTCGCCGGATTCACGTCTTCCTTTTTCTCTTCTCTCGTCTCGTCTGATCTCCCAGGGTTCGTTTCCCTTTCGGAGCTTGCGCTATCCTAGACGAGCACGAACGAGATGAGATGATGAGATGAGATGAGATGCGATTCTGTATGAGAAGTAGAGTAGAAGGCGAGGTAGATGCAATGCGATGTGATGCGATGCAACAGCGATCCCAAGTATCGATAGATAATAGTAATAACAACAAAACAACAATAATATCAGTCGATCCGCAGCCGGCCGATCAATCGGAAGCCGAGAAGCTATGAATAAAGCGATGCTGCAACAAAAGAGTTAATTTGTATTTCTCAACGCATTTAGAAGTCAATGCAGGTAATCAGCGAACACCGACTTACTGCTTCGAGGGGTGGTAATGTGGCTGACAGGCACATCCGACACCTTGGGGGCGGCAGGCGAACGCAAAGAAGCAACGCAGGCGTAGAAAAGGGAGCAATCAGTGAATGGGATATTCCCGTGTCAGAGAGAGAGCCGTTCGGTGAGGTGTGGGGATGATGGCAAGACGATCGAGGCACGGAGCAAGCGTGTGATGGCTTGTCAGGGCCGAAGGCTGGATGGGGGAAAATCGAATCGCAGGGTAGCCCAACAGTGCAGCTGTGATGTCCGTTCAATATCAAAAAACAAAGTATTGGCTTTGATGCTTCCCGTGCTGCAAACGTAATCACTCTGCGCTGTACAGGAGAAGTTCCCCGTCAAATCCACTGCCCTGGGACCGTCCAGCAGCTGCTTTTCACCGGAACAGGTAATTCGATGACAGGTTGAGAGGAGGGGTTTTGGATGAACCGGGCAAGATCGAGGGGAAAGACGGAAATGAGGTAAATGCCGGTAGACGTAAAGATAGTAAGACGGTGGATGAGGGAGCGAGAGATACGTGCGTGAGGGCACAGGGCCGGGGAGAACAGCGTGCAGGATCCGTGAGAGGGTGGAGGGTGGTCAGTGGTTGTGATCCTTGAAGTGGTGTATGTAGGGGCGCGGGAAGGCTCTGGGGGAGGTGCAAAAGGGTGTCGGGGGTGGCTGCGCGGCTGAGCCAGGTACCGGTAGGCGGGTAATTTGAAAAAAAAAAAATGTGCTTTTCTCTGCTCGCAAGAAAGAGAGAGAGAGAGAGAGAGATATCGTGATGATGGTGGTTGATGCTATGATGGGGTCGACGGGTTGAGTTGTGCACCGATGGTGATGTTGAATAGACGAGCAGACGAATCGACTGTGGTGTGTCTCGAAAGCTCCGCGGGTTCGTTTCACTAATTTATGCTGGTACCGAATTCTGGGGACAGGACCGTGCTATGCTGACAGTAACAACACTTTGGAAAATTCCTTGACCGCTCGGCGTGACGGTCTGTATCAACGTGCGTGATGCCGCAACTGATATGGCGGTTCCCTGGGAAAGATGACCTGACTTGTGGTTGCTGAAGAAATGTGAAAGAGAGGTTGATGCTGTGAGAGCCAGGTATTGTTTTGCGGAGGGGAAGTTATTAGAGATATATGTCACGTCCCTCCCTAGCGATGAATGAGGAAATCGCCACTAATCCCCGTTTTGATCTTGTTGGTCTATCGTTGGTTTCCTAGCTCCGTCAAGCTTTTTAGTTCCCTCTCCTTTCAAGCTAATCCCTCCCTCAAAACAATAAAAGCACGTAGGTACTCCAATGCACGTGGAATCACGGCTAGGGGAATCCACTTCGATGCTCCTTCTTGCTTTTTTGGAATAGCTTCAGAGTTTCTGTACCTCGAACCACCATCCAAACAACGACTGGATCTTCAAGATAATCTCTGGTTTCCCCTGGATCTAGACAGCACTTGCGGATTCCCTTGGAAAACGACTCGAGGAAATGGGAGGGAAGGCAAGATCCTCCCGAAAGCTGGAGCAACCGAACGGTGTACAGAAGTCAATATCGAATAGAATGGCAACACCGATCTCCCACCTCGTACCTCCGTCAATTTCCAACCCAGGTGCGGTTCTGGGATCTGAGACAGCTGTTTTCTGGCTTACTTTGGAATAGTTCGGTCAGCTCAGGCTTCCGTCAAAGAATTAAACTCAAATCTTCGGTGCGTTCCACTGGGCCAGGTGGGCAAGGGGAATTATGGATTCATGGAGTGAGGGAGACGATAAGACTCGAAGTTCGTAATGAGTTGTCTACGCGAATTTAAGGTTTGGATTTGTTGTATACGCTACACCAGTATTGCAAACCCGTCGAGGGCTAGCTTTGGACCCTGACAGCCTTCTTCCGCTTCAGTTTGTAACCTCCCTACCCACTTATGTCCTCCCACCCAATAATCTACAATTACGAGTCTCTCTTATGCTTCAAGGCTACGTGTAGTCAAGGCAGCAGGCTGCGAGCTACAAGCAGAAACCCGGACGAAGAAGGGCCGGTACTTGCATCTCACCTCCACATCCACGCCGCCTTCATACAAAACCTCGGAAGAGGCAGGTATGCAAGCAAGGCAGGTTTCAGGGACGCCGCAATCTACGCAGAGTTTCTCTTGGAAATCTTCTAAGAGATCAAGTGCATGGGAGCGGAGGTCATGCACAACAGTCATGGCTTTAGCGGTGCAAGGAAACGTGCCAAGGATGTGATTTATCGTATCCTTCAGGTACCGATCCGGCGAAGTAGGCCGAAGAATCTCTTGTAACTTTCATCCATCACGGCGCTGCCTCCAATCACAAGTCGGAGAAACAGAGAGCCTCATGTTTGTCCGCTGTTCGCAAACTTTCGCTCAACGCTTCGGTGAAATTGGTGAGGTGTCATAAGGGGATGTACTTCCGGACCCATTCACCGTCTTTTGTCTGCTCCTCATGTAGGTCTACAGCTTTATTGTTTCTACTGGCCCATCGTAAAGCGCAGATGCAGTTTGCCTACTAGCGGGTCTTCATCACTCTAGCTCCCGGCACGAGACCTCTAGTTTCAACCTCCTCTAACGGATGATCGGTGGGGGGTGTAGTTCCCACTGCACTATTCGCAATCTGAAAGAAAGGGAAGGGAAGCCAAGATTGCAGAAGGTCGAATCATTATTCGTATTCAAGTAATGAACACTGTCTCAGCATGGTCCCAGCAAAGGGCATCTACGTGTGGCGAATGGTAACACTGCTTCTGATCTCTGACGCCGAGTTTCATTGGTCTGGGGGGAAGATACTGCTTGCGACTTGAGACATCTTTCTACGGTACATACCATTGTTGAAAGCAACTCGGGGTGAGTGGAGATGTTGAATTTGTGCTAGTTGGGGGTTTAAAGTTTACGCACGGAATAGACCGAGCTAGGCTAACCGCCGTTTGTTGTCTAAGTGAGTTTCATTGATGACAGATTTATTACGTCCGTACGGAATTGAAACGGAGGCATATACTCTCACTAGCTAGGCATCAAGACTTGAGCTAGACTGTCGCCATACCCCCCACACCGCGACTATGTCCTAACAAAACGAGCACTACAAGGAGGATTCCAAATCTCACGGCACCTTCCAACGCACAATGAAACTCTAAGCCCGAATACTCTTCCCTTCGGCGCTTCACCGAGCTCTTTCTAATTATACATACTGCTAAGAGGCTGAATCTTAAACACCACCTCGTGTATTCTTTGAAACGTTAGAAGATTGCCTTGATAAGTGGGTGAAGTACATTAGACCCGGTGGCTTTCCGTTTGGTTTTCGTGCATGAGATGGATGGGCTGCTTCCCAATTATCGTATTGGGGGAGAGGTGACCAGAGAGCAGAGACATTAAGTGAGGAAGAGGGAATTCGCGTAGGCTTTCCATGCATGGAGTCCCAAGGGTCGTGGGATCTGCACGATGGCATCAAATGTTTTGCTCTTTGACACTTTTTTAAAAAGGATCCGAGCATTTCTAGTGATTTGCGTTTTTTTTTGGCACGAGTTCACCGCTTGCCGGGTCCATCCCCAACACAATTCTATTTTTTCTATTTTTTGGTTTCGTCATGTCACTTTTAAACCAAACAACACCAATCGATTACGCCTCGATCATCAAACTTCGAGCTCGATCCTATCAAGGTGTCTCAGCCCGTGGCCGCTGAGCGCTTATTTTTCCGTAATAAACAGCGAGCTGCATAGAAATGAACATGAGGTGCATGGGCGGGGCTGTTGTCAAATGACTACTATAAGGACGGTCTATTACAAGGGAATGTCTTCTGATAGAGGTACTTCTCAGGCACATAGCTTCACTTATAGAGTTACGTCCCTAATTGCTCCAATCTACTTGGTTCGATGCGGTGGAGAAGAAATCTTGTCACGATATCAAAATCTTCTAATGGATTCCGACGTGTACTGGCTTAACCTTTGAAAGGATATCTGCTCATATTTTCTGTCGGAACTATGTATAGTTTAACCTTTGAACCCAATCCTCAATTCTCACGTCCTCTATATCCCAGGAACTTCCAACCCTCGAGACTCATTTTTCTTTCAATACTTTCCCCAAACCCCAAGAGTAAGATCCGGTATGATGCTGTCTGACCCCTCCCCAGCCATCAGATCGAAGCCTCATTATCGAATCTTCCATGGAAGCTTGTCCGGGTCCGCCGCCGCAAATCAAATGTCCCATCTTCCAAAACCGCAATCCGGGTAGCCAAGAAAAGCAACGCTTCCCTGCAGGCGCCAAAATGTTGGCACTTTTTGCTCACCCTTGCTTGAGAATCAACCGATGGTCACGCATGCATACTCGGCGCTGCGGGTTGCCAGATTGATTGACGTGGTGAGTGTGCAATTAGAGGAAAGACTTTCTTAGAGGATGCTGGTCTAGAAGCAGTTGACTTTGGCATGTAAGATAAAGCAAGCCAGCAGCTGGAATTCCGACGCCATCCCTCGAGCTTGCAAACCATGCAGACCTTTTGGGCTCGCCACCCCTTTCCCCCCTTTGGCGATGGATATAGACAATATGGCTAAATAGCCGAGAATCTACCGATAAGGTTAACTCTAATTTCCCATGCTGGATCGACGCGCGCTGGAGAGTGGTATTGGGCATGGTGCTGCTTAATGTTAACGGTCCCTCGCACACTCACTCCCCTACCTACCTCCCTACTCAATTTACCAAACTCGCATCTACTTAAAGCAAGCAAGCATGCAAAAACAGCAAACTCCTGCGCGGGGTCAGCGCACGGCAAACCTCACCTATGCGACCTATGCGTCACCAATTCTTTTTTCTCTTCTAAACTCGTTCGCATACATACAGCAACAAAAACCCTCTCGGAGCGGCCCGAGTTCAATTATATTTCCCTCCCGTTGAACTACTCAAGCTCCCGTAAAACAAGCCCTTTTCTCCGTTCCCGCTCGCCGCACCCATCATGCCAGCATTTGGGCGCGAATTTCTCAAAGGCGAACAGAAAGAGTGCGAGATACAGGGCATGGAAGCTTTTCACAAGCCAACAAGACCCCTGAAATGCTCTACTGGGGAGGATGTAAATTGGGAGGGGAAAGTGTGGTTGGGTAGTCACACAACGTGAAGTCAAGCTAACGTGATGCGCGCTGCGCGCTGCAACCGGATCTTGTGGCATGTGATGTATCGCGTCGTATTCTGCCTGTCCTTTGCTATCGCACCCCACCACCCTGTCAAGCCACCGGTTGCATCTTCCTATGAGACGAGCAGCGCGCAGAGGGGGTGGTGCAGACAATTGGCCTGGCGTGCATGAAATGGGAGACGGAGGGTGAGTGAAACACACCTTTGGTTACACGCGTGACGGGAGTCGGGAGTGTCTATCATCTCTCAACACTTTTGCTTTGGTTGGATTGCCAGAAGGGGAAGCAGACGATCAAGAGCAGGGAAGTTCTAGAGCGGTTCTAGCCTCCTGGGTCGTGGTTCGCGTGGAAAGGTTGATTCGTGCATCGCGGACTTGGACATTCTCGACTTGCTTATTTTTGTTTTTGTTTTCAGCGGATGTACATTCCGAAAAGATCCAAGCAATCAAAATGGCTCTGTTAGTCGGAATGAGCAGGATAAGAAGGCGATACATGTCATGCTATTGGTATGGGGAGGAGCTGGATGTCATAGACTAATGTCAATGCCCCTTCGTTCTCGCAGTTGGCAAATGGGTTTCCTCCCTCGCCCAAGTCAACAAACATCAAGATCGAGATCAAAACATAATCACAAGGGTGCTTCCAATATGAACATAGCAGGCACTATAGAGCAAAGTAAGCTTAATGACGCATGCAAGACATCCTAGGCAAATACAATATCAAATAAGTGAAAATACTGCCACAGGTCCCAAGAGTCTGATTTAATACCAGGAGTACGCTAGTGACGGCCTTGTATTCCCCCGCTTCATTTCCCCCAGATATCGGCAGACTGCGTAGATTGTTAACAAGCAATCATGTGCAGACATTCCCCTTCCTGAAACTTAAGACATGGCTCAAAAGGGTGTTCTTTCGCGGGGGTCACGATCTGAGGAGGGGTCTTGGAGATAGGGTCGAAATCGTAAATTAGAATCTGAAGAATAGAAAATGAGCAATATTTTTCATGTAAATTCATGGGAGCAAGTTGGTACAAGCCTCGCCAAGCACGCCTGTTGTCGATCTTCCTGGCTCTCCCGCTCCATATTCACGTCTCCACTATCATCAATCATCTCAACCTCACCTCATCTCACGAACGCAACCCTATGACATAACGAACCTCTCTCTCCCACATACAAACCTGTCCGCTCTGCAACACTCACACAACATCATGTCATGATTACCAGGGATGGTTTTGACATTTTTGCCGTACCCACCACACGATACTTTGGCAGTGGGAGAGGGATGGGTGATACTGGTTCAGCAAGGAGAAAGATACGCGGGATGAGCAACGCAGGCTGGCGAGATGCTGGCTCATTGTGCTGCATTGTGCGCCCTCGATCTGGCCATGAGCTAGTTATACCTATCACGCGGCTACATGTCGTGTAATGTCGTTCAGCAAGCCAGCCCAGCTCAACCATTCCATTGTGCCGGATATCCATCCTTCACATTAAACAAAATCAAATGGCCTAGAATGGGCCCTTAACAAGACAAACACGATCATCTAAATGTTCATCTCGTCTTATTATCCATGGAAGAAACACGTCCATTCATTTTAAATGCCGAGACTAACGATATCTATATTCCCGTAGGACGAAAGATTCGGAACTCGACATTTTGATATGCGCTGCTCTTCGGGCCCGGCGCAGTATTCACCGAGGACCCTGAGATTCTTCCATATCATGTCTTTGCAGGAGACATGTGCATACCCGCTCATCAATCCTCGCCAAGCCCGTCAGGTGAAAGGTCATCCAAACCCAGGGACGATGCAAAGTGAAGTGTACACACAGAACTCGGGCGGCCGGTTCTTTGGGTACTGTCACATGTCTGGATACTGTCTTGCATGTCTTGCAGATTCAGGGGTCCTTGATAACTGTCTCAGACAAGTATCTGGATGCGAAGTATTTGGGGAATGTGCTGGCCACCGCGTAGAAATTGAACAACAATGGTTTCACAGGGCTGAAGCCAAGCGTTGGACAGAAGTGAAGGGTGGTATGATTAAGGTTGGGCTGAAGTGGCGTTATAGGTGGTTAGGTTCAGCTAGAGGTGGGTCGCACTATTGGTAAGGTATTGTCGTCCTCACCAAATGCCGAATATTGTCTTTCATCCTATTCCTATTCTTGCTAGGACAAACATTGACGCTCTTGAACGTCGCGTTCACTCAGTCAAAGGAAGTTCCTTCATCTGTCAAACTATCCCTAGTTGAAGACTTTTCAGTTACATGGGCGTTCTTGGAAATCTGTCACACGGATAGCGTGCTGCTACCCCCCGGGTTCTCTCAATAGTTCAATATAAGCTTTACCTAGAGCTTTAGTCTCAGGAACAGTCATGCCAGAACTAGTGTTGTAGGATATGTACATCTTCAGATGCAACGTAACATCCCTTGTGTTCGTCGCGCTAGCGCTAGTGTCTTGACTTTTTAGTCCTGTCAATAATTCTGATTCCTTGACCACGATCATCATCCGAAATACGAGCTTTTGGCGTTTCGAGATTTGGAATTCGAAGTTCTATGTCGAGGGCGTGATGTGGAAAGTTGTGGGCCGCCGCCGAACTCCGGACATTGCGTGTTGGTCAAGAACTCGTATATCATGTAGTGAACTTAGATATCTCCACACCTGACATGCGCAGTTGAGCTTAATGTGCGAATATGGGGATAAATGCTCTTGTGATTGAACTTCATTGCGTCGTTGCCCTCTCAGCTTTCGCGCACCCGTTTCCTGTCGCAATGTTCGCATTGATATTTAAAGTTTCAATATTTATAGAATTGACAGGCGAGTATTGTACATCTCCCTGCCACAACACCTTGAGCTAGAGTAGATCCGAATGAGTTTGGACGTTCAATTTGACAGTTTGTCATGAGCCCACTCATTCCAAATGCTTGTCTTGCTCGATGCAATACGGGAAGACTTTCGCAAAGAGTCAGTAGGCAATGTGTTATGACCATTTTGGCTGACATCGTTTCAAGTGACCTCGAATTAAATCTTGCCAGCATAGAATTTTCGGTTCATGTACAATACCAACTGAGCACGTTGCTTAAGATCCCGGCACTTGAAGTACCAGTGCAGTTGCGGTGATCTAAAACACAATATTACTCTTGATAATAACGTTATCATCAACAACGATAGGTATCGTATCACTAACTGCTGGTTGGCCTTGCTTTGAATGTAGGCACTGTAATCTCCCTACTATCTCAACTGCTCCTGCATCTCCTCTCTGCAAAAGGTTTCAGTATAGTAAGTCAGAGACAGCTGGAGAAAATAAATTCTTTTCCTTAGAATGATTGGATTGACCTCGCCATTAGATATCATATTAGTACCAGGCTTGCCATTCCTGATCTTACAAATTCTTAATAAAGGTACAACCCATAGAGCTATAATATCTAACAATGTTAGACGAGAAGAGTCAATGTATCTTTGTTTTAAAAGAGATATGTGCTAACTCTTTTCTGGCGTTAGAAATACACCAACATGTGTCAACATTGCGAACAATCTTACTTGTATTCATATCCGTAAATCTACCAGAGGTTATGTTCACTTGATAACGTAGAGTCTATTATCTTCAAAATACAATGAAGCCAATTGTTCTTTCAGTCCTCCGAGATCTATGGGTGCCGACTAGCAGCCAGGGAAACAAATTATTCTGTTTCGTAGTCCAGCTTTTTTTCTTATTCAGCTCCATCTTTTCTTCCATACAAGTGATGAGAATTTAAATTTTACGATTGTTTAGTTGATTTAAAATATCACCAAATTGTTGGCCCCGGTGCATCCAACGCGTTTTAACCCAGGACCCATTCTTGCCATGCATTACTCCGCACGTGCATCAGCACCTCCAAATTCGAGAAATTTTACTGTCGACAACCAACGTCTCAATTCCCAGTAGGTAATAATGTCCGGCCCAACTAAACCTACGGCATTTCTTCCATTGGAAGGTTTGCAGCAAACTCGAGTTCTTTTGCTTGACCCGGGGTCTGGCGATGATGCACTGTCAGGCACTCTTAGTACTATAAGTCTGGATCGTGTACCGTCGTACGAAGCACTCTCATATGCATGGGGTCAACCAGAACTCAAGTGCAAAATCAGAATGCATAATAATATGTACATATATATCACGGAATCACTGCGTGATGCGCTACGAGATCTTCGCCATGAGCGATTTACACAAACGAGAACCCTGTGGGCAGATGGTGTGTGTATCAATCAAGAGGATATGTCGGAGCGTGAGCAACAAGTAGCTTTGATGGGAGCTATCTATCGTAGTGCTACGAGGGTTATCACATACGTTGGCCCGAAGAGGGACAATAGTTCTGCGGCAGTGGCTCTGGCGCAGCAAGTATGGCTAAGTTCAAAACTTTCTACCACAGCCATGCCTGCCTTCGATGACGAAAGATGGGAAGCCTTGAAGGCATTGGTGGTTAGACCATGGGTGAGTCTTCATTGTTATTCTAGACAAGCGGATGAAAGTCTTCTTCGAACACATAATTAATAGGCTACCTCTTTATATAGTCCAATCGATGTTGGTGCGCACATGAATTTCTGCTCAATAGAAATCTCATTATGGCATGCGGGAGAGATACATTTGACTGGCAAACGATTCCCTACATAGTCCAACTTGCATTCAACAAAGAACTGCCGTCGACTATCCTGCCCACTATATCGGAAGATCCCGATTCTTTGAAGGAGTGTCTGACCTCACTACTTGCTTTGCGCGAGAGTATACTTGCTGGCTACCAAATCAACTTACACGGCTTGCTAAGAGCGTCACACATGTTCAAATCCAGCAATCCACGTGATAAAGTGTACTCTTTGCTAGGTGTTGCGTGTGATAGAGAAAAGGCAAAAATATCTATTGACTACCAAAGGCCAGTAGAAGACCTGTATGTATCGGTGGCTAAATATATCATCACCAGTCGTTCTTCGGCCCGTCTGGATCTACTTTATGCTTGTCTTCATCAGAAAACTCTCAATCTGCCTTCATGGGTATGTGGTAAATAACTCACGGCATTCCCATCAATTCCTGAACATTCTTAATACATTTTTCTCTTCAGATTTAAGCAACACGGAGTGGGCTTATTCTTTGAGCAAGGAATCATTAAGCCACTTTTGACTATAAATTTTGAAGATGGGGCATTTTAGACTGATTCTGAACTTCTTACAGGTGCCAGACTGGTCTACATGGAAGTTCGGGACATTTGGGTTGAACTACAATGAAATCTATGCAGCGTCAGGGAAAACAGCTTCGCATGTCGAAGTACAAGGAGACAAATTGGCGGTTTCCGGGGTTTTGTTTGACAGGATAACCTGGCTGAGCGAAGAGATTAAACCAAAATATGAGGGTGGACTAATGATGTCAGAGCCTACCAGCACACTACGACGAGAATGGGTGATGCGGCAAAAAAATGTTGTAGAGAAGCTCCACCCATACCCAGATGGATCTTCTCCTGACGAGGTTCTCTCAAAAACTCTGATTGGTAATGCAACTTTGTTTGAGATTGAGGCAACAGCGGATTACACACGATACTTTGACGCTCACTTAGCTTTCAACGCAACTAGTGGAGCAGAGGAGACAGAGATGGCGAGAGAGTTTTGTGATGCGGTTCGTCGGAGGTCGAGATATCGGAGGCTTGGAACAACAAAGAAAGGGTATCTTGGTGCTGTTCCGGAAGTGGCTGAAGTGGGTGACTGGGTCTGTATGTTTCATGGTGGACAGCATCTTTTTGTCGTACGTGAGAATGGCCCGGACTTCACATATGTTGGTCATGCATATATCCATGGTCTAATGAAGGGTGAAATTTTAAAGCTAGATGACTACGAGAGCTCGAAGCGTATGATAGTACTTGCATAAAACAGATAATTACACACATGTCAAGTCTATCAATAAGTATGCTTATGAATTTCACAGCCTAGACACTTCCTAAATATTAGCTTATGTTAGATACTTATAGGACAACCTATCTGTGAAATATGGCAAGTTTCCCTCGTCAAATTGGGAGAGCTTCGTATCTGGTAAGCCATGTCCAGTCCATTTACTGTTGTCCCAATTGGAGCGTCATTGTTCACTACGGGCGACAATGTTATTGTTTGAATAGAAGACCATTTGGTGACAAGAAAGTGAACAACACTCTCAATTTACTTTGTAGCTGAATTTGAGGGAACAATGTATTGCTCTATAGTTGTCTTTAATTCAGACTATCAATTCAACTAAACTCCACTGAACAGGTCGCGTAGATGGCTTTTTTCAAATTTTCTGCTCCTATATAATTGCGGGCATCCTCACTTCTGAAAAATAAATACTCTATCAAAAGGACAATACGCACCTCTCTTCCAAATCAAAACCCATCTCATATTCTTAAAAAATAATAAGAATCATGCCTGAGCTATCCGAACTAGACCAACATTTCTTCGACTTTCCACGACTACCTCCGGAGATTCGTCTCAGTATCTGGAAACAGGCCATAAAAGAGCCAAACTTTGTGCTCGTACAGCCATCCCTAAGCACAGGAGACCATTCTCGGGTCCCATTCACGGTGTTTGTTGAGAAGTCACACAAACACCGCAATGCTATGCTTTCAGTGAACCACGAAGCACGACAGACCGTCCTTGAACATTTGGCCGGCCCATCATCTGCATCTACGACCTACTCATCCAACACGATACAACTGCCGTTCAGTCTCTCATTCAAGTCGGACCTGTTCTTCTTGGCATGCGGTAGCCTTCGAAAGTTCGACGAGGGTGCTGCACAAAGCCTTCAGGAGAATACAGAAGGTCTAGTTTCCGCCGAGCTCCCCCGATCATTTTTCCTCAAGAACGTGCAGAACATCGGCGTCGACTTCCACGTTTGTCGCAGCAATGACCAGCTCGAGAACTTCCTGCTCGCGATCCTCCCTCGGTTCAAAGCGCTCGAGCAGCTGGTTATTATCTACGACACAAAGCAGGCAAGAAGTGGCGAGGATACATTTGCTCTCGTCAACCTGAGCTTCCGGAAGGACACAGCCCCGAATTCAAATTACCGACGGATGTCTGTTATGAAAACGCGGCTGACCTCATTCTTCGAACGGCGCAACCAGAATGTTGAGATACACTTCATGAAGGTACAATAAGCTCTCCGCGGCGACTACTAGACTCCGCTCACTAGCTATATTAGGCAATTCGATGAACTACTGGTGGCCTATCAGCTTCCTCTGACTAGTACAAGCATGGGATGGGAATACACTCACCTACCTTCGTCCCGATCGCGATGAATGTACTTGTATGCAATTTCTCAAGATAACCTTATCACCTATCTCTAGGAAGCAAGTTTAATATGTATGAAATTGGTACTTATCAACTGGTAAACGTGAACCACCCATTCTTTGACATTTATGGTAGCTCATCGTCTCAAGGATGCCGGGGGTGGTGCTAGACTCGAAACCACAGTGAAGCAAATATATTAAAGGGAGCTAATGCTAGCAATACCATTCCCACAGCCGTTTTAGGACCGAAATCTGCTTCCAGTGAGTGCTTTTCATAGTGATGTGCTGGCACTTGAGTGCAATTCCTTTCTTGACACTGAAATTCCACTAGAATCCTGCGCTTTTGAAGTGCTTAAACCGCCTACGGTCTTCTTATTAGTTTCGCACGAAGGGTGAGGCATACTTAAATCCTATCGTTATGCTTTATCACTCAAATCAGGTAGAAAAATTCGATAATAACGCCCGACAAGCAATACAAGAAGATGGTGTGCATCTTTGAGAATAATATGAAATATGTAATAGGCCTATTGACAGACTATTGCCATATAAAGAGCAAGAAATGGGTCACAAGATGAGCAACATCTACACTGGCTAGATAGCGATAGTGATATCAATGTAATGGCTTGTGTAATAGTAATATTTCCAAAATCTAACACAAGCCCAACTCCACCAGAGCATCAGATCGTGAACATTTTATCCCGCCCGAATCCACATATACGCCAAACCAGCCCTACCCAAAACTCCCTCAGACCAGCTGTTTATTCAATGCCAACCTATACATCAAGGTGCCTCGAATCATTTTTCCAGCTTCCCATCTCAATTTTTCCGTTGTCGCTCCATGCCAAACCAAGGACTCGCTTGTCAAAACTCGTAATATTCTTCCTACGAGTCCACAATATCACTGCCGCAAAACCACCGACTATTAATTGCACAACTGACAATCCAACGGAAGTATCCTTGAGCCCCATCATCATCATCTCTATTTCGACATTCATACCTCTATCCATGCTCATCTGAATCCATTTGGGCATACAGGTGATGAAAATACCAATGAACAACTCGAGAAGTAGTTTGTGTGCCGTTTCCACCGGAAGTGAATTGTTAGGGGAGTATAAATTAGGCGTGGACGCAAGGTTCGAAGCGGAAGAAAAGAGGAGGCTTGTTGCACCGGCGATAAGCATACCAAGCAATGCGCTCACTATTCGTAGGTTTAACCTTTCGCCCCTAATGTCTAGAGCATAGACCACGTCCCCGGATTCTAGCATCTCGGGTGAGAGTTCACCGACAGTGTATAAGCTAAACGCAAGGAGTCCGCTAGATCCTATTATTATCCCAGGTGCTATCGTGGCTAGCGAGCATCTCGTAGCAAGGTGAAGACGAGAAAGTGCTGCAATGAAAGCGTAGAGCATTACAGATATGGCGAAGGGGAGAATGAGCAGATAACCTAGACGAGCTGGAAACAGAAATGTTGGCATTGATGAGAAAAGGAGGGATAAAGAATGAGCGATTCCGAAAGAAGTAGCCACAAGTGGAAATGTCGTTAGTAATGTAAGAATCGTTGTCGGAGCTAGCAAGGCACGGATTGGTCGCAGTGCCTCTGATGCAGAGAATCGTGCTTGATAGCTGATAGGATGTAAGGATGTGAGGAACGATTTCAACTGCGATACCGGTGTTACTGTTGATCGAGCTTGCGTGCGGTCGAATGTGGTTTCCGGGGCTAGCATGATGAGCAATAGGACAGAAAACCCCTGAATTATTGTTATGACCATATAGGCTTCATGGAATCCTTCACGACTCTGAGAAAGGTATCCTCCTAGAATCGGAAACCCCCAAGTAGATACCAAGCTGGTGACGTTCGTGATGTCTGTTCTTAATTGTCGTTCGTGCTCCTTCAGTCTAGTAAGTACCGAGAAGGTAAGGAACTCGATTGGGTCCCACTCAGAAACTTACAAAGTACAGATCCCGAACACTGGCACAGATCAAATTGTCAACAATTCCCCAGCCTATGCCTTGCAGGCACCGGCTGATCATAAACCCAACGTAGCTATTTATATGCATGCTCCACATCGCCCCCACCAATGCAAGAGCCCCAGAAAGAATATATAGCATTCTCTTTCCAATTACACCACTCAGTATAGAGCTTCCAAGTCCGGAAAACGCCCCGATGATAAACGGGATACCGGTGAGTGCTGTTGCTGCGGTGTAGGAGACATTGAATTGGGTGGCAATGACACCATTGGTTGGTACAAATATGGTCTTCAACGTGGCTGATGTTGCAAAAGATAAGAGAATCGAGGAGAACGCAAGTTCCTTCTTCCATCTTGGCCAGTTCTGTACCCGTTAGGATGCTATCTTGGGTGGTAGGGATTGGCACAAACCAAAGGATCGCTCGGGTCACTGCTTGGTTTTGGGAATAATATCATAGCTTCTGTTCCCTTTCCCAGGCTCGTATTTATCGGCTGTAGCTTGGATCCTCTTTTTCTGTCCTCGATCTCTAGCTCGTGCTCTTCCAAGCCCTTTCCAATAGTCCTCACGCTAACCGACACGGAATCCTTCTTGTGTGCATCCTCTGGCTTTGTTGGTTCGAACGATGTCATGGTGTCTGCTCTATTGATTCTCATCTAAAATTCTACCCTAAAGAAATGAATAAAAGGCCAGCCTTAGAAGGTATTAAAAATAAGATAAAATGAAAATTGGGTATCAAAGCAAACAAATTAGAAGAGATGAAGATGAAAGAACAGATGGGACAACACTTTCAGATGAAGTGAATCGTTACCTTGGTCTGGAAAAGACAGGGGATTAGATGATACCAACAAACACAACTATGCATATGCAAGTTAAGCATCTCACCAGACCCTGAGACTCGGTGTATCCAAGCATTTGACAACCCTTTACCTGGTGATCGACAAAAGTCCGACGGTGTGCCAGAATGGAATTTCGCGGAGGATTTCGTACCAATAGGCACGGCCGTAGCTGAGGCGAAGAATGGGGATCTTGCTGAGAGAGCGTGTGCATAACTTGGCTCTTTCAGATGCCGTTCCGTGGCCACGGTGGTGAAACGTGAGTAGTAGCAGAGCCGCGTTTCATTGTAGAGGCTGACGCCAAATTGTCTCTCGGTGCCGGACTTGACACGAATCCGCCAAACATTCAAGTTTGATGGTTCAGGTCATACCAAGCGGTCAAGGAGGTGAAGGCTTCAGTTGACCTGTTGTTGAAGCTACATCAAGTAAGCTTCGCATTTTGATGGAGGAAAATGCGGAGGGCGGATCCACTACCAAGCCGAGAATAAGCTTTACCACTTCGGGTTCGGCTAAGAGACCGGCAGGGGGGCGGGAGGGGGCTTAATGTTCCGATCCGATATCCTGTTTCCCTGGTGCTCGGAGCTCGGGTATTGGGAATAGAGGGAGACTACCACAGTTACGTCTTGTCGAAGGGGTTGTAGAAACATGGCGGAGAAACCAGACTGCCAAGATGGATATTGAAACAACAAGAGAACAGATTCACCAGGTTTGCAGGCATTTTAGAGCAGATTTAAGTCATGAATCAAAGTGCGGATTGACCCCGCACCATAGCACATAACGGAAATTGATAACGATTCAGTTGACCAGCCACCAAGAGGCACCTCCTACTCAGATATGGTTCCTGGTAGCGACTACTAATATGAGACTGTAAAACGGTATTAGTAGCAGGATTTAATCAATTTGCAGTCCAATCCTTGATAAAATTCGCATCCTTCAGTCATAATTGGCGCTGCACTTATTTCACAGAGGTGATATTATAGTGGGGCCTGGACTGATCACTGAATACTCACAATCTGTCTGTAGTTTGTAATTGTAATCAACAGACAAGAATGGCCTACATTTAAACATGTTTCTTTTCTGTTATCTTCTGATATTTGACAAAGATACTATCGTATTGGTAATACTCTCCCACCTTCGGGTCAAGCTGTAAGGCGTCATTCCCGTGCATCTTTCGCTATTTGCACACAATCTGGTTGGATATAAAAATACAAAAGCAACCAAGCTGCACTTACTTTATAAAACTTACTTGACCACTTTCCAAGGTTGCATCTCCTACAGTTCTGATAGTCTTGCTCTCTACAACTTTAATATCCGAACCGAAATGGCCCCTTCCAAGAATCGCGTCGAGTTTATCAGTCTCACTCCGCCCAATGCATCCACAGAGTTGAAACCAATACCTGGTGCGGAGCTTGACGTTGACTATCTCATTCGCTACGCCCGAACACTTGATGATTACAGTTTCAACTACACACTCTTAGCCTATCACTCTTCGTTCTTCGATCCATGGACCATCGGTGCAACCATCGCTTCGGTTACCAAGAATCTCAAAGTCATCATCGCCCTCCGGCCTAACACGGTGTATCCCACCGTCGCAGCAAAAGCTCTTGCCACCCTCGACCAACTCAGTAGAGGTCGGGTGATTGTTCATTTCATCGCTGGTGGAGATGATGTGGACCAAGCTCGCGAAGGTGATTTCCTCACCAAATCACAGCGCTACGCCCGTCTCGAGGAGTATATCAAAATCCTCCGTCGGGCATGGTCATCTACCGACCCTTTTGATTGGTCAGGTGAACATTACCAGTTTAAGAACTTTAGCACTGTTGTACGTCCAACCAACGGGAAGACCATCCCGATCTCAGTAGGTGGTTCCTCGGACGACGCATATCGTATCGGTGGCTCGCTCGCTGATATCTTCGGTTTGTGGGGCGAACCGCTCAAAGAGACAAAAGAGCAAATCGATCGGATCTACTCAGAGGCTGAGAAGGCAGGTCGCTCTGATCGCCCTCGGATCTGGGTGACATTTCGTCCAATTGTTGCTGAAACTGAAGAACTGGCTTGGAAGAAGGCTCATCGCACTCTCGATGCTCTAAACGCCAACAACGCTGCGCCAGCTGCTAAGCCATTTGCCAGGAGTACCGCGACGCCACAAAATGTTGGATCGCAGCGACTTCTGGAAATTGCAAAGAAGGGCGAAGTTCAAGATCGTGCTCTCTGGTATCCAACGGTCACGGCGACCGGCGCACGTGGTGCCTCGACTGCGTTAGTTGGGACTCCGAGAATCGTGGCTGATTCACTGCTAGACTATGTTGATCTTGGTGCGGATTTGATCTCCATCCGGGGCTATGATAATTATAATGATGTCGTGGATTACGGACGTTACGTTCTGCCGTTGGTAAGGCAAGGGCTTAAAGAGAGAGGTTTGGAGCCTGACTTGTCGCCTAAGAGAAAACGTGCGGACGATGATATCTGAAGAAAGTTTCCTCGTGAGTGCTAGCTTATGGATTGTCTAATAGAGCTTGAGGCTTGGACGTGTACATGATAGGATACATGAAAGGATTACTCCCTCATAGAATTACACAAATTGTACATCCAACTACCCCCCAAACTAGAAGCGTGATATGTCGTGTTTGTGCCTCCAAATATTTTACCCGACACCCCCAACAACGTAGCAGTAGTTATGTTGTATTGAATTTTCAGCTTGTGTCCTAGAATAAGCGCATTGCAGAGTTTGTAGATTTGATTACAAAGCTGCATTGTTATGGACCCAATCAAGCCTCAAAACGTGTTCGAGCTGAAAAGAGGATGGGTGAAATTCACTTACAAAGACTCCTCTCACGCTCTTCAAGATTCTGTCGCATCATCACAATATAAATTGCATCTTTGACGCCGATTGAATTTGATTGCTCCCGTTCTTGCTATGGCGACCATTACTCAGGAAAGTCAAGTCGAAGCGAATCTTGCAGAGATGATCAAGTCAGAAGGCATCCACAATTGGTCCACTGGTAGTAAATTGACCAAATCTACACGTGCAGGGCTTGCAATTTCGTGTGTGAATATGTTGCAGGTAACGGCTCACAACTTTAGGTTTTGGGTAAGACTTTATGGACTGTGGGGAGCGACAGCTATGTCGACTTTTGGTAAGAAGTCAGTGTGGAAGACGCAAACAGAAGCGTTGAATAGCCCCTCTGCGTTTCGAAGCCTTGGTAGTGTTGGTGGTACATCTGGTGATAGATCTGGTGGCTCAGGGCCTCCTGGAGATCCGCCTGGAGGTCCTCCCAACCCTCGTGGTAGCGGAGGTTTCGGTGGCCGCCCTCGTCGATTTGATGATGATAATAACTTTTGCGACCAAGCCGCTCGAGAATTCAAAGACATCGTCGGGATCGAAAGCAATAGGGTTTCTCTGTCTGTATGCTGCTTTCCGGAATTGAAAAGTTTCGTTAGAGATAATAATCGTGAGACAGGGTGCTATCATTACCGCAGTCGCTGTTACCGCTCTGGGTCTCCCCGAGCTGAGCCAGTCTCACTGGGTCGCTCGCGCATTCTGGATCTCTAGCCTAGTAACTGCTCTATTAGCTGTATACTACGCAGGCAACCTTGTTTGGACAGTGGGACGCTTGTTCTCTGGGAGCGAGATCCGGGGCTGGATACGTGGTAGCGATCAAGGCATCCTAGACAGTCTCAGTGGCGAGCAAAGAGGACCTAGCCCGCTCCAAATGTTGGCGCCATCGCTATCATCAGTTCTCACGGTTTCAGCCCCAGGATTGCTGCTTTCTATGTCTGTATTGTTCCTGCTACTAGGATTTGGCATCTACCTCGGCTTCGTATGGACCAGAGCTTTGGATACAGAATCAGGCACCGGAGACAGCAGAAGTGTCTTCATCGTATATCTCGTTGTACTTGCGGTTTTCTATCTTATGTACAGCTTGTCAGATATCGTTCAGGATTACGGGACGGGCGTTACTGTAGGTGACATCATAAAGAAGAGTGTCGAGAATCTCCAGACAGAGTGGCCGAAATTTGTAGAGGCGAGGGAAGAAAGAAACAGACGAGAACAAGAAGAGCGCGATAGCAAGATTCTACATCTACAGATATGGGAGCAAATCCTCAAGACGAGCAATGAGACTAGTCAGCACTTGGCAGCGATAGCGGCAGGGCTGGAGAAAGCGCAAGAATGGCGAGGCACAGGTCAATTTCGCTAGAGGAAGAGAATATACAGAAACGCGGCGGGAACGTGGTAAGATTTTCAATTCCTTAGACCGAAGTCTTCGGAGCAGGAAATACAAAGGGTTTATGAAACGGTAAGGCACAATCCGTGATAGACTAATGCAGATCATCATGGTGGCCTGGCTCCCCCCTTCTCTTAGTACTGTCGCCAGAGATTTTCACAATATCAAAAGTCGTAGTCAGCTTCTGGAAAATTGTCAGTAAGTAGAACAACCTGGCTGTAATTTTATATATTTCTGTGGTTGAGATTTGAGGTTTCAAAAGTATCAAGTCGTTTCAGCACTTAGAGGTTGCCACTACGCAGGGAGGAACGTTACATAAGTCTCTTGAAGAGATAAAGTTTGGAAAATTGGAATCAGAAGAAGTAGAACTCGTTTATTTCGGGCGATTGCAAGTATACAGCATTTATATCTCATTACATCCGAGATGCCTGGCTTTGAACGCGATCCCCAACCAACTCTATCAGCATCATGGTGTAATCCAATATTCAAAATCATCCGATGCAGGCACAAGCACCAGGTGTAGTGATGCAGCAGATATTAGAATTTCCCCCAGAGCAAAGGTTGGTAACCAAGAAGCCTCTGCCATTGGAGCAGGCGTTCCCGTTATTGGTGTTGACACATGTGCCCGTGTAGCTGCCAAAGCGGCAAGACTCTCTCTTTGCCAAGTCCAGTGCAGGATTTCGAGATGCTATCGCAGACGGATTTTGAGATCCTGCCAAGGATGGATTTTCAGATGCTACCACGACCGGTTCGGGAGAAGCATTCGGCATAGCGGCAGTGATGGCAATCAGCTGTGTGATAATGTAGAAGGCTTTCATGGTGGTCGATAAGGAGACTCTGAGGGCTCGGTTTTCAAGATCTGGTTCTAGCAGAGAAAATGGAAGATTGATGATGAGGTTTTCGCTGGAAGACTTGACCTCAGATAGGCACAGAGGACGTTTATATAGAGAGCTTAACAATGCCCAGTCGGACAAACCTTTGTTCATCACTAGCTTTTCTTACAATCTCCTTCCATATAATATGTAAAATTCTACTGCTTGGTTTGACTTCAGCTCCAATCAAAAGTCTCTAAATATTGCTGCGTTACTACACCGCAAATTATATGCATGGCCATTCGATAGTATGACCGCATGTTCAGTTGAATATCAAGTTTGCTGGAGTCTTTGTTTGTTGACGGCGTGTTATGCTTTCCGTCTTATTTCAGTGGCTGCCATATTATATATGAGGAAGTGGTTTGTGCACAATTTCTCGTTCTCGTGGACTCTTGGTACGACATTAGCTTAACATGACTTTTATGGAACAGCGAATGAGCTAATACAAAATTTTCTACGCGAGCCAGATTGGGCCAACCCCTCATCCCCGCATCACCAGCCTCGCTTGCAGCCTGCCATTTGCTTACCGGGAATATTACTTGAGATGCGGGGACAGGAAATATTTTCAATGTGTCTCGCTTAGCAACATGCCGTTTGCTTAATCGAGATCTTGGGTTGCGATGGGGGTTTCCCTAGCTTGCCTCGTTTAGCAAGTTTCTGTTTGCTTACTAGACTTTTCTTCCTTATGCCAATCCAAATTATGTCATACCTATTCCTGACGACTTGAGTCCCTGTCTCTACCGTCCTATTTTGCCATACCTACGACAGGCATCAGTCTTTGAAATATTTGTTTCCTCCGTAGCCCTTGCCTGTAATGGCAAACGGTTGGCTGTTGGTGCTGCTCACAATGAGACGATTGTAAACGCAATGCGGAAACCAGATGCATTGACGAATCCTTTGGGTATTAAAGCTCTCCTTATATTCTCTGTTTCCATAAAACTGGGAGCGAAATTATGAAAAGAAAGATGGCGCATTTCTTTGCCATCATCATCATCCCATAGCAAGCAACAATTCGCCTAATCCACGTACTTGGCTTCCGCTAACAAATTTGGAGTTTCATGTACGGACAATGGCCATTAAGTCCTCTTGATTATATGGATGTATTGGTCGATGTGTTTGATGGTCTGAGGTGACACTGCGGCGATAGGCTATGCTTCTCGTCGTGTACTTCTGCTCATTTTTAGGTCTGATATTTCACTAAACGCCGAATGCAACGAGTATGCTGTCTTTGAATGAATGATTCAATGGTTTCCCAAGCAAGCGAATAGTAAGAATCAGATTGAAAATCATACTTGTACTAGATGAGGCAAGATTGTTCCTTCCAGTAATATCGCAAACCTAACCATAAGTGCTGCGACTTCATGATATACCAGGTAACAGGATATCTGGTCAAGCACCCCACGAAAGTTCTAAAAAGTTTATAACAATTTTGGCATCTTAAGGTGGTAAACTGTCAAGGACCTCTACTCACGATAGGTGCGAAAATGACAGGTTCCTCAGCGTAAACGTGTGATAAGGTTCTTGTATTCTGATAAGTCTAGGGAAGGAAGCTCTCCGTAGGGAAAGATCTAGATATAGCTAACTAATGGGGATGTAGGTGCCTGAGGCACAACATAAACGCAATCTTACCCCTCGCGCCGTCTTGATCTGGAATTGGCTCCATCTAATAAGCCATTCTCTGGGGCCTCACATACAGACAATTCCATATCCCTAGACACTATGGTAAAAGAGATAACCGAGGGAAATGCCTCCTCGTTGCACTGAAGACAAAATAATAGTAAAGGTATACATCAATTACGAGTTTTCCTTGCAAAAGCTAGATTTTCGAAGTGTATAGGTGCTTGATTCGTCCGTGTATTTGGGGACTATACAAACGCTAGTTGACTATGTGAACGCCGTGTGCCCTACAGTTCAGGCATAATATACAATCCAGGGGTAAACAAAGAACGAAAAAAAGCAATCCCCAGTGTCCTTCCCACACTAATTCGTGGCCCTTAATGCAAAACGCTGTGTAATATCAACCCAGGGAATCCTCATATCTCTGTTATTCTTGATCATCCCGCCCAGCCTCCTATAGTGGTGAAAGCTTAAGAGCGTGCGTGTGGTTTCCAAACGAGATTGAGAAGCAGGCTGATATCGATGAGCTGACCGATGGATTGTGTGTGGTGAAAAGCAATGAGTGTAAAACGCAGTAAATCATGTGCAGTGATGTTGAATGGAATGGATTATGTACCAGGCTGCGGTGAAAGCCAAGTTCTGCTGGAAATACCAACTTCAATTCGAGGTTGGCTTGCTATGTTGCAGTTAGCGTCTTGATCAGCACTTTATGCGATACTTTCCAACTAACCTTGCAGTATTATAAATCTCTTTGTCCTTTTTGAACTCCTCTAGCTCTGGCTCCCGGTATTGATCTCTCCGGTTCTTGGCTTCAATGTTCTTTCTAGCCTTTGTGAATCTATCAGACCAATAAATCCCCCGCTCTGTTTGAACTTCTCGCAAAACTTTATACATGGCGAGTTTGCTAGAGCAAACAATCTTTGTTTGTGCAGTCTTCTCTTCTGCTTGTTTGAATCTCCACTTGGTCTTTTCTTTGGCCCAGATCACTGCAGCTCCACTGATTGCGACTATAGAAACGCATGCCGCCCAGCCTGACCTAGGATCCTTGGTTATTGTCTATAGTTGGAGGAAGGAGGAAGAGAGGGTTTTGATAAGTTCCAAGGAAACCATGTCTTCGTAGTCTCAGTGTTATGTGTAATAATTGCACAAAACAGCTACTCAGAAAAAAAGACTTGTCCACCATGGAGATTGCGTAACTTGGGATGAGATGGTTTTGAAGATGAAAGTATCGCAAAAACGACAGCACTTACATTGCACGACCCCTAATCTTGGCGTGTTGAAAATTGATCTTTGAATCCAGACTACTAGGTTCTTGGCGAGACATTCGGAGGACTGAGGTAATGATTATAAAAGTCTTAGTGCTCGAGTAAAGAGAATGTGGTATGTGAGATTTTGCACAGGATTGTAGTGAAAAGATGTTGTTTGAGACAGGTTGTAAAGCAAACCGAGAGAACTTAACCGAAGCAAATTATAGAAAAGTGGGTCGTATTCACCAACGCTAGTCCTGTCCATGTGGTGTTAGATTCAGATATGGTAAACTAGGTGCTTGGCACCAGCTAAAAGAGAACGATTCACTCTAAGGCTAAAGACACTGTGTGTATGCTAAGCATGTATCAAATGGAGTATGACGTTGTTAAAACAGACAGACCTTCATGTCTTTTGTACGGATTATAGCTCTGATCCAATGACAATGAGGATGTGCTTTACACGCGACTTACTAACAGCTAAGAGAGGAAGTCACATTGCAAGGCATAGTGTGTTATGAACAGGTGGTGATATTATAATTATTGGTATTTGGGGATACTTAGCTTGCTTAATGTTGCTGGGTATATGCGTTTTTCGCTATCTTGGTAAACGACTGCTTCTAGAGATTGTGATTGTCAATTTAAGACAACATACTAGACATGATAAACCATATCGTACACGGATGACCTAGCCCCGTTCTTGTCCAAAGGCTAGCCGCTGTTGCCAAAGATAGTGCCCTCCTGAGATAAGTTTTGCTTCCTTAGTCGACAATCTAGGTGGTGAACACTGCCAAAAATACAGAGCCTGTAATACTACTTTCGATACCATATCCTAGTAGTTTTCGCCCTCCGGATCTTCTTCTGTAGCTGAAATACCCCATAAAGCAATGCCTCAGCAGTAGGTGGGCATCCCGGCACAAATATATCCACTGGTACAATCCTATCCACACCTCTAACAACACTATAGCTATAGTGGTAGTAGCCTCCCCCATTCGCGCAGCTTCCCATGCTAATAACCCATTTCGGATCCGGCATTTGGTCGTAGCATTGTCGAAGCGCTGGCGCCATCTTGTTGGTGACCGTGCCGGCTACAATCATCACATCCGCCTGGCGTGGTGAAGCCCGGAAGATGATCCCCAGTCGGTCTTGATCGTATCTTGGCATTGAAACGTGTATCATTTCGATGCTGCAGCACGCGAGTCCGAATGTCAGCGGCCATAGTGAGCCATTGCGTGCCCAAGCTACCACCTGGTCGGATTTCGTTCTTGTGTAGAGGCAAAGATGTCAGCATATATTTCTTTTTATTATCTTTTTGTGATAGGCTACTTACAAAGCATATTCTGCTATGCTATTCGTCTTTATCTCTCGACTCAGAGCACGATTCGATGGCTTCGAGGTTGTTTTTGTATCGGAATAGTATCGTGGAGCTCTCAGTAACGGAAAGACCCTGAACAATAGATCCTGCTGTACCAGTTGACTAGTTATTCGGAGATGTTTGATAGAAATTGATCGAACGGCTAATTATTTATTAATCAACTACAGGATATCGGCTTGGTGGTGTTTAGTGGTGTTTTGGAAATCTGCACTTACGGTTCATCATTATGAAATTGATCAAAAGGAATTGAGAGACACAAGGAAAGAGTAACTATCTGAAGAATAAGAGAGATGAGTGGGGTCAGATTTTCCATCATCAATCGCCAGTTTATGGGTATTGGTATATGTAGGCCTGCGACAAGTGGATGCGCCGGGAAATTCACACATTAGGCGAACAACATAGGCACTTGGTACACCCAAGTCCCGCGAGTGTTTAACGCTCTCTGGCAATTTACGCGTAGAAAAAAAGCTGCATGAATTTGTTACTTAGGCACAACAATAATCTTGCATTCAAAGATGCCTCTTTTGTTTATAATCTGCCGTTGCCTCTATCCCTATACCACATCGGGACTGTCACGTGGCCCTTCCTTTCAGCTCCACACTTTCCCGCC
>Ga0247810_10000805_pt1 | contig 25626 bp, 21 predicted proteins | sample UWRJL119311C1_FD_179918 | JGI IMG/M metagenome (GOLD analysis project Ga0247810, IMG submission 179918) | Plant litter microbial communities from Arlington Agricultural Research Station in Wisconsin, United States - UWRJ-L119-311C-1 | ecosystem: Environmental > Terrestrial > Plant litter >... | reverse complement strand
ATTTTGGTGGGTAAACCGTAAATACTTCCGGTATGAATAGGGTAGTTCAAGCGTCTTATTTTATCTCCGTCCGAAAAATTCTCATAAGGTCTTGCCTCAATTTCTTCGGCTGTGTATTTGTCAAAATAAGCGGCACTGGATTGATTGGGTATTGTTTTTTCTGAATATTCTTTTAAAACCAAAATACTATTAATGGTATCAACCGGCATTCTGATTTGAATGTTTCCCGTATACGGAAAAATACTATCAGCCTTATTGTAAATGCTTTGGTAAAAAGCTGTGTGATTCAGTTTAGGATCTGTTTTTGTTGGGTTTTTTACTTTTGCAGAAGGTTTTTTTGTCGTTCCATCAGCCACAAAATAAACTCCGTTTTGAAACCAGCTAAAAGCAAAATTTAATCCGGTTAGTGAGATAAGTAATAAAATTAGAAAACTGTAAAATCCAAAAGTGGAATGGAAATCCCAATTGACTCTTTTAAAAGACGCGTTCCATTTTACCGTTAATCTTTGTTTTAGGTTTTTTATTTTCTTTGGCCACCATAATATTAATCCGGAAATAAGCATAAAAACAAATATTAGGCAAGAAGTTCCCATGATTATTTTGCCGGTTTCTCCCAGTAATAATTGTCGGTGTATTTTTAAAACAAAAACAAAAAACCTTTTTTCTTGAGGAGTTGTTGCTAAAACTTTTCCGGTATACGGATCAATAGAGAAGAATTGGGCTTTTTTATCTGAGTCTTTTCCTAAAATTTGCATCGTACGCGATGGATCATTATAGGTATATATACGTGTAATTTTTTTTATCGAATATTGTTTCTCCAGAATATCCGTGCAATAGTCAATTGTTTTTTTGGTAGTTCCTATTGCAGCAACAGTATAATATTCAGGATGTATTGCTTTGTCAATTTCCTTCTCAAAAACTAAAATACTGCCTGTTAATGCAGCAATAAAAACAATCAAACCAGATCCAAGACCTAGCCATAAATGCAAGAGTCCAATGTTTTTTTTAAATCCTTTTTTCATATATGCTGTTTTACTAATCAGTCTAATAGAATTGATTGGCAAATTTTATTAACGGTGTGTCGAATTGGTTTCTAATTCTAAAATTCTCGCACAAATTTATACTTATTTAGACCCAATATATACTATGTTGCAGAAAAATTATTTCTTTTTTTATTTAAAATAAAACAATCAGATTTTTAGTGTTTTTTAATGGAAAAATGAGAATTCAATTAGGGAATAAACGTTACGTTTTTTTGAGTTTTGATATCCATAAAAAAATCCCTCAGGTTTTAAAACCGAGGGATTTAGAGTTTATTTAGTAATTACTTTAGTAAAACAATGAAAATTATTTAGTTACTTTTTTGAATCGCATCATTGGTATATCTTTCATAATTAAATTTAGTTTGCCATCTTTATCAATAGCATAACTATCAATTTCTTTAATGGTTTTTGTAAAAACCTGCTCTCCGCCACCTTCGCAGTACATTAAAGTTGCCGGACCTTGCTCTCCAAAAGTAAGTGATTTTCCTTTTAATGTAAATGGAGCGCTGTAACCATTGCAACCTGCATTTCCTGAAACTTGTTTAGTAGCTTCATCAAATTTTATAAACGGTTTTTTATCCGGAAATAAACCTTCAAAAGCAATACGCGGTCCTGAAATATACTCGAGTTCCCAGGTTGTATTATAAAGATCGGCAGTTTTTGAAGTGTCTTTCATCGAAGTACAAGAATTAAAAGATAAGGCTAAAATAGCGACGAATACTAGTACGTAATTTTTCATAAAATAAGATTTTTGAACATAAATTTAAAGATTTTTACCAGAATTCAACCTATAAATCTGACTTATTTTTAGTTTCTGATTTTTCAAACAAAGACGATTAAAAAATGTATTGTGTCATATTGTTAAGGGATAATAGGTTATTACAATAATAGTTTGCTCGTACACATACCGAAATAAAGTTGTGATTTCTCAACACATGTAAATGTTTTTGTATTTTATATGGCTGAATTTTGTTTCATCATTAAAAATAAAAAAGATGAAAACATTATTGACCACTCTGGCATTTTTAGCTGTATCATTATCCATCTCGGCACAACAAATTATTCATAAAAAAATATGGAGCAAAAAAATGAATAAGGAGATCGAAACGGTTATTATTACTCCAAAATTGATAAAAGGAAAAACCTATAAAACCGTTTATATACTGCACGGTTACAGCGGAAATCCTGATAGAACTTACAAACAGGATATTCCTGATCTGGCAGGAAAATCTCAAAATTATAATACGATATATGTTTTGGCAAATGGTAATTTTAATAGTTGGTACGTTGATAGTCCTGTAGATAAATCGTCGCAATATCAAACTTTTATAGGGAAAGAATTAGTCGATTATGTTGATGCAAATTATCCTACAGTAAAGGACCGACAGTTTAGGGGAATTCTGGGTTGGAGTATGGGCGGATATGGCGCATTAAATATTGGGATATTTTATTCGGATACTTTTGGTATTGTTGGAAGTTCTTGTGGAGCGCTGGATTTTAACCGTTTTGGAGAAAACTTTCATAATTATCAGGTAGATAAAGTTTTAGGTGATTTTAAAAGTTTACCCAAACAGTATTTTACGTTTGAGAAAACCAGGCAAATGTCTTCGGCAAATCAGTTTTATATTTTAGATTGTGGTACTGAGGATCAGCAAATGATCGATATGAACCGCGATTTTCATCATCTTTTAACGAATGAAAAAATAGAACATCTCTATATGGAATCTCCAGGCGAACATGATCCAAAATATTGGAACAAATCTTTGGCAAACCAATTGGCTTTGTTTGAAAATTATTTTAATACTGCAAAGTAAGAAATTCAAAACATCGAATACCTGTTCATCTAATGAACAGGTTTTTTTATTTTGAAACAATGAAAATCACTTATATAAATGGGTTCTGCTGCATCTCAAATAATCTTTATTAAATTTGGAGAATAATTGAATCTTACGTGCGACAGAAGCTTAAAAAAGAACTATTGAAAAAGAAACCGAATATAGAACTTCATACAAAAGAATTAGATACTCTTGGTCTCGAAGTGAGAGAAGTAGTGGATAATAACGTTGATTTTAATGGGCATTTAACGAAAGCACACAGAGACGATCATTATGTTTTTTATATTCAGGAAAAAGGGCTGATAGAATTGATGATTGATTTTAAAAACCATCAGATAAAGGATCAGTCATTGTTTTTTATTGCTCCGGGTCAGGTACATTATTATACAAGACAAGTAGAATCCAAAGGATATTTTATTTTTTTAAATCCATCTTATTTGCAAAATACGTATCGCAGGATTTTTGATTCGAATCAGAACATTTCTCAGGTTGTGCCCATTCAAAATGTGGTTGTCTTTAATATTGCACAATTACTATTTAATCAGGTATCTGAAGCGGTGGGAGATATTCAAAAAAACATTATTCGTTCCCTTGCCGATAGTTTGATGGGAATGATAGTTTTGGAATTTTCTAAAAACGAGAACTATCTTAAAAAGGGAATAGATAGAAAAACAGAGCTTACTTTTCAGTTTAGGCAATTGGTTCAGCAGCATTTTTTAGAATTAAAAAGACCCAAAGATTACGCTGCTTTGTTGCATATTTCGGTACCTTATTTAAACGAAATGGTAAAGGAACAAACAGGATGTGCCTCCAGTTACTGGATACAACATGAAATTTTACTGGAAGCCAAACGATTGCTTTTTTATACCCAACTCAATACTAAACAAATTGCTTTTGCATTGCAATACGAAGATCATACTTATTTCTCCCGGTTTTTCAAAAAGAACGAAGGCATTACACCTTTAGAGTTTAGAAAGAATTACTGCGATTTGTCCAATCAAAACTCTTAGTTAGCCATTTCCGTTTTCTGATAAAGCCCATTCCTTTGTACTCATAATTTTAAACAAAAAAACATGAGTAACATTTTACAAAAAGGACAAAAAATTGATTTTTACAAAGCTACTATACCCATTATTTTATCGGTATTTGCTATTTACCTCACGATAGGTCTCACATTAGGAATCGTGCCGGGATTTGTACAAAATGATTTAAAATTTAATAGTTTGATTGTTGGTTTGGTAATTGGTTTACAGCCGCTAACGACTCTTTTAACCCGCGCTTATTTCGGGAAAATTACCGATACAAAAGGAGCTAAAAGGTCTAAATTGGGCGGAATAATTTTGGTAATGGCAGCCGGAGTAATTTATGTACTTTCAGCTTCATTTGCTTCACATCCTTTGGTAGCATTATTATTTCTTTTACTTGCAAGAATTGTTCATGGCATTGCTGAAAGTTTGCTGGTTATTGGTGCTTTAACATGGGGAATTGGGTTAGTTGGACATGAAAAATCAGGCAAAGTAATGACCTGGAACGGAATCGCAATGTATGGAGGTATCGCTGTTGGAGCGCCGTTAAGTATTTGGATGGCTAAAGATTTTGGTGTAGTATACGCTTTAGCGATGATTATGATTTTACCACTTGCAAGCTGGATTTCGACGATTAAACTGCCTGCCATTCCGGTAGACAAAGAACATATCAGAACTCCGTTTTATAAAGTAGTAGGAACCATCGCAAAACAGGGATTAACACTCGCTTTTTCTTCTATGGCATTTGGCTGTATTGCTTCTTTTATAGCTTTGTTTTTTACAGAGAAAAACTGGGGCGACGCTTCTTTAGCCTTTATGATTTTCGGATTATCCTATATCCTGACCAGAGTCTTTTTTGCTTCTTATCCGGACAAGTACGGCGGTTATAAAGTAGCAGTGGTTTCTTTGGTTATCGAAGTTATAGGCCAATTTCTTATTTATACTTCTTTTACCAAAGAAATGGCTTTGATAGGCTGTGCTCTTACCGGAATTGGTTTTTCGCTTGTATTTCCTTCATTAGGCGTATTGGCAATTAAAAAAGTAAAACCTCAAATGCGCGGAACTGCCTTAGGAGCTTATGCCGCATTTTTTGATCTGTCTCTTGGATTAGCAGGACCTTTGGCAGGATTAATTGCAGGCTGGTTTAGTTATCAGGATATCTATTTATTTGGAAGTATCAGCTGTTTGCTTGCTTTAGGAACTCTGTTGTTGAAACGGGAATAATTGAGAAATAATTATGGAAAATTATCAAAAAAAAATCATTCGTTCTGTGTTTACGGTAAAGCATAAGTTCTTTAAAACGCCACATTATATTCGTGTAGTTTTTGACATAAACAATGAACAATTAGATTTGCTGGCTAATGTAAAGCCAGGATCAAATAACAAAATATATATTCCGCCTAAGGGAATGAATGTTATTTACTTTACAAATAAAGAGAGTAGTGCTGTAAAGGAACTTTTGCCTGTAATGAGAACCTACACCACCAGAAATATCGATCTTGAAAAAAGAGAATTAAGTATTGATTTTGTCGCGCATGGCGATAATGGCCCTGCATCTGCCTGGGCACAAAAAGCAGAAGCAGGAGACATTTTGGGTATTGCAATGAAAGATAGTGTAAGAGATTTGGTTCCTCCGGCTGATGAATATCTTTTGATAGGAGATGCAACTGCGCTCCCGGTCATTGGAAGTATCTTAGAACAGCTTCCAAAAGATAGTGTGGTAAAAGCAGTATTGGAAGTATACGGAAAAAAGGATAAAATTGATTTCGTTTCCCAAGCCAATGTCTGTGTAGAATGGGTGTATAATAAACATCCTGAAAATGGAAGTGAGCTTGCAAAATGGATAAAGAAAATCCCGCTTCCGGACAAAACAACAAAAAGATTTGCCTTTATAGCAGCAGAATATAGTACGGTAAAAGCTTTAAGAAGTTATTTTAAAGAAGAAAAAGACTGGGACAGAAGTGAATATAATGCATCGGCTTACTGGAAAGCAGGAAAAACTGAAAACGAATCTAACACAGAACGCAGAGAGGAAAAACTGGATTAAATTTGTAATCAATCAATATGTAAAAAGGACCTAAACATTTTTCTTTAGGTCCTTTTTTATTTTAATACGGTCTTATTATTTTTTTGGTGAACTAAATGCTGTTTGTAAAGTTTGTTGATTTTACATTTTTAGAATATTTCAATTTACAATTTCGTATTAAAAATTTTATGATTTTATAATAAAATGTAAGTATTTTTTTAACTAATTTTATGTTTGATTTTTAAAGTTTAAAGATAACTAATTGTTTTTTAGGTTTTTATAATTCTTAATTCTAATATAAAAATTAAACCCATGAAAAAAGAAACAAATGCAAACAGTGATAAAAAATCATTTGATTTTTTGAAAAACGAGTTTCAAAATGCCGGAGATATTGTGAAACAAATTGAGCAAATCGCAAAGCAAAATCCTGAAAAAACAGCTCTTATTGATGATCTGGAGAAAATCACTTACAAAGAGCTAAATGAAAGAGCCAATAGGCTGGCGCGCTATTTACAAAATAACGGTATTAAACCAGGAGGAAAAGTTGGAGTCTGTCTTCCGCAATCCGTAGATCGTGTTATTGCTTTTTTAGCGATTTTAAAAACAGGTGCTGCTTATTTACCTATCGATGGCGAATTACCGCAAGCCCGAATACAGTTGATGATTAGCGATTCAGACATTGATCTTTTATTAACGGTTCGGGATTATGTGGAGAAGTCGGGCAATGATCAAATTAAAAATATAATATTAAATTCTTTAGTTCAGGACGAAAGTTATAAAACGATCACAAACGATAATCTTTCAATCGAAATTTTACCTCAAAATCCGGCGTATATTATTTATACTTCCGGAAGTACCGGAATACCAAAAGGCGTTATTATAGGACATGAGTCCTTTTATAATTTTGTACAAGTACAGGCAGAAGTTTTAGGTCTGTCAATTGAGAGTATTACCCTGCAATTTGCTTCTCCCAGTTTTGATGCTGCCGTAATAGACATCTGGACACCTTTGATTAAAGGGGCTACAATATATTTATATCCTAATAATAAAATTGTTGGCGAACCACTTTTAGATTTTATTGTCGCCAACAATATCGATACTGTGCCTTTAATGCCTCCAATGGTACTGACATCCCTTCCTTTAAATAAACCTATAGGAAATCTTAAAACCATTGCGATTGGAGGTGAAGCGTGTAGCGAAAGCACGGTAAAATCGTGGTATAAAAAAATACGGCTGATTAATAGTTATGGACCAACAGAAGCCACTGTTGCGGTTAGTAATTATGAGTTTAAGGAAGAAGCAAATCCCAGAATTATAGGAGCCGCTATGCCTGATGTACATTTATTAGTATTAGACGAAAATCTTAAACCAGTAACAAAAGGAAGTGTTGGGGAACTTTATATTGGAGGTTCTCAATTGGCACTAGGCTATTTAAAAAGGCCGGAGGATACTAAAAAAGCTTTTATCGAGGCACCGGACTGGCTTTTAAATCAAATAAAAGATTATAGATTTATCTATAAAACCGGAGATATGGTGCTTGAAAGATCTGATGGAAATCTGGAATTTTATGGAAGAAAAGACGATCAGGTAAAAATAAGAGGCTACCGAATAGAACTTGCAGAAATTGAATATAATATGGCAAAATTGCCTCAGATTTCTCAGACAGCAGTTAAAGTGCAAAGGAAAGAAAATGGCTTGCCAGTACTTATTGCTTTTATTCAACTTTTAGAAATTCAGGAGGATGAAGCAAAATCATTACAAAGTATCAAAGCCAAATTACAACAATTAATGCCGCTGTATATGCTTCCTGATAAAATTGTTATTGTCGATAAAATGCCCCTGACACATGCAGGAAAAATTGATAAAACACTGTTGGAAATACCCGAAAATCAGGTTAAAAATACTACTCTGCCCAAATGGAAAGAAGACAATCTTACCGAAATTGTAAAACACATCTGGAAAGAACTTATTTCGATAGAAGATATTAAAGACGACGATGATTTTTTTAATCTCGGAGGTCATTCTTTACTATTGGCCCAGCTCCATGTGCTTCTTCCTGAACCTGTCAGAAATAGAATTAGCTTACCGGAACTCTATATTTTTACCACTATTTCAGGATTTGTAAAGGAAGTTGAAAAACGCATGCTTGAAACAGAAATTTCACAAAAAACCAAGGCTCAGATAATGGTAAATGAGTTAATTCAGGATTCAGAATTGCATATTGATTTCAGTGTAAACGAATTGCCGGATTCTGAGATATTAAGCAATCCTAAAAATGTTTTTTTAACCGGAGTTACGGGTTTCGTAGGATCGCATTTATTAGAAGAATTGCTGCAAAATACCGCTGCAAAAATATATTGTTTAGTACGGGCATCATCTTCTGAAGAAGGATTAGAACGCATTAAAAGTACTTTTACAAAATTCAAATTACCCTGGTCTGCAAATTATGACAATCGAATTGTGTCTGTGGTTGGAGATTTGTCGTTACCTCGTTTTGGAATGAATGATGAAGCTTACCATTTTATTGCACACCAAATAGAAGTTATTTATCATTCCGGAAGTTCAGTAAGTTATGTGCAGCCCTATCCCTTAATTAAAAAATCAAATATTGATGGTTTACATAATGTTATAGATCTTGCCGTTACTACAAAAATAAAGTTTCTCGTATTATTATCTTCTATGGGAGTTTTTAGCTGGGGAAGGCCTTTTACAAAAAAAACATGGATGTACGAAGATGATTCGATAGACCAAAATATGGCAGCAGTTTCTCGTGACTTGGGGTATATAAAAAGCAAGTGGGTAATGGAGAGTATTACTGAAAAAGCCAGGATAAAAGGACTTCCTGTTATCAATTTCAGATTAGGTTTTGCAGTATGTCACAGTAAATCGGGAGCAACTGTAATGAATCAGTGGTGGGGAGCACTTATCAGAAGTTGTGTTGAGCTCAAATCATTTCCGCTGATAATGGGGCTTAAGGACGAATTGACGACAGTAGATTATATGTGTAAAGCCATTATGCACATTAGTAAAAAGAAAGAAGCAGTTGGATTAAATTTTCATCTCTCGCCATTGGCTGAAAATGATGTTTCACTTACCGATTTTTGTGCTAAAATGAATGAATATTTCAATACAAATTTAGAAGGTATGGAATATCATCAATGGCTCAATCAATGGAAATACGACAATAATTTACCTATTTATCCTTTGCTTAGTTTATTTACAGAAGATGTGCATGAAGGTAAATCATTGGTAGAAGCTTATGAAAACACGTATTATTACGACAGAAGCAATACAAAGCAATTTTTAGAGGATGCTGATCTAACACCTCCTGTTTTTGATAAAAAACTCATGGCTCCTTATCTGGAATTTATGGGCGTTTTATAAATATTAAGAATTTTATAATTATAAAGGGATGGTGTCTTTTCGCATTGTCCCTTTCAATTTTCGTTTTTCTCTTTTGCTAATTAATCTAATTCCAAAGAAAGCTTGATCTACATTTACTACGCTTATTTATCAGCAGAAAATCATGAAAATTTATTGAAAAATGAACTGTCAAAATTTTCTGTTGATTTTATACAAAAAATAAAAAAACACAAAAGATGGCAGGATGCACAATTGTCTCTTTTAGGACGGATTTTGCTGTTTAGAGGTATCAGGGAACAGTTTAATATAAATATCGAAGAAAAAGATATAGTTTATAACACAGCTAACAAACCGTTTTTTAAAGATAATCCGGTTTATTTTAGTATTTCACATTCAGGAGAAATTGCGATTTGTGCTATAAGTAATTCTACTCAAATTGGTATTGATATTGAAAAACTAACTCCAATTGATATTGATAATTTCAGGCCTTATATGTTGGATGAGGAATGGAACAAAATTAATCTTTCTATGAATAAATATGAAGCTTTCTTTGATTATTGGACTCAAAAAGAAGCCGTTTTAAAAGTTTTTGGATGGGGCCAAATGGAGTTGAAGTCTTTTGAAATTATTGATAATACGACAACGATTAAAGGGAGTACATTCTATCTGAAAGAAATTAAAATTGACTCAGAATACAAATGCACTCTTTCATATGCTAACAAAATAGATCATAACCAAAAAGAAGATTTTGTTTATCTTTATAAAATAAATTTATAATCATGACCATACAGCAATTAAAATATATTGTAGCATTAGATGAAGAACGTCATTTTGCAAGAGCTGCCGAAGTGTGTATGGTTACGCAACCCGGACTTACGATTCAGTTAAAAAATCTCGAAGAAGAAATTGGCATTAAAATTTTCGATCGAAATAAAGTTCCGTTAACACCTACAACTCTTGGAATTGAGATTATAAACAAAGCAAAAAAGATCCTGCGCGAAGCCGATGAAATTCGTGATTTTGTGATAAACGAAAAAAACTTGCTTGAAGGTGAAGTGAGGGTAGGAGTAATTTCGACTTTGTCTCCTTATTTGATTCCGCTGTTTATAAAAGCGATGAAAGACGCAACTCCCAAAGTACATTTTATTATAAAAGAAGCCAATACGGGACAATTAATGAAAGAGCTGGAAACGGGATCATTAGATGTTGTTTTGATGGCAACGCCTACCGGAAATCCCAATTTAATTGAGCATCCCGTTTTTAAAGAGCCTTTTGTAGCCTATTTAAACGAGCATCACCCCATGGCTAATAATGATTTTTATGAACTTCAGCCAGGTGATAAAACCGAATTGCTGCTACTTCATAGCGAGTTTTGCTACAACGCACAATTGCTGGATATCTGCGGAATCAAAACACCGGGAAAAATAAAGGAGCAATTTACGTATGATATTAGTTCAATCGAAACCTTAAAAAATTTAGTTCGCGCACAATTAGGATTCGCGATTATACCGGAACTTTCTATTTTGAACGAAAATAATTCGGGACTTTTTAAACCTTTCAAAGAACCAAAACCCGTAAGGGAAATTAGTTTGGTGGTTTCTGATTCCTTTTCGAAAAAACTATTGCTCGAAAAAATGAATGAAGCGATCTGGAATTGTCTTCCTGATTCCTTAAAAAAAGATTTTGCCTATCGAAAAATACGCTGGAATGATTCGCCTTATTTTGCCAAATCAGTTAGTGATTATATAAAAGGAAAGCACTAGAATAAAATTCCAAATTTTTTAAATTCCAAATTCCAAACTAGAAATAGAAATTCTAATCTTAAAGAGAAAATCCAAATTCCAATTACCTAAATGAGAACATCAATTAAGGTTTGGAATTTGGAATTTTTTTATTGGAATTTGAATCCAACAGATTGGAATTTGGAATTTAAAAAATTTGGAATTTATTTTTAATTTATTTTTTAGAAGCAGCAATAATAACTTTCGCTACAGCCTCTGGTTGTGAAATAAACACCACGTGACTTCCTTTTATTTCTGTGATTTTTGTATTCGAACGTTTGTACATGGCGCGTTCTATTTCAGGAGATATACTTTTGTCTTCAGTTGCTACAATTCCATATGATGGTTTATTTCTCCAGGCCGCTTTGGTGATAGGAGTTCCAAATCCTTTTGCGTAGAATGCACCTTGAGAAGCATACATAAAATCAGCGTCTTCTTTGCTGATATCTCCAGCAAAACCAGCATGAAATTTAGCTTTATCATAATACACAACTCCTTTGTCATCAGGACTCAATACACCATTTTCAGGAGCGGGAGGAGCCGTCATTAACCATTGTACAGAAGTTTCTCCGTTATCAGGCTGTAAAGCTGCTACATAAACCAATGCCGCTACTTTTGGATGATTTCCTGCTTCCGTAATTACAGTTCCACCCCATGAATGTCCTACCAAAATTGTTGGACCGTCTTGTTTGTCTAAGGCTAAATTTGTTACTCGTACGTCATCTTCAAGAGAACTCAAAGGGTTTTGAACGATGGTAACGTTGTATCCTTTTTTAGTTAATACCTGATATAAACCTTTCCAGCCAGAACCATCAGCGAATGCACCGTGTACTAATACAACGTTTTTAATTTGCGGAGGAGTTGTTTGTGCATTAGAATTTGCTGTTGCAAATAAGAAACTAAAAATAAGGACTGCGAACATGAAATAACGATTCAATTGTTCTTTTAATGCTATTGTTTTCATAATTGTGTGTTTTTAAATTGTTGTTGTATGTTTTTCTATTATATTGTTTTGTTTTGTTGTTGTTTTGTTTTGTCAGGCTGAGCGAAGTCGAAGCCCTCGCTCAGGTTGACATAAAATATTTAGTTTAATGTTACCGATAAAGTAATTTCAGTATTTAATAATTTTGAGATAGGACAAATCTCTTTTGCTTTTTGTGCCGCTTTCTGAAAATCTTCTGCTGTAATTCCAGGAACTTTTCCGTTAAGGATTAACTGAATCAAAGTGATTGTTCCGTCTTCAAAAGTTACTTTTGCTTCGGTACTTAAATCTTCCGGAATAAATCCTGCTTCAGAAAGTAAAAAGCTAAGTTGCATGGTAAAACAGCCAGAATGTGCCGCTGCGATTAATTCTTCAGGATTGGTTCCAACACCTTCTTCAAAACGTGTTTTAAAAGATAATTGGGCATTGTTTAAAGTGGTACTTTGCGTACTGATTGTACCTTTTCCTTCCATTCCTGTACCTTTCCAATTTGCGTTTGCTCTTCTTGTAAATTTCATGATCTTAATTTTTATAGTTATTTATTTAATGATTCAAATCGTTTGTTTGATTTTGATGAGACAAATGTATAGCGACTATGCTTATTAATCAAATTAATAATTTTTAGTGTTTATAAATTAAATTTATAACTATTAAATATTGAAGTTTGAAATCAGGCAGGTTTTCTTTGGTACAAGCCGATAACGTTATTTTTTAGGAAATTTATAACTGGGAAAAGAAAGAGAAAAAAATAAAAAAGAAATCGAACTAAAAAACAAATAAAAGTAAATAAGGAAAAACAGAGAAGAAATCGAGCTGCTGAAAGCTCTAATTTAAGAGGGTAATAAAAGAGTAACCACTTTTTCAAAACGTCCGTGATGACTGATAGAAACGTCTTTCAAAATATTTGATGAAGGTTTGGCTAAGAAAGGTATTCCGTTTTCATCTTTGATAATATCTTTTTTAACCATTTCAATTACATTAATGAAGTGATCAATATTGGTTACAGCTATGGTATGTAAACTATCTTTGGAGATTGTAGTTTTGGTGTAATAACTATTATCCTCACAAATTACTATTCCTGTAGCAGAGTGTTCGTTTTTTGAGATAATAGTACACGCCAGTTTTTTAGGAATATATTTCCTTACTTTAGTTTGCCGGTTATAGATTTTATAGGCTGCTTCTTTCATGCTCCAAAGCAGCCATATCATCGTTTCAGGATCTGATGTTTGTGATATTTGCAATTGTTCAGCAACTGTAAAAATCTTTTCGATAAAACCTTTACGCTGCCAGTTGCTTTCCTGGCGGGATTGCAGAATATCTATAACATCATTACCAATCATTTTGCTGCGAGCTTTTCAGCTATAATTTCTACCGAAGTTTTAACATCCAGCATTCGTTCCATATCAGTATTATCAATAACAACGTCAAATGCTTCTTCAATATCCAGAATGATGTCTACCAAATTAGCTGAATTTATGTTCAGATCATTGATAAAATCGGTGTCTTCGGTAAGGTTGTCATAAGCCTCTGTATTTGTTGTATAGGGCTTTATGATCAGTTTTAATTTCGCTATAAGTTCTTCTTTGTTCATATTAGTTTTCAAATTTTTTAAAGATTATACACGCATTTACATCGCCAAAACCAAAACTTGCTTTGGCAATTATATTGAGATTTTTATGGATTGTTTTAAAAGGCACTTTTGAGGAATCGATAAGGGCGGTAATTTCAGGATGAAGATCTTCGCAATTAGTATTTCCAAATAAAAAACCTTCATGAAGCTGTAAAATTGCAGCAACACTTTCGATACTTCCGGCCGCACTCAGGCAATGTCCGGTCATACTTTTTAAGGAATTGATATACGGAAAGTTAGTTCCCTTTCGATCTAAAGCTTTTGTCCAGTTTTCGATTTCCAGACTGTCTTTTGTAGTCGCGGTAAGATGGCCGTTTATAGCATCGATATCAGTCGCAGTAATTCCTGCATTTTGGATGGCATCAGTAATACATTTCTGAACGGCAGTACTATTGGGAGCTGTCATGCTTCCGTTACCACGTTGTCCGCCCGAGTTTACATTTCCGCCTAATATTTCGGCGTAAATAGTTGCACCTCGTTCTAAAGCACTTTCAAGATCTTCTATGACCAGAGCTCCGGCACCGCTTCCGGGAACAAATCCCGCTGCGCTGGCACTTATAGGCCTGGAACCTTGCTCAGGAGCATTATTATATTTAGAACTGCAAACGCGCAAAGCATCAAATCCGGCCCAAATATATGGACCGCTGTCACCTGTGCTTCCTGCCAAAATGCGTTTTGCCTGTCCGGATTTTATACGGTCATACGCCATCATGATAGCTTCGGTTCCTGTAGCACAGGCCGATGAATTTGTGGTTACCTGATTGCCTAAACCCAGCTTGCCACCAAGATAGGCACTAATACCGCTGTTCATGGTTTGCGCTACCACAGTGCTGCCCAATCGCCGAACCTGCAATTCGTCTATTTTATAAATGCTTTCACGAAATTTATCGATGCCCGATGTTCCTGATCCAAAAATGGTTCCGCTATTCCAATCCGGTTCATCATTATTTTCAATTGGTAAACCTGCATTTTTCCAGGCTTCTATTCCGGCAATAACACCGTATAAAATTCCTGTACTATTAAAACCACGTAATTCAAGTTCTGTAAAATACTGAGATTTTAGTTCGTCTGAAATTGGTGGCTGACCCGCAATCTGACATGAAAATTGTAATTCTTCTAATTGCGTATCATGACGAATTCCTGAAATGCCATTTTTTATGGAATGCGTAAATGCAGGAATCCCAACCCCGTTTGGAGCTGCTACGCCTAAGCCTGTTATTACAATTCTTTTACTCATAATTTATTTGTAATCATGCCAGCCAAAATACCTTTGCAGACTTCTTGTCCGGCTTCGTTTTTCATAACAACATCGCATTTTAGTTTTCCAAACCTGAAAAATGATTTCTGAGAACTTACGGTTACTTTTTCGTTAGGATAAACCGGTTTTAAAAATTGCATATCTGCCGATGTAAAAGCTATTACTGTATTTTTATTAAAGCCATCTCCCAGTAAATATATTCCCAGGCAAACCATTCCAATCTGAGCCATCGTCTCGGTTAAAATAACACCGGGAGTTACAGGATTGCCTTTAAAATGACCTTTGTAAAAATCAAGATCTTCGCTGAAAGTATACGTTCCTGTAATACTGTTTTCATCTACATGCAACAGCTCATCTACAAAAAGAAAAGGTTTGCTGTAAGGTAACTGAGCTATAATATTTTTTAAAGTCATAATTTATTTCGTTTAATAATTTGATGTCTAACGGAACGCGGATAACACGGATTTACTTCGTAAAGACGCGGATTAAAACGGATTTTTTTTTAATGTTAGCAAAAATCTGTGTCTAATTCTATATAACAATAATTAAATTAGTTACCATTACCATTGCAACAAAACACGCTGTGCAGAAAATCCCGGACCAAAACTCAGCATTAATCCTTTTTCTCCCAACTTTGGATTTCCGTCCATAATACTTTCTAAGACATATAAAACAGTTGCACTCGACATATTGCCGTATTGTTTGAGCACTTCTTTAGTTGCATCGATATTTTTGCCTAATCCGGAAAATAGAGATTCTACGGTGTTGACTATTTTTTTTCCGCCGGGATGAAAAATCATGTGGTCTATATCCTTAATTTCTAAATTGTTTTTTTCTAAAAACGGGTGAATGATATCTCCAAAATGCGACGAAATAGTATCGGGAACTTCTATATCCAAAACCATTTGCAAACCACTATTGGTCAGTTTAAAACCCATCATATGTTCGGCATCATAAAAATGATACATTTCTTCATTTAGTATTTCAGGGCCATAATCTTCTTCGTAGGATGACAATAAACAGCAAGCGGCTCCATCGCCAAAAATAGCTGCACTTACAATATTAGGCATCGAAAAATCATTGAGCTGAAAAGTTGCCGTTGGAGATTCTACAGCTATAACAGCAGCACGTTTCCCCGGATTGGCTTTCAGGAAATTTTTTGCGTATATAATACCCGATATTCCGGCTGCACAACCCATTTCGGTTACCGGAAGCCTTATGATATCCTGCTTCAATTTCATTTTATTAATGAGATAAGCATCCAAAGACGGAATCATTATACCCGTACAGCTTACAGTAATAATGTAATCCAGTGTCTCAGGATCCCAACCTGCTTTTTTAAGCGCCTTTTCTAATACCTGTTCGCCCAGAATAATCACTTCACGGCTGTAAATATCATTTTTATCTTCAAAAGAGGTTGCTGTAAAAACTTCTTCGGGATCCATGATCGAGTAGCGTTTGTCTACAGCTGCGCCTTCAAAAATCTTTTTTACTTTTTTGATGAAACGTTCGTCCTGATCCTGCAGCCACACATCCAAAAACGGAAGTATATCTGCTGTTGCACGCGAATATTTGGGGAGTTGCTTGGCAACTGTTATAATTTTTACACTCATTTTTTAGCAATTATCCATTGGTAACGAAAAGCCCATTTCCAGTTTATGGTATAGTTTTTTAAATCTAATTTTTTAGAGAAATTCTCCAGTTCTTTTTTCTTAAAACCTCTTAAAATAGAGATTAGTCCATCTTCGCGTGACATTTTGTTTAATTTGAAAATAGTACAAATTTTTTCAAAAAGGCGATAAGCTAATTTGCTGCGGTGCAAATCATTAATGACAATGCCAATGTTGGCGTTGTTATTAAAGGTAGTCATTATATTTAATATTTGTTCGTTCGAAAAATGGTGCAGCGTAAGCGTGCACAAAATAATATCGTATTTAAGAAGACTAAATTCGGGACTAAAAATATCGACACATCTATATTCTATATTAGGATATGCTGTCGATAATTTTTGGGCATAATTGATCGTAAAAGCGTTGGCATCGATACCAATAAGTTTAAGATTCAGGTTGTTTTTTTTACCATAATCTGCCAGCATACGCAACATATCTCCATTACCGCAGCCTATGTCGGCAATTGTTATTGTTTTTGTGGCATCTGATTTTTTCAATAATATTTTTAGTCCGTGCAGCGTTAATTTATTGCCGCCTAATAATCTATTAATACTGGCAATTTTATCCAATGCTTCTTGTAATTCTTTTCCCTCGAGAAAAAAATCGTCCATTATCTCCGTTTCCTGTGTTCTATATGTAGTATTTATGATCATTTAATGAATTGCTATTGGTTTGCCATGCGTTTGTTTGATTATTGCAGGTAATAAGGCGGGTAAGGTTACCGTAATGGCAACGAGGGTATTGGTAATGGTTTTATTCCTTAAAACTTTAGCTAAAATCCTTCCCATGAATAGGCGTTTACCAAAGTGTTTTTTCCACTGTTTTGTATAGCTTTTTTCTAATTCATCTCTCGACTTTATTTTTTCAGAATAAAAATCCAATACTAATTCTGATGCAATTTTGGCACTGTGTATCGCCATCGCCATTCCGTTGCCGCATAAAGGATGAATAAGGCCGGCCGTATCGCCAATCATTAAAATGTGGTTTTCGACAGGCTGCTTTTTATCAAAAGAGATCTGACTTATGGTGATGGGTTTATCAAAAAGAAGTGTACTGTTTTCAAATACAGCTTTAAGGTGTTTGTTTTTATACAATACATTACGCTGATATTCTTCTATATTTTTATATTGTTTGAATGTGGCATAATCGGCCAGATAGCAAATATTAATTATATCATTTTCAACTTTAGAAACGCCGCAGTAACCGCCTTCAAAATTGTGCAGGGCCACGAGATCATTTGCAAAATCACCTTTATAATGTGCTTTAACGGCTAACCATGGTGACTTTTTTACGAAAAAATCGCGTGATAATACCTGATCAATATTGGATCGTTTGCCAAAAGCGCCCAAAACTATTTTTGCTGCTAAAACCTGATGAGTAGTGGTAATCGTAAATAGGTCTTTATCAAAAGAAACATCCGTAACCATTTCTTTTACAATGGTACAACCGTTTGTTACTGCTTTTTGATATAAAAAATTATCCAACTGATACCTGCTGACACCAAAACCGCCTAACGGAAGATTTGCTGAAGCTGCCTTTCCTTTTCGGGTTGTAAACTCAAATTTATTGATAGTCACAGGCTGTAATTTTGAAATATCGGCATTAAGCCAATGAAGATAGGGTAAGATTTCGTTCGAAACATACTCGCCGCATACTTTGTGGCGGGGATAGCCGGATTTTTCTATTAAAGTTACCGATAATCCTTTTTGAGACAGATGTAAAGCGCTCGCCAAACCGGCAAGACCGCCTCCAATAATAACTACCTCTGAATTTGTTTTCATACTAAGCAATTTAGCTATTATATCTTAAATATTTAATACATTTTATATTAAAATTGCTTAAAATTTGCAACGATAAAGGTGTTTTAAATACCATTATTTATTACAAAGATCAAAAACTTGCCAAATCTTTAATTACATAATTTTATTTGTTCCTTATAAAATTACAGTTTAAAGTATTGCAATAATTAAAGGAATAAAAATAAAAGCGGGAATTTTAAATCTTCCCGCTTTTATTACATTATAAATTCGACACCCATGTTGCACCACTAATGTCTGTTAAGGTCAGCGTATAAGCACTCTTTTGAAAATCCCATTTATTATCTATAGGAATTCGGATTGTTGCTTTCGATCCTAACGGAATCACCAGACTATGTTTACCGGGCTTTATTTTGGCGACGTAATAATTTGAAATTGTTTGAGGAGATAACTGAGCTAAATCATTTCCATTCAATTGTAAAAGATTTTTTCCCGCTTCGTTTTTAAGCGAAATACCAATTAAAAAGGAACCATACACATCGACTCCTTCTACCCGAAAAACATCAAAACTTAATTCGTTGCGATCCACTTTTAAGTTGCTGATTTCAAGCTTTGGCTTTACAGACTTATTATGGAGCGTTCCATAAACTCCGCCGTGAAAATATTGGTTAGTAAATAAAGTAAGTCCAAAAATAGAAAAGGCGATAACTAAAAGCAGTGGTTTATAAGGTGTGAAATTTAATGCTCCGGACCCCAGGAATTGAAACCATTTTGTTTGGGTAAAGGCTGATTTTTTTGTTATAAAATAACCGTCAAGAGAAAGATAATTGCTTGCGGTTAAAAATAGTGTAAATCCTGAAGCTAGTCCTAAAATTCCAATTTGCCATTCGTCCAGGCAAGTAGTCCCGATCCAGCCGGAAGCCAATAAAATTCCTAATGCCAATAAGAAAACGCCAATACTCATTAATCGTGTAAAAAAGCCCAATATCATGGCAAGTCCAACAATTCCTTCGATAATTGTAAATGCGACCATATTAATCCATAAAGCTTCAGGATGTGTCACGAGATATTCTATAAGCGGTTTTATCCCGAGTGCATTGGGTAAAAAATGATTGAATTTTTCTCCTATGTATCCGGCTTCTTCGGGAATTAATTTGTTTTCAAGGATAAGTCGCCTCCAAAAGGCCGAAAAATAAGTCCAGCCCACTACTAAACGTAAGGCCAACGGAACGATAGCGTTCACGTCAAAAGTTTTTTGATGTTGCATATTATTTTATAAAATTAAAAAAGTAAAAAATTGTTTTAGACAGTGTACAAAACCACTGCTGGCGCAATCTTTATTTTTTTAAATACTATAAAAATAGGAGGGAAGCTAATCAAACCTTTATTGAATTTGAAAGCAGGATGAATAGGGAAAATGTTAACTAATTGGTCTTCGTGTACTTGAAAATAAAAAGAACATCTATTTGGAATTATGGGAACTTGAGCAGTAGCACCATTACTCTTTGAAAGGCTGCTTTTTTGAAGTATACTGAAATGACACGATCCCTGAACAGGTAATTGCGTAAGGCTTTTTTGAGAAAGCTGTACAGACTTGATTCCTGCCAAATGCAAAACAGATTTTTTGACATGACAATTAGAAAATGCATAGAGTAAACCCACCAACAGCAATAGCTGTTTTAGATATTTAAAAATAATGGTGGATTTTTTTAATTTCATTTTATAAAAATAGGGCTTTTAAAATAAACTCACTGTATGTGGTTACTTTAACTCGCATGTTATGCTTTCTTAACATGCTTTGATTGATTTTTCTCCTGGTTTTCGTTTTGAAGATAGGTAATAAAAGTTAGGGGAGAAACGCCGGTAACTTTTTTAAAGGTAATAGTAAATCTGCTATGCGATAAAAAACCGCATTGATCAGCAAGATAACTTATTTTATATTTTAGATAGTTAGGATCATTTTTAAGTCGGTTAATGATATAATTTATCCGAAGTTCATTGATATAACTGGCAAAATCCTTTGATTTATGTTTGTTGATGACATAGGATAAATAGCGTTGATTGATACTAAGTTCTGCAGCTACAGAGTTTAAGGAAATGTCTTTATTGAGATACAAATTAGATTTTTCAAACTGCTTTATGCTTTCTAAAATCGTGCTTTCCGTTACCTCCGACATATACTCTTTAGCGACATCTTTCTTGGGAGAAATCTTCACTTCAGTTTCTGTCTGGTTCTCTGTTTTATTAATAAACTTTTTAACTTTATTATAATCCTGTTTTCTTTTCAATATATATATACCAATAATAATGAGTACAATAAGAATACAGCTTCCAATGATAAGATATTTGCTTTTTTGGTATTCAGATTGGGTATCAACCTGTTTTTTGCGTAGTTCTTTTATCAAATCATCTGCAATAACTTTTCGGCTTTGCTCATCATCTTTATTGAGCTTAAGATTGAGCTCATTATAAATGATATATTTTTTATTATCGGTTTTTTTATAAAATTCCAACAAAGAAACATAGACTTCCTGTTTTAATGTAAAGTAATTTGAAACTTTTGCTATTTGTTCTGCTGTTTTGAAACTTGAAGTAGCATTTTTAAAATCGCCTTTAGCTATGTAGGCATTTGCAAGACCATTGTATATAAATCCTTTGAGAGGACTATTTGGAGATTGGGATGATTCGAGTCCTTTTTTGGCTTTTTCATAATATAAAAATGCAGAATCGACTTTATGCAGTGAGAGAAAGTTTTTGGCTATAAGTTCATCATTGACCGCGGTTTGAAAGTTAACATCAATACTGCTTCCGGCTTTTTTAAATAATTGATTACCCTTTTTAAGATGTACAATAGCTTCTGAAAAATCCGAAGAATACATGTAGTAGTAAGCTATTTCCTGAGACAGATTGCCCTGAAATTTATACATGTCTGTTTTGTCTTCAATTTTCCTACTGATTCTAACCGCTTTCTGCAAGTATGTTTTTCCTATGCTATAAATTTCGAATTCGCGGTAAAGTGTTGATAAAAAACCATTTATTCTTGCCTGCATAGTGTAATTCTTGTCTATTACAGCCAGACTGTCTGCACGTTTTAATGCGGCAACTGCTTCATTGCGAATACCGTACTGACGCAGAAGCGTTGCTCTCAGCATACTGGATTTTATTCGTTGTGAATTATCACTTGAGATTTTATAAAGGTAATCGGTATTTTTTAAAGCTTTTTTTGGATTGGAGCCTACTAGTACCTGAGCGGTCTCTGAGAAAATACTGTCGAATTTTGAACCTTGTGCATAATTTAAGTAAGGAAAAACTACAGCTATAAATAGGATAATAATACGTTTTAAGTGCATGTAAATAATTGGAGTTAAAAGGTTGTATGGCGATGATTATTTTTAAGTGATTTTTCGCTTCATTGATAGCGTTATATCAAATTTTAAGAAAAATAGTATGATTTTTATCAATGAAGTGCATCAAATTATTATGACGGGTAAAGTAGTACTTTTTTTTGATAAAAGTATAGAAGTTTTGAAATCATAACAACTTAAAATCATTACGTTACAAAATACTTCTGGTTTATTGATGATAAAAATAACTTCTGATTTCAGCAATAATTACTAGGCAATTTCAAAAATGAAAGCTTTTGCAAAGATAAATTTTTTGGCTGCTTTTTTATTAAGTAGCTTCAGAAGAAAGCCATTTTATTTCTAATAAAAAATACGCTTTGCTATATTATTTTACGATCAAATTAGATTTTTTCAGCCATAATTATCCAATACTTCTATGGTAATAGCGCTGTAATTACTTATCAAATCGCGATTAAGTATGAAAATAACAACTGTACTCGTTAAAATGCTTTAAAAGTCGTTTAACTGCAAATATCTGTTTGTTAGTTGTTTATGCTTTTTTTTCTGACCGGATATTTTCTCTATTACGTAATCGATAAAGGAGTACTCCCTTTATTGGAAGCTCTAACCTATAATTTCGCACCCAAAATCAAAATATATCTAGGATAATAATTCAAATGATAACTATGAGAAAAAAATTACCCAAAAAAATACTGTTTTTATTTTTGTTTCTTTTTTTTGTATTTAAAGGAAATGCACAGTATGCAACAAGTCATTACATAGCGCCATCTCCATGGCAATACTGGAGTAAAGCAAATGAAATTGTACTTACTACAGAATCGACCACAACGGTCACGGTAACTTTAAAGAAAAGTGACGGTACATTTCTTGCAACTCGCACACTTACTTCGGCTGCGCCTGATGTATATCGTTTCGATGGATCGCCATGGCAATTAAATAGTAACCCTGTTAATACAATTCAGGATGATAAAGGTTTAATAGTAGAAAGTACCGGTGGAAAAGTATCTGTAAATCTTAGAAATGTAGCTTCTGATCAGGCTAGTTCTGGTGGCGGAGATACTACCGGTGCTACTATTAAAGGAAATGCTTCTTTGGTTAGTTTTGGTAATGAGGGCAGGGGAACTGCTTTCCGTTTGGGGTATTACAGAAGTAATTTTGCAGGTATTTCAGGATTTAACGGAGCCTCCAACCTTCCAGTTTATTCGGTTATGGCAATTGATGATAACACACAGGTAAAGATAAACGGAGCCAATCTGGTACTCTTAAATAAAGGACAAAGTTATTTGTTTCAACGTACGGATACTGGAGATTTACTTGAAGCAAATAAACCTGTAGTAGCCAATACAGGTGCTTATACAGATACTCCGGGAGGATGTGGAGATGGAGCAGTAGATCAAATGGCGCCGGTAAGTATTCTGGGAACACGATATATCGTAGTAAGAGGTAGTGGTACTTCAGGAACAGGAACTAATTTACCTGAACAGTCTACTATAATTGCATCTGAAGGAAATACTCAAGTTACAGTAACTAATTATGATCCCAATGGAGCTTTTATTAATACAACAACTTTTACACTTGCAAACGGAGGATCCTATCGTTCTATTCATCATGGTGATGCTAACGCTCGTTATTCATCATCAATAATAGAATCAAATAAACCTATTGCAGTATATTCAGGAACAGCCCAATCATGTGAAGTAGATATTGCTACCGTACTTCCTGTAGGAGGATGTTCAGGATCAAAATGGACTTCAACAAGTCAGTTTAAAGGTTATAACGCACAAGTATTGCCTTATTTTGGGTTTGTTCTGGTAGAATCTCTAACAGCGATTGTTTATGTAAACGGGACTAATATTGAGACTACAACTGGCAATCTTCGTTTCCAGTTAGGTTCAACAGGAGTTTATTTAATTAGATTCGAAAACGCACAAATTGGAAATCCTGCAAATATTACCGTTAATTCTTCAGCAAGAATGAATGTTGGGATTGTACAGCAAGGTGGAGGATTTTCGATGTCAGGATTCTTTTCTTCTTTTAATGAAACCCCAGCGCTTCCTGACGTTACAAGAGACAGTAATGGTTGTGCACTTAACATTATAACTGCCGATCCCGGACTAGAACCTTATCAATGGTATCTTGACGGAGTGTTGATACCTGGTGCAACCAGTCAATCTGTAGTTCCGGTAAAAACAGGAAATTATTCGATTACAGGAACACGTGATTGTGGAGTTACAGGAAAATCGGCTGCAATTTATGTTGCTGTTTGTGGAGATCGCGAAGTCACCAAAACAGTTGCAAACGGATCAACGGCTAATGAAGTTGTCTTTACGGTAGCAGCTAAAAATAACGGACCAAATGAAGATAGAAATGTTGTGGTTACGGATGCTTTACCTACGGGGTATACTTTTGTTTCTGCGTCCCCAAGCGTAGGAACTTATGTTCAAAGCACCGGAATTTGGAACATTGGTAATCTTGCTGTTAATGCAGCTGCTACTTTAAATATTACAGCTACTATAAAAACCACAGGTCAGGTAACAAACACAGCAACTATAAAAGGTGATAATATTGATGTCACTGTGACGAATGACAGTGATAAGGCAACACCTCTGGCTGAATTAAAACTGGTTAAAACAGTCAGAACAGGAGTATTTAATAAAGTTGGAGATATAATTACTTATGATCTAGTCGTTACCAATACAGGTAAAGTACCGGTATATAACATCAATATTACGGATGCCAATGCAGATTCAGGAAGTATTTCTCCAGCATTAGTAACAACGCTTCTTCCGGGTGCTTCAGCAAATAGTACAGCCACACATACTGTAACGCTAGCTGATCTTATAGCCGGTAAAGTGATTAATTCAGCTGAAGCAAAAGGTGTTGACGGCAGTAATAATGCGGTAGAAGATACATCTGGAACAGCTACAGGGAATGATACAGCTACAGAAACGGAAACAAAATCTGTAATTGTGGCAGATAATGATAGTGTAGATGCTATTAACGGAAATACAGGAGCAACGAATGTCATTAACATTTTTGCAAATGATAATATAAATGGGGATTTAGTTACTCCTTCAGCAGTTGTTTTAACTCTGGGAACATCAGGTGTTCCTGCGGGATTAACTTTAAATGCGGATGGTAGTGTTGATGTTGCAGCGGGAACAGCCCCTGGAACTTATACTTTCGACTATAAAATTTGCCAAGTTGATATTCCCTTAAATTGTGATGATGCAACAGTTACAGTAATTGTAACCACAATCGACGCAAAGGATGACACACCAGCTCCAATCAACGGCACAACAGGCGGAACTGTTGCGACTGTTTTTGGAAATGATACTTTGAATGGATTACCATTCTTGCCGGCAGATGTAACTTTAACCACATCAACAGTTCTTCCAACAGGAGTAACTTTAAATACTGATGGAACGATAACGGTTGATCCTAATACGACACCTGGAACTTATCCTATCACATATTCAATTTGCCAAAAAGCGAATCCAACGATTTGTGATGAGGCTGTAACAACAGTAATTGTCACTACAATTGATGCCAAAGACGATACACCAGCCCCAATCAACGGGACAACAGGCGGAACTGTTGCCACTGTTTTTGGAAATGATACTTTGGATGGATTACCATTCTTGCCAGCAGATGTTACCTTAACTACATCAACAGTTCTTCCAACAGGAGTAACTTTAAATACGGATGGAACGATAACAGTTGATCCTAATACGACACCTGGAACTTATCCTGTTACTTATAGTATTTGCCAAAAAGCGAATCCAACGATTTGTGATGAGGCTGTAACAACAGTAATTGTCACTACAATTGACGCAAAGGATGATACACCAGCTCCAATCAACGGCACAACAGGCGGAACTGTTGCCACTG
>Ga0247810_10000804_pt1 | contig 25633 bp, 19 predicted proteins | sample UWRJL119311C1_FD_179918 | JGI IMG/M metagenome (GOLD analysis project Ga0247810, IMG submission 179918) | Plant litter microbial communities from Arlington Agricultural Research Station in Wisconsin, United States - UWRJ-L119-311C-1 | ecosystem: Environmental > Terrestrial > Plant litter >... | reverse complement strand
TATTTTTGGTGACAGCCGAGATGAAACCCTCACCCGTAAATTGCTTGATCTCGTATTAACCCATCATTTGAAAGTATATCACATTTCCGGCGATGTAACTATCGAAGGAAAGAAATTTGAAAAAGGAAAAGCATTTGTCGTGCCCGCCGTGCAACCTAATTTCAGAATTGTCCATTCTCTGTTTGAAGAAACAGCGAAACTAGCAGATAGTGCATTTTATGATAATACGTCCTGGTCGGTAGTACATGCTTATGGCCTTCAGTATGCCAAATTAAAATCAGCTCCCACTTTAGGTCAGGAAGTAACTTTTGCAGATACGCTGGAGACTTTACCAGCAATTACAAAGTCAGCTTATGCCTATCTGGTCGACTGGTCAGATTACAATGCTTCTAAAGCGCTTTACTTTTTACAAGGTCGTGGTGTAAGAGTTAAAGCTGCCTATAAACCCTTTACAGCGAATACCACTAATGGTAAACAAAGCTTCAGTTATGGATCTTTGGTGATCCCTGTCGCAGCACAGGACATCAATGCCGACAGTCTCTATCGCGTCATTCAACAGGTAGCAGTCAATACAAAGATCAGGATTTCCAGTACTCATACAGGATTTAGTCTGCAGGGAATAGATTTAGGCAGTAATAATATCAGGGCCGTAGGCAAACCCGAAGTTGCTTTACTTACTGGTACGGGCGTTGCTGCGGGAGAGGCTGGTGAAGTATGGTTCTTGCTGAATGACCATTTAAACCTGCCCGTAACAAAACTTGATGTATCCAGCTTCGGCCGTTTCAATTTATCCAGGTATACTACACTGGTCTTGGTTTCGGGAAATTACAACGAGCTAGGTAAAGCAGGCACAGAAAAGATCAGGGAATGGGTTAACAACGGCGGTACACTAATTACCTTCAAAAGTGCGTCAGAATGGGCCATCAAAGAGAATCTGGTTAAAGAGAAGCTCTATACAGACAGTGCTGCCGCTAAAAAAGCAGGTAATGATCCACGCCGCATCGATTATGTGGTCAAAGCCGAAACTGAAACAGCCAAACGGATTAATGGAGGAATTTTTCTGGCAGATATAGATCTGACCAATCCCATTGCATTCGGCCTGAATAACCGTAAAATCTTTTTCACCAAAACTGGTAATACTATCCTTCAACCCAGTAAAGATAAGTATGCTACTGTTGCCCAGTATTTGCCTAAGTCATATATCAGCGGTTATGTTTCCAAGCCTAATATCGCTAAAATAAGCAATAGTGCTTCAATTCTGGTGTCTTCTGCTGGCAGCGGTACCGTAGTTTTATTTGCGGAAGACCCTAATTACAGGCATTACTGGCATGGTACAGACCGTTTGTTTCTAAACGCCATTTTCTTTGGCAGCCAGATCTCTACAGGTGAAGGCAGACAGTATGAGGAAGAGTAAGAAAAGTTGTGATACCACAGGAATCTATATTGTTCTTGTGGTGTCACTACAATAATTTGACGCTTCTATTTCTTTAAATCTTTATACAATTATCGCGCATTTATTAGCTCATATTAAAGTATAAACTTATCATGTTCTTATTAAATTGGTTTAAACTTGATTTTTCCAAAACACAATAATCTCTGGACTTGTTCTTGTATCAGGACATACAAATAAAAAAATCTTGCTTAGCTACTTATGGGACATGCCGATAACAATATTGAACCTATTCTTGCCGACAACGAATATCTTCTCAGCCTGTTGCCATTTCCGGTAGCAGTGCTCAGCGGAGAAAAGCATATAATTAGCTTTGCTAATGATGCGATGTTTTCTTCCTGGAAAAGGAAAAGGGAGGATAAAGTGATTGGATACCCGCTGCTTACTGCTTTGCCAGATACTCATCCTGTTTTTGTGCAGGAGTTGAATGAAGTCTTCAATCACGGTAAGGTATATTCCGCACACGAAGTTGAGGTAACTCAAAAGGATCGGGATGGATTGCTTTATTCGATTTATGCAGACTATATGTACCAACCTTTACGGGATCGAAACGGAGTAATCACCGGTGTATTTGTCAGTGCTCAGGATGTAACACAAAAAGTAATAGCCACAAAGGCATTGACTGATAATGCGCGTGAGCTGGAAAAATCTAACGAACAGCTGGCCTTCAGGAATAACGAATGTATGATGGCCATAGACACAGCTAAACTTGGTACCTGGAAGTTAGAAGCAGATAAAAGTGAGCTTGTTTTTTCGGAACGCGGAGCAGAATTACACGGACTAAATACCAAATGCCTTTCATTTGGTACGGGTCTGAATATGGTGTGTAAAGATTATCGGGAATTAGTTAAAAATACCTTTCAGAACGCAATTGTCAATGGTGGCAGCTTTGAAATAGAATATCCTATTCATCCATTGGACCGCGACGGGGTAACATGGTTGCGATCCAGCGGTCGCTGTACTAAAAGTGAGAAAGATGGTTGCGTAACGCTGAATGGAACGTTGATGGATATTACGAAAGAGAAATTGGAAGTTACCCGTAAAAATGAATTCATTGGTATGATCAGTCATGAATTGAAGACACCATTGACTTCCCTTAGCGGCATGTTTCAGATGATCAAAAAGAAACTGGATCTGGAAAAGGACTCTATATTCCATGAGATCAATATTAAAGCCATTCAGCAAATCAAAAAGATGACTGCCATGATCAACAGTTTTGTGAATATCTCCCGTCTGGAATCTGGTAAATTCGAACTGCAGTACACGGAGTTTAATATGGAAGAACTGGTGGAGGAATATCTGGCAGAGGTACGCATCATCTCTTCAAGTTATAATTTTGTTCAGCATAATTGTCATTTGGCTAATTTAAAGGCCGATCGCAATAAGATAGGTGCGGTACTGGCAAACATGTTATCCAATGCAATCAAGTTCTCTCCGCAGCACAGTACCGTTGAAGTAAGCTGTTTTCCGCATGAAGATTATCTCGAGGTGACTGTTAAAGATCAGGGATCGGGCATCTCAGCACCCGATCAGCACAAGATATTTGAGCGATTTAGTTATATAGAAAATAGAAAGGTACAGCATGCTGCCGGGTTTGGTATCGGACTTTACCTGTGTGCTGAAATTATCAAACATCATCATGGCGAAATCTGGGTAGAAAATAACAGTGATAAAGGTTGTACCTTTCATTTCAAACTGCCTTTGACTGTTCCTGATCAATCTGCCGCCGAAATTCATTCATAATTCGTTAACAAGAAACAGTAGCTAACTTAACGATGATGTTTTAGCTTTACCCATATGAAGAATTATCTTGCAGTTATATTTTATACTGATCAGCACTGCTGTTACTGCCCAGCATCGCCAGGCGGGCAAGAATAATATCTATTTCACTACTATCTCAAAAAGTCAGATTGCCCCATATATTGATAGCCTGAGAAAGGTCATTATCAGTGATACAGCCAAATTCAAAATGTCTGACCTTAAAAAACGTGATGATGAAACAATTAATAAAGCCGGTTATTCAAAGCTCTTCATCGTTGACAACAAATACTATTACAAACTTGATGTGATTTCCGGGGCAAAAGTAGAAGAATTTTTAAACACGTATTTTTCACCAGACTCCATCGAGGAGATTACAGATTATCATCATCAAATAGGTGCCGCTGCAATTTATGGCTGGAGAGCGGTACATGGAGCCGTGCTGATAAAAATAAAGGATGGTGTAATATACAATCCAAATGTAGCGGGGCTGGATTCAAATGTCAAACCCAATAACTTCAATCAGAATCTATAACAACTGATAACTAAAAATGTAAATCCCTATCGGTAAGATAGGGATTCACTTATCTACCCTCCAGATGTCCTATCAGTTTATACAGTAATCCATGTAATTGCCTGGCTTCTTCTATAGTTATCCCGGTGTTTTCTGCCAGATGACTTTGTATCGCAGGAGCTTTCATTTTCAGGGTTTTACCCTTCTTCGTTAACGACATAATCATACTGCGTTCATCCTCTTCAGAGCGGGTACGACTAATCAGACCCGTTTCTTCCATGCGCTTCAGCAATGGCGTTAACGTATTGGATTGCAGTTGCAATTTTTCTGATAGTACCTTGAGGTTCACCGAATCCGTTTCCCATAAAACCAGCAATACCAGGTACTGCGGGTAGGTGAGTCCCAGTTCATCTAAAAGAGGCTGGTAACACTTAGTTACCAATCTTGAAGCAGCATAAAGCGGAAAACACAATTGGTTTTCCAGTTTCAAGAGATCATTCGTTTCCATAGTATATACTCATCTTTTGCCAGCTACAAAGCTATAAAAAGATTTTATGCAGCTCTTCTTTCTTTGATATAATGGAATACACCTGTTGACCATAAGGCCCAGACAATCAATACCGGCTGAAAAAACAGTCTGATCAAACGACTCTGATCTGTATTTAAACCAAAGGCATCGGTTCCATTCATGTACTGTGCTATGTTACCCGGAAATATCAATACATAAAAGATGGCTAATACAATTCCTACTCTGACCTTTTGTTTGGTCCAGAAGATCATAGCTAATCCCAATGAGATCTCCACCACGCCTGACAAAATCACTACCAGATCCTTTTCAAGTGGAATCCAGTTAGGCACTTGGGCCTGAAAATCTGCGCGTTGAAAAGTAAAATGTCCAATTGCTGCCAAAATCATGAAAGATCCCAGCACCACTCGCATGATATTCTGGAAAGTGCTTGTCTGCTTTATCATTAGATGATGGTTAACTGTATGTCGATATTACCACGTGTGGCATTAGAATACGGACAAATCATATGTGCTTTATCTACTAAATCTTTTGCTAAATCTTTAGCGATGCCCGGAATCTCTACCGCTAAAGCCACAGATAAAGCAAATCCTCCAGCACCATTTGGATTTAGTCCAACAGTAGCTTTTACAATTGATGGTGACGCAGGGTTAACTTTTTCCTTGCCCATAATCAAATTCAGTGCACTGTCAAAACATGAGGCATATCCTGCTGCAAACAATTGTTCTGGATTGGTATATCCATCTACACCACCCAGTTCTTTAGGCATGCGAACTTCTAATTCCAGAATGCCATTTTCACTTTTAACTTTTCCATTTCTTCCACCTGTAACTTCAACGGTGGTTTCATATAATGCTTTCATATCGATTGTTATTTAATAATTTGCTTTTATGTCGTGCACGATACAAATGTATAGATAATTAGATCCCTTAGCAAAATAATGATGATAAATCGTTTTTTATGATGTTCATGTGTCTGAATTGAAACAAATCCATCACCTGAGATGCTAAATATTTGTTTGCTTGTTGGATGCAATTCATTTGCTGCACAGGGCAAATAATATACATGGTTATGATGATAAAACCTTTCGCTGTAAATGTTCCGCAATCCATTCTGGACGATCTGAAATTAAGACTGACGCTTACCCGCTGGCCAGATGAACTCAGCGGATCAGCCTGGAACTACGGCGCAGATCTTTCCTACATGAAGGAGCTCACGGAATACTGGCAGCATAACTTTGACTGGCGCAAGGTGGAGCGTGAAATCAATGCTTATCCCAATTTTGTGGCTGACATAGATGGGCATCAGATTCATTTTATGTATATAAAAGGCAAGGGAAAACGATCCCTTCCATTAATCATTACACATGGATGGCCCGGGTCATTCTTGGAAATGATGAAACTGATCCCACTGTTAACGGAAAATGCAGACTTCTCTTTTGATCTCGTGATTCCTTCGATCCCGGGATTCGGCTTTTCGGGGAAACCTACTGAACCTGGTTGCAACAGCGCAATTGTTGCTGATCTGTGGCATCAGTTGATGACAACACTGGGATATGATCGTTATGGTGCACAGGGGGGAGATATTGGTTCCGGAGTCAGTACCTGGTTGGCCTTAAAATACCCGTCTAACCTGATCGGTTTACATCTTAACTATATATCAGGCTCTTATAAACCTTACCTGAAAGAAGGAGAACAGCTTACTGAAGAAGTTATTGCCTTTCAGCAAACAGGTGCGGAATGGTCGGCCCGAGAAGGTGCCTATGCGCACCTGCATGCCACTAAACCACTTACAGCAGCGTATGGACTAAATGACTCTCCGGTGGGTTTATGTGCATGGATCATTGAGAAATTTAACGGCTGGAGTGACAATGGCGGAGATATTGAAAATGTCTTTACCAAAGATGAACTATTAGCGAACGTCACCTTATACTGGATAACGCAAACCATCCATTCTTCTATGAGGATGTATAATGAGAACAGTAAAAATCCGATGGTATTTGGCAAGGAAGACTATATCTCTGTACCCCTTGCATTTGCTGAATTTCCAAAGGAATTGCCTACTCCGCCCAGATCATACATCGAAAAAGGATTCAATGTCCGTCATTGGACGTCTATGCCTGCAGGAGGGCATTTTGCCGCGGTAGAACAGCCAGTGCTGCTTTCAAAAGATCTAATGGATTTCTTTTCAAAACTGGAATAATTGAGGTATTAACAAAATGATTACTGTATGTCGTTGCTTTAAAACACCGCCTGTTCAATGAAACGATCCGTAAATTCACGAAATACCGTTATTATAAATGGGTATGTAATTGTGCAAGTTGTTGATATTTAGGTGTTTGAATTTAGGAGTGTTTTTTGGATATTGGTATACATATCTCTTGAAAATAAGGAGATGACGATTTTAATAATACCTAAAAAAATAGATAACATTTAAACACAAAGACAATGGCAACAATTACAGTAAAAGACGGAACAGAGATTTATTACAAAGATTGGGGAACAGGACAACCTATCGTATTTCATCACGGATGGCCTTTATCAGGCGATGACTGGGATGCACAGATGATGTTTTTTGTAAATAAAGGATACCGTGTGATTGCGCATGACCGTCGCGGACATGGCAGATCAGGTCAGGCTTCAGAAGGTCACAATATGGATACTTACGTAGCAGATGTGGCAGAATTAACAGCAGCATTAGATCTTAAGGATGCTATCCATATTGGTCATTCTACAGGTGGTGGTGAGGTGATCCGTTATGCAGCAACATTAGGCAAAGGCCGTGTAGCAAAAGCAGTATTGATCAGTGCCGTTACGCCGATCATGGTAAAAAATGATAACAATCCTGATGGCGTTCCATTGTCAGTTTTTGACGAAATACGTGAAGGTACAGGATTCCACAGACCTCAATATTACCAGGACTTTACTGATGCTTTTTATGGTTATAACCGTGAAGGTGCTAAAGTATCTGAAGGTATTAAACACAACTGGTGGAGACAAGGTATGATGGGTTCGGTGAAAGCACATTATGAAGGGATCAAAGCTTTCTCAGAAACAGATTTCACGGAGAACCTTAAAAGTGTAGAGATCCCTGTGCTGGTATTGCACGGAGAAGATGACCAGATTGTTCCTTTCTCGATTTCTGGCCCTAAAGCGGCTGCACTACTGCAAAATGGAAAATTCATCTCTTACCCTGGTTTCCCGCATGGAATGCCGACTACAGAGGCAGAAACAATTAATGCAGATTTACTGGCATTCATTGAAGCTTAAGCGATATAAATAATTCAAAAAAGCGGAGCTTTCAGCAACATTTGTGACTGAAAGCTCCGCTTTTTTTTTAATAGCTTAACACCGCCTGGCTATACTTTAATCGTTTTCCATTTGCCTTTTTTGAACAGGATATATCCCGCTATAGCTATGCCTGTTTCTGCTACTGGTATGGCTATAAAGACACCTGTCGGACCCATCTCAAAATGTTTGGCCAGTAAAAAGGCAAGGGGAATCTGGAACATCCAGAAACCAAAGAAATTTACACGCGTAGGCGTCCAGGTATCGCCCGCACCATTAAATGTACTGATCAACACCATACCCATACCGTAAAGTATATAGCCTATGCTCATGATCCTTAATGCCTGAATAGCTACTTCCTGAATCTGTGCATCATTGCTGAAAAATGAAATAAAATACTGCCCTGTCACCAAAGTGATTACCATTACTGTTCCCATATAAATGGCCACATATTTGGCAGTTTTCATGACCGATTGCTCAGCCCTTTCCACCTGTTTTGCCCCCAGATTCTGCCCCACCAGTGTAGCCGCTGCATTACTCATTCCCCAGGCCGGCAGCATAAAAAACATCATTAACCTTAAAGCCGTCTGATAACCTGCCGAACCATGGTCGCCCCCCGTAGTGGCCACCACCTGTGCTAAAAATATCCAGCTGCAGGAAGCAATTACAAACTGAAAAATACCAGGTGCCGCAATTTTCAGCAATGCCTTGATCTGGTCCCACTGCGGGATAAAATAAGACAAGTGAATCTTTAAACGACTTTTGCCATTAGTCAGATGGTAAACCTGGTAACATACCCCCAAACCTCTGCCTATACTGGTGGCTATTGCTGCTCCCGTTAATCCAAATGCAGGTACAGGTCCTAGTCCGTTAATAAACAATGGACATAAGATGATGTTGGCAATATTTGCGATCCACAAGCTCTTCATGGCAATGGCTGCATTACCGGCTCCCCTGAAAATACCATTGATTAAAAACAGTAATACAATAATGATACTGCCACCCATCATAATTTTGATGAAAGGCGTTCCCTGTGTTGCTGTCTCGGCCGAGGCACCCATCAGCAATAAGATATCTGTTGCATAAATAAAACCGGCAATGCTGATGATCAGATTCATGGCAAAAGCAATCAATACGGCCTGTATACCGGCTTTTGCTGCCGCTTCAGGATTTTTCTCCCCGATACGTCTGGCTACCACCGCTGTTGCGGCCATGCTCATCCCAATAGCTAAAGAATAGATTACAGTCAGTACAGACTCGGTTAATCCTACCGTCTGGATAGCATGGCTGCTGTTGTGCAGGTGACCTACAAAATAAAGATCTACCAATGCAAAAACCGATTCCATAGCCATCTCCAGCATCATGGGAATAGCCAATAGTATGACTGCCCTGCGGATACTGCCTTGTGTGAAGTCGAGTTCTTCCCCGTTGAGCGATTGTTTGATTACGCTGAAAATCTGAGCTAATTTCCCCGTTAAAGCATTGTTTTGTTGTGACATATATGATATAAATAAAACTTATTCAGCAGGGACATGCTAAAAAAGCTCATGTTTTTTAATCTAAGATACTATAAATTTATAAACGATTAGAATAGCAAAAAAGGGGCTAACTTAGTATAGTGAAGGTATCAGGACAGAATCATATGCTCTGTGGGCATCACTTTATTCAATTGGGAATTATTAAATCATTTTACCTATGAACAAGCATTTACTGATCTTAACGTTTAGCCTTTTTTGCCTGGGTGCTTTCGCTCAAAGTGGTGTATCCTTAACCAGTTACAGCATCCCTTTCAAGTTAACCCGTTCCAATAATATTTCCATCAGGGCCGTCCTGAATGAAAACGATACGCTAAACCTGATGTTCCACACTTCTGCATCAGATCTTACGATTACCGCCGAAACCATCAACAGACTAAAAACCGTTAATTTCACCAGAACCGACACTTTAAAAAGTTGGGGTGGCGATAGTAATGCTGCAAGATTCAGTGGAAATAACAGCTTAAAAATTGGTGAACAAAAGTGGGAGGGGATGAAGATCTGGGAGAACAAAAACTCCGGGCCTGAAACCGATGGTAAGTTTGGCCTCGACCTTTTTGATCATCAGGTCATTGAAATAGATTTTGATAAAAGTGTGATCATTATCAGCGCTGCTCTCCCTAAAAAAGCTGTTGCCTTTACAAAAGTAAAGCTTAACTACAATGATGGTATGATGTTTATTGAGGGACTGAGTAATATAGGTACTGAAAAATTGAGCAACCAGTTTCTGATCCACTCTGGTTACGCCGGATCAGTTTTATTTGATGATGAATTTACGAACAGCCATAAACTCAGCGATCAGCTGAAAGTGATTAGTGAGAAAAGTTTAAAGGATTCTTTTGGCAATGTGTTAAAAACAAAAAAGGCAATCATGCCAATGCTTACCCTTGCAGGGGTTGAACTAAAGGATATTCCTGTTGGCTTTTTCCAGGGCGCAATAGGCAGACAAAAAATGAGTATTCTTGGTGGTGATGTCATCAAAAGGTTTAATATCATTATTGATGCAAAAAGAAACTATATCTATTTGAAGAAAAACAAGCTGAGCAAGCAGCCTTATACTGATGTCTGATTAAATAAATAGAGTTGTTGACATAGGGTTGTCATCCAGTCAAATTACATTTGTATCGTCAGCGAAATGGATGATGCATAATGAAACCCTAACCAGACGATGCAAAACAAGGAGATAGAAACATTTTGCCCGGCAAGCCAGCAGGAGTGGAGGCAGTGGTTAATAGAAAACCATCGGTCAAAACAGTGTGTGTGGCTGATCTACTATAAAAAGAAAGCCAATGTTGCTACCCTAACCTGGAGCGAAGCCGTTGACCAAGCATTATGTTTTGGCTGGATAGACAGTGTAAGGAAGTCTGGTGATCATGACACGTTTATTCAATTTTTCAGCAAACGCAAAGTCAATAGCGTGTGGTCAAAGATTAATAAGGGAAAAGTGATCGGATTAATTGATAACGGACTAATGACCCGGGCAGGTCTGGACAGTATTGAGATTGCGAAACAAAATGGTTCCTGGACTATACTGGATGATGTAGAGGAACTTCATGTTCCTGAAGATCTGGCCAGAGCTTTTAGTAAGAGGCCAGGTTCGGAAGCATATTTTCTGAGTTTAAGCAGATCTGCCAGGAAAGCTATTTTGCAGTGGCTGGTCACAGCCAAAAGATCAGAAACCCGGGCAAAGAGAATTGCTGAAATTGCAGCACTAGCGGCACAAAAACTGAAACCCAAACAGTTTAGTTAATATTTGATCCTGATAACCAGGATATCAATGCAGTTACCCGGGAACTTCTTTATGAAAATCAGTCTTCGGCTTAGGATTATTTTGATATTATTGATCAAAGCGGTGCAGAACGACAGGTCATTTTTGAAGGAAAAACTGCATTCTTGATGCAGAGATTGAATTTACGTTTGTTCATCTGTAGGTAGAATGGCATTTTTAGCATAAAAACGATAACTTTACAAAAATTGTGGTAGCAGATGCAGGCAGATCAGAAAAATGATGTCAATTACTTATTGTTGAAAATAGAGACAGGTGATGAGACAGCATTTGGTGAGTTGTTTGATCGCTACAGACCTAATATTTATACCACGGCATTGCGCATCACAAAGGACGAATGGGTAGCAGAAGAGATACTTCAGGATACTTTCGTGAAGATCTGGGTCGGCCGTGCCGGACTCAGTACTATTGAAAACTTTGATGCCTGGATATATACCATTGCTCGTAATATCACCTACAATGCATTGAAAAGGACGCAACGGGAAAAGGAGCATTTCAATGAAATTGCACGGGATTCTATTAAAATGTTTTATCCTGCGGCCGACTATAATATACAGGAGAAAGAATTTCAGAAAATACTGGATCAGGCTGTTGAAAGATTGCCATCTAAACAACAGGCTACTTATCGCCTGATCAAACAGCAAAATCTAAAGAGAGAACAGGTAGCCAGTGAACTGAATGTTTCTCCCGAAACGGTAAAATGGAATCTTGATCAGGCCATGAGAAGTATACGTGCTTACTGCATGGCTGAGTTAAAAGGTCTTCCACTCATCTTCATTCTACACTTTTATTCAAAATATTTTTAAGCCTTACCCCCCAAAGTACCTTTGCCATTGTCATCATTGTAAACTAAACCACAAACAATGAAGATAAAGACACTTACATGCCTATTAGGCTTTGGTTTGCTGTATGGAACTGCTCTGGCCCAAGTCAGTTTAAAAGGAGAAATCGCAGGACTTAAAAGTGATAGCCTATCCTTTTTCTACGCTTTGGATGGAAAATCAAAGCAGATAACCGTACCGGTAAAAGATGGGAAGTTTACCTGGGCAGATGAGCTTAAATCTCCTGTCAGAATGAGGGTAATGGTACCTGTAGATTCTGTTTTATTAGGCTATACCTTTTACGCAGAACCAGGAATGCTGACAATGAATGGTAGTGCAGCAGATAGGGCAACAGTACAAAAGATCAAAGTTACAGGTTCAAAGAACCAGGACCTGTATGCTGAATATTCAAAACTCAAAGAAACAGCTTACAGTGAATATCTTGCCAGTGGTAAAAAAATACAGCAAGCTACCGGCGGAAACAAAGCAGCTCTGGAAAAAGAAATGGCCGTTTACCATGACCAGTTTTTCTCTGGTATAGATGAGGATTTTATAACCAAATACCCGGACGCTTACGTAAGTATGGATTTACTATCCAGAATAATCAGCTCTGGTACTTACGAACAAATGAGTAAACTTTACAACCAAATCAGTCCTTCGTTAAAACAAAGTCCTGTAGCCAAAACTATGGCGTCAAAACTGGAACTGCTGAAACGTAGTGGAATTGGTCAGCAAATGATTGATTTCACCTTGAATGACTACCAGGGGAAATCAGTTAGCCTCGCAGATTTTAAGGGCAAATATGTACTAGTAGATTTTTGGGCCAGCTGGTGTAAACCTTGCAGAGCGGAAAACCCAAATGTATTAAAGGCTTACAATAAATATAAAGACAACAATTTTACAGTTGTGGGCATTTCCTGCGATGATAGCGTAGAGAAATGGACTCAGGCAATCAAGGAAGATGGAATGCCATGGACACATGTACGTGACCGTAAAGACAGGAAAAGTGCTATTATGGATTACTATGGTATTGCAGCAATTCCAAGTACATTCCTGGTAGATCCTTCAGGTAAAATTATAGCCAGCAATTTGAGGGGCGCGGCACTGGACAAAAAACTGGTGCAGCTATTTGCGGTTAAAAGCAAATAAGCACGGGTCAGTTGATTAAAACAAATTAGAAAGCTCGGGACGACTAAGGACAAAGAATTCGCAGCAGAAAAACAAAAGGAATGGAACAGCAGAGATTAGCCTATTTATTAAAAAGATCAATGGAACAGCATGCCACTGATGAAGAACGTATGGAAATGCTGAGCCTGATGGATGATCCGGCGAATGAAACTGAAGTCAAGAAATCTCTGTTCGATGTTTTTCAAAGTCCGAAATCACTGCAGGACGTAAATCCGGAAGTAAGTAGTCAAATTCTTGAAGCTATTTTTCAATCTGACACCATTAGCCACCCAAAACTGGTCAGTTCACCTCGGATATCGCGTTTCAATGTCTTTAAATGGACTGCCGCTGCTGCAGTCTTATTTGCTTTACTGACTGTCGGATTTTACTTTTTAAACCAGCGCGCGCGTAGTCTGGTTAAACCGACAGCTCAACATATAAAGGATATATTGCCGGGAGGGAACCGTGCTATGCTAACGCTGTCCGATGGCTCAGTAATCTCACTTACTGATGCCTCAAAGGGTAAGATAGCCAGTCAGGCGGGCATAGTAATCACTAAAAAAGCTGATGGACAATTGTCGTATCAGCTAACCGGACAAAAAGGAGGTATGGAGGGCTTTAATACCATATCTACTCCTGTAGGTGGCAAATATGAAGTAATATTGCAGGACGGTACAAAGGTAATGCTGAACGCTGCCTCAAAAATAACCTATCCCTTATCATTTAAAGGAGATATCAGGAAAATTACACTGACCGGGGAAGCGTATTTCGAGGTAGCAAAAGACAAACACAAACCTTTTATTGTGGCCACACCATCTGCAAACCATATCAAAGCGCAGGAAATTAGGGTATTGGGTACACATTTCAATGTTTCTGCCTATCCGGATGAGCAGGCTTATGTGACCACATTACTGGAAGGAAGTATAAAAATCGCTATTGGTGACGAGTCGGCTGGTAAGTTATTAAAACCAGGGCAGCAGGCAATGGTTAGTCAGTACATCAAGGTGGAAGCTGCAGATCCCGATGCTGCGGTAGCCTGGAAAAATGATATCTTTTATTTCTCGGATGAGCCTGTTCAGAACATCATGCGCAAATTGGGCAGATGGTACAATGTTGAGGTCGAATTTAGGGGCACTATAGCCAAAACTGGTCTCTGGGGTCAAATCTCTATGAAAAAATCACTTTCAGAAGTACTTGAGGTGCTGGAAGAGACCGGGCAGGTTCATTTTAACGTTCAGGGAAGGAGGGTGATAGTTATGCAATAAACTCTACTCGATCCTAAGGAAATCATCTTCCTGCAAACAATCAATCAACTCAACCACCTTACCACTGGCCTTGGCTCAGGGTAAATGCTAAACCAAATTTTAATGAATATATCTGTAAAAAGATCATGCTAAGCATGATCCTTACGGGTGCTCTACTGGTTTTTACCAGGAAACCTGCTCATGCCCAAAACATTAGCCTAAGCAAAAATGAGTTTACCCTTAACGAACTCTTTTCAGAGATCAGAAAGCAGAGTGGATACGATTTTATATTTACCACCCCTCAATTCAATACGTCCAAAACCATTACTGTTAAAAACAGGAACACTACGCTAAAACAGCTTTTAGATGATTCTTTTGCTGGTCAGCAGATTACCTATGTGATCCGTAATAAAACGATAGTAGTAACTGACAATAAAATAAAAAAAGTAAATATCATCAGTGGCTATGTAGGAGATACTAAAGATAAAAAGCCTCTTCCTATGGTAACTGTCATGATTAAAGGAACCAAATCCGCAGTTCAGACCAATAACGAAGGGCGTTTTACCATCAGTATTCCGGAAGGCGCAAAATCCCTTGAATTCCGCTTCCTTGGCTACAAGACGGTAGAACTTGAAATTGCCAGCAATGCTGATTACAGAATCTACATGGAAGAAAATAAACAGAACCTGGATGAGGTTGTAGTAACCGGGATTTTTGATCAGAAAGTTGGCAGTTATACAGGAGCCTCAAGAACGTTAACTGGAGCAGAGCTCAAAAAGGTCAGTTCAAATAACGTATTTGCAGCCATTTCGGCCATGGATCCTTCATTCAGGATTGTTCCGAATAACATCAGTGGCGGAAACATCAACCAACTGCCGGAGATACAGATGAGGGGACAAAATTCCTTTCCCAATTTGAGTGGCGAATTGTCCAATAATCCCAATGCACCACTGATCATCCTTGATGGTTTCGAGGTAAGTCTTCAGCGTATAGTCGACCTCGATATGAACCTTATCGGCAGCATCACCCTTTTAAAGGATGCCTCTGCCACCGCGATCTACGGTTCCCGGGGGGCAAATGGCGTTATGGTAGTCACTACGATTACACCTCAGCCAGGTAAAATCCAGATAACTTTTAACAATGATTTCCGTTTTACCACGCCGGATTTATCGGTCTACAACTTATTGGACGCTAAAGATAAACTGAACTTTGAGCAAAGGGCAGGTATTTACGATTCTGATATAGCTCAATCCAAATACAGACTTGACGTTTTATATAATGAACGTTATAAGGCCATGGTAAGCGGAGTAAATACTGATTGGCTGCAAATTCCGGTACAGAATGGTTATAGTAACCGGAGCTCTCTTTATTTGCAGGGCGGGGATGAGTCTATCCGTTACGGGTTACAATTTTCCGGAGATCTGCAATCGGGAGTAATGAAGGGGCAGAACCGTAAAAATTATTCAGGGCAGTTCGACCTGTCTTATCTGGTGAAAAAGATCCAGTTTAAGAACTCGATCCGCATTTTCCAGAACAAATCTAACGAGTCTCCATATGGCGACTTTAGTGAGTATGTTCTGATGAACCCGTATTGGGCGCCCTATAATGCTGATGGATCTGCGAAGGCATTACTTGAAAACTATTCGATCAATAATGTCAATTACCGTCAGGTTAACCCTTTGTACGATGCAACGCTAAACTCTGTGAACAGTTCACAGTATTTTGGCATATCGAATAACTTTTCTGTACGCTATAATGCTGCATCCAATTTTTATATGGAGACCAGTCTGAGCTTAAACAAACAGAACGGATCAACCGATCAGTTTTTCTCTGCACAGGACAGCCGGTTTGCAGATGTGACGGATCTTAACCAGAAGGGTAGTTATACAGTCAGGAATGAGAATAACTTTAACTATGAGAGCTTAACGACGGCAAACTACAATTTCACACGCGGGCGCCATCAATTATTTTCCAATGTTGGACTGAATGTGTCCAATGCACAAACAGATTACTATGCTGTGGTGACGCAGGGTTTTCCTTTCGATCGTCTTGATAACATTTTATTTGCGGCTCAGTATGAGGCAAATGGTCGCCCTACGGGGGATGAGAGTACGGTACGCAGGGTCGGTCTGGTCTATTCTGGTAGTTATACCTACGACAATCGTTTTCTTGCGAATATCTCCGCGCGTCGTGATGGATCATCCCAATATGGAACTGACAAAAGATTCGGAAATTTCTGGTCTGTAGGTCTTGGATGGAACATTCATAATGAAAAGTTTTTCAGCCAGAGTGATTTAGTGAACAGACTAAAAGTCCGTGCCAGTTACGGTTCCACCGGATCTGTTAATGTGCCCGCATACAGTGCTCAGTCCAGATATACCTTTGGAACAGCAACGAGTTATTATAGTGAGCTGGGTGCGACATTGAGTGGACTTGGCAACTCTAAACTGAGCTGGCAGAATGTATTTAAGGCAAATATCGGTCTGGATGCGACCTTAATGAAGGAAAGACTTGATTTGCGGTTTGATTTATACCGCGAAAATACCAGGGATGCACTTACCCAGATCACATTGGCGCCATCAACTGGTTTTTCCAATTACTCGGAAAACCTGGGAGAAATACAGAATACCGGTTTTGAGTTTTATGCGCGTTATAAAATTCTCGATAATAAGGCAAAGGGGCTGCTGTGGTCGGCCAATGTCAATGGATTCACTAACAAAAACATTCTCAAACGGATCTCTGATAAGCTAAAGGCTTCAAATGAAAAACTTGATGTCGACAATACTGCACAGGTTACACCGAATGTACTCTTAAAAGAGGGTGAGTCCATTAATACGATATATGCCGTAAGGTCTTTAGGGGTTGACCCTGCCACAGGAAGCGAGATTTTTCTTGACCGTAATGGTCATACAACTTATACCTGGAATGCACAGGATAAAGTTGCTGTAGGTATTAGTCAGCCAAAATGGAATGGCAACTTTGGTTCAAACTTCACTTATAAAGGCATCGAAGTGAACCTAATCTTTAATTACCAGTTTGGCGGACAGCTGTATAACCAGACCCTGATCGACCGTGTCGAGTCGGTAGATCCGGAGTATAATGTAGACAGACGTGCGTATGATTTAGGCTGGACAGGACCGGGCAGTGTAAGCCAGTATACCCAGATCAGCGCCTCAAGCGTTCCCACCAGGTTAACCTCCCGATTTGTTCAGGATGACAACAACCTTACGCTCACTTCGGCCTCCTTTGGTTATAACTTTTTCAGAAGCGCTTTGATCAAGCGCCTGGGACTGAGAAGTCTGCTCATCACGGCGATTACAAATGACCTTTTCAGGTATAGCTCTATAGAGATTGAGCGGGGAACCAGCAATCCTTTTGCGCGTACCTATTCACTTTCACTCAGGGTTGGTTTTTAAATATAACAGATATGAAAAATAAGATAGTATTGATTTGTCTATTTGCAGTCTGGGCAGTATTGCCTTCCTGTAAGAAATTTCTGGAAGTTGAGCCTAAGTCAAGCCTGCCAGAAGAACAGCTGTTTACCTCAGAAGTTGGCTTTCAACAGGCTTTGACCGGAATTTATTCCCAGATGGCGACAAGAAGCTTGTATGGCGATAATCTTTCAATGGGATTTGTGTCCGCACTGGCGCAGAACTACGCGGTATCCGGAACTACAGCGCCATTTGTGAATACCCGCGCGCTGGATTTTAACACCGCGGAGGTAACAGCGTATACTGGCCAGATTTGGAACACCAGTTATGCTGCAATAGCAGGGGCTAATAAAGTTATCCTGAATGCTGAGCTTAAAAAGGAGGTGCTTTCTGCAGGCAGTTACGCTTTAATAAAGGGCGAGGCTCTTGGACTTCGTGCCTATCTGCACTTTGAGTTGCTGAGGCTCTTTGGCCCAAGATATGCAACTGGCATCAGCAGCAAGGCGATTCCCTACAAAAAGACTGTAGATGAATTTGCAGTAGCTCCGTCTGCTGCTGCTGAAGTCGCCCGGCTGGCACTGGCCGATCTGGAAGAAGCTGGTACGCTGATGAAGGGAAAGGATCCGGTGGAGACAACGGGAAGAAACAGGCGGATTAAAATGAACTACTATGCAATTAAGGCATTGGAGGCCAGGATCAGGATCTATACCGATGATAAGCCAGGTGCAAAGGCGGCCGCGATTGTTGTTGTCAATTCCACCAAATTTCCCTGGGTAACCAGCGCGGCCGCTTCGGCCGGATCCACTACCCGTGACCGTCTTCACCTTAGCGAACAGGTTTTTGCCCTGAGGGTACGTGACATCCGTGAATGGGCAGAAGATCTGTATTTCAGATTTTTCGGGAGTACAAACCTTAAACTCACCCGCAGTACGGCCAACTTTGCTACACTTTACGAGACCGCTTCTGGTGGCGGGACAACTGATTTCAGGTTTGTCTATAATATTGAGCAGGATGGCGGTTCGCCTTTCCCTTCAAAATTCTGGCAAACAGCCACGCCGAACAATACCCTGGATTCCAATAGAGTAGATCAGCTGGTACCACTTATTCGCATTTCGGAAATGTACTATATCATGGCAGAATCAGCTGCTACTCCTGCGGAAGGAGTGGGATATCTGAACATTGTTCGGGCAAACAGGGGATTACGTGCCCTTGCCACCACTATCACACAGACAGTGCTCAATACAGAGATCACTAAGGAATATCAAAAAGAATTCTATGCCGAAGGGCAGCTGTTTTATTATTACAAAAGAAAGGGAGTAGTCCGTATGCAGTTTATGACCGCTGATATCCCCTTGTCAAAGTATGTTCTCCCTATTCCGGATGCAGAACTTGAGTTTAACCCTAATTACTAAACACGCATGAAAAAATACATATTTTTCTCTTTGATATTAGTCCTGATCTATTCCTGCAAAAAAGAAAAGGTAGAGACCTATAGTGGTAAAGATGGTATCACCTTTACCATTGCAAAGTATGCTACAGACAGTATGAGTTACTCCTTCGCTTTCAATACACAGGTGAAGACCAGGGATACGATTTATCTGAACCTGAGGGTGGTAGGTGCTGCTGCAAATCGCGACCGTAGTGTTGTAATGAAACCCGGTGCCGGGAGTACCGCACGACTGGGAGTAGATTATATTCTTCCGGTGGCGACCGTGCCTGCCGGACAGCTTACACTGAAATATCCATTGATTTTACTCAACTCTCCGGAGATGGCCACCAGAAGTTTTCGCCTCATCGCCGAACTCGCTCCCTCCACTGATTTTGAAGCGGATTCACTGGGTCTGGAATCTGGTGTAGCAGGTACAACCAGTACGCACAGGATTAAAGTTGAGATCACCAATACGATACTGAAGCCAGGTTATTGGACCTCAGTACAGTCATCTTTCGGAACTTTTAGTGTAACCAAGTTCAGGTTTATGATCAGTGTAACCAGGCTGACTGATTTCTCTCAGGAGGCTATCGGTATCAGCGGGATCTATAATATACCCGTTCAGCTCAACAATGCCTTAGCTGAATATGAAGAAATCAATGGGCCATTGATCGATGAATTCGGTAATCAAGTAACCTTTTAACCCTTAGACCATGTTTCAACACCATATACTTAAAACCTTGCTGATCGGACTGGTTATGCTCCTGTTTGCCTGTAAAAAAGAGGATCAAAACTTTCAGTACGAAAAGCTCAATGAGATTACCATTAAAACAGATACACTGAATTTTTCGGTTACCCAGCTCGACACTTTAAAAATTATACCCACTATCACCGAATCTCTGCCAGATGGTACGCAGATGGATTATGAATGGAAAATTTACGCCCAGACCGGAACAAATGCATCTGCAATTGTCCTCTCCAATGATAAGCTGCTCAACGCAGAGATCACGCTCTCACCTGATAATTACTTTTTGCAGTTTAAGGTAACCAATAAGAGTAATAATGTCTCTAAGTACGCTATTTATAATGTGTCCGTAAACGGAGCATTTTATGAGGGCTGGCTGGTGTCAAACAATCATGGTGGCAATGCGCACCTTTCCTTTCTTCGTGAAGACGATGTAATCTTACATTCTGCTGCAGCAGCTGTTAATAATAAGATTTATCCCGGCAATGCATTAAGTGCCTATTCCGCGACGGGTTTCAATATGGCTGTTGTTATGTTTTTTACCGATCAGGGTGTCTATCGACTCAATGCAAATGATTTTGTTCAAAATGCCTCTACTATAGGTGTCTTCACCGGTGGCATGCAATTTTCTGGTTCTCCGGTATATGGCCTCAATAAGTTTGAGTCGGATCAATATATTGTTAATAATGGTGGATTATATGCCGGACTCGGTGCCGCTTTCTATCCCGGAGAAGTCTTACAGCCTTTCAGTGACCGGTTTCCTGGCGATTATTCACTTTTTCCAACGGTCATTGCGAGCAGCCAGGGAGGAACTTATTTTTACGATAATAAATATAAACGCTTTTTGGATGTTTCCTATACGGGCCGTACGCTGAATGTCTCCAGCGGAAGTGCTGCTGCTGCTTTTGATTTATCTAACGTCGGTATGACTATGGTTGCATGTGATCTCGGAGTGCAGTCATATTCAGACGATGAGTACTTTTTTGTGATGCAGGGTACATCCAGCCGATACCTGTTATCCTTGAAGGGAACAATCCCCGGAATGAATCAACAGATTTTGAATAGTCCGGAGATAGCTTCTGCCGTTCATTTTGCTACCTCAAGTGTGGTAAAGCAAATGTACTACGCTACAGACAGCAAAATATATCTGTATGATATGCTTGCCAATTCATCAAGAGTGGTTTATACATTTCCAACCGGATCAAAGATCAGCAGTCTTAAAATGCTAAGGTCTACTAGTAAGCGAATTGTTGCGGCAGTGAATACATCTGCGGGTGGCTCTGTCTATTATTTTGATCTGGACAATACAGGAGATCTAATTGGTAATACCTATTCCAATAAGTTTGACGGTTTCGGCCAGATCAGCGGCTTGAGTTACAGGAATCCATCATAAATACTGATATCACATCATTTAACATGATAATTAAGATGGCCTTCATGGCATCTAATTATCATGTTTTATAAAAAACAATACACGTATACTAAAAGCACACAATACCGAAAATTCCGGAACGATATGAAGATGAATAAGAACGCTGTTAAACTACTGAGGGGATCAGTTTTTACACAATTATCCTTGTTATTTTTAACAGGTTCACCCCTTATAGCTCAAATTCTACCTGCACAGCTTTTAAATGATACCAGATCATTTGAGGTATCTGCCTGCATGCCCGGTAAAGAGAAAATTATAAGTGTATGGATGGAAAAGAGGCCGGAAAGAAAAGACAATGACGAAAATGCAGCAGATATGCGTGTCGCTTATAAATCTTCGGCGAACAATGGGAAAGACTGGACTGACAAGGGCATTATCGACTTAACAAATACATTTGCAACAGGTAACCCGTATGTAACGAGTAACGATAAAGGAGAAAGCTATTTAGTATGTATGCATATTGGGAAGGACTTTTGGTCGGGCAATATTTCTTTGTATGAATTCGATTTCAGGAGCAAACAGTTCATTCTGAAATCTATCCCTTTCAAAAGCGACAGCCAGTTGCTGGACAAACCATCAATTGTAGCTAATGGGAATGAAATTCATTTGGTATACAATGCCTATAACAGCAATTTTACTAATTCGGTGCGCTATCAGATGTCCAGAGACAAAGGAAAAACATGGACGGCGCCGGTCTCTGTATTTCATGATGCTAAAATCAAGTATTTAGGTCCCTCAATAGCCTTATTAAAAGGTAATCAAATTGCTGTGTCATCCGGTGCCTATAGCGGAAACAATATCTACCTGGCGAGGAAAAAGACTAATGCAGACAGTACCGTATTTGAACGTCCGATTGTGGTGAGTAAAATTTCAGCAAAGCTTGGGTCGGCTATGACTGAACTATCCAGGTTTGGAGAGAAATTAATGCTTACCTGGCAAAATCCACATCAGCGAAATGAGACCTGGTTATCATTAAGTAATAGTGACGGAAATAGCTGGTCAGCTCCTTTTTTGATCACTGCTAAAGGTAATCTGTTATCCGCTGTTGTTGATCAAAAGGGGAATATACACTGCATCTTCTCAGATTTTAGTGACCAGCAATTTGTGGTGAGATACAAAGTGCTAAACAGCAGATATGAAATATTAAAAGAGGATGTTTTAATGCAAAATACTTTACTCTCTACATTTACCGAATACCTGGGAGCCTACCAAAAGCTGCTGATCCGAGACAATGAACTTTATGCTTTCTGGATCGATTACCCAAACAACAATAGCCTGAACTTTACGAAATGGACATTTTAAAGCATCGTTCTGCGATAACCTGTTTTGAATACCATTATTTATAATGTATACTCTTTCAACCGATCAAAAAACAATTATATGAAAACCAGATTAACAATTGCCGCCTGTGTTTTAATTGGCTTCACTGCATATGGACAGCGACCGAAATCTAATCCAGCTTTAGATACTTTAAACAGTATTAAAGATCCAAAAGTACTGGATCAAAAGTTAAAAATGCTAGGCTCAGGTTCAGAAGAAGATCTTGGCTTACTGCTTACTTATTACAGGAAATCAGAAAAGTCAAGTGATTCTGTAGCGCAGCTAGCTCTCAAAAAATTTCCAAAAGGTAAGATCGCCTTTGGTTTAAAATCCGGAAAGGTATATTCAGAAAAGGATGCCCTTGCGCAGGAAAAGTATCTTCTGCAATTAAAGAAAGAATTTCCTGATGAAGATTATGATCAGCTGAATTTTATGCTGGCCTACAATTTTGCCAATGCAAAGTATGCAGCTAAAGCGCTGGAATATCTGGCACAAACCAAAGGGAAGTCACGATCTGTGGCATTGGCTACTATCCCTGGCATAGTGATGGATTACGATCTTAAAGCCGCTGAAATGACTGTGGATAAAGAATTGGCTGTCCAGAAAATTTCCACTGAAGATCGTTTAGCGCTCTTAAATATTTATAGTCAGATCATGGATAAAAAAGGAAATGCCGTTAAAGCTTTTGCAGCAGTTAAGGAATTTTATGAAAAGACGGCCAGAAAAAGTCCGGAGCTCACTGCCTATTACTATTACCTGATGAGTAAAACTGGTGCATATGCAGCGGCATTTCCAGAACTGGAAAAAGCGATAATTGACGGGCTTGGCAATGAAAACATGCAGAGTGCCCTGAAGATCGCTTTTGTGAAGTTGAATCCCGGTAAAAGTGCTGAGGCATATATGGCTTCTCTCAATAAACAATTGGAAGACAAAAACAGAAAAGAGCTTGTGGCTAAAATGATTACTGAGCAATCTCCAAACTTTAAAGTGAAAGACATAGCTGGCAATGAAGTTGCATTATCAGATTTTGCAGGCAAGATTGTAGTGCTTGATTTTTGGGCTACCTGGTGCGGTCCTTGTAAAAGGGCACTGCCATCCATGCAACTGACCGTAAATAAATATAAAAACGATCCTAATGTGAAATTCTTATTTATACATACCTGGGAGCGTGTGGCAGATCCTAAAGCTGATGCCATAAAGTACCTGGCTGACAATAAATTTAACCTGCCATTGTACATGGATTTAAAAGATTTGAATACCAAACAAAATCCAGCTGTATCTGCATTCGGAGTGGATGGTATTCCAGCGAAATTTGTGATTGATGGTAAAGGCAGGATCAGGTTTAAGATGAGTGGATTTGGTGGCAGTGATGATTCTGCCGTAGCTGAGCTTTCTGCGATGATTGAATTGTCACGTCAGGCGATCTAAATCTGGAATTCTACCTGCAATTCAAGCAGGATATGAATGCCAATAAAAGCAGACGGACTAAAGATACATTATTGCTATCTGCAGATTTTTCTATTTAAGTCAAAATATAAGATAAAGCCTCATCTAACCTAATGAGGCTTTATTTTTGACCCGTATCTTAACATTGCATATGATTTCAGATGATATGACAACGATTTATTAATTCAAAATCAAAGTATTCTTAATATAAGAGTAACACCTTCGTTGCATAAATTATTTCCAAATTATTATGATTAAAAACTTACTAATTGCAGTGCTATTGCTGTCGTTTTGTGTAGGACACTCTGCTTTAGCGCAGACTACACAAGCATCGATCATAGGGATCGTAACAGACCAGGACAAGAAGCCTATTCCAGGTGCGTCCGTGCAGGTGAAGAACAATTCAACTGGCTTTACCACCAGAACATCTACCGATGCTAAAGGTGGATATACTTTTAAAGAGCTTCCTTTGGGCGGTCCATATACTATAAAAGTAGTTTACATGGGTTTTGGGGAGCAAAACCGAAACGGCTACATGCTTAACTTTGGTGACGTAGCAAGAATCAACATTGGCATGCAGGAAGCCTCACAGACCCTAAACGCGGTAGAAGTTTCTGCTTCAGGTCTCCGTAATAAGGTACAGAACTTTGGTGCTTCAACAGAGATCTCTGCTAAAACGATGAACCAATTACCCGTTAACGGCCGTAGCTTTTCCAACTTAATGGACTTAAGTCCTTTGAGTCGTGGTACAGGTATCTCAGGTCAGTTAAGTTCATCTACTAACTATACGATTGATGGTATGAGCGCTAAAAACCCGACTTCGGCAGGAAGCACAACCAGTCGTAGTGGTGCACCCTATTCGATCTCTATTGAGGCTGTACGTGAATTTAAGGTAGTAACTAATCAATATGATGTGACACTTGGAAGATCAGGTGGTGGTAGCGTTACTGCGGTAACAAAATCAGGAACAAATACGGTTTCAGGTAGTGCATTTATGTATGGAAGAGCTGACTGGTTGTCTAGTCCTTATGATATCAGAGGGATCAAACGTGATAACGATTTCTCTACTTACCAATATGGCTTTACCTTAGGCGGACCAATCATTAAAGATAAATTGCATTACTTTGTTGGCATAGATCACCAGAAAGATTCCCGTCCACTGATCATTGCAGACGTTAATGGTCCTGCAGATGAAGCCAGATTCAAAATTACGAATCAAACTTTATCAGATTTCGTGAGTATCGCAAGAACGAAATATGGTGTGGCTTCAACTCCACAGTACGGTAGCTTTGATAAAAAACGAGGTAGTGATGCAGCATTTGCACGTATCGACTGGCAGATCAATGAAAAAAACCTGTTAACCGTTCGTGATAACTATACAAACGATAGAAATCCATTAGGTTTAGCAGACAACACTGCCATCAACTTATATGAGAGTTATGGTAATGATAAGAACGTAGACAACAGTTTACTGGCTACATTGCGTTCCACTATCAGCCCTAAAATCACAAATGAATTAAAAGTACAGCATTTATATACTTTCCAGGCCAGTACACAAAATGACGAGCTTGGCTTTGCTATCCCAAGAGCGCAGGTGAGTAACGTTGTTTCTACACTGTCTGACGGTACTTCAGCTTCTACAGCAATCCAGATTGGTGGTCACCGTTTTGGTCAGGAAGGTTTTACCAACAATGTTTTCCAATTGGTAGACAACTTTTACTACAATACAGAGAAAATCAAAT
>Ga0247810_10000801_pt1 | contig 25676 bp, 18 predicted proteins | sample UWRJL119311C1_FD_179918 | JGI IMG/M metagenome (GOLD analysis project Ga0247810, IMG submission 179918) | Plant litter microbial communities from Arlington Agricultural Research Station in Wisconsin, United States - UWRJ-L119-311C-1 | ecosystem: Environmental > Terrestrial > Plant litter >... | reverse complement strand
CTCGAGCTCCTCGAGGGGGAGATGCCCCTCGCATTCGATCGAGAGCGAGGTGATGGCCGTGCCGTCACTCGTGATCTCGATGCGCCCGATCGGGCTGTCGATGCGACGGAGGTGGGTGGGTGCGATGCGCGGGGCGGCGGCGCGAAGGCGGGCCTGGCGCGTGGGAGCAGTGGCGGTGGAGCCTGCATCCGATGTGGGGGTGAGGGTCGCGGGGGTCATGGCTCGACTGTAACCCCGTCCACCGACACCGTGCCGGCCGGGTGACGGTCTCGGGACAGGGGTCGCCTGTGGGGGAGGGGCCATAGGCTCGGGGCATGGAATTCCGCTCCCTCGGCCGCTCCGGCCTCCGTGTCTCCGTGGTCGGTATGGGCTGCAACAACTTCGGCCGGGCGAACACCGCGACCGAGAGTCAGGAGGGCACGAACGCCCTCATCAGGGCGGCGATCGACGCCGGGATCACGCTCTTCGACACCGCCGACATCTACGGACGGGAGCGGGGTCTCAGCGAGACGCTCATGGGCCACGCCCTCAAGGGTCGTCGCGATGAGATCGTGCTGGCGAGCAAGTTCGGCATGGACATGGAGGGGGCGAACGGCCCCGACTGGGGAGCCCGCGGCTCGCGCCGGTACATCCGACTCGCGGTCGAGGCGAGCCTCCGTCGTCTCCAGACGGACTGGATAGACCTCTACCAGTTGCACCAGCCCGACCCGCTGACGCCGATCGGGGAGACCCTCGAGACGCTGGACGACCTCATCGCCGAGGGCAAGATCCGTTACATCGGCCACTCCAACCTCGCCGGCTGGCAGATCGCCGAAGCCGAGTTCACGGCCGAGCTGAAGGGCCACCCGAAGTTCGTGTCCGCCCAGAACGAGTACAGCCTGCTCGAGCGGTCCGTCGAGTCGGAGGTGCTGCCCGCGGTGAACGCCTACGGGCTCGGCTTCCTTCCCTTCTTCCCCCTCTACAACGGCCTGCTGAGCGGCCGGTTCACCCGCGACGGCGGCCCGGCCGACAGCCGCATCATGTCGCTGCGCCCGCACCTGCTCGAGAACGCGCCGTGGGATGTGCTCGACGCGTATCGGGCCTTCTGCGAGGAGCGCGGCACGACGATGCTCGCCGCGACCTTCACCTGGCTGCTCGCCCAGCCGGGGCTCACGAGCGTCATCGCGGGCGCGACGAAGCCGGAACAGGTCGTGCAGAACGTGGAGGCCGCGCACTCCTGGGCGGCGACCCCGGAGGACCTGGCGCACATCTCCGAACTCTTCAGCGCCTAGAACGAGCGCCTAGAGCGAGCGTCTAGAACAGCCCCACCACGAGCGACACCGCCAGCGCCAGCATGACGACGGCGATGACCCCGTCGAGCACCCTCCAGGACGTGGGCCGTGCGAACAGCGGGCGCAGGAGGCGCGCGCCGAAGCCCAGCGCGGCGAACCACAGCAGGCTGCCGAGCGCGGCACCGGCGCCGAACCACCAGCGGTCGTCCCCGTGCGTCCCGGCGACCGAGCCGAGGAGGACGACGGTGTCCAGGTAGACGTGCGGGTTGAGCCAGGTCAGGGCGAGCGCGGTCAGGGCGACCTGGGCGACCGGTGTCGTGGCGCCCTCCGTCGCAGCAGTGAGGGTCGAAGCGGGTCGAAGGGCGCGGCGGGCGGCCAGCAGGCCGTAGCCGAGAAGGAAGAGCGCTCCACCGATGCGGACGACGACGAGCAGCCACGGCGCCAGCTGCACGAGCGTGCCGAGCCCCCCGACCCCGACGAGGATGAGCACGAGATCGCTGATCGCGCAGATCGCCACGACCACGACGACGTGCTCGCGGCGCAGCCCCTGGCGCAGCACGAAGGCGTTCTGCGCGCCGATGGCGATGATGAGGGAGAGGCCGAAACCGAGACCGGCGAGCGCGACGAGCAGCATGCGGCAACCATAGGACGACGCCGCGGTCAAGACAAATTACAGAAACTACTAATGCATTAGAATCACTGAATGGATCTGACGCAGCTCGAGACGCTGGCCGCGGTCGTCGAAGAGGGAAGCTTCGAAGGCGCCGCCTATGAGCTGGGCGTGACGAGCTCGGCCGTGAGCCAGCGGATCAAGGCGCTGGAGCTGGCCACCGGTCGCGTCCTCCTCCGTCGCTCCCGCCCGGTCGAGGCAACCGTCGGGGGGGAGCGTTATGTGCGGCTCGCCCGTCAGCTCGCCGCCCTTGTCACCGAGGCGGCTGCGGAACCGGCTCCGACCGTCATCCCGATCGCTGTCGGCGCGGACGCGCTCGCCACCTGGGTCCTCCCTGCCCTCGCCGAAGCGGGAGATGGCGTGACCTTCGACGTGCGGCGGGAGGACGAGAGCCGCACGGCCGAGCTGCTCCGGGACGGCACGGTCATGGCGGCGATCACGACGGACAGTAGGCCCGTGCAGGGCTGCACGGTGACCCGGCTCGGGGCGATGCGATACCGTCCGGTCGCGAGCCGGGATCTCGTCGACCGCTGGTTCCCAGCGGGGGTGAGCACCGCCTCCCTCAGTCGTGCGCCCCTTGTCGTCTTCGACCGCAGCGACGCCCTGCAGGACGACTACCTCCGTGCCCGTGGCGTCGATCCGGCGGCACCGCCACGGCACCACATCCCCGCCTCGACGGAGTTCGCACGCGCGGTGCGGATGGGCTTCGGCTGGGGCATGCTGCCCGACCAGCAGGTGGACGACGACTTCGTCCTGCTCGACGAGAGCGGCGCCGTCGAGGTGGTGCACCACTGGCAGCAGTGGGCGCTGCCGCTGCCCGGGCTCGAGCGACTCGCCGCGACGATCGCGGAGGCGGCTGCCCGCGACCTCAGGAGTTGAGGATCGCCAGTGCGGCGTTGAGGGTCGTCGCGAAGGTGATCCAGGCGAGGTAGGGCACGAGCAGCCAGGCCGCCGCGCGCCGCACCGGGTGGAAACGGATCATCGTCACCACGACCATCACGTCGAGCGCGAGGATGATGACGAGGGCGATCCACAGCGCGGGGGCACCGATCACCGGGTAGAGCCCGAAGAAGACCGGCGTCCAGATCGCGTTGAGGACGAGCTGCGCGACATAGAGGGCGAGCGGGCGGCGCACATCGGTGCGCTTCCGCTCCCGCCAGATGAGCCAGGCTGCCACCGCGATGAGCGTGTACAGCAGCGTCCAGGCGGGGCCGAAGAGCCAGTTCGGCGGGTTCCACGGGGCCTTCTCCGCGTCCGCGTACCAGCCGTCGACGTTGTCGGCCGTGGCGATCGAGCCGAGCGCGGCGACCCCCGCATTGATGGCGAGGAAGACGATGAGCACGGCGACGGACTTCAGCTTCTCCATCGCTCCAGCCTGCCCGGGCACGCTGAGAACAGGCCGGGGGTCAGTCGGTCGGTTCGGAGGAGCGGGGCACGATGTTCACGCTCTGGTTCAGCTCCGCCGCCTGCGCGTTGATCGCCTCCAACTGCTTCACCTTGGCGTTGTAGTCGTCCTGCCGCGCCTGGAGGTCGACGAGGAGCGCGTCGAGCGCGTCGCGGCGGGCGATGAGCGCCGCACGCTCCTCGTTGAAGGCCTCTTCGCTCGCGAAGGCGCCCGGCTGCTCGGCGCGCACGTTGAAGTCGGCGATGTCGTCGTTCAGCTGGTCATAGCCGGAGTTGTAGGCCTCATTGTCCGCGTCGATGCCCGCGTGGAGGCTGTCGAGCTCGCTGACGAGCGATGCGGACTGCGCCTCCAGTTCGAGGAACACGGTGTTGGAGGCGGTGTGCAGGGTGAGCAGCGCGGACCGGTCCGAGAAGTATTGGGCGTAGTACTCCTCCAGCTCGGGGGCGAGGTCCGGGAACTCGGTGCCGATGATGGAGTGCAGCTCGTTCTCCCGGGTGCCGGGTTGCGCGCGGGCGTACAGCTCCATCCGGTCCATGAAGTCGACGTTGTCGGTCAGCTTCGCCGCCTCCGCCTCGAGCAGCACGGTGAGTTCCCGATGCTCGTCGAGCGTCATGCGGTCCCACGCCGCGTGCAGCATCTCGTGCGCCGCGACGACCTCCTCCTTGCCATCGAGACGTTCGTCGGTGATGTCGAAGAGGGTGATCGTCTTGTCGCCCGTCCGGTAGCAGCCGAGGACCCCCGTGCCCTCCTCGAGGTTCGAGCAGACGCTGTTGAAGCCCTCCGCGCCGGCGACGACCGGGGTGCTGGCCTTGAAGAGGAAGGCGCCGTGGTCGGTCATGGTCGTGCGGTCGATGTAGCCCTGGATGACGGGGGACACCTCGTAGTTCCACACCGTCCACTGGTCGCTGAGGTGCTGTCGGTTGTCGACGATGAGGTAGGAGCCGGCGGCCACGACGGCGAGGATGACGAGCGAGACGATGAGGGGCGTGCGACGGCGGCGGCGCGGCTTCGGCTGCGGCGCGGCGGTCCAGCCCTCGAGGGGCGGGTTCCAGGCCGGCTGGCTCGGGTCGTAGGTCATGCGGCCTGCTCCTCGGGGCGGTCGACGCCGTCCCGGTCGGCTAGTGCCCGACGAGCGGCCCCATCAGTCTCGCAGTTATCGACGGGCGCCGGGTGAGGCGCTCCTCCGTGTCGGCCACGCCCATGGCGATCGTGCCGAGGTTGGCGCCGACGAAGCGCAGCGGTTCCGGTTCCCACCGCGGCGAGCGGTGACCCACCCAGGGCAGGTGGACGATTTCGGAATCGGTGCCGGTGACGAGGTCGGCCAGGGTGCGTCCGGCAAGGTTTGTGGTCGAGAGCCCGTCGCCGACGTAGCCCCCAGCCGTACCGAAGCCCGTGGCGGGGTCGTAGCGGACGGCCGCGTGCCAGTCGCGCGGAACCCCGAGCGGGCCGCCCCAGGTGTGCGTCACCGCCGCCCCGGCGGCCTGGGGGAAGAGGTCGCCCAGCGTCGCCTTGAGGTGGTCGAAGACCCGCGGTACGCGGTCGTAGCCGTCCCGGATGGCGCTACCCCAGTGGTACCGGGCTCCGCGACCGCCGAAGGCGACGCGGTTGTCGGCGGTGCGCTGGCCGTAGACGAGCAGGTGCCGGAAGTCGGTGAAGGTCTGTCCGTGCGCGACCCCCATCGCGTCCCAGGTGGCGTCGTCGAGTGGTTCGGTCGCGATCATGAGCGAGTAGAGGGGGAGGACGCTGCGGTGGGTCGCGGGCATCGTCGCGGCATACCCCTCCAGGGCTGCGATCACATGGCGGGCCCGCACGGTGCCCCGCGTGGAGCGGACGAGCCCCTGCTCCCACCCCAGCACCTCCGTCTGCTCGTGGATGACGACGCCGCGCCGCTCGAGCACCCGCGCGAGGCCGCGCACCAGGCGCGCCGGGTGGAGGCGGGCGCAGGCCGGGTCGAAGGAGGCGCCGATCGCGCCACGGGCGCCGTCCACAGCCTCCGCGCCCCACAGTTCCACGGCGTCGACGCCGTACTTCTCCGCCTCCGCCACCTCGGCGCGAGCGGCGTCGAGCTGGACGGCGGAGCGGGCGTAGGCGATCGTCCCGCCCTTCACGAAGTCGCAGTCGATGCCCTCGGCGGCCGCGACCCGGCCCACTTCGTCGACGGTCGCGATCATGGCGCGACGCTGGGCCAGTGCGGCCTCACGTCCGTGACGGCGTTCGAGGGCGGCCGTCGAGGCGGGGAAGAGAGCGGAGCACCACCCACCGTTGCGCCCGGATGCGCCGAAGCCGGCCACGCGCTTCTCGAGCACCGTCACGCGCAGCGACGGGTCGCGCTCGGTCAGGTAGTAGGCGGTCCAGAGGCCGGTCAGGCCGCCGCCGATGATCGCGACGTCCGTCTCGGTGTCACCCGGCAGGGGAGCGCGTGGAGTCAGGTCGTCGCCGCTGGTCTCGTGCCAGAAGGAGATCGGGTCGCCCACTTCTGCGGGTTGGTGGGGGCCGAAGGCCGCAGAAGTGGACAACCCGGGGCTCTAGATCTTCGTCGCGGCCTCGGTGAGCACCGAGCGCAGGATGCCCTCGATCTCGTCGAACTCCTTCGGGCCGATCGTCAGTGGCGGTGCCAGCTGGATGACGGGGTCGCCCCGGTCGTCCGCGCGGCAATAGAGGCCCGCGTCGTAGAGCGCCTTGGAGAGGAAACCGCGGAGGAGGCGCTCCGACTCGTCGTCGTTGAAGGTCTCCTTCGTCGCCTTGTCCTTGACCAGCTCGATGCCGAAGAAGTACCCGTCGCCGCGCACGTCGCCGACGATCGGCAGGTCGGTCAGGCGCTCGAGGGCGGCCCGGAACAGGGGCGAGTTCTCGCGCACGTTCTCGTTGAGCTTCTCCTCCTCGAAGATGTCGAGGTTGGCGAGGGCGACGGCGGCGCTGACCGGGTGCCCACCGAAGGTGTAGCCGTGGTAGAACGTCGTGTCGCCGTGGCGGAAGGGCTCGTAGATGCGGTCGGACACGATGGTCGCGCCGATGGGGGAGTAGCCGCTCGTCATGCCCTTGGCGCAGGTGATCATGTCGGGCTCGATGCCGTAGGTGGTCGACGCGAAGAAGTTGCCGATGCGGCCGAAGGCGGTGATGACCTCGTCCGCGACCAGGAGCACATCGTGGCGGTCGCAGATCTCCCGGACGCGCTGGAAGTAGCCGGGGGGAGGCGGGAAGCAACCGCCCGAGTTCTGGACGGGCTCGAGGAAGACGGCGGCGACCGTGTCGGCGCCCTCGAACAGGATCATCTCCTCGATCCGGTTCGCCGCCCACTCGCCATAGCCGTCGAGGTCGCCGTGATAACCGGACTCGGACGCGCGGTAGAAGTTCGTGTTCGGGACGCGGAAGCCGCCCGGCGTCAGCGGCTCGAACATCGCCTTCATGGCGGGGATGCCCGTGATCGCCAGAGCGCCCTGCGGGGTGCCGTGGTACGCGACGGCGCGGGAGATCACCTTGTGCTTGGTCGGCTTGCCCTGCAACTTCCAGTAGTACTTGGCCAGCTTGAAGGCCGTCTCGACGGCCTCACCACCACCCGTGGAGAAGAACACGCGGTTGAGGTCACCCGGGGCGTAGTCGGCCAGCCGGTCGGCGAGCTCGATCGCGTTCGGGTGCGCGTAGGACCAGATGGGGAAGAAGGCGAGCTCCTCCGCCTGCTTCGCGGCGACCTCGGCCAGGCGCTTGCGCCCGTGCCCGGCGTTGACCACGAAGAGGCCGCTCAGGCCGTCGAAGTACTGGCGTCCGTTGCTGTCCCAGATGTGGTGCCCATCGCCCTTGACGATGATCGGCACTCCGTTGGCCTCCGCCGCCGACTGGCGGGAGAAGTGCATCCAGAGATGGTCCTTCGCCTTCTGCTGCAGGTCGGCGTTGTCGTAGTCGGTCATGATCCCTACCTAGTTCCCCAGTTGTACTGCTGCTTGACGAGTTTGAGATAGACGAAGGTCTCGGTGGACTGCACGCCCTCGATCGAGCGGATCTCCCGGTTGAGGAGTTCGATGAGGTCGTCGTCGTTCTCGCAGACGACCTCGGCGAGCAGGTCGAAGCTCCCAGCGGTCAACACGACGTAGTCGACGGCCGGCAGGGCGCTCAGTGCTGCGGCGACCTTGGTCGTGTCGCCCGTCACGCGGACGCCGATCATCGCCTGGCGATAGAAGCCCAGCTGCATCGGGTCGGTGACGGCCACGACCTGCATGACCCCGGCATCCTGCAGCTTCTGGACCCGCTGGCGGACGGCGGCCTCGCTGAGACCGACCGCCTTGCCGATCTCGGCATAGGAGCGTCGGCCGTCGGCCTGGAGCTGCTCGATGATCGCCTTGGACACGTCATCGAGCTGGATGGGCTTCATCGCCGGACGGGCTGCGCTGGACATGGTCCTGATTCTGTCAGCCTGTTCGTGCCCTCACAAGCGATTCCGCAACAGTCAGGGCGCGACGCGGAGGAAATCATCAGTATCGACGCTGGAGTTGAGTCGCCCCGCTCGCCTAGGCTGTCGCCATGAGCGCTCGGGAGATCCGCAACTTCATCAACGGCGAGTACGTGGACGCGAAGGGCGATGGGCGTTTCGACGTCATCGACCCGGCGACCGAGGAGGCGTACGCGAGTTCGCCGGTCTCCGGTGCGGCCGACGTCGACGCGGCCTTCGGCGCCGCAGCGGCGGCCTTCGAGGAATGGCGGGAGACCACGCCCGGCGAGCGCCAGTTGGCGCTCTTCCGGATCGCCGATGCGATGGAGGCGCGGGCCGAGGACTTCGCGGACGCCGAGTCGAAGGACACCGGCAAGCCGCGCGCCTCGCTCGTCGAGGACGAGATCCTCCTCTCCGTCGACCAGATCCGCTTCTTCGCCGGTGAGGCGCGCCACCTCAGCGGCATGGCGACCGCCGAGTACATGAAGGACCACACCTCCTCCATCCGCCGCGAGCCGATCGGCGTCATCGGGCAGGTCACCCCCTGGAACTACCCCCTCAACATGGCGGTCTGGAAGTTCGCCCCCGCGCTCGCGGCGGGCAACACCACCGTGCTGAAGCCCTCCGACACGACGCCGTCGTCGACCCTCCTGCTCGCCGAGGTGGCGGCGGAGTTCCTGCCGAAGGGCGTTCTCAACGTCATCACCGGCGACCGGACCACCGGCGCCGCGATGATCGACCACCGCACGCCGCAGATGGTGTCCATCACCGGGTCCGTGCGGGCCGGCATGGAGGTCGCGAAGGCGGCCAGTGCCGACCTCAAGCGCGTGCACCTCGAGCTCGGCGGCAAGGCCCCGGTCGTCGTCTTCGCCGACGCCGACATCGAAGCGGCCGTCGAGGGCATCGGCGGCGCCGGCTACTTCAACGCCGGACAGGACTGCACGGCCGCGACCCGGGTGCTCGTGCACGAGTCGGTCCACGACGAGTTCGTCGCCGCGCTCGCCGCGTGGGCCCGGGACAACGCGCGCACCGGTGGGCCGCACGAGGACGGCGTGTACTTCGGTCCGGTCAACAACGCCAACCAGCTCGCCCAGGTCGAGGGATTCATCTCCGGGCTCCCCGACAACGCGGTCATCGAGCTCGGCGGGCACCGCCAGGGCAGCACCGGCTACTTCCACGAGGCGACCATCGTCTCCGGCCTGAAGCAGACCGATGACGCCATCCAGCGCGAGATCTTCGGGCCGGTCATCACCGTCCAGAAGTTCACCGACGAGGCGCAGGCCACCCGCTGGGCGAACGACGTGCAGTACGGCCTCTCCTCGAGCGTGTGGACGAAGGACCACGGCACCGCCATGCGCATGGCGAAGAACCTCGACTTCGGCTGCGTCTGGATCAACACGCACATCCCGCTCGTCGCCGAGATGCCGCACGGCGGCTTCAAGCACTCCGGCTACGGCAAGGACCTCTCGTCCTACGGCTTCGAGGACTACACCCGCGTGAAGCACGTCATGTCGTTCATCGGCTGACAGCCGACGGCGAGCTAGGCGTCACGCATCGCGCGCATCGCCTTGCGGCCGGAGGGCAGCAGGATGGCGATCGCCGTCACGATGAAGGTGAGCACACCGGCGACGACGAGCAGTAGTTCGACGCTGACGACGTCGGCGAGGGGCCCGAAGACCGCCATGCCGATCGGCATCGACACGGCCATGACGATGCCGACGAAGCCGAAGACGCGCCCCTGGCGCTCCGGCTCCACCTTCTCCTGCAGCAGCGTCATGGCGGGCGTCGAGAAGAAGGGGACGCCGAGACCGACGATGAACATGAAGGCGAAGAACACCCAGATGTTGGGGGAGAGGCCGAGGCCGATCGACAGGAAGCCGAAGGCCAGCGACGACACGACCAGCATGAGGACCTTGTTCTTCGTGCCCCCCGTGATGGCGAGGACGGCACCACCGATGACCATGCCGATGCTGAAGCAGAGTTCGAGCACGGTGAGCATCCAGATGCCGTCCGCCTCCGTCTCGGCGAAGGTGCGCGCGATCATGAGCCCGGTGAGATAGCTGGGCGCGACGATGAGCAGGAAGATGATCGCGAACAGGGTGAGCAGCCAGCGCACGAAGGCGTGGTGCACGATGTACTTCACCCCTTCGACGAGATCCACGAAGTAGCCGGGCCGCTCCCCGGCACGCACGATGGTCGGCACGGTGACGGTCGCGAGCAGGAGCACGCCGATGACGGCGGTGACGACGTCGATGAAGAAGATGGACACGATGTCGGAGGTCGCGTAGATCGCACCGGCCGCCGCGGGGGCGAGCAGCGCCATCCCCGACTGGATCGCGCCGAAGAGGCCGTTGACCCGCATGAGGTGCTGGGTGGGCACGATCTGCGGGATGAGCGCGGAGACGGCCGGGGTCTGGATGCCGGCACCGCAGGAGCGCACGGCGAGCGCGGCGAAGATGATCCACAGGTCGCGCACGCCGCCCAGCATGAGCAGGGCGAGGACGAGCGTGGCCGAGGCGATCGACAGGTCGGCGATGATGATGAGGAACTTGCGGTTGACCCGGTCCGCCCAGACACCGCCGAAGACGGAGACGATCGCCTGGGGCAGGAAGCCGAACACCGCGGCGAGGGCGAGGACCACACCGGACTGGGTGGTCAGCGTGAGGTACCACATGACCGCGTACTGGACGAGCATGGAGCCGAACAGCGACACGGTCTGCCCGCTGAGGAAGACGGCGACGTCGCGCTTCCACCCCGCCCGCTCCTGCACCTCGGGGGTGCCCGCGGAACTGCCCGCCGTCTCAGGCGTCACCGGTGTCTCGCTCATCTCGTCCCCACATGCTCTCGCGCCGATCGCATGACGGTACCACCCACCGGTGACACCCCTGCGGCGGGGGTATCTACACTGGGTAGGTGGCAGCCGCTCCCGACGATCGAGACCTCGTGACGCCGGGGCCTGCCACCGGCTTCGACCACGCACCACGCACCGCCGCGGCCCCCATTGCCGAGACCGTTCCGGACGGACTCCTCGGGTTCCGTCTCGGCGGCAGCGAGGTCGTCCCGCTCGACCGCGTCGCCTACATCGGGCGTCGACCGGTCGCCCCGCGCGTCGTCCGTGGCGGCCCTGCCCGTCTCGTCCGGGTCCTGTCGCCGAACGACGAGGTCTCGGGGACGCACATCGAGTTGCGTCAGGCGGGTCCGGCCGTCGCCGTGACCGACCTCCGCTCGAGCAACGGCACCCGCGTGATCGCGCCCGGCCAGCCGACGGTCGTCCTCCGTCGCGGCGAGTCCCTCGTCGTCCCTCCCGGTTCGCAGGTGGATGTCGGGGACGGCGTCGTCCTCGAGATCGTCGAGGTGACGGCATGACCGAGCTCGGCTCGCCCTCCGGGCACCGCACGATCCGCGTCCCCGGCGGCACCAAGGTGCGCCTGTCCTGGGCAGCGGTGACCGATGTCGGCCGCCGCCGCCGGGCGAACGAGGACAGCTACATCGCCCGCGCCCCCGTGTTCGCCGTCGCGGACGGCATGGGCGGGCACCTCTCCGGCGATCTGGCCAGCGACGCGGTGGTCGGCCGGTTGGACGAGCATGTCGTCGCCGACCACGTCACCCCGCCGGTCGTCGAGGAGGCGCTCGTGGTGGCCACCCGCGACATCGACCGCATCGCGGGGGACAGCGAGATCGGCGTCGGTACGACCGTGACTGGCGCGATCCTCTCGATGGTGGGCGGCGCTCCCCATTTCGCCGTCTTCAACATCGGCGACAGCCGCGTGTACAGCTTCACCGGCAACAAGCTCCGGCAGGTCACCGTCGACCACTCGCTCGTGCAGGAGCTCGTCGATGCGGGGCGCATCACCCGGGCGCAGGCTGCGAAGCATCCGGACGGCAACATCATCACGCGCGCCGTCGGCTTCCAGGCGACTCCCACACCGGACTGGACGCTCGTGCCGATCCGCACCGGCCTTCGCCTCCTCCTCTGCTCCGATGGCCTCACCGGTGAGCTGGATGACAAGCGCATCCGGCTCAACCTCGCCGCTGGGCTCAGCGCCAAGGAGACCGCCGGCGCGCTCGTCGATGCGGCGCTCGCGACGGGCGCCCGGGACAACGTGACCGTCGTGGTCGTGGACGTGACCGAGGTCGTCGACGCCGCTCGCTGAGCGTAACGAGGGCTGTCTTCTGACGCGCCCTGCCTAGAATGAAGGACGTTGTCCGGGGAGGGGGAGCAATGGCCAGGCGACTGCCATCGCAACCTCCCGTGCTGCCCGGGTTCAGCCACATGCACGTCCTCGGCGCCGGCGGATTCGCGGACGTCTTCCTCTACGAGCAGAACATGCCGCGCCGCCAGGTGGCGGTCAAGGTCATGCTGAGCGAGGTCGTCGACGACAACGTGCGGCGCATGTTCCAGGCCGAGGCGAACCTCATGGCCCAGCTCTCGTCGCACCCCTCGATCCTCACCGTCTATCAGGCGAGCGTCTCGAGCGACGGACGTCCCTACATCGTCATGGAGCTCTGCTCCGCCGCCCTCAGCCAGCGCTACCGGGCCGAACGGCTGCCGGTCGCCGAGGTGCTCCGCATCGCGATCAAGATCGGCAGCGCCGTCGAGACCGCGCACCGAGCCGGTGTGCTGCACCGCGACATCAAGCCCTCGAACATCCTGACCACCGCCTACGGACACCCGGTGCTGTCCGACTTCGGCATCGCCTCGACGCTGACCGGCGCGGGGGACTCCGTCGCGGTCGGTATGTCGATCCCGTGGTCGGCCCCCGAGGTGCTGCTGGACGAGACGGCCGGCACGGTCGAGTCGGAGGTGTGGGCGCTCGCGGCCACGGTGTACTCCTTCCTCGCCGGGCGGTCGCCCTTCGAGATCCCGGGCGCCGAGAACAGGTCGACCGACCTCATCGCGCGGATCGCCCGTGCCCGACCGCAGCCGATCGACCGCGGGGACGTGCCCGCGAGTCTCGAGCAGGCGCTCACGAAGGCCATGGCACGGAAGCCGGGCGCGCGGCACGCGAGCGTGCTGGAGTTCGTCCGGGAACTGCAGGCGGTCGAGGCGGAGCTCGGTCTCCAGCAGACGCAGGTCGAGGTCGCGATGGACGACTGGGCGCTCGCGACGGTCGCCGATCTCGAGGACCGCACGCGCGTCCGGGGCCTCTCCGCGACGACCGCCGCCGCCTCGGGAACCCGGCGTCGACGACGCCGGTCGGCTGTCGCACCCGATGCCGCCGCACCGGCCGGCACGCTCATCCGCAGTCGGACGAGCCCCAAGGGACGATCGACGGGGACGCAGGTTCCGCAGCGCTCGCGGGCGATGCAGGTACTGGCCTGGGTGCTCGTCGCGGCGGGCGTCGTCGTGATCGGCTTCGCCGCCGTGGTGACCCTGCTCATGCTGCGGTCGGGCGCCGATGACGTGCCGACGGTCAGCGACATCGTCGCGACGACCGACGCCGGCTCGGTCGAGTTCAGCTGGGGGGACCCCGGATTGGCCGACGGAGCCAGCTATCAGGTCTCCGTCGACGGGGGAGCGGTGAGCGTCCAGCGCTCCACCACCTTCGTCTACCAGGGCTCCGCCGGCGAGCGGGTCTGCCTCATCGTCAGCGTGAACCAGGACGGGCGCCTCGGCGACCCCAGTGCTCCCAAGTGCGTGGACATCCCAGGGTGACCCCGGCGTGATCCGCAGCTGGCTCTCCTCCCACCTCCGCGTGCTCGTGACGGCGACGAGCAGTGCGCTCGTGGTCGCGCTCGTCGCCGTCGCTGCGATCGTCTCGAGTGGCTACACGGCGCAGCGCCTCGATCTCGACGCCGCCTCGGTCTGGGTGTCGAACGCCGCCCGAGAGTTCGTCGGCCGGGCCAACACCCAGGTCTTCGAGCTGGACACGGTCGTCGCGAGCCCCGGGCAGGACACCGAGATCGTGCAGTCGGGTGGGACGGTCCTGCTCGTCGACGGCGCCGAGGGGACCGTCGGGATCCTCGATCCAGCGACGGCCTCCATCTCCGACACCGTGGCCCTGCCGCCCGAGCGTCCACGCGTCCTCCTGGCCGGCGACACCGTCGTCGTGTACTCGGAGGGCACGGGCGAGCTGTGGTCGATGCCGATCGCCTCGCTGCGGGATTTCGACACGGCCACGGCCCCGAGTCTCAACCTGGGAGCAGGCACCCTGGTGAGTGTCGATGAGGCCGGCCGCCTCTTCGGGTTCTCGCCCGAGACCCAACAGGTGTTCGAGGTCGCCGTGACGGACGCTGCGACGGTCCGCGCGACGAGCACCACCAGCTTCGAGTCGACGGTGGACGACTTCGCCATCACCTCGGTCGACGGTCGATGGGCCGTTCTCGACCTCGACACCGGTGTGGTGGAGACCGCGGCGGGCCAGGCCAGCATCGCAGCCCTCGCGAACGACGCCCCCTACGCCCTGCAGGCCCCCTCCGTCTCGGGCGACACGGTCGTGATCGGCGTGGCCGACGGGCTCGTGTCGGTCCCCTTCGGCGGAGCGCCGGACATGCTCGTCGACGGGAGAACCGGCTCGCCCGCCGCCCCCACGGTCGTCGACGGCTGCATCTTCGGCGCGTGGACCGGCAGCGGGGCCTGGCGCTCCTGCGCGGGAGAGGAGGAGGAGCTGCCGCTCGACGCCCTGCCCGGCGGTGCGCAGCTCGAGTTCCAGGCCAACGGCAACAGCCTCGTGCTCAACGACACGGCAGCCGGGTCCACCTGGGCGGTCCAGGCGGACGGCGAGCTCATCGACAACTGGGAGCGCCTCATCGCCGACATCGATGAGGAGACCGTCGAGCAGGAGGACGAGACCACCCCGCCGGAGACCGAGCAGCAGCAGGTGCCGCCCGTCGCCGTCGACGACGAACTGGGTGCGCGGCCGGGGCGGTCCACCGCCCTTCCGGTGCTCGTCAACGACTACGACGCGAACGGCGACGTCCTCGTCATCACCAGCGTGGACGCGGTCGACCCCGCCATCGGGCGGGTCGACGTGATCGAGGAAGGGCGGAAGGTCCAGCTGACGCTGGACCCGGCCGCGACCGGCACCGTCGTCTTCGGCTACGTCATCGGTGACGGGCGGGGCGGCGAGGCGAGCGCCACCGTGACGGTGACCGTGCGCGGTGAGGGCGAGAACTCCGCACCCGTGCAGGTGCGTGAGTCCACCGCCGACGTGGTCTCCGGCGGCCAGGTGACGACGCAGGTGCTCGGTGACTGGATCGACCCGGACGGCGACCCGATCTATCTCGCGTCGGCCTCGATCGCCGCGCCCGACCAGGTCAGCTACAAGGCGGACGGCGAACTGTTCCTCAACGACAGCGGGGAGGCGGCCGGTACGGACAAGGTCGTGACGATCGGCGTCTCCGACGGCACGGCGACCGGAACGGGCTCGGTCACCGTGACCTCGCACCCGGCGGGCGAGGCGGAGATCATCGCCGAGCCCTTCGGCGTCCTCGCCTACGCGGGTGTCGAGCGTCGTATCGACCCGCTCGAGCACGTCCGCGGGGGCAACGGGGCGATCCGTCTCGTGGCCGTTCCCGCCAAGACGGGCGTGACGATCGTCCCGAACCTGCAGCTCGGCACCTTCCGCTTCACCGGCGATACCCCGGGCACCCACTACCTCGAGTACACGGTGACCGACGAGGTGTCGACCGTCACGGGGCGCGTCCGGGTCGACGTCGCCGCCCCGCCGGACGCGAACACGACCCCGATCACGGTTCCGCGCACGGTGTTCGTCCCGAGTCAGCGCAGCGAGCTCGTCGACGTGGCCGCGACGGACATCGACCCGGCCGGCGGGGTGCTCGTGGTCACCGGCGTCACGTCCGTGACGGTCGGTGCGGCGCTCCGGGCCGAGGTGATCGAGCAGCGGGCCGTGCGGGTGACGCTGACCGGTCCACTGGCCGGCCCCGTCTCCGTCGGCTATCGCATCAGCAACGGTCTGGCCGAGGCGGAGGGCACGATCACCGTCATCGAGATCGCGCCGCCCGTCCTCATCCAGCCGCCGATCGCGCGGGACGACACCGTCACGGTGCGGGTCGGCGACGCCACCACGATCGACGTGCTCGGCAACGACGAGCATCCGGACGGAGAGGCCATCACCCTCGATCCGGTGCTCGTGGAGGACGTCGGCGACGGAGCAGGGCTGCTCTTCGTGGCCGGTTCGACGCTGCGCTACCTCGCCCCGGACACCGCGGGGACGGTCACGGCGACCTACCAGGTGCTCGGCCCGGACGGCCAGGCGGCGCAGGCCCGGCTGACGATCCAGGTGCGCGAGCCGGACACGGACACCAACCGCCCGCCCGCCCCCTCCCGGATCACCGCCCGCGTCCTCGCGGGGGAGCAGGTACGGATCGATGTTCCGTTGAGCGGCATTGACCCCGACGGGGACTCCGTCCAACTGCTCGGCACCGCGACGAACCCGGAGAAGGGTGCCGTCGTCGAGGTCGGCACGGACTACATCGTCTACGAGGCGGGGGAGTACTCCACCGGCACCGACACCTTCAGCTACTCGCTGGTCGACGCCCTCGGTGCTCGCGCGACCGGCATCGTGCGTGTCGGCGTGAGCCCCCGGCTGGACGGCGCACGCAACCCCGTCGCGGTCGAGGACGAGGTGCGGGCGCGGCCCGGCGCGACGGTCGCGGTCCAGGTGCTCGCGAACGACAGCGACCCGGACGGCGACGCCCTCCAGGTGGTGTCGGTCGAGACCACGGAGGGGGACGGCGTCCTCGCCGAGATCGTGGAGGGCACGCTGGTGAGCATCACCGCGCCGACGGCGGAGGGCGCCTACGGACTCGTCTACACGATCGCGAACAGCCGGGGTGGCACGAGTGCCAACTACATCACCCTCGTCGTCGACGACGAGGCGCCGCTGGCGCGGCCGATCGCCTCGGACACCGTGCTCACCCTCGCGGACATCCTCGACGCGCAGACGGTCGATGTCGACGTCCTCTCCCGGGTGTTCTTCGCCGACGGGGACGCCCGCGACCTGGGCGTCTCGCTCATCCCGGGCTATGGCGGTGGACAGGTGCTGGCCGACAAGCGCATCCGCGTGACGATCACCGACGACAGCCAGATCATCCCCTTCGCCGTCTCCCACCCGCTGGACAGCAGCGTCCGTTCCTACGCCTTCATCTGGGTCCCCGGCTTCGACGACGCCCTTCCCCAGATCGATCGCCGTGCCCCAGCGCTCCAGGTGGTGAGCGAGGAGACACTCACGATCGATCTCGCCGACCACGTGATCGCGATCGGCGGTCGGTCCGTTCGTCTGACCGACTCGAGCACGGTGACGGCCACGCACTCCAACGGGCAGTCCCTCGTCGTCGACGACGACACCCTCCGGTTCACCTCCGCCGACCTGTACTTCGGGCCCGCCTCCATCTCCTTCGAGGTGACGGATGGGACGAGTGCCTCCGACCCGAACGGGCGGACGGCGAACCTCGTCCTGCCGATCACCGTCCTGCCCCGCGAGAACCAGCCGCCCGTCTTCAACGGCGCCGTGCTCGAGTTCGAGCCGGGGCAGGAGAAGATCATCGACCTGACCGCGCTCACGACCTACTCGTCCGACGACATCGACGAGCTGGTCTACGCGACGAGCGGCGCGTCGCCGACCGGCTTCCGGGTCCAGCTGGACGGTCAGCGACTCATCCTGCGGGCGGAGGACGACGCCCCGAAGAACACCTCGACCTCGCTGACGTTGGACGTGCGCGACGCCGTCGCGAGCGGACGATCGGGGAGGATCGAGCTGACCGTCGTCCCCTCCACCCGCCCGCTGGCCCGCCCCGTCGCGGACACGGCGATCGCTCCCCGCGGGCAGACGACCTCGGTCGACGTGCTCGCCAACGACGGGCCGACCAATCCCTTCCCGGGCCGCCCGCTCACCGTCGTCCAGGTGATCGGCGCCGACGCCGCGACGCTGCCGGCGGGCGTGTCGATCGCCACGAGCCAGGCGAACAGCCGCATCAGCATCACGGTGGACGACAACGCCGCCGCGGGCGACCTCACCCTGCAGTACCAGGTCGCGGACGCGACCGGTGACGCCGAGCGGTACACCTGGGGCATCGTCCACGTCTCCATCCAGGACGTGCCGGATGCACCGGCGAAGCCCACCCGCCAGGCGGGCGCCTTCGTGGCGGGGGAGCTGAAGCTGCGCATCACGCCTCCCCAGCAGAACAACGCGGCGATCACGAACTACCGCGTGACGAGCACCGCCGGCGGCGGCTATGCCCACGACTGCGGTACGCAGTTGATCTGCACGCTGCCCGGGCTCCAGGTGGGGACGGCGTACACGTTCACGGTGGTGGCGACGAACGCCGTCGGTGATTCCGCGCCGAGCCCCGCGAGCGACGCCTACACGATCGACTATCTTCCTGCCGCTCCGTCCTCGGTCTCCGCGGTGCCCGCCACGGGTCCGGCCTACCCGGCGGGCGGCGCCGTGACCGTGAGTTGGAGCAGCGTCCCCGACCCGAACCCGGGGACCGCCGTCACCGGCTACGTCGTCCTGGTGGACGGCGTCGTGGCAGCGACGCCGGGGCCGTCCAGCACCGGAACGACCGTCACTGGTCTGACGAACGACGTCCAGCACTCCGTCGCCGTCTACGCGCGCAACTCCGCACAGGTCGTCTCGGCGTCCGACTGGAACCGCGCGACGACGTCCGTCCACACGATCGGTCCGCCGCTGACCCCCGCACCTGCGCCGAGTGCGACGAGCGCGACGGATGGCACGATCACCGTCAGCTGGGGGCCGGCGGGGTCCAACGGCGGCGGCGCCGTGTCCTATGACGTGATCCGTCAGACGGGTGCGGGTGGTGCAGCGGACTGCGCGACGGCCCCGGCGATCGCGACGGGCGCGTCGTCCCCGTGGACGGACACGAGCGCCGTCGACGGCACCACCTACACGTACACGATCTGTGCCTCCAACGGCAGCTACACGACGGCCGCCGCGACGGGTGCGACCGTGAGTCTCGTCGCGCCCGGCGCAGCCTCGGCGACGATCGCCGTGGGAGACCACGGTGCAGGCGCCTTCGACCTGCGGGCGACCGGGCTCTCCGTCGCCTCCGGTACCGCCGTCCGCTACGAGTACCGCCTCAGCACCGACGGCACCTGGCGGGAGGTGCCGGCCGGCGGCTGGCTCGTGGACGGGGCGGTGTACGGCGTCCCGACGGATGTGGTCGTGCGGGGCTGCCGCGACGCCACCCAGAACTACTGCGGCGATGCCTCCGCCGTGACGACCGCGACCCCGGTGTTCACGCGGGTCACGGCCGCCTCCTGCACGGTCGGCGCCCCGCCGTCGATCACCCCGCCCGCGTCCTCGGGCACCGTCACGGCAACGTATGTCGTCAGCTACAACGTCCCGCTCGTGCTCATCGACGCCTGGAGCGCCTTCGGCTCGCCGGACGACCCGGTGCCCGCCGGAGCCGTGGGGATGCGCGTGAAGGCTACTGTCGAGGGGTACACGGATCCCGGCTACGGGGAGTTCCCGTGTGCCTGACCCCGCACGAGACCCGAGAGGCACCCGTATGACAATGACCCCGGAACAGGCAGGGTGGTTCACCGAGGTCTTCGGCCGTCTCGTGGACAACGTCGAGACCGTGCTCGTGGGCAAGACCTATGTCGTGCGTCTCGCCTTCACGGCGCTGCTGAGCGAGGGACACCTACTCCTCGAGGACTACCCGGGGACCGGTAAGACGTCGCTCGCCCGCGCCATGGCGCAGACGATCAAGGGCACGAACTCGCGCATCCAGTTCACCCCCGACCTGCTGCCCGGCGACATCACCGGCGTGAGCATCTACGATCAGGGCAGTGCTGCCTTCGAGTTCCACCCGGGCCCCGTGTTCGCCTCCATCGTCCTCGCCGACGAGATCAACCGGGCGTCGCCGAAGACCCAGGCCGCCCTCCTCGAGGTGATGGAGGAACGCCACGTCACGGTCGACGGTGTCTCCCGTCCCGCCGGGGATCCGTTCATGGTCATCGCGACCCAGAACCCGATCGAGCAGGCCGGCACCTACCGCCTGCCCGAGGCGCAGCTCGACCGCTTCCTCATGAAGACGGCGATCGGCTACCCCGACCACGCCTCCACCCTGCGCATCCTGGAGGGAGCGGACACCCGGGCGCACAGCGGCGAGCTGCCCGAGGTGATCGACTCCGAGACCGTGTTGAAGATGGCGGCCCTGTCGCGCTCGGTGCACGTCGACAGCTCGATCAACGACTACGTCAGCCGGCTGGTGGACGCGACACGATCCGCCACCGAGGTGCGTCTCGGTGTCAGCGTGCGCGGCGCGCTCGCGCTGGTACGAGCCGCGAAGACCCATGCCGCGGCGAGCGGTCGCCACTACGTCGTTCCGGACGACGTGAAGATCCTCGCCGAGCCGGTGCTCGGGCACCGGCTCATGCTCGACGCCGAGGCGGAGTTCGACGGGGTCACGGCCGGCAGCGTGATCGCCCAGCTGCTCATCGAGACCCCGCCGCCGAGCGACAGGCAAGCCGTGTGACACTGCGCACCGACACGCAGTTCCCGACCGGGAGCGACGGGCTCACGAACGCCCGGACGCGCATCGTCGGGTCACGGACCGGCCCGGTGGCCGACGCCGTCGTGGCGGTCGTGCGCGCCGCCCGGGCGGTCGGACACGCGCTGGCCCGGCTCACCCGGCGCGCGCGGGAGGTCGTCACGCCTCTCGGGTGGGTGATGCTGGCCTTCGTTCCCGTCGGCCTGCTCGGGGGGTACCTACTGGGCTGGCTCGAGCTCGTCGTCATCGGCTGGGCGAGCACGGTCCTCGTGATCGTCGCCGCGCTCTACCTCGTCGCGCCGCCCCGGCTCGCGGTCGCCCTGCGTCTCCCGCACGCCCGCACGGTCGTCGGCAGCGCGGTGACCGGGGAGCTCGCCCTGGCGAACCCGGGGCGCCTGCGCACGCTGTCCGTGGCCCTCGAGGTGCCGGTCGGCCGAGGACTGGTCGAGGTGCTCGTCCCGTCGATGGTCGCGCACGAGGAGATCGTCCGCGACTTCGTGATCCCCGCCGAGCGTCGCGGGCGGCTGGCGATCGGTCCGGTGCGGACCGTTCGAGCCGATCCGCTGGGCCTCGTCCGCCGCGAGCACGTCTGGACGAGCGCGAGCGAACTCGTCGTGCACCCGCGGACCGTCGCCATCCCCAGCATGAGCTCCGGTTTCGTCCGTGACCTCGAGGGAGCCCCGACGCGGGACCTCACGACGAACGACATCTCCTTCCACGCCCTCCGGGAGTACTCGCCGGGCGACGAGCGGCGCACCATCCACTGGCGTTCCACCGCGAAGACCGGGCGCTACATGGTGCGACAGTTCGAGGAGACCCGGCGCAGCCACCTCGTCATCGCGCTCAGTCTGGCGGCGGTCGACTTCGCGACGGAGGCGGAGTTCGAGCTGGCTGTCAGCGTCGCCGGCTCGCTCGGGGTGCGGGCCATCCGCGACACCCGCGAGCTCTCCGTGCTCGTCGGGGAGCACACGCCCGAGTTCGCCAAGCGTCGAGTGTTCGCCGTGCGTCCGCTGTCGACCGTCAGCCGCGGACGGCTCCTCGACGATCTCGCCATCGTCGAGTACGCGGACTCCGCGCTTCCCCTCGCCGACGTGGCACGCGTGGCGGCGGGGCGGACGCCCGGTGTCTCCCTCGCCTTCCTGATCTGCGGCTCGGGAACGAGTCTGGCCGATCTCCGGAGCGCCTCCACGGCCTTCCCGCTCGGCGTCGAGGTGATCGCGATCGTCTGCGATCCGGACGCGGAGCCGGGTCTGCGCGAGGTCGCCGGTCTCACCGTCATCACGATCGGCTACCTCGAGGAGCTCGACAGATCCATCCACCGGGCGGCATCGTGAGACCCGCCGTGCTGGCGGCCAACGTCGCGTTCCTCTGGGCGGCCATGGCGCTGGCCGTGGCCGCATGGTGGCCCATCCACGCCGACCCGCGAATGGTGCTCGCGGCCGGAGGAGCCGTTGTGATCGGCACCGTCATCGCCGTCATCGCGGCCGTGCGGCGGTGGTCCTCGGCGGTCGTCCTTCCGCTCGTCATCGTCGCCTTCGCCGCGACGGGCGTCCCACTCGCGGTGCCCGACCGTGCGGTCGCCGGGGTGCTGCCGAGCGTCCAGGGCCTCCTCGAGTTGTTCTCCGGCGTCGCCCTCGGGTGGAAGCAATTGCTCACCATCAGCCTGCCGGTCGGCTCCTACCAGGCCCTCCTCGTTCCGTTGTTCGTCTCAGCCCTCGTCGGCACGGTGGTGGCGGCCAGCCTCGCCCTCCGGGCCCGGTACGGCGACGTCGCTGTGCTCGTCCCGGTCGCGCTCCTCCTCACCGGCATCGCCTTCGGCTCGCGGGAGCCGCACCAGCCGCTCCCGCTCGCCCTCGGCCTGCTCGCCGTCACTCTGACCTGGCTGCTCTGGCGTCGCTGGTATCGGCGGCGACTCGCGCTCCGGGCATCGGGCGTCGCGACCGGCCGCCGGGTGACGGGGATCCGCACGGTCATCGCCGCCACGCTCGTCCTGCTGATCGCGGGGGCCGGCGCGATCGCCGCGACCACCGTCGCGCCTCCGACGAACGCGCGTTCGGTCCTGCGGGATGCCGTCGAGCGACCCTTCGATCCCCGCGACGAGCCGAGCCCGCTCGCGGGATTCCGGCAGTACCTGCGCGACGACCGCGGCGAGAGCGTGATCCTGGAGGTGGAGGGGCTGCCAGCCGGCGCCCTCGTGCGTGTCGCGACCCTCGACAGCTACGACGGCGTCGTCTTCGCCGTCGGTTCGGAGGATGCGCCCACCGGCTCCGGCACCTTCACCCGCGTGCCGACAGGGATCGATCGGGCCGAGCTGGCTGGGGAGCGCCTGTCCCTCGACGTCACGGTCGGCGACTACGTCGGCGTGTGGGTTCCGACGGTCGGCGATCTGGAGTCGGTCACCTTCCGCGGTGACGACGCCGCGGGATTGCGCGACGGATTCGTCGCCAACGAGGAGACCGGAACGGCCGCCGTCGCCGGCGGCCTCGATCCCGGCGACCGCTACCGCCTCGAGACCGTCCTTCCCGTCCAGCCGAGCCGGGGCGAGCTCGCCGGCGCCACGCCGGGCGCGACGGCTGTCCCGCCGCTCACGGGCGTGCCCGACGCGGTCGCCGCCACCGTGAGCCGCTACGCCGGCTCCAGCGGTTCGGCCGGGCAACGCCTCGTCGCCGCCGTGGAGGGTCTGCGGTCCGAGGGCTACATCAGCCACGGCGGCGAGAACGAGGCCCCGAGCCGGTCCGGGCACTCCGCCGATCGCATCACGGAGTTGCTCGGAGGCCGGCAGCTCATCGGCGACGCGGAGCAGTATGCGGTCGTCGCCGCCCTCATGGCGAGGGAGCTGGGGTTCCCGTCGCGCGTCGTCTTCGGCTTCGATCCGGCGGGGGAGGAGGGCACGGTCGCGGTGACCGGCTCCATGGTCTCCGCCTGGATCGAGGTCGACACCGCCGAGTACGGCTGGGTGACGCTGCAGGCGACGCCCGACGAGCGGGAGATCCCGGAGGCACCGCCGGAGGACCCGAGCTCCGTGTCGCGTCCGCAGTCCATCATCCAGCCGCCGCTCGAGGAGCCGGAGCAGACAGACACCCAGGCGCCCTCCGAGACGACCGACGATCCTCCCGCCCCCGACCCGGCCTGGCTCGTGGTGGTGCTCACCGTGGTGCGCGTGCTCGGTGTCGTCCTGCTCGTCGCGGGGCTCGTCCTCGCGCCTTTCCTCGGCGTCATCGCCGCCAAGGCGCGCCGTCGTCGGCGCCGACGCCGAGCCGCGACGCCGCTCGAGCGGATTTCGGGCGGTTGGCGGGAGTTCGAGGACGCGGCGATCGACCGCGGTCTCACGCCGCCGCCGTCGGCCACCCGCTCGGAGTTCGCGGCGAGCGTCGGTGGGACGCGCACCGCGACGCTCGCGCTCGCGACCGATCGGGCGGTGTTCTCCCCGACCGACCCCGACCAGGAGCAGGTCGACGCCGTCTGGCGGTCGGTCGAGGAGCTCGAGCTCGCCCTCGATGAGGAGCGCACACGCTGGCAGCGGCTGCGGGCGCGCATCTCCCTCCGATCCCTCTCTCGTTATCATCGAAGGCGGAAAGGGGGCCTCCGATGATCTGCCGCAGCTGCGGGACGGAACTACCCGACACCGCCCTGTTCTGCGGGGAGTGCGGCCGTTCGCTCGCGTCCGAGCGAACGGGAGGGGTGACCGTCGTGCCGGGTCCCCCCGTGCCTGCTGTGGTCCCGGAGCCTGCCGTCGAGCCCGTCGTCGAGGTGGCGCCAGAACCCGAACCAGTACCCCTACCCGTCGCGGAGCCCGCGCCCGAGCCGGAGTCCCAGCCGGAGTCGGTCGAGGAGACGCGGGTCGTCCCCCACGCGCCCGCCGCGGCCCGGTTCATCCTCCAGTTCAGCACCGGCGAGAGCGTGGCTGTCACCGGCACCGGCCTCATCGGGCGCAACCCCGCCGCCGAGCCGGGGGAGTTCGTCGATCACCTCGTGCCCATCGTCGACGGCACGAAGTCGGTCTCCAAGACCCACGTCGAGTTCGGCCAGGCCGATGGCAACTTCTGGATCTCGGACCGCTTCTCCGGCAACGGCACGACGCTCGCCGCTCCGGAGGACCGCGACCGCTACTGCGAGCCGGGCAAGCGCTACCGGGCTCCACGAGGCTCACGGGTGACGCTCGGCGACCAGTTCTTCATAGTCAGCTGACCCGCGGCGCCGTCCACAGGCGCCGCAACGGCGGCGCTTCCGACGGCCCGCCCGCCTAGGGTCGGCTGGTGCTCGACGCCCCGGCCCCGCCCGCCCGCATCCGCGCCCCCGGTGCGCCGCAGGCGCCCGAATCCCCGCGACTGCCGGTGATGGCGGCGGCCGCCCCGCTCGTGATGAGCGCGGCCATGTTCGTCATGACCCAATCGCCCTTCGCTCTCGTCTTCGCCGTGCTGTCGCCTCTCGTGGTGCTCGGATCCCTGGTCGACAGTCGAGTGGTGCGGCGTCGGCGGCTCCGCGCCGAGGCGCTGCGCTTCGCCGAGGAGTGCCGGGAGGCGCAGCGCGAGATCGACGCGGCGCACGCGCGGGAGCGGGCGGAGCGGGACGCGGACGCGCCGGGCGGACGGAGAGCGGTGATCGGCTGGGAGGTGGCAGTGCCGCCGGTGGTCGTCCTGGGGCGCGGTCGCGCGATGAGCGGGGTCCGTCTCGACGGGCTCTCGTCCGTGCGAGGACAGGACGAGGCGACGATCGCGCTCCGCAAACTCGGCGAGCGGGCAGCGGTGCTCGACGACGCCCCGCTCGTCGTCGCGGCCGGCTCCGGCGTCGGGATCGTGGGGCGCGGGGTGATGGCGACCGCGCTCGCCCGGTCCCTCGTCCTGCAGCTGGCCGCGCGCTGCCCGCCCGACCGGTGGCGGCTGGTCTGCGTCGAGGAGTGGCCCGCGTCGATCGGCTTCGCGGAGCTGACCGCGGTAGCGGGGGAGTTCGCCCGTTTCGCGGGCCCCCGACGGCGACATCCGGTTGGCCGTGGCGCCGAGCGAGGGGGATCTGCCGGGCGGCTTCGACACGGTCATCCACCTCGGCAGGGACGGTGCGTTGGTGGACGGGTCGTCGGTGATCCGCCCGGAACTCGTCTCCCGCGAACAGGCGGTCGGGTGGGCCGTCCGCGCCGGAGAGCGCGCACGTCGGGAAGGCCGCGTGCGCGGCCCGGCCTCCCTCCCCGCGCGCGTCGCCCTCGTCTCCCTTCCGACGGCGGCCGGGGAGCTGCGGGCCGTTCTCGGTCTCGGCGCGGCCGGCCCGCTCGAGGTGGACCTCGTGGGCCACGGGCCGCACGTGTTCATTGCCGGGACGACGGGGAGCGGCAAGAGCGAGATGCTGCTCGCCTGGCTGCTGGGGCTACTCGCGACGGTGCCGCCGACTCGGCTCGCCCTCCTCCTGCTCGACTTCAAGGGCGGGGCGACCTTC
>Ga0247810_10000800_pt1 | contig 25723 bp, 20 predicted proteins | sample UWRJL119311C1_FD_179918 | JGI IMG/M metagenome (GOLD analysis project Ga0247810, IMG submission 179918) | Plant litter microbial communities from Arlington Agricultural Research Station in Wisconsin, United States - UWRJ-L119-311C-1 | ecosystem: Environmental > Terrestrial > Plant litter >... | reverse complement strand
GTAGACGGACTGTGATGTGGTGGGCTACAGCCGTCAGTAGTGTTTTGTTTGGACTCTTGATGGCAGCGTTTATATTCCTAGGATTGGTAGTCGTAGCCTATGCAGGACCGGTTGGATGGGCCGCTGTTGGTGCTACGACGTTTTTTGGAACGTTAGGTTTTGGAAGCATCATCTGGCAGAGCCCGCTAGGATCCAATCCACCCAAAGGCAACAGCTGGAGAATGGATGCTTCGAAGCTTGAGCCTCAGGCTCGCAGAGTTTCGTATCATGAGCACCATGAGCAGCAAGATGTCGTGAGAAAATCAGACGACGAAAAGGACGTCACACTCGGAATGGCGAGGGGGAATGAGCAGAATGGCTATGGGTGGGGGAGAGGTCACAATACAAGGCGTCACTCTATTGAGATACCAAGTTATACAGAAGAGCTGAGGAGGAGTAGAGCGAGCAAAAACTCGAGTGGTAACTATCATAGCGGTGTTCGAAACTTCTGAGCCTTAAGCTATTAGTCGCAGATGATATCTGAGAATAATGGTCTCCCGCCAAATGCTGTGCATGAATGTGATTCTGATCTGCTCAGAGACCGACCTTGAGTAAGCCAAAGTATCTCCTGAATCTTTTAGGAGTCAAGAGGTTTAGGGGCGGCGCTGAAAAAAACTCAACCGTTTTCTTACTGTCTACCCTCTAAAGGAGAATTGCTTGGTCAAAGATGGAGCAATCTATGCTTTCTAACTTTACACGGTTTCAGGGGGTGAAAAAGCACCCGAAATCACCAAACGTGGCTTGAGAAGAATAACACTACGTATTAAATATCCCTCACGATACCAGTCCCTCGAAAGTCGCGCCGCAAGAACATTCTATCATTTTGTCATTGCTAGATTATCAAGGTATCACTGAGCTAGAGTGCATTACTGATCGTTGCTTGGATTTCGGCGGATCTTTCTTCACTTTGGTGCTGGCTCAAAATCGGTCCTCTTGGATTGCGGGTTCAATAGGTTTAGATCGAGACACTTTCAAAGTCTTAGGAGCTTTGAAATAGTGGAATATTCGAGAAAATGTTGATGTTGAAGGTAGTGGCATGTTGGAGGTTCACTTTATAGTTATGAATGAGTACTTGCTTTAAGACACAACGATACGCCGTGGTTTTTGTGGATTTGCTTTAAATCTATGTCTTCTCTGACCGATACTGACAGGGTTCCACAAGAATAGGTCAATCAAGTCTAAATGTCTAGGAATCTTGAATATGACAAGCTTCTTACAACTACGACGGTAGCTTGACTGTGCTGCAGGCTAGATTCATTATGCTTAGGTATATCAATACAGATAAATGAATTATTTATTATCAATTCGAACAAGTAACAACTATAATATACTAAACATTAAACTTCTATCTTAGCAGCCAGGACGTCTTTCCTATGGTCCTCTTCCAAACCTTCTTGAATCTGAGCGTCAAGAACAACCCGTGGCTCCAGCGAGTTACGGAAACAGATGTAGAACGTACACCCAGCTACAAAAGTGATAATGGCCAAGGATGCATACATCCACAAGATTTCCGGGTCTTTTGTAACAGGGGTGAAGCTAATGCAGATAGCTGCTGCGATACCAATAGTAAGCCAGAACAAAGCTGATACGAAAGATCGTAGAGACTCGGGTGCCTTTGTAAACGCAATCTCGAGCCCAGTGACAATTACAAATGCTTCGGAGAAGGCAACAAGAATATAGGCCGGTGCTTGTATCCAAACGTGAATAGAGTTAGGCTCTGAAATATAGATGTAGTGTTGGAGAACGGCTGCGTAGACCATTGCGAATGCGCACATAATGAAGCCGGTGGTTATGCGTGCGACCGGACGGAATTGGATCTTCCATTTGCGTAGAAGTGGGTATACGCAAACTATTAAATCTGTTAGTTGCAAGGCAGCAAGAAAGCGAAATTTATCAACTTACAGTCCAACAAGGGAATGAATATAATTAACGCGATGGGGTCAAGATTCTGCAATAGATCGTTGGGGGTACCGTGAAGTGCCATAGTTCCAGCTTGGGAGATAAGATTATTCCAAATCTGAATCCAACTTATGAAATACAATGGAAGGAAGAGGAAGAACTACAATGTTGGGTCAGTTTCTTCTCAAGAGAGTATGGCAAAAGACTTACCTTGCACGCGGTTATGCCTGTTCTCACGCTCTCCACTCGATCATCAGTGTACGAGGACATCTGAGCAAAAGCGTAGTTGTCTAATCTACCATGCTCCCTCAGCATGCTAGGCTTTGCATTTTCAAATCCTTTCTCTTTGATCGCAATTGAGATTGTGCGTGCAGCATCAATGATTGCTGACCCGGAAGGCTTGGTCTTGACGAATTTCTTATTGCTTATTACAAATATAAATGTAGATAAAACGATGGCACTAGGTGAAAGTCAGCTTGAACTCGTAGTCAGATGTGACGAAGTACTCACATCAATGGGATAAGAAAGGCAAGCCAGAACGATACTTTAGCCTCGACATTAACAGTGATCAAAGGTGACAAGGCACCAACATTAACTGCCCAATAGAACCACATAAACATACGTTCAACGGTAAGCTCAGGGTCCACGATTACACGCTCGCCAGACTTGAGTGTTTTCACAAACGAGCCAATGTTGCGGTACTGCTCAGCGCACATCGGTGTCACATTGGCTTTAATGCCACCAGTACCTAGACCTATTATGACCATTGCGGTCACAAGTCCTCCAAATGCTGCTCCTGATTTGATTGAAGCAGGTGTTGCTGTCGCGACGAGAACTGTGAGGCCAACAATATAAATGCCGCATGCAAGGCAGATGGCTTTAAACTTGCCAATAAACTGGTCTAAACTCGAGTCAGAATTATAAATCTACCTGAAAAGTTTTGATAACATACCTGCGACAATAGCTCCAATAATTGTAGAGGCATATGCCCAGAACTTGAAAAAATTACCAAGTGCAGATGCAGTTGCCTGTCCTTTACCCAAGGCACCTGGAAGATCCGAACTAGGGTCATATGGGTTGCTAATGAATAGTATTAGTTGGATATTACTTAAACAGGAAGAACAAGATGGCACAAGAATAGATGAGCTCAAACGCACTTGATATAGTTTTGGAGCGGTCCACTAAGTCCAAAATATGTAAAGCGTTCTCCAAGTTCAACAATTATAATCAGTAGAACCACCCAGGGAATGCTATCGGGTATCCTTCTAAGTGTTTTATCGTGGAGCTCATTTTCTGATAGAGCAGAATGCGACAGAGGTTCTGTAGTCCTCAAATCAATTGGAATTGGCTCCTTGGTGGACGACATGTTGGATTATAGTGATTGGTTTGCTTCAGAAAAGAATGCGGAGAGACACCAAGGGTCTGGTTTATATAGATATAGACATGTATTCTGGTGTCTTCAACCCCGGATTCTACTTCCAACCCGTCATATGTAGGCTAGTGAAGTGGAAACGAATGCGGGCGTAGATAGGCATTTGAAAAGCTTCAATTTCCAGCTTCAGTAACTATCCATCATTAGAAGAGTGGTGGTGTGTGGGGCAACAGTCGATTATTTTGCCTATCGCTATGGCCGTTCGCCACCGCCGTTCATCTAGCTGAATGCCGCCAATTGAATCGAATGCCAGAGACGATCCACAACTTCTTGGCTCTCCGGATTTCGAGAATTGACCGTGAGCTACTAGATACGGGTTATTAGACAGGAGCTAATACTATCACAAGAGGCTTTCTACAAGCCTAGAGTCAAGCCGGCTTTAATCTGATTCTCGAGAACTTTACCAACAAGCAATCAACCAAAAAAAAATGACTATGTCAACGACAACCGCTGTTGAATCTCGCAGTCACATCTCCCTACAGAGTAGCTTGCACATATCGAATACAATTCCTCAAAAGTATTGGAAAGGATTAGATCCAGAGTGGGTTTCACTTTGGGAGGAGCATGGGTCTAAAGTTATACCAGCGAGCCAGGTGACGGTGGAAGAATTTAGGAAATGTCCAGAGAAATACAGTTTCACCTATCCTACATGGCAAGGTAAGCATTCCTTCACTGGCCAGAATACCAGCCATTGATCTTCAATGGAGGAAGATTCCCCAAATCTAACAAAAATAAGGACCGGATGTTCATAGTCTCAAGGACTGGAAGGTGCCAGTAACATCTCCTAAGGGGGAAATTATCTGCAGAGTATATACTCCTGAAGGGGTGGGTCCCTTTCCAGTGCATGTCAACATGCATGGAGGTAAGCTATCATTTGATTTCAGTTGCACCTATATTTTATCGCTCCTATGAAAGCATGATCTAACATCCTGTCGTGAAGGTGGCTGGGTTTTGGGAGGGCTGAAGTCGGAGCAGGCATGGTGCCGACAAATTTGCAATGATGCAGGAATGGTAGTGGTAGACGTAGACTATCGAATGGCCCCTGAGTATCGTTTCCCCGTAGCAATTTATGATTGTTGGGAATCTGTGAAATGGGTAAGATACTTGAATATTCCGTGCATCACAAAGCTAATCAATTAGGTGATTTCGCATCCCAAAGAACTGAACATTGATGCAAACAGTGTATCAATAGGAGGGCTATCTGCTGGAGGTCAAATGGCGGCAGTGCTTTCCCATTTTGCTCGAGATGAAGGCATCAATCTCAAATTACAGCTCTTGACGGTCCCGGCAACTGATATGAGATATTGTCCTCGAACTGTAGATGGAGCTTTGGATGTCGAGAGCTGCGAATATGAGAGTGCTATTTTCTGTGAAGATGCTCCTTGGGGCCCTGTCGCAAGAGAATCGTGGTTTCTTAATTATTACATCGGCACAGATACCAGTACGTGTTGCCTAACTGACGAGGACGATTGCTGATAGTTTTAGTTTCGAGAGAAGCAATTCTCCAGGACTGGAGAATGACACCGGTACTGGCACCAAATTTAAGTAACCTGGCTCCTGCGTTTATCGTCACAGCAGAATTCGACGTGGAAAGGGATGAGGGAGAATTCTACGGCCGGTTGCTCCAACAAGCTGGGAATACAGTCTTGATAAAGAGGTATCTTGGTATGCCACATGCTTTTGCCCATTACAATTCGCCGGAGAGGGGCTTAACAAAGGCCCAAGAATACATCAGGGATACATGTTCGATTATAAAGAAGGCCCATGCTGGCATGCCACTAGTCTAATTATCAAATAAGTTCCGATAGGAGTGTTGCAGGAGGCAGCCACTACTGTCAAGAAGGCTCATTACTCCGAGCAATTACTTTATCCAGCCCAATCCAGAACACCGCATCTATCCTGAGGAGAGCAAACCGAACCATGGAGAAACTTTTCGCCTGGACGCGGTACTCTGTTCTAGTCTGATCAAGAGCGGCTAGAATTTCATCGAACTCGTCGGTGGGGCTGGTAATGGCCAGGAGCAACAAGAGGTTCGTGATTAAAGCGAAATGGGTTTTACACCCTGTGTATAAAATTAGTTAAAAAGATGTGGCGGTTCAAATGGTGAACTTACATGGCGGCCAGAAAGACTGGTAATGAGAAACTCTTAACATTGATATACTTTTACTTGCTGCAATTCCAGCCGTCTTAGCTCCAAGCCTACAATTTCTTCTTGAAGAAACCCATTCTGAGTGATCATTCACATTTCCTGGCATTGTAGTCCCAGAATGGTAGAAAGGTCGAAGTAGTGCACGGATAACTGTTATTTTGACCGCATGATAGCACAGATGGATAGAGAATCTAGCATCTGGCTCTTTGTGCGAGCCATCACCAGTGTGCTCATGGAAATAAGAATTCAAGTTCTGATACCAGGATGTTAATTCTTGCAGTAATTCTCGAGAGGTTATTAGTGTTCTTTGATAGTCGGGGGTAAGCAAGATGACAGCTTTTGATGAGCTAATCTGTTAGCTTTCTATTCGGATAGCCGTAAGGAGTCACTTACTATAAGCGCCTCAATACCTTGCTCAAGATTTGGGTTAGATGTGAAAGTTCCCTACACAATAGCGTATCTGTCTCACTTTGCCCTGACTCTAGGTCAGAGAGTGCGAGTTCAGAAACCAGCCAGTCATCGTCAGAGATATGACTTGGTCGGCCCAAGCTCAAAGCAAACCATTTGTCGAACGTGTAAACAGCCCACGATAGTCGTTTTCTAAGCTTGGTCTCTTCTGATGGCAAACGCCATTGCGTTGCATCTAAATGAAGCCCTAGTGTCTGACCACTTGCAATTACAGAGCTCATAAGAGACCATTTGAAAGCACTGTCTAGAACCAACTCGTTGGCTGGTGGTTGCAATAGCAATATCAAACCAGCTTGTATAGTGTCGATAGTAGGAGAATGTAACGACTGTCCAAAAGACCTCCATGCAATATTGAAAAGCTTTTGTGGTGAAGGCGCCGAATACGCGAATTCTATACAGAGCCGTTCATCAAAGGTCGCGAAAGTCTGGGCTAGACAGTATATTGACGCTAGTAAATGTGTCGATGAGCTTTCGGGATTTGGAATATCCGAATATGCTAGAATTGGAAATTGAGGATAGATGAAACGAAAGAATAATTGAATCAACCTGTTGCCGACACTAGGGGAAATAAGCTGATCGAGCTCTGCCCTATTGGCGTCTTGATCAGATCTGGAGTCTTTCTCGAGGGATGTCTCTGCGCGAGATTCCGAGCTCAGATGATTTGGAGATAATAGAAACTGCACCGGCAGAACTGTGTCTTGTGTTGCTCTAATAGTCAATTTTGAGAACGCAAATTCGGAATTTTCATCAAATTGATACCGCCTTAGTAGGTAAGGATCCATATCCCCAGTAAGTCCGCAAAGCTGAGGCGAGATATCTGATAGGCAATCTAAAGACCGCCCTTCGCTTCCTATTTTGCCGTAGGATGTGTTGCCGTACTGCGAGATACTACTTTGCACCTCATCCAAATGTTGGCTATGGGTCCGGTGATCAATATCTTCGTTTACTGTAGTGCCGTCATGGGACATTGAGATATCGATTGAGCTATCCATAGGAATCAATCCAATACCACTATTCATGCCACTGGAGATCATGGCTTCCCAGCCTTGATCTAGATCTTGGAATGAGCTCAGGAATGCATCTTCATTTCCGTCCGACTGGAACAATTCGCCTGCTCCACCTTCAGATGGCGGGCTGAGACTGGATGCATTTACATCCTCTCTATTTTCTCCCCCAGTGGTGCCATCTTGGATAGAGTGTTCAGCTGTCAATTGATTGTTTTGTAATGCAGTCACCTTTCTTCGCTGAACTTTGTACCCAGTGAATGTACATTGTTTTGAGTGGGCAATGCATCCACGGCATGGTGGGATTGTTTCAATTTGGCAAGCTGATTTCCGTGATCGGCAAAAGTCACAAGCGCTTTGTCTCTTGCTCATATATTTTCGGGGACCAGTGGAAGGTGTGAAATAAGAATCGGATGTAGATGCCATTGCTTGCATATTCTATAGAGCGGATTGGCAGGAGGTTAATGTAACATCACTAATCACGTGCCTTAGCTTGTCATTATAAAAACCTTCTCCCCCACAAAGATGACGACGATAAACTACGAGCATAAAATAGCAGCGTTTCCATACCCACCACCAGATTGTTGATATATTTATGTGTTTTATAAGCCGATTGAATAAAAGCTCTGCCTTAATACCTTAAGCGAGGCAGATATATCTTGCCACACGATTGATCCTCCGGTCTTTTCTGAGCCCCTAGGACAACCGACAACTTCAACTGGTTGTGAATATGATTTTCTTCATTCATATTAATGTAACACGATAGTTATTAATTGATTTTTCAGGTACATATGGTCAGTGTACAAAATCCAATTGTTGATGAATAGCAGATTGGAGAGACAAACTCGACATTCTCTATGTTAGCAAGAATCTGATATCACACTACCAGCAGACTGGCTTCATAGCTTCGTATGGTGTTTATAAAGGTATTTTTGGTTCTCCTTATCCAGACCAGATGACCTTTATGGAATGATAAACAATAATGCCGAGTCTCTATGCATCATCTGCTCACCTATATGACTGGGACTTTAACTTGCTAAAATTATTGAGCCTGCACAAGATCTAACATTCAGAGCACTTGGTAAACAATCTATATTCTCGATCTAACCTGTAGTTTGACAAGATCAGGTGTAGCCAGGTCAACGGCATCCGTTGCCATTCCCATACCTGCTTGGAATCCAGTTCCTCCAGCACCATAATTATGAACAAGTAGCTTCCCGGCCTCTAAAATCTCCGCTTCGACTCTCGCCCCTCCCTCTCTTGAAGGTCGGAGTCCAGAAGCTACAGCAAGCAACTCAGTTCCTGGATTTTTCAAGAGAGGTACTAATTCTTTTGTTCTACTTAAGATGGACTCGGTCTCGTAGGCGTAGACATCTGCTGAGCTACAAACGGGGATCTTGTTAGTTATGTCTTGATATGGTATATATATTCACTTACCCGTTTCTTTTCTGCATAAAACCTCCCAGAATCACGTTCCCGCTGGAGTTCGGACGAGGTATAATATAAGTCTCGTAATCCTTACCATGGCGCATGACATTCTCCGTGACTTGCGGAGCTTTCACAAGAAGTACTTGACCACGCGTAGGAAACGACTTTGGATCGGGAACCAATCGGGAGGCTGCATTACCAACACAGTTGAACACTACTTTAGTATTCGACGACAAGAATGCCTCTTTAACAGTGGCTACCGACTGCCGCTTGAACGGAATTGATCCATACTTTGGTGACTTCAGCAATTCCACAAGGTTTCTGATATGTTCTGGAGCATTGATGGTAATGGTTGTAAAGGTGATACCGAACTCAACGCCACTGGGTAAACTTGATTTAGGTAGAATCACAAGCTATTGGAAATTAGCTGATTGTAGTATACACTGAATTGCTACACTCACGTCGTTCAAATACTGCTTCATGCTGGCTATCTTGTTTGAATCAGGCGCCATATCAAAGTACTCGGTCGATTTAGTCTTCTTCAGATACTTCGCTTCCGGTCCCCCAGATTCAACCAATGCCCACATGGACAAATAGCCATCGCGGTCCCAGCGAAGCGCATTTTTATCATTACCGGAGATTGCTGAAAAGTTTGCTCCTGCCCTACACACAATTGTCTTAGTCAATTGCATATGTGTGGCAAGATTCAAAAGAAGGCGCATACCAAGGGGATGTGTAGTTAACAGAGAGATCACCCGGGAGATGTTCGGCAACAACCGTGATTTCGTGTCCGTAACCACGCTTCACGAGCTCAAGAGCAACGTCCAGACCAATTATCCCAGCTCTGATTATAAGAGTTAATTATGTATCCATTGCATTCAGGGACTTCGAAATAAAAAGCAGGGCTTACCCAAGAATAACGATTGAATCTCGAGGCATACTGCTAGAGGGAAAAAGCAGCACTAAAATAGACAACAGATGAAATGTGAAAATTATTTAAATCCAATGGAACGCTTTTCTTCTTTGTAGACAATGCTGGCTAAACAATCAATTTTATGATAGATACTTGTTGAATTTACACGCCACTTTAAGGTATGATAGTTGAGGTTGTGGCGGCGCTTGATTTTCGGCCGCCGGACGCCGGTCGGCATTGGCATACTTGTGCCTATCTGGGCCGCTCTGCCCACATTTCTCATGACGCGGTAATACCTATTGACCTCTCCAATTATGTACTACAGCTCTGACTCGTTACTGTGATAGAGATCTATCTTATCCCCTGTTTCTGAGTATGTAACCCGAAATTCGAAGAAAGGAAGAAAGAAATTTTGAGCTGCTACGGTTTGAGCTATGGTTCGACAATATGGTAAGAACCATTACGACTTGCAAGTAAGATTATGTAGATAACAGTTGGGTTTCTATAACTGCTCAAAGTTCTCACCCAAGACAAGAGTTTTCTAGTGTGCTTTATTGTCATATGGTAGGAAGTCGGAGGATGGTTGGGAGTACCCAAATAACCAACACAATTTGGACATGTGTGGTTATTATCAACAAGTTTTCCGATAATTGGCTGAAAAATGAATGTAAATAGTCAACATGGTGAAATATACAATGCCCAGATGCTGGGGAAGAACGTTATTCAAAATACTAGGATGACTTTGGGTACAATGTCGGAGTAGAAGAGATGTAGCCCGGCGAAATTATTCCTCTTAAGTATATTGCAATGTATTCTTGGTAAATTTCTAGAATGGTATACACTTAGTAAGCTACCACCAGAATGTATTGATCGTGAGTTTCTGCTCGTTCCCGTTCGCATCATACTTTGCCTTTTATCCTCCAGTAAATAACCTACGTAGCTGATGTATCATGCAATGCAATGCCATATTCAACAGCTAGAAAAAGAGATTCAGATAGAGAGTATTTTACTGCTGGGCCTTCAGCTCGAGGCAACGTATTGTGACGATTTTAATCCTTATTTCTTGAGCATCCCGGTGAAAGCACTCCCCCAACATCCTTGTCTCAGTATCTGGCGCGCTGTTGAAATGATCGCATTTGCCAGTTCTAAGTGTGCCTCCTCGAGTCTCTTGAAATCACTTTCCACATCCTAAAGAAGACGCCGGCAATTAAGACTCAATTTAATCTAGTTTCCATTAATTGGACTTTAAGTTAAGCGTTCAGATTATTAAGTTAGTGATAATTTTGCAAGGTCTTCTTTCTTACAGCTGTAAAAATTACGGGGCAGAAAACTACCAGCCAGCTATATCTAATACTTGAACTAATGATTCCCTACATATTTCACTTTGCTTTAACTCCTAGGGGAAAAGATATAGGCTGGATACAGCTAAGGTAATATAATCTATGTAGCACTAGGGATTAAGGTGAATATTCAAAATCATGAATGCTGCCGTGGTTTTATATTAAGATGCCATTTTCATCTCACCAGCACCAGTAGCAATAAATCTGAAGCCAATTTCAAGATAAACAGCAATTATTTAACCAACAGATCCGTAGTATAATGTCAATCGTTGGCCAATGCAGTCTAGTGTGAAAACAAAGATCGGCTTTGAGAACTAGTGATTAGTAAGTAGTGGCACACGCTCTCTTCGCCGTCTAGTGGAGTAAACCATGTAAAGAGTATTTTCCAACCCCGAAATCTATTGCAATTTACCAGTATTAGATTCCGCGATTCGAAAAAAATAAGCCTAAGCTTTCACCTTGTCAGCAATTGGTCCAGCTGATTTGTGCTTATGTGCCTAGAGGATGAATTTTTCAGATAGCAACGCGAGCAATATCAACCTATTTCCTGCATTGGCCATAATCAAGGAAGAAAACAGACAGTCTAGAAACACAGTTAATCACAATGAGCAACACTCTTTTTGGGAATTCGTGCGAGACATTCCACGACGTAATTCGGTGTCCCACCATGGGATTGATGCAACTAAATAAGTTCCCACAGATTCAATCATGCTGACTCTCCACCTTCCCCGCAAGTTCCGCAGCGTAAGCATATTAGAGTTCCACTTAAACCGTTTTTGGCCCTCTAAGCCAGTCAAGTCATCGCGGAACCAATTCGTGATCCTAAATACAAAATCCAAGGAAAGCGGCTTCCGTCGGCATCGTATTTTCTTAATGCCGACCTTCCGCAATGGTCGTACTAAAGAGCTGCTTATCCCAGATCCGGTGAACACACAACGGTGAAAGACATTTATTAACAATCTCCGGATCCCTCTTTGCTTCTTGAAAGATCAATGTAATCCAGTCTGAAAGTGTTTCAACACAATCCGTTGAGTTCTAGATATTCCACTCACGTGACTTCAATATGCTTTCTTTTAGCTCTATAGCTGGTCTTTTAGGATCGGTATACTCTGTTATAGCTATAAGTCTCGGTCTCTTGACAGCATATGTAAGAGATTCACTTTCCTAATTTTGAAGATTTAGCTGATGGTTTCCAGCTTACACTGGTGACAATATACCGTCTAACACTCCATCCTCTCGCTAAATACCCTGGACCTCTATTCGCCAGAATCACAGACTGGTATTCTGTGTACTATGCCTGGAAAGGAGATAGACATCTCGAGTTCTATCGTTGCCACGAGCTTTATGGGCCTGTGTTTCGGTTCGGTCCCAACAGCATCTCGGTAAATTCCAATACGGCCCTGAAAACTATCTACGGCCATAAATCCAATGTAAAGAAGTCGCAATTTTACTCCGTATTTCCTCCTACTAAAGATACCTTCAATACCCATAGCAGCATCGATAAAGCTAGTCATGCCCGAAAAAGAAGAGTGCTTAGCCATGCTTTTTCAGATGGAGCAGTGCGAACCATGGAACGATATATTCTTGGAAATGTAAGGACGTTTACCAAAGCACTAGGCCAAAAGTCGTCTGTTCACTCAAACGAGAAGTCGGGTGGGAATGGGGAATGGAGTGTGGCACAGAATATGGCTGATTGGTGTAACTACCTCACGTTTGATATTATGGGAGATTTGTGTTTTGGAAAGGCATTTGAGATGTTGGAACACTCGAAAAATCACCATGTGATCGATCTTTTGGGAAGTGCTGCACACATGCATCTTATCGTAAGTTTCCCAAAGCGGACTTTGTGATCATAACTAACCACTCAAGCTTGGCACAAATCCCATGATCAAGACGTTGGGTCTTAACAAAGTTCTATTCAGCAAGATCTATGCCCAAAGAATGGCATACATGGCCTTCGCCAAACAGCAAGCTGGTGAGCGTACGAAAATGGGTACCGATACCGACCGTAAAGATTTCTTCTATTACCTCCTCAATGCAAAAGATCCGGAAACCGGAAGAGGTTTTACCACACCCGAATTATGGGGTGAAGCAAATCTGTTGATCATTGCCGGATCAGATACTACTTCCACCGCACTGGCTGCGGCATTCTTTTATCTTGTACACAACCCCGAGAAGCTGGAGAAGCTATCAAAAGAGATCAGAAACACGTTCACAGATGTTGAAGAGATACATTCTAGCCCTACCCTAAATGGATGTTCATATTTACGAGCTGTTGTCGACGAATCGATGCGACTTTCTCCACCGGTTGGTGGCATCTTACCCCGTGAGGTACTCTTCGGAGGAATTGACATTGATGGCCATCACATTCCTGAAGGCACCGTTGTCGGAACACCTCATTACGCACTTCATCACAACCCTGCATACTTCCCAAAGCCCTTCGAGTTTATTCCTGAGCGCTGGATCGTTGACTCTCTACCTCAATTTAACAAAGGATCGGTTGAACTCGCTCAATCAGCATTCTGCCCATTTAGTGTGGGACCTAGAGGGTGTATTGGTAAAGGAGTGGCGTACGTAGAGTTGATGACTAGTCTGGCGAGAGTAGTATTCTTGTACGACATGAGAAAGGTGGCTGGTATGACTGTTGGAGAGGGACGTCCAGACGGAGAAGAAGGAAGACGCAGACCTGAGGAGTACCAATTGAAGGACAGCTTTACGAGTATGAAGGACGGCCCCTACGTGGAATTCCGTGAGCGAGCTTGATTAGAAGAGTAACTGACTAATCCTCGATCCTTGGTTCTCAAAACTCTTATCTTTAAAAAATGCATTAGCCAGGTGTTTATATTTATCGAATGTATACTTTTCTTTTCTCTTGATGTTCATATACTAAAACCTATACTTGTTTTTTCTTTCTCACAAATATCTCAACAACATTTATTCGGTCAAAAGTCAACAAGTCCCACTTTATTATTAATTCTGTATCTACTATGCAAACGACTTCACACAGTGGTGGTTTCAGAAAATATCCTTTAGTAGTAAGGTTTTTCTTTCTGCATCAGCTAAATTGTAGAGCTGCCTTCGATATTTACACCGCGGCATGTTCGCTTCAGCAAGGTTTTGTAAAATTTCAATTAACGGACGCACCACTTGCTTCGCCATTTGTCCAACGCTGTAGATCAGAAAATAGTATGTTCTCGTCGTCTGAAGACACCTTGCAACAACTTCAAAGTATATTTATCAGTTTTGCAGTTTTAGATATTGTAGATCACTTCGATAAGTCGTTCCTCAAAACCGCACTACATGTATCATACACTTATTTTATCTGAAGTCAAATTTCATCGACGTATAATTGAATCATTCTAGTTGGCTTCTCTTGCTCAAATATGTATGTTTCCTCCCCAGGCACACACGACTGCCACATTTCCAAGCAACATGGAGAGCCAAAGCATAGCTTGTAAGCTGCCCACCTCGCCCACCCTGGGAACCCCAACGCTCTCGTAGAGAAATTGTGGAGTTCCAGTAACATTTACCGGCTCATCGATCCCACAAACCACTTTACAGCCCGACCAATGCTTCTGATTCTTCTGTACTTCATTCGACCTCTCTTGATCCCGCTCGGCAGTGTCGTCTCCAGCATACGGCTCAGAAGTGTTGTAAGCGATCTCAATCCATTGGATCTGTAAGTATGCTTGATCGTACAGCGTCATATTACCAGTCCACCTGCCTCCATCACTCCATATATTGAATATCAAACGAGAAGGATCTCGCGGCACCTGGAAAGCATTCTCAGAAACCTTCTCGTTATTCACATACCAGGTTGTCATTGCAGGCATCCAGTCCAAGCGGTAAACATGCCATTTCGTCCAGTCTTTCTTTCCCGGAAGAGTTTTGTTCTGTGTCGATTTTGGAATCGTCTTCCCGTCTTGAGATGACGGCTGGTTGGTGAACTGTACGGCATTTCGAGGACCTGAGGTCAAGATTTCGATGTCGGCTTCTTGAACTACATCTGAACCGCTGCCTGCTAGATATGTGAACATGCCTGCGCAAGCACCCGGAGAACCGATTACGCGTGCAAGAAAGCGCGCTGAAAGATAGTGGAATTTAGCTTGCGAAGAATCGATCTCAGCAGCTGACTGGAAGTTAAGCTGCCGAGCAGTGCGGAGAGTGAGGTAGGAATTGTAGTCTGGGTGATCATCATCAGAGGGTTCTGTCAGACGTTAGTAGAATCCTTCGAGCTCCAAAATGATATTATAACCTATGTAGACATTGTTCAAAGAGTTGAGCATGAGGATACGGTCATCTACTGCGCCCGCGTCTAGCTTATCGCTATTGTTCCAATTTTGAATCTCCCAATCCGTCGTAAGAGGATCCGAAGCCAGAAAACCGGAAGTGAACGAGGCATTTGCTGTTTCAGTGGCGTCAACAATGATTGGAGGAACTGTCAACAAGGTTGTCTCGACATTCCTAAAGTCATAGAATTCGTGGGACGTGAAATAGCCTGCTGAGGAGCCATTGGTCTGAAAACAAGAGCAATTGTTCTGCTCAAGACTTGATGAGACCCTAACCATAGAAATTAGACAAACAATGTAAATTAGTGGAGCCAGAGAAGCCATTGCTCATGTGAAGCGGAAAACAATAGAAGCAGATAGGATGCAGCTTCGCAAACACAATTAGGAAGCCAAAATGGTGCAAAATATCAGGACAATTTTAAGTCCGAGTGCGTACCATAAGTTCATAGAGCCATGAAGGCAAGGCTGTGGCGACTAGCAAAGCTGCAATTCTGTTGCTTGGTGCGAAGCGCATTTTAGAAAATTAACCGAGTGGTGAATCCAAAAGAAATGCTTCACGTTCTGTCTCCTGCTCTTCTGACATGCAAAAACTATCCATTCTTAGCTTTTAAAGACACTTTTGGCCAGAATGCTCGCTCCCGAAAGCTATGCACGTTCCGATGGTAGACAAACCATTTAAAATAAGACATGAATCAAAGCCAAAATCATCACTGCTCCTAATTGCAATATAAATTTCAGCTATGTTGCCGTCCTTCCTCAGCATACCATTGGAAAGATAATGACAACGATATCAGAAAGATGGTTCTTGGCCTATCTTTTACAAACCACTGGAGTTTGGGAGCTCATCTTGAGTTTTACATGAGACAGGGAAAGTCTAAATCTTTTTAACCTTGACTGTTTTGAATATCAGTGGCATTGAATTAAAAACTTTCTCTCGAAATACCAGATTTATGCTTATTAGTAGAGTGACGAGTTGGAGTCAACGGCATTACCGGGCTTGGAAGAGAAAACCTGTGTGAGTTGAATGGAAATTCTCAACATTTAAAGATGGATAGCCATGCCCTGTTAATGATGTATTCAGATAGCAGGAGGAACAATGCTTGTTCTTGATCAGCATCTGTTATCTCCCCCCTAACTGGAATACTAGCATCCGGGGCGGACTAAAGAGGGCTATACGCAATCGAAATACACAGTTTATTTGTGTACCACCATTAAAATGACTAATTGATGCTCCCATTTGGTTCATACTCTATGAGCGCGCTAGAGATCCTAATAAATGACCCAGGAAAGCTTAGTGAGTAGTCTAGATTGGAAATATTGAAGGTACTAGTTCTATACTCATACGGTTGTTCCGCGAATTACCTTAAGGCATATTAGAAATCTAGGCACTTGTTCGCTGAATTTTTTTGCAAAAGAATTGCGGCGAGGCTTATTAATTTATGTAGGGTTTGTTTGCAGCAGCTCATGGTGGTACAAAAAGCCCCTGAAATTGGCTCGCTAAATTGCACGTGATCATAGCCTCCTGATGCACGTCAGGAAACGAGAGCAGATGAAAGGGAGGACTTCAACACTAGACAGGCTTCAAATTCTTCACATGCTCACCCTAGAATAATTGCTTTCCGTTTATACCTTGCTTGCCAAGTTACTATACTTTTACCATATTAGGATATACCTGTAATGGGTAGACATCAGACCCATTGAATTAAAACTTCCCTTTCTTTCCCTTCTTCCGACTATGAAAAAGAAATCATCAGCTCATTCAAAGTATTTTTTTTTAATTTGAATGAACTCATACTACCTTTTGTAATCAGAATCTCATTCTCAAATTAGATGTGTTACGTGAAGCCAAAATTCAAATGAATTATAATACTGGCACTAAAGCAACTGAACTGTGAAGAAAATCTTCCAAGCTTGATCTCCCTAAATCAGTAAACTAACAAGATGAACAAAAATTGATGCTGACAGTAAAGATCTAGAGCAGAATGCTATATCAGATAACAAGCCAGGGGATTACACCAAAAATATACTTCCGCCACTATTGCTCTGGTAAGGTAATGTCAAAAAGACAAGTTATGTGAACTCCTACGTTAAAACTCACTTATGAATGTATCACTCAAACACGATTGCATATTAAATAACAAAGACTCAATGATATTGTCTGCTCACAGTATGTTTTGTTCTTGTACATTACTGTTTTCAATAATGACGCGAGAACTCATACTGAAGAGCAACACCCAATGTCTTTCGTATCAGTAATGTTTCGGCCTTCTATATATATTTAAGCGAATAATATACAACCAAATCCCCCCAGATGGCCGAACTGGGAATTGCCTCGCTTCCTCATTAAAAAAACAAAAAAAAAACAAAAAAAAAACACCCACAACCAATCTTCACCAGCCTCGCTTCTGCGTCGCAGTGAATACGCCTCCCATGTCACGCTAGTCTCGTCTAGTCTCCACTACGCGTTTCACAATTCTATAAATTCGCTGTCTCGTTCCAAACAGTATCACCATACTAGATATCGCCAAAATGGCGGATATCACGACAGTCCTTCGCAAGTGCTGCGACATCGGGCCAAAGCAAGTAATTGCATTTGGCAATGCTGAGCTCCTGCAGCATGCCATTCTCGATGTCGTACGCAATCCAGCGATACAAGCACGGACTGTCGAAGTCAGAAAGCTCCAAGTACCCTCCTCCCATGGAGCATCTCCCACCCTCCTCGAGATCGAGAAGAACGATCATATATCTTCTCCAGAAAAGCGGATCTATCAAATGATAGATGACACAGTCTATGCAGTTGAACCAACATCTATTCCTAAGGGAACGGTCCTGCTAGCAACCAGGGTCACAAAGTGTGACTCCCACAATATGGAGCACTTCTACAAGCTGGTGGAATTGGCAATTGGCGATAACAAGGGGAAGATGGTTGATATATCTGAGGTAAGGCTGTCTAATATACAATATCGCTGGGTACCAAAAGCTAACATCCAAACTAGAGCAAGGTCAAATACTCAATCAGCGAAGACTTGCTAGATCAATTTGCCAAACACGGTATCAGCGGGAACGTGAAGAGCACCAAAGTAAGTCGCATTCTTCCCAGAAATCCTATACTAAATACTAATTCAAAAATGAAGGACATCAACACCTTCCCTTTCTCTTTTGCCACTGAATCTTCTTATCACGTTCCAGCCAATTCTTACCACTCTGTCGTTGTCCAACATAAAGATGGTATCGCTGTCCAAGCTGCAAGTGCTCAAATCGTAAAACGTCCTCGAAGCAAGGATACTGAGATTGATTTGGAGAATGAAGTTACAAAAGGAAAGAACGATGATGCGCCAAAGTCGAAGCGTCAACGTGGCAATGCTAAATCAACTTCTTCTAAGAAGTCAGGAGTTCTTGCTCAAGGTCCTTCAACATCCAGTGTCACTCCCACCAATGGTACTTCATCTCTCTTAGGAACTGAATGGACCGAAATTCTGGCCAACAAAAAGAGAGTGTCGAAGCTTCCACCAAGAAGTGCAGATAACATCGCACCAGCACCACCTACTCAACTGCCACCTCCAGTCAAGATCATCTGGAATAACCAGGTCTACGATGGAATTCCTCAAAATGATTCTGAATCTTCCCAATCAACAAAGCCTTTCTCCCTCGACAAAGGTGTTACTTTCCAAGGATGGCTAAACTCCCCAGATGCTGCTTATGATTACCTCACTCTCAATGATAAAGGCGAAGGAGGCATTTTGATGCTTCCATGTACCAGGGAGCAGGGACGCAAGGGAGGTATTGTGGATAAGTCACGAGTCTACAGCAGAGAGTTTCAGCCATGGTTCAAGTTCGGCATCAACAAGAAGACTGGTCTACCAACTACCAATTGTTGCAAATCTGATAGCAGCATGAAGGGTGCTAAGCCAAAGGCGGTTGGAGAACAAAACAAGGCCACTGATGAGAAGTCTAAGACTAGTGATATGCAAGTAGAACCCAATAGCAAGGAGTCTAAGGCGAGTAAGGAGGTTGAAGTGGGAAATGAGCAGAAGCAAGTTGACAACAAGAAGACTGTGGTTGACGCTGAAGATACCGAGGGCAGCGAAGAGAACAATTGAGTTGAGATGGAAAGGGGCACAGGCAGGAAACAAAACAAACGGAGGCAAACCTTTTAGTTAGATTTCTTTTTTTTGAACTGACCCAGGCGTTTAGAAATAACCGATGCGGTATGATAAGAATTCAATGATCACCAAATTAGTAGTTGAACAAAGCTACAGTACAACATAACTTCTTCCTTTCTATCATGTTGCATATGAAGTGAAATCCGATCAACATGTAAATACGCCGTGAAAGACATAAAAGACATACGGTAAAGCTCAGTGTTTTATGCGCTAAGTGAGGTGGCTAAAAGCAAACTCAAAATAGTTTAAGGAGCTCTATAAATGCACAGCACAGCTTTTCTAAATACTAGAAGATTTAAATCACGCACAGAAATTCCTTTGGAGAAATCCGTCAAAGGTTTTAGTGTATTCAGCTCTAAGATGCTCCAGTTTGTTCCTTTCTAAGTCCCAATGACTACCAACTACCGTTAAAGCCATCGTCACTTTCTTCCGATGCTTGAAGATCTCTAGGCTCGCTTTCAAGCTTTTCTTCCAGGGAATCATATGACATCTCTACTTTTTGTGTTACGTTGATCATTAGTCTATATGGAGCTCTTGTGGTGGGCTTCGATAATATATGTAAACCTTGAGGGAATATATGGTGGGATTGGCAGCGGAACACCAATATCATCAAGGGTAAAGTGCCGCACGATCTCTGAATTGTGCTTTTCTCGCATCAAGTCTCTGATCAAATCTTCGATTAGGTGTACATGAGGAAATGGGAGCTTTTCAGTGGGTTTGCAGGACAGCAGAGGTGTCGAAGAGCAACAGCATAGGGTTTTTTTGCCTCGAAATGATTGGCATGATCAGGGTAGATATTCCGAGGACTTCCGGTAGGTGGCTTTGCAATGTCTGGTATATTGGACTGTGTGGTGTCATTATCTTTCAGTTAAGATCTCGCAACACCGGTACAAGGATCTAAAGGAGACTCAATTGAAGTCCAATTGGGATGATTCTGAGAAACCTCTGGGCGAATTGAATATTTCCCCGAAGTATCCGATCTTTTGGGGGATTTACAGTTGAGGCTACGAGGCTGTAATTTTGAAGATATTTCATCGAGATTCTAGTCCTTGTCTGCTTTTTTGAAACACAAAAGTGAGGCGATGTGGAGGCTCAAGCTCTTCTCAATTACCTTGTATCTACCATACCTGAATTTAAACATGCATACGTCTCAGTCGATCGTCAAAACGAGGAGCAATTCCAATGGCATGGCTATTTCATCAACATCTAATTCTGTTTTGCTAGCAGGCTTCCATCGTTCCATGTCTGCTAGTGCAAGCTCCAATTACTCGCAGAGCTCTAACCTATTTCGATTTATTCAGATTGCATTGGTTTAGCTACAAGAGAAGAGGTGTAAGCATAAGCTAAAGTTTCTTAGATAACGGAAACCGTCATCTTGATTAATTTCCGTACTAAAAAAATGAATATTGGAAGGGAAAGAACAGGATTTGGAGAATTAAGCCCTTGGGCAATAAAGTACAGTAGCAACTAAAATTATACCAATACTGCGCTTCAACACCTTCCGCTCCACAAGATCTCCAGCTCTCCTCATGTGAGTAGCCATACTCGAGCTCCAAGAACGTTGGGTGTTTATGAAACCTCCTAGGAATATATGGAGCATGAACATAAATTCTACGGAGCTTTGGTGGGGTCTGAAATCGCAACCAGCCTTCTGAAAAGGTTACATGGCACATGATCTTAGAAGTAAGTTGATGCCCCTCAAAGACAGGTGCTCAACCTAGCAGGACTGCTCTTCAAGAATCCGTCCGAATCATACAGACTATCCCTTGGACTGTCATTCCAATGGCTCCACATTGTAGTCGGTTTCTTTCGTATTTTGTTGTTGAAACTTGCTCTGTCAGATGGCGAATGACAGGTCTGCTTTCTTGTCTCATCTCTTTCTTTACTGATTACATTACGAAGTATAAATTCTTCGACATTAATATCAGATTTTCTGACGCTTCGACGATCGTTCTTATTGATTACCGAGCTTCTTATACTTGGACCATCACTAGACTTTATAAAAGAATTCCTCAACCCTAACTGGCTTGGAAGTGAATTCTCCCTACTCTCCCTACGAGTTGGTGGCAAAACAATACTGTTCCAAGTGGCGGGAGGTTCCAGTTTAGGAAATTGGAAATGATAATCAGGCTTTGGAATATTGTCGGACCATTTCTGTATACGGATAGGGCTCTCGAGTTCCAGTATCTCTTCCCGATCATCGCCTCCCACTATGGTAAGATCTGGTGAGCTATACTCGACAGTCCCTGCCCTGATTTGTGACGAAAGTTCTGATTTAGTAGGAAGGAAATCATTCTCAGGTTCCGTGGTTGGGCTTGAAGAGACCATGATGGATGAATCTACAGGAATCGCATCCACAATATTCTCCAATTCTAGGTCAGACAAGTTGTTTCCTACAGAGATCGCTCGTTCCGAAGCGAGCTGTTTGCTGGGAACAAACCTAGATATACCGTATCCCCCATTTGAGGAATGCTTTAATACACGATGTTTCGAATTAGAAGGTGTTCCAGATTGTCGATAATTGTCAGAATTGTGTATTTTGTGATAATAACTGCTTCCACTTTCATGTTTTGGTGTTCGTTGTCGAATATTTGTTTGTCTTAGACTCGAACCTGGGCTTGCAGCTGTTTCTGTTTGGCTGTATGAGCTAGTTGGACTCTCGTACCCAGATATATCAGAATTCATACGCCTCAGCATACATATGGACTGGTGTAGGGAGTCTTTTTGAGGAATTCTCTGCGTTTGTGCACGAGAAGGGGAAGGTGAAAGGGACATCGAAACAGTAGAGCTTCTCGTCGGAGATTCGTACTTGGGGGGGAGATCACGAGGACCAGTAAGATGTCCAGGAATAAAAGGTAAAGTAAGTACAGGTTGTGGAACTTTATGGTTCTCAAGGGCCCTCAGTATCTCCGAGTTGGGAGACAAGGCTGGAGACTTTCCTTGCAGTGGGAGTGGGGAGCAAAGGTTTGCGGGAGTTTGAACTAATATGGGTCTAGTTGTTGGTAAGACAGAGAAAGAGGCGGGGGCAAAGTTGATTGATTGCTCTGACTGCCAGGAGTGGGCAGTTGTAGGGGGCCGAGGAAAGCCCATAATTTCATCTAGCAAAGTGGTTGGAGAGGTGATTGGAGCAACGCTACATTCACGTCTTGAATAAGTGGTGTTAAGTGATAATCTTGAATCGTGAAAGAAATTTCCCTTTGAATCATTTCCAGCTATAGAACTTATGCGTCTAGGCGATATGTGAACTTGAGATATTCGTGCTGGGGATGATCGGGTAGGAGATGGCATGGTTGGAGAATATATTTGAACATCTCCGAAAGGTGAGTTAATCGTTCTACCCAGAGGCATTTTGGGCGGGATATGAATATACGGATCGAATACAGACATTGAAGATACTATTTTCTGTTGTCTGCGCTGCAATAGAGACCTTCCACGGCTTGGGCTTGGGCTTGGACTTGGGCTTTTCGGCTGTTTATTTACTCCTACACTAGGAGATGGAACATGATATCTAAAGGGTGATTGCTCATCGTCCGATTCCTCGGACTCTTCAGGTACCATCGAGACACTAGATGGGGCGGCTGGAAGAACAGATATTCTGACTGTCTTAGATCGTTTGTGCCCGTTCTTAATTCGTTGGCTTGGCCTTGGACTGGTATGACTTGGCTCTAACGGGGACCGCCGAGATGTATTTTGCTGGGTTGTAAAAGTACTCGATACAGAATCCCGTTTTGTGGGTGTTTGGCTGTTGCCAGAAATATCTTTTAGCGGCAGTTGGTGAGGGATAGAGTCTTTAGATTTTCGAATGAACAAAGGTCGTGGCTGGTCTTTTGTGCTGACCAATTTTGCACTTTTGGAGTTCAAGAAGAATGGATCATTAATCTCTGGACCCAGGACCCGGCTGGTTGTGTGGTCAGAAGCCTGTGCTGATACTCTAATCCCTCTCTTGGGTAAGCAAGGATAATCTTTTGACTCCACGGGAGACATACGGACTGGGGAAACTCCCGTGACATCTCTCCTCTGTTTTGATCTGCATTGCTTGTTCTCCGAGCTGAGACGAGTTCTTGTCGCATGATACTCCAGATCCATATTACACAATCCACCATCAACTACACTTGGAGATGATGGAAGAATGCTCTGTGCGGAACCTAGCCTGCCCGCGATCCTTTCAACGTTCTTTTCTGGGCTTGGCGTTTGGAGGAGTTGCTCATCGGAGAATGAACTAGCAATAGATATTTCAGAATTTTTATCTATGAGCGCTTCGCAACTTTCCTTTACCCTGATTGTTTTGTTTGGGCTAGAGGGTCTTTCTATCGGCGGAGGACCGGGTCGTGTAAAACTTGTCAGAGTGCGAGACAGACTTTTCCTGCGAGATTGGGAGGGTCTTAGACGTTCTGATGTTGATCTCAAAATTGTCGTTAGTTGGCTCGAGTGTGTGGAAGCTGGTTGTGAAAGCCTTTGGTGTCCGGCTACATCTTTTAAAACTCTCGTCTTCGAACTTCTGGAATACGTTCGATTCGGATATTTAGGATCAGATGTTACGAGATACCCCGGCGGCGCAACCTGATTAAGCGTAATAGTTGATTGTGATTGAGACTGAAGTCTTGCTAGGCCATGTAGTGCATTTGGCATGTGTCCTGGATTTGTCAACGGCCAGGAGTCTCTGATACCGGTCGACACTCGGGAAAGTACTCGGGTTGGAGACAATCGCTTAGTATTAGCGCGTGTCATTGGTAAATCGTCGTCCAGAATATCGGGAGGAACAACAGTGTCAATATACATGGATCCTAGTCGCCTATGCGGTGGTAGAGAAGGAACGGCATTCAATGAGTTTGGGATGTAGTCATCTCGCGGTCGTTCAGATCGAAGAAAAGCCGCCAGCTCTTTAGCCTCGAGTGGCTGTGCTTCGAGACTGAGAAATGTTTCTGTTTTATTCTGATTTCTTCTTTTCTGGAAATGAAGACCAGTAGTTACCAACACGAGGAGAGCTGTAGTTCCACCAGCGACTGCAAGGCCAATAATTGCTCCTTCCGAAAGACTTGATATGACTGCCATGGTATATATTCGGTGCTTTCAAGGCACTCACAGTCTTTTCCAAAGGTAAACCATATATTAGACTAAACAATTACTTGATGTTCGGGATGTATCGGAGTTTTCTATAATGAAGGAAATGCCACCTGAGCAATTAAGTAGAAGCCAAAGTATCTTACTTCAGCAACAATTCAAGGCAAAACTGAGCGGTAATCTATAAAGACAGGTAAGGAAACCTATATCGGTTCCAAAAGTTTGTAGAGAAATTCGTTGGAGGATTTGAAGAAAGAAACAGACGTTGGCAGAGTATCTTCATCATGTGAGATTGCTACCGTGGAATGCGCCCTTGGAATGATACATTCCTTAACAGGGAAGAAGTCGTAGAATGACTCGCAAATTGCCCGCTAGTTTTAAAAAATTTATCACTTGAAGAATGTTCATTTTGTTACAAGATCTTTATCAAGATCTAATAACGGCCACGCAAAGATTGAAGTTGTGGCTACTCCATATGTTTTTTTCAGAGAAAAGTGGAATACTACAACATGGGCACTTCAGGCCGGACTTTAAGAGTACGAGGGATTACAGGCTATAAAGAATCAAAAACGATAAAAGATGAAGATACGAGGGAATCCGGTGCAAAATGTTCGTGACATATATTGAGACGATGATATGTTTGAAGATCACCAGAACACATGTAGCTGAAATTCAAGCTTAAATGTTCGTCTTGGCGCGGTCGGTGTTCCCGTAAGATGGAATTTCACCTATGAACCTTTTCCGTAAAGTAAAATACAGAAAGCTTTTTGATAGAATAATTCAGTAGTGATAAAAAATACTTAAAGTGAGCGTTTATAACTTCTGTTCTTATGAAGTAAATAAAATATTCTTTACCAAAATTCTAGTGCTCGGCAGTAACCTTGTCAATATTAAGCCGATTTGATTCGTGGATCATCTCTGATCATTTGCGACCTTTACGTGTGACTTTTAATCTAGCACCATATTCTAACTCAGTTCCACATATGATGGAAGAGTATACTGCGTCTCAAAATGCAGGTACCCGAAGAAGGATCGGGTCGTACAGCACAAACGCATTGAGTACAAAAGGCTGCTAATAGCCACACATCAGCTGCCGTCAAAGAACCTTCACAGCTCATTATATTCTAGACTGATTTCACTTTATCAACATCGATCGCACAGGATAGAATTTCTATTGATCAATGGCAGGCGCAGACTATATTGTGGGCGGAAATTTCAAAACGAATAACACTAGCACTCCGAAGCCCATTCCCTTCGGTAGCCTCTTCAGTTTGCATGGAAAGACCGCTATCGTATCGGGAGCTGGTGCGGGAATTGGTTTAGTAAGTTTATCATCTACAAACCTTACGTTGTGTATGGACGTTGGACCTATTTACTGATACTAAAATTTGGTATGTAGGCTGTTGCAGAAGCATTAGCGGGACATGGCGCAAACGTTGCAATTTGGTACAATCGAAATGCACAGGCTATCGAGGAAGCTCAGAAAATTGAGACGACTTACAACGTGAAATGTATGTTTCGGTGGTTGCCCCTTGCTA
>Ga0247810_10000798_pt1 | contig 25842 bp, 26 predicted proteins | sample UWRJL119311C1_FD_179918 | JGI IMG/M metagenome (GOLD analysis project Ga0247810, IMG submission 179918) | Plant litter microbial communities from Arlington Agricultural Research Station in Wisconsin, United States - UWRJ-L119-311C-1 | ecosystem: Environmental > Terrestrial > Plant litter >... | reverse complement strand
TGGTTTTTTTTTTTTTTTTTGTTGTTTTTTTCTTGTTTTTTTTTTTTTTTTTTTTTTTCTTTTTTTTTTTTTTTTTTTTTTTTTTTTTTTTTTTTTTTGGGTCTTGGACTGCAAGTCTCAAAGCACAGAAAACATCTCCCCCTCACTCCCACACCGAACAAACCAGCACTTACTTACCATGGGATATGTTTTTAGTTTAGCATCTTAGAGAGGTAGGTAGGTAAAACCCTATAGCTAGACTTTTCCACCCTCAAGATATTGGCCGATGCAGATGTTAAGCGACGGGAGGCCTAGTGTATCAATATGTCCGCACTGCGTGTCCACGACCGTGACCAGAGAAGGGATATGCGTTGGCTCGATACCGAGACGATTACAATGATGATGAGTCTCAGCTGCGCTCTCAGAAAAACCGGAGGGACCTAATCGACAACTCACGAGTGAGTAGATTCTGAATACGAGACGGATCGCTGACGGCTTTCTTTAGCATTCTTGCATACATTTATTAAGTCAGGTCATTTAACGTCTGAGTGGCCTGTTTAAGCTTCAGAGAGTAAATCAAGACTAGATTTCTACGTTAAAGAAAATAAGGAATAATTACTTCTAGGGGAAATCATGGTCATGGCGTATTGGAAACTGAAGTTGTACATCATAACATTGTCTTAAAACTACCGATAAGATCGTGACTTTCTGCACCAAGATATCTAACAAGCCCAAACTCCTGCTCCAACGCGTACTAGGAAGTCCAAAACCAGCGCTTAAGCAGCGGCCGCAGCCTGCATTAGGTTCTCAGCCGGCTGGGCTGGTTGAACGCCAACACGCTCCTTAGACAGAAGATCAACCAGCAGAGGTGATGGCTTGTTATCTTTGCCAACAGGGTAAACTGCGGCGTTGCTCTTGTAGCGTTGAACGTTCTCAATATACAAGTCAAAGAGGTACGAGGAGTCCATGGGTCCTCCCTTGGCCTCGGGGTGGAACTGCGTTGAGAAAATAGGTCTGGTCTTGTGGATCATACCTGTGTATAGTTAGTATCATTCAAGCAGAGCAAGTTGGGCTATTGTTTTACCTTCGTTACTGCCGTCATTCAAGTTGACAAAGTACTCCTTAAATTCCTTGGGAAGGGTCGTGGTGTCAACAGCATAACCGTGGTTTTGACTGGTGATATGGCATTGCCCAGTAGTCAAGTCCAAAGCGGGGATGTTATGGGCACGGTTTCCGTACTTGAGCTTAATCGTACGGGCACCAGCAGCAAGGGCAAGCAATTGGTGTCCAAGACAGATACCAAAGATTGGAATCTGGGAGGTCTCCATTAATCTAGTCAAGTGGTAGACGGTCTCTTGGCAGTGGGTTGGATCACCAGGTCCATTGGAAAGGAAAACACCGTCGAAGTGATGAGCAACCTTGTGGATTGGAAAGTCGTATGGGAACACGGTAACACTGGCACCACGGCTGACCAAACTTCGCAAGATGTTCTCCTTCACACCACAATCAATAACGGCCACGTGCATATCACCGTTGTGAGAGCTGACGTGGAATGGTGCCTTTGTGCTGACTTTCTTCACCAGGTTGATTTGTTCCGGGTCGACAAATGCCTCATCTTGATCGGCGTCGTACTCCTCACCAATTGTAATTCTGGCCAAGGAAGAACCCTCCTCTCGCAAAAACGTGACAATGGCACGCGTGTCAACACCAGAAATAGCCGGCACTCCCTCTCGAGCACACCATGCACTCAAGCTTTCTATGGCGGTCCAATGGCTGTATTTCTCGGCATAATCTGCCACCACCACACCCACGCACTGAATATTTGGGGATTCGAAGTATTTGAGAAGTCCGTGGTCATCACGGGCAGAGGAAGGCACACCGTAGTTTCCGATGAGGGGTTGGGTGAAAACTAGGATCTGTCCACGGTAGGAGGGATCGGTCATAGATTCGGGGTATCCGACGAGGGATGTAGTGAATACAGCCTCTCCAGAGATATTGGATTTGGCACCAAAGGATTTGCCGTGGAAGATTGGGCCATTCTTTCACGCAGAGTTAGCCAGAACTCGATGCCTCTTGCCAATTGCATTCGTACCTTGATAGTGAATGTAGCCCGGTCATGCGAGATGGGAGTAGCCTTTGGACGGGTCAATGGCATGGCACGTCCCGCACTGCCCTCCACGGTTGCCATGAATCGGGTTTGCTGAACGATGCGGCTGCGGATGGTGAAGGCTGCTGGCTTCAAAGCCGCAGGTTTCAGGAATTTGCCAAACATGGTGTGTATTTATAATGAGGGCTGGAGTAGGTGTGTTGTATCGATGTAGGTAATGCTTCAGTTCACTGACGCTTTCCAGATGTGATCTATGAGCGGGTTAGTTAGACACGGGCAAGCGGTGAGTCGCTGCATGGTGGGATAGATGTGTTGTACCTGAAATATAATCCTGCATGAATCAATTAGCAAGCTGCAATTGAAGAAGTAGCAGATCTCAAAGAAGGTTGCGAGAACCAAGAGTGGTTGTTGATCTCTAGTTTTCCGGGTGGTGGTGGTGGTCCCAGGACCAGGCCAGAGATAAGAGCTTCGATGACTCGTTTTGTGCTAGACATCACATAATGTCGATGGATAACAGAATGAAAGGAACCACCACATACCTGAGAAGTGAAGACTGACGGGCGCCCACTCATACGCGCGACTTTTGGTATGAATTCCAACTTGGATAAAAGGGGGCAAAGGGGGGGATGTTGATGATATGGGGGATGCACGATTCAAAATCTTTCCCGGCGGTGGTTTTGGTGTTGGGGAAGAGTTGATGGGAGAGAGAGGGGAGCAAAAGTGGGGCGGATTGGAAAAGATTGGATTTGCGTGGTGGTGATTGGCCGAGGGGGTTAATAGTGGGTTTTCTTTCTTTTTCCCCCCTGCAAAAAAGTGTAAAAGTTCCTGTGTCGCCCATGAACCGCAGAACCTTGCTTGCTTCAGCGAAATCGGCTGCTTGCCCCCCCCATCCAATACACATAGAGATGTTCCATAGGATGTTCATAGGACACGCATCACTCATACATTACATAGATGTACAAAGTAAACTACTCTAATTGAATCGTCTGGTCTGCAAGGTTGATCGTCCAATCGTCACACTTATGCGTATGGAGAATTTTCATACCGTACTTTTTCTTTCCCTGGCCATCTATCCTCCAAGACGTCTGCTCTGATGCGATTGTGTCACGATGGACAATATACAGATCCCCCACCAGTGATGCAGCCATGGCGGGGTACAACCGGATGCGACTGTATTTGGGAAAAGAATACATCGAAGAAGAAATACTTTGATGCTTGGACTTCTGTGTAGCTTAGTTCCGGAAGACGAATGCCATGCTTTGTAGGCAACGTCATGTACCTGGTGGCTTCGGGGATTGTGAACTACTCGACAAAGGTCCTTCCACGGTATGTGCATACAGCAAGCAATGTAGAAAGTCCATATATTTCACAGCTTATTTGATACATCTGGGACGCGGAATTATGACGTTCAGAGCTTGTCATTCACCAGCATGCCATATTCTAAACGATCAGTCCGGCCTGTAGGGCTTTTATGCTCCTCAAGCTGCAGGAGTCGATCATCTGACCTGCCTGTAGTTCTGCATATGTGGACTTCTTCGCAGTTGAATGGTTAATGCCCAGTTCACGGGCTTGTATACCGGACTGAAAACACATGGAGACAAAAATAGTGATGTATATGTACAATTGTCTATCATAGAAGCGCTATATGGCACCTAGTTCCTTTAATTTAGAGATCATGCTATCGACATCCGCTACTTTTCCACCGCCTTGTCTCGTAGGAGGTTCTATGAAATGTTAGCCTCGTCGTGTAAACTACTTTTATCCAAACTTACCAGTAACCTTGATGGTCTTCAGCCTCTTCGAAACATCAACCCCCAGGTCACCAACGCTGAGCTTCTCAATCTTCTTCTTCTTGGCCTTCATGATATTGGGCAAGCTCGCATATCTCGGCTCATTCAGCCTTAAATCGGTTGTAATGATCATCGGTAACTTTGCTCGCACAGTCTCGGTTCCACCATCCACCTCCTGGCTAACCTGTACCTTATCACCCTCAAAAGACACTTTGCTTGCCTGCGTGGCCTGTGGCCATCCTAACAAGCCTGCTAGCATTTGTCCAGTCTGTCCACTGTCATCATCGATACTCTGTTTCCCCAACACCACCAGATTGATCTTTTCCTTTTCCACCACTGCCTTCAGCAGCTTTGCAATTCCCAAAGGCTCAATTTCTTCACCATCTTTGACCTCGACATGGATACCGCGATCGGCGCCCATAGCCATAGCTGTTCGCAGAATGTCGGCGGCCTTGGGGGGTCCGCATGAGAATGCGACGATATCCTCCACGCCGCCGGGATAAGTCTTCTTCTCGCGGATTCGAACAGACTCTTCGATGGATAGTTCATCGAAAGGATTCATGCTGTGTTTTACACCTGCGGTCTCGACTGCCGTTTGGGCTTTGTTGACCCTGGGTTTGACCTATATACTTGCATTTAGCTAATGAACCGCGAGGGAATTCTAGGAACTAGAGGATGTACTTACGGCATAGTCAATGACCCGCTTGACAGGAACTAGAATCCTTAATGCAGACATGGTTGTGAGGGAGTTGGAATCTTCAATTGCAACTTTCGGAGAGTGAGAGCTGCCATCATAGACTCAAGCTTCCCGCTCGGGTCGGTCCACTTCTCGGATAACCGAGGATAGATATCGACATCACGTGATAAGACTATGAATCAAAGGCACGAAAGGTTGAGCATGAATACCCGGATAATGATGAAATGAAAAGAAATCCAAATCTTATGCTCAGGAAATCTGTGCCGGAGCTCTCACTTTTCTATATCTAACAGTAACGGAGAAAATCTGCTTCTCAGAAAGCTTAAAGAAAAAACGGCGTAGGAAAAACGTTGATCCGTGCCAAACATTTTCTTGGGTCACGTCAAGCGCAACCGCGCTTTTTACCGTGTCTGGTTTCATTCAGTACATGTTTTGAAGCAAACAAAGCACAACCTCTATATTTCTCAACAACACACTCTCCACCATGCGCTTTTGTGCAATATACATAAACACCGCCTATTATGACTGATTGGAACAAACTAAAGGTCGTAGACCTGCGAGCCGAGCTTAAATCGAGGGGACTTGTGCAGACAGGTCTAAAGCCTGCACTGGTTGCCAGGCTGCAAGAGGCGGAAAACAACGGGGATGGATCCGAGAGCGAAGCAACCATTCAGGACGATAGTTTGAAGATTGATGCGAGCGTTGCGACATCCCCAGAGACTGTATCGCCTGTTGCGCCGGTCGATTCGAGCGCAACTCTCCCTGAAGTATCGCAGGCATTGGAGACGAGTACAAAATCACCATTGCCCACTGTGCAATCACCTTCGCCAGCTCCCCCGAGTACCACACAGCTTCCAAACACCGAAGCCCCCACCGACGCGAATAATGTCCCAATTGCTCAGACCGAACCACTAAGCGATACCTCAAACCCAATAGTTATTGAGACATCGGAGACCTTAGTGCAAACTGATGCACATGGATCCGCCCTTCCTTCTGTTGAACCGCAAGAAGCAATTGCAGATCGACAAAAGCGCAAGCGGAGATCAGAGAGTCCCCCAATATCAACCCAAGATGTACGAAAGCGAGTCCGGCAAGACGAGGTCGAATCGGCTAATGATATGAGCGCGGGAGGAGATGTCGCATTAGTTGATAGACATGATTCAGTAAACATTGAAGATCCAAATACGGTGGCTATGGAAGCGGAACAAAGCAGAGAGAAAACTGCGGCCGAAGCTACAGCTGTAGATGATCCTAAAGATCAGGCGGATGAGTCCCACCTACGTCCTCGAGACTCACGATTCAAGGACCTCTTCTCATCACAGGCCACGGCCGAACAATCCAAGACGGGAGAATCGTCACTTGAGGTGCAAGAGAGCGAGCCAGAGAGAAGCGTTTCTCCAGCCATACATCCAGCTACCGCAGCTCTATATATTCGCGACTTCATGCGCCCTCTTAATCCACAAGTTCTAAAAGGCCACCTCGTGAACCTAGCAACTCCACCAGGACAGGAAGCAGACGCAAACGTCGTTACTGCTTTCCATCTCGATTCAATACGTACCCACGCGTTTGTGTCATTTACCAATACAGCTTCAGCATCTCGGGTACGATCCTCTCTTCACAACCTCACCTGGCCAGATGAACGAAACCGCAAGCCTCTTTGGGTAGATTTCATCCCAGTAGACAAGGTCTCGGAATGGATTGAAGAAGAAGAATCTACAAAATCAGGAGGGCGAGCAGGAGCATTGAAATGGGAAGTCATTTACGATGTAGACGAGGATCGCAACGTCACGGCAATTCTTCAAGTCCAGGATGGCGGAAATGGTATAGCCCCAAAACCACAGTCAGACCGTAATCCATCCATCTCTGGTACCAGCCAGGTAGCAGTCGCGCCCAGAAATTTTGATGATGTGCCCACAGGACCACGCGCATTTCACCAAGAGGCGGCTTTAGCTGCGAGATCCGTTACCAACACAGAAACAATTGATCAGCTTTTCAATTTCACCGAGGCACAGCCCAAGTTGTACTGGAAGCCTGTTAGCAAAACCCTGGTTGACAGCCGCCTAGATCATTTGGAGGATGTGACTTCAAAGTCGTATGACGTTCTTATTCGACCGGGTACAGAAATCAACCGGTATACGTTCGAGGACGGAGCCAAATTGGTTGATCGTGGCATAGAGCTGTTCCCAGGCCTTCGACCACCAGTTGGATTCCGAGGGCCAACATTCGACGGTCCTGGGGGACGTGGTCCCAGGGGTGGAGGCTTCGAACGTCGGGGTGGTGGGTACGGCGGACCACCAAGACGAGGAAACTATGACAGCTACCGAGGAGGTGGAGGCGGTGGAGGCGGAGGTGGTGGTGGAGGTCGACGATTTGAAGGAAGATACGACGGGCGATACTAGTCCCGCCTTGGGTGCTATCAATTTTGCAATGAAATCTTGCGATAAGGAGTTTTTACAGGTCGAAATTTGCACGCATGGGGATTCTTTAGATGGGAAAAGCATCTATGGTGTATTGTAGGTTTATGTTTTGATAGAGGAGGCTTCTTAAATGGTGATACCCACAGGAGAAAGATCTCCATCACTTCGCATGAATTTATGATCTTGGTTACTCAATGCTCAATCTTGTTGATGTGATGACATTTGTGGAGATATGTAGCAATGGTGTTGTGAAACCGAGGCATACTCTACATGCACTGGTCTGTAAACCCTGATGTCGAATCTCTTTGGATTGCTAGTTCTCGTTATTCTATCACCCACTTTAAGCTTTAAGTAGTTATTAGAACGAATGAGATGGCTCCATACAAATATGTTTATTCCTTAACCTTCACGCCAAGAACAAATGTAGGATTTCACTGCCTCGCGCACAAGGCTACCAAATCCCAGAATTAACTTGTTAATTCTCACACATCGAATAAATTGCTCCCAATCAACAATGTCGCACCTGTTCAATCCTCTCGCAACTGTCGAGCAGCTCTACGCCTACAAGCAGAGAACTCACCTCCCAGATGAGCTGCGGGACAGCATCCTTCTCTACACGGCGCGTCTAACCCAAGCAGCTGGTATTCTGCTCCGGCTGTCTGAAGACATCACCGCGCAAGCCAATGTCCTACTCTTCCGCTACTACCTCACAGATGATTTGATGAGTCATGAATTCAGCGTATGTTCCTCAATGGCCGACAAATAGCTACGATATGAATACTCCACAGCTCACTAACATTCGCTCAACAGGACATCTCGGCAGCATGCCTCTACCTCACAGCCAAAATCTCAGCGTCGCCCCGGTCCCTACGCAGCATCACGAACGTCTACGCATATCTCCTCTCGTCCAGCTCTCCGCTGTCCACGCCCGCCCCCACCGCCGCCGATCCCAAAACATACTACCTCTCAGAATCCTCCTACATCATCTACCGCAACCGGCTGCTGCACCTCGAAGGCCAGGTGCTAAACGCCCTTGGCTTCAACACGCACGTCGCGCTTCCGCACCCGCTGGCCGTCACCTACCTGCAAACCCTCGACATCTTCTCGGGGGAGGGCAAAGGAAAAGCAAAGGCGGTAGCCGCAAAGACCATCGCGCATCTCAACACGGCACTCGTGAGCCCCCAGATGCTCTACCTGACGCATCAGCCGGCGGCCTTGGCAACGGCGGCGATTTACCTGGCGGCGCGGGAAGAAGGGGTCAAGCTGCCCGAGGTGGAGTGGTGGGAGGTGTTTGATTGTGAGAGGGAGGAGCTGGGGTTCTTGGTGGTGGGCATGGGGAGCCTGGGGGCTCTTGTGGAACGAGAAGCGAAGAGGTGGGAGGGCGTGGGCATGATAACGCGAAGGGATGTGAGGGACGAGATAGGAAAGATGGCGGGAGGTAATGGTAATGGGACCGGGGCCGTGGAAGATGAGGAGGCGGAGATGAATCGGTTACTAGACGAGAAAGTTCCTGCGTAGTTGGAGATGGAGAAAATCGAGAGTGCTAGAGGACAATCAGTGCCTGGTAGGCCCTTTTCAAGCATGGCGATCCAATATGACCAATTACCCTTGTACTGGGATCGTCACGATTTTGCAGGTATGTATTTTCGGTGTCCATTAATGTATCTATATAATGCTCCAAGCCAACAACCAACCTAAACAAAGTCTTGCTATGCTAAAACATACACGATGCCGAGGAAATCTTAGAACTGCTGGTAGTAGTACACTGTTTCTAAGTCTTGCTTCATATGCTCATAAGCCACATAAACTTCATAACCGTTTCTAATCAAGTTGCGTCCTCTTCACAGCTCCCCCATCCCCAGTTCCCTCATCTTTGCCAAGTGCATCTTCTAGCCCACCGCCAACGCCAGCAACGCCAGTATCACCGCTCATGATCCTTGCTACTTTAGCATCCTCTTCTAATTGCTTATCCTCGGCACCGTCAGTCCCCGTGACCTCATTATTCCTACCCAAGAATTCATCAATGATAGACCTTTCTGTCCCTTTTGGACTCACTCCCCTCCCCGCAATAGCCTCTGTCCAGTTCCAGCCTTTCTTCGCTTCTCCAGGTACACGTGAATCATCCTCGTCGGTATCAGGCTCGCTATCGGCGAAATCACGTTCACTCCACCCTGCATCTGAATCTGTTGCCATACGTTCATATGATGGTCTTAAGAGGCCTGTTTCCGCTCCCCCTGAAGGTATACCTAAGCTTCCTGGTCCTTGTTTCGGAGCCAAAGCTGGAACTTTATCCGAATCCTCGCGGACTTCAGAATCCGATCTCTCGGGTGGAAAGCTTGGTGGTAGGAGGCCGGCTTGAGAGTCTGTCGTTTCCTTGCCGGTAGAATCAGGTGCGAGTTTAGAGTCTTTAGCTCGATCCGCATTACTTTCATCTTCATCCCTGGTGAGAGCTGCGTCAGAATCGCCAAAATGTGTATCGCAGAGATGTTTTACGACAGGCCACCCATATGCGTTTGCAAACATGCGGCGCACGATCATGTTGTTGTGTGCATCGGGTTCTAATCTAACTAGGACTTTCCGCCATGAAAGATCGCGGTGGTATGCACGGGCAATTTTCTCTTCCACTTTCATTGCTGACCCATCGATAACTTCGAGCGGATCTTTGTCGGGATTGGTATGCTTGGTGTCATCGTAATCGCGGGACGAGAGAGTGCTGTCAGTGTGGGGAGGTCCTGGTTTTGAAGAAGCTCCATTTGTACCTATAGAAGAACGTCGGTGGAGTATGTTGCCCGTTGCTCGCTTCTTTAACGGCGGCGGAGGAATGTCTTCGGGATGGTATACTCGATCATGAAAGATTGTTCTCTGACGCGAAGCTGGATCGATGAGAAAGTCTACAGAGGGTAGCGGAGGTTTTAAAAGATCGCCTGCTGACTCGAAAAAGGTAGTTTTAGGCGGTGCTGAAAGGTGGTCGTAGTCCTCATGTTCAGAGTCTCCGGAAGTAGCCTTTGAGTTTCGCGTAGGAGACCTTTCCTGACTAGATACAGAGGTAGTAGAGTCATCATTGATTTTAAGCGTTTGACTTCGTTTGTAGATTCTGCTCTGCTTTGGTTGTGAATTACTTGCACTTGAAGACGCAGCTGGTCGGAAGAAACCTAGCAAACTCGCCAAAGGACCATCTTCATTTTTAGAGCTTGTCACTGCGCCTTTGGGGTTGTCTGAGTGAGGCTCTTCGGTGGATGGTACAATGGAGGAGCTTATGCGCTCCGTACCCTGGCTCTTCAAGTTCCGAGCATCATCTTCAGTTGCCGACGGTGGAGGCTGAGGCACATCTCCTCCATGTCCTTGCCTTGTAGGTGTATTCATACCTTCGCTCCCGCTTGTTGCTGACTCCTGCACAACACGTCTACTTGGTGAGCTTGTATTTTGACCAGTAAGTTCAGCCCAGCCCCATTCTGCTACTGTTCCCACAAGCCCATTTTCTCTTCTCGCTTTCTCAACACGACCGAGTCCCTGCCAGTCTAAGAAAAGCAAACAGCTAGTTCTCAAGGGAACAATGCCATCATTGACAACATTGGAATAAACCGTCCGATTCCGGAACTTCTTCAGAACAGTGTGAGCAGGGCCAGTGGGCAAAATACGCAAAAGAGGCTTCGCTTCTGGCTTGGCCTCCCCATCGATTTTCTTATGGGCACTTTCACCAAGTCCTCCCACAATTGCACCCCATCCACTGCGAGCAATAGTCGGTGCGCGCCATGTGAGCCCAAGGTCCTGGCCAGTACGTCCGACAAGACCGAAATCAAGAGCAAACTTGACATATAACGGGTTTTCGTTACTCAGTCCTAGGAATGGCGTTGCAAGAGCGACAAAATTTATAGGCTCTATAATGTCGAAAAACTTAGGAGAATGCTTCTGAATATATGCAACTGCATACGTTTGAACAAGTCCTCCTAGTGAATGTGAAATGAAACTTATGCTAGTAATCTTGTAGGCCAGCTTTTTGTCGTGATAAGGCTGCTTAACAATTGTGCTATCATGGTGTGCTGGCTTCCCTTCCCCTTTAGGAGCCTCTGGCTTCAATGCATGAGATAAAGTCTCAGCAGCGGTTTTCTTCGTAACGGGAAGATACGGCTGATCTGGATAGGTCATCTGCAAGACATACTTGGCCAGGCGCTTGCCTAGGTACTTGATGCCACGCTCCGTTCGAACAGCATTACCGGAAAAACCCCTCACTACTACTTCTTCATCATCCTCATCCTCCTCGGAATCTTCTGTTGTAGGGTTTCCAGCCTTTTTAGACTGCTCCTGGTCTTCAGCTGGGCGCTGTCTTCCTCTTGCTTTCCGTGCCTTAGCATCTATCTTTGCCTGTTTCGCTGTCGCATCTATACTCTCTTTCAAAAACAACATATCAGCACCCAGATTAGCATGTAATCCATGAGTCAATACGACTAAATGAACCTTCTTCTGTCTTTTGTGTCTGTGAGGATCCTCGCTATCGTGATCTCCAGCGGTAGTTGTACTCTTGATTGTCGATTCTTCCTTGCCTTCATCAGTCCACTCCGGCATCTTAGGTGTGTTCCACAAACTGGCAGTATCATCAACCCTTAACTGAACTGCCTTCGAGTATATCCCTCTTAGCTGAGCATTATGGTGACCTTTCTTAGCTCCATGACTCTTTTGATGATCACTGACCTGACCAGGAGTAGGTACCGCGCTTCCCGTAAGCCCAAAGCCTAACGATAAACTCTTCTCGTCCCTTCCTATCAGAATCTCATAGTGTACCGCGGCAGAGGTTGAGAATATGACTTGCGAAGAAACCTCCACGATCCAGGTGACACTCTTAGCATCACCCTCTTCCCTAACTCCGCTTCCCGCGCTTTGTCGCACATCCTCCGGAACGAGTAACTGTGTAGAGAACGTGCCGCCCGCCTTCAGATTCGGTTCGAACTCGGGTACACCATATCGTTGTGGATTGTCAAACTTGGAATTGGGGTCGAATGTAGCGGGATATGCGGCGGCATAGAGGGTATAGGGACCATGTACAAACGCAGCGCGGAGGGCTATTGCAGATGTGTTCTTGATCTTGAGATGAAGATGGGCAGGCGAGGGTAGGATTCGATCATTAGCTGGGGTATATGTGACTGTGTAGCGCACGATCTCTCCAATCTTGACGCTGCCGGTCTGATGCAGGAGCAACATCTTCGGGAAGAGCGGTATGGAGTTGTGATGTTTTTTATTGCCCGTATTTTTAGCAAGCCATGTTTAGAATAAGTGCGCAGCGTAGCCGGTAGTTGCAGTCAAAGTTTCGGGCTCGTCTGGGGGGTAATGGAAATGTGAGAGTATCCTTCACAAATTGCTCATGTGCTCACGTTGAAGGACAAAATGAGGTCTGCTCCGGTATGACGCTGGCGTGGGGTACGTGGCTGCGCCTGGCTTTAATGGTGGGGGCGACACAAAAAGGGGGCTCGCTAAAAATTAAAGTTGAAATATGGTATAGAGCACTAGTTATTATGAAGCAATGGCATTATTATGTACGGGCTAGATTGGTACATATCCGAATTCATATATCATTATCATCATCATCATCGTGATCATCAGTCTATATTACATGCCAAATTACCACCTATACAAGTACAATTTTGAGTCCTCCCTCTTATTTTCCTCATAGCTAACGTCAGCTGGGTTATGCTAACAAGCTTTGTTGAGTGTAAAACAATAAAGATTCGATTCGCTCATGGCATCGATAGAACCCCCTCAGCTGGCGCAATAGGCTCAACATGCGCTCTCCAAGCCCCAACTCGATTGGCGTATCGCCCAGAACCCCCAAGCCCTGCCAGGACAGAAGGTCTAGGCTCATTTGAAGATGGGGCTCTTGGAGGAGCAACGCCTGCTGGAGCATGGACAGCAGCCTCGCTAGCATAATCGGTTCTTGTTCTCCTTGGCACTACTCTTTCAGTAGGCCGAGCAATTGAGTTGTATACTTGCTCCCTCATCGTGTGCCTTCGAAGCACTGGTGGAGGAGGTTCTCTTTCTTGGGCTGGCCAATTTCTAGGCGCAGCCGCTGGAGGATATCTTCTTGGGTTAGGTTGTAAATGTCCTGACGGTGGTCGAGGGGGCCGGCCGCGAGCCTGCGCTGCCATGCCCATAACGTAATTCGCGGCTGCGGTTGCTTGATCATAGTTCCCCGTAAGTATATTGTGCGCTGCACGAACGTAATTTTGATTCATAAAATGACCAGCTCCATTGCCAATTCCATGCATATTGCCTATTCCACCTTGATAGTCATCATCAGCGTCACCATCAATCCCCACTCTTTGTAGCCTTCGTGCTAGTTCCTCGTCGTCACGTTCTTGCTGTCGGCGTCGGTTCATTTCGTCGGCATAATTCTCAGGTCGTGCTCTCCGATTTCGATTCGGCCGCTCAGGAGGCGCGGCCGGGTTTTCAGGAACACGCATATGGTTGAGTAAATCCGCACGATGATTCGCACGATCTGCTTCGACTGCTTCGTAATTGAACCATGGGCAGTTACAAGATTTCCACTTGAGCCCACATATCATACAAAACTCAGCAGTACAGCGACTAAGGTTATTAGTATACCTTTAGGATTCAGGTCAAGTTCAAGAACATACCAAGTCATGTGGTTACACCCTTCCTTTAACTCGACCATTGTTCTACAACTATAGCACCTTTGCCAGCCAGCTTGTTTCGCTGCCTCGAGTAAAGCGTTCGTTTCCTCATCTTTGGGGCATTCTTTGGAACCATGCCATTTCCCATTACACAAACAACATATCTTCAACTTACAACGCCCACACTTTCCATATTTTTTCCCATCTTCCTTGTGGATATTCCCCGGCTTGATCCATTCTCCACATCGACGACCTGGACAATAAATCCTGTTCTTTGTAGTATATTCCTGATATTTTCTGTTCCAGTTTTTCTTGAAATTTATATCAAATAATCGTTCAACATGCTTAAGGGGTATATGATCGGCTGTACAACATTTTGGTGGCATATGCTGGGGGTCTGTAACTGATAGTTTGAAAATGCGACGTAGACAAGAATGACACATTCGATGTCCGCACTTCAGCTTAGCTGACTTCGATCGAGGAACATCATCTGAAAGACAGGTCAAGCATTCAACCCTGTCTGAGTATTAGTCAGGATTTAAGAAGTAATGAAGAAGTTAGCTTACAGTCGTTCTGGCTCATGATGCGGCTGAAGGGGTGGTCCAAAAAAGCTACCTAGAAAGCTACTACGTTTACTAGAAGATGTGGTGCTGGCAGCAGGTAATGTATATGGGACTTTGCCTGTAGTTGTATTACTCCGTCGGAGGAGGGGCCGAGTTTGAGAAGGTAGATCTCGTGTTGATGCACTCCTATAATTCACATAAGTCAAGGCTCATTGGGGTGGAAAGATAAGATTCATATGCACCTTTTAGGTGGCGAAGGTAGCGATATGTCTGCTGTAGACTTCCGACGGGAATGCGAAGCCCTACTACGAAGAGTAGACCGTTCACTAGCTTTGGAAGGGCTCCGCACTTCTCTATCTGTTGTCACTTTCCGTTCTTTGTGGCGCCCTAGTACGGACTCCTCTTCAGTGATATATATTATTTTAGTCTTCTTCCTAGGCTTGACCTCCACTAGCTCTTCCTCCGTAGAGCTTCGTTCTGAATCACTGGCATCATTATCGACCTTAGTCTTCGATGGTACAGATAATCGAGATGAACGTGTTCTTTCGGCAGAACTACGAGAGATATGTCCTGATTTCTCCTTTGATCTCCTCCGATGTTCGGTATCTGCAGAACGATGGCGCCTTCTCCTCCTCCTATGTGTAGATCCGGACCTTGAACTGGGGATCGTGGCATGAGACACAGATGTCATATTCGAGGTCGCTTCGGATATATTATTTCTCTTGCTGCGGCTCTCTATCCTTTCTACTCCGGTTGAAGACACCTTTTCATGACTTGGATCCTGTGCGACTGTCTTCTTGCCACTCATGGGACACCCTTTCACATCTTCCAATTCGCTACTCGACCTGTGTCTTCGTCTCGTCCTCCGTTCGCCATCTGCCGCTTGCGAATTCGCCATTCGAAAACTCGACAGCCTCAAGCATTGGGCATCGACGCTCACGATCGTAATTCTGGCAGAAACAAGCAAAAGGGTGCAGTGACTCCTCTCAGGACTGTTTTATTCGATTCGTTGTCCCTATTATGCGGCTGATGGTCCATTGGCTCAGACGCCCTCACCGACTTGCATTCGGCCAAAGCGGTGCACCCAAATGTAGGGCAAACATGCGTCCCACGCCCAGCCCGAATATGATAGATATGCAAGACAGATAAATATGCCCAAGCTCAAGCGTCAAGCATTCTAGGAAAGCCTAAGATGTCTTTGCAATAGAAAACAATTAGTGGAAGGGGGAAAAAGTGTGTTCCATTCCGGATCAGTCAGCCTCCCCCTTTTTCGCTTCAGCCTTCTCCTGCAGTCAACACTTCCATGATCAATTCCAACCTCACCAACAGCCTCGGAACAGAAGTGATAGGCGGAAGTTCCAACATGTTCCGTAACTACGTATCAGGGGAGTAATATTATAATTAATTAATTAGATGTCGTTTTTCTTCGGTAGCCAACCACCTTCTTTTTCCTTTCCCTCATTTGGGCCATGTCAGCCTCGTTTTCACTAAGACCAGCAGTCAAGTGTTCAGCCTACGATGACTGTGGTCTCCTCTATACTCCCTCCACGGAAAAGGGTTCACAGTGTGCAACCTCTTTCATTCGAGGAATTTATCCCAAACACTTCGAGGACTGTTGTAGCGGTCCTATGAAGTCCGCACCGGGGCCGCTTACCGCCGACATATTATATTGTCATGTAGACAGCTCTTTTCCTGGAGAAGGAACCTTCGCAAATGATTATGGCTACACTGATTTCTTTCTCTGTCTGACCGCGAACGGAACCGAGCCATTAGATGCGTCTTTTGTCTGTGAAAATGCCCACGATCTGACCCCGGAAGAAAGTTCGAGGGCTGCCGCCCATCCTACGACGGCCAGCTTGCTAGATTTGGGGGATTATAGCCCAGGAATTTGCGAATATCTTATTCAATGTGAACCCACTATCCCTGGACACGACTCTTCAAGTAGGACGGAGCTGGCTTTAACTACCATTAGTAGTGAAAGTCCGATTACAGCGACAAGTATTTCAAAAAGCGCTTCACAATCACCCTCCTCTGACACTGTCATAACTTCTTCATCTGCTTTGAGTCAAACGTGGCATCCTTCAATCACTCCTTCAATCACTGCAGCTTCACCAAGTCACACCGGAGGCAGTCGCTCTATCAATAGAAATACATATCTTCTAGGAACGATGCTTCTACTTTGTCAATGCGTGACTTGAAAATCTAGCATGGCAAATGGAGCAATATGGTCATTCTCAATTTGAACGCGTTGTTTTCCGCGTTGTTTCCTCATTTGCACTGGAAAAGTATGAGAACTAATTTCAAGTATATTGGATGATCATACAATAATCACCATTACGAAACGATAATTACTCACAACGGCTTTACCTTAGCGTTGGGAAGCAGCATTTTCATAGCCTCTTCAGGATGATATGATGAAATATGAAAAATCATTGTACCCTTCATTCCGATACAGACATCGTTAAGTATACCAAGATGGCTCGGGAACCTAAGCAGACTAGTTAGCAAAGAACGCAAAGTATCATGGGCAGTCTTCTCTCACCTTATCAAGCAAAATAAACTCCCCCACCTCACGATTTTTATAAGCTACTGGATCATGCAACGTGTGTGTTCTGACATCTCTCCAGAAACGATCTAAGCCAACCTTCCTTCCAGTCGCGCGACTCCCAGTAACTTCAAACACACCAGCCGTGACACGTAGTGATGTATCTGTAGTCACAACTTTGGTGCTAGCGACCCACTCCGCAGCCTCACCTCTCTCTCTTTCACTGATACCTCTGCTCTCCCCATGTCGTGCATACACGCCCGCAATTTCCGCCCCTGCACGATCAGCCAGTGCCTCCGCTGCTCTCAAATGTGCAAAGAAATTTCCATATCTCTCCAAGATATAAAACTCCTCAGTAGCTGAAGACTTGTTGTCGCCGCCATACGGCCATGCTCGGGTCGACTTATTCGTATACTTCCCAGCAAACCTCAAGGACCCCTGTGCAATACCGAGATAAAAGTTCGAGAAAACTAGCTGGATGGTTGGAAGGAGAAGAGTGGCGAAAGGTATCTGCAGAATCTTCGGATCTGGGAGACGAGTATCCGAAGACCATCCGAGAGCATCAGACCACGGGACTGAGACCTTGTTGATTTTGACGCTCCCGGATTCGGTGAGACGAAGACCGATATTGTTCCAGTTATGCTGGTGAAGTGTTAGATCTAATGGGTGGCTTGTTGTTACAAGCTAGTGACTTACGGCGAACTCAATGCCAGGTTGATTGGTGGGTACGAAAGCAAAAATATGGTGTTCTGTTCCGGAAAAGACACCTTCAAGGACGGTAAGGTCGGAAACCACACCGCCGGTGTTGAAGTTCTTGAAGCCATCGAAAATGAGGTTGTCTCCTTCATCAGTAATACTAAGATCGCTATCTCGGGGATTTACAGCGCCTTTGTCTCTGTCAGTTTGGAAACAGTCTATGGAGCGTGAGTTGACTAACCTCCAACAAAGTAATTATTCTCAATAATCAACTTCTGTATTCTCTCTTTCTGCTCGTCAGAACCAACTACATTGGCAGTAGTTGACCAGAGCAAATGATACCCCAGCAACATTCCCAAGCTCCCATCACCCTTTGCTACTTCCCTGATAACTTTATATCCAACCTCCCAACTCTGGCCACCACCCCCATACTTTGTTGGACCCAGCACCTTCAAGAGCCCGGCACTCTTCAGCAACGCAATCTCCGCTCTGGGAGACTTATTCTCGATATCTCTCGTGGCAGCATCTTCATCCAAAATTTCAGAGACCTCCCTTGCTCTCTCAATCCACCCTTCTGCCGTAGATGGCAACCCATCGCTATTGAATTTTTGGTGATGAACATCATATACCGCTGGATCAGTAGTTGGATTTGGAACGACCTTGCTACTAATTGGATCATGAGCTACTAGAGCCTCCGTCAAAGAGGGAGCCATGGTTTTTCTCTTTTTGTTGGGTGAATTCGTCGATGTGGAAACTCCGGTCCGATTGGACATGGCGAAGCTGGTGAGCTACACCTAGGTAGATATACTCAGATCAAAGTTTTGAGCGGGAGGTACATCACAGAAGATGGTGCAAAGAGAATGGAATTCTTCGTCATTTCTGCTCTAAGCTAGACTAGCTAATACCTGGGTGTAAATACATGTGGAGTTTTGGTTTTGGCAGTGAAGGTCGCCATGAATTACGTGCTGCAAGAGGCTTGATTTGTGTGGGGTGCAATACGATCTTGGGATTGATGCTCTGCAAATCACTCCCAGGATTCGATCTATGCAAGAAGCCTTCCATAGCGGGGTTCACCAGATCTACCGGGGCGATCATAGAGCACGTCAATGTTGGTGGGGAAAACGTTTTTCACGTGATCCCATCCACCCGTTCAGAATTTACCGAAATCGAACTCTTTGTGGATTTTGCGTGCATTGTGGCTGCGTGCTGTGGGAAACATATGAGCAGCAATTCAATGGTTCAATTTTCGAAATCTTGAAGTCTTGGGTTTGTCTGGGTATCGACCCTGATTTTGGTAGCGAGGTGACTTTTACCAGTAAGCGAGCCAAAAAGGGGGTATCACCTCGACCCTTGGCAATACTGCCGAGAACACAAGATCTATTGATTAGCCTCAGAATTCGATTGGCGCTTTCTTTCTTGCGTGCTCGTCATTTGCTTCCTAGTCGGTACGGTTATATGTGCCGTGATAAACTACCATGTCGGTAGTCAAGAGCGGAGAACCATAGAGCCATTCTGTAAAGACAAATACACAACCCGTGTTGCCAATGAAAATTGATCCATACTCCTTCCCACATCTACTAGCACATCACCAGCAAACACGACAGTGGGATAAATAAGTTTCATATTGACTAGTGGGAATTCACAGCACGCTCTGATTTGCGACAAGACCCAAACGCGATATCAGATAGCGTCAAGACCATGTTGTGAAACTTTAGGCTGGCTCCCAATGGCGTTTGCAGCCTTCCCCCACCATCCACACCTCTCCTCGGCTTTTCGCAAGAGATTGTGTATTTTTTTTTTTCCTTTTTTGTAGCAGGTAAAGAGATTGCACCATCCTTTGATCGAGGTGCAGAATGCCAGTAGCCCGGTTTCCCCAATCGTCGCCGTTTGCTGATATCATGACCCCCGGCATGGGGCTTTTCTTGCGCAACACGGGCGCGGGGTTCTAGATGGCTCTTCTGCAAGCCTTGATAACATTTTATGAGTATTGGGAACGTGTTGATCTGGATAGCTTGGTCGGACAATCGAAGGGAGTTTGCGAGTACCACTATGTTGGGCGTGGTCACGCCCGGGTAGAGTCATAGAGTCTACCATAAGGCATTATTCGTAACTTAATGCTAACGAAGTGAAGAAAGAGCTAATATCTTGATGAATGATAGCATTAATGAGCAGGAAGTTACCAGGCAAGAAATCATATAACGCATTTTCCTCCTAGAACGCCATTCCGAACTTTGATAGCTTCTACAATTATTTCAAGCAGAGAGGTCTCTATAAACTCCTTCTCTGTGAAGACATAGCTTTTCCCCTTTTACTGCTCTTTCCTCTCCACCTCGCCCTTTTTCAAAAAGAACCGACTCGTATCCCCCATCGGAAAGCTCCAAAACAACGCCGTCTGACACATCAAGTGTCCCACGGTATAATAGCCAAATAGCCCTGCCAGAAACGCAAAAGCACCACCCGCTTTCTTCAACGCAACTCCCTGTCCAATTTTCCCATCGGCAGTCGCAAAATAAGAAGCAGCGACCAGCGCAAAAGCCAATTCAACAAAAAAGAAAATGGCAATGTAAACGAGATTTATCGGAAGTGAGCCGATGAGAAAAAAGAGGTTCAGCACCGCCCACATGAGGACGAAGAATCCCAGGGCATTGTTGTATTCTGCGGTATCAGTGCCGTAGGAATCTTTAACTCCAAAACCTGGGGTCACTATGGCGCCGAATCCAGCGTAGAACAAGCCTATTGTCTTTGATTAGTATTTTGGGTTGGTGAGGAGAGATAGATGATTTCTTGCGAGGGAGACGAACCGAAGGCACTCAGTGCTGTGTACCCGAAGGAGTTTCCAAGAACCAACTCCCACTGAGCAGATATGACCATTCCAATCCCAGCGACTATGAATTTTTAGCTTGGCTTGGAATTTTGAAATGGGATTGGAACGTACTGAAGAAGAAATTGCCAATAAAGACATTAGTGGTTGTCACGCCGCGCCATTCCATGAGTGACAGTGAAAGAGTAGTCAAAGTTGTCGAAAACGCTCCGATGGCCAAAGCAGTCTGCTTTTGTTACTTGACTAACTCGAGACAATCTCATCGGTATCTTAATAACTCACTGGGCTTCCGAGTGTACTTTTCAGAGTGCTTGGCACGAAGAACGGATATGGCTGGCCATTAGGATTCCCATTGGTAATAGTTTCGTGCGTGATATTGGGATAGAACTCGCGGTTTCCATACTCCGCACTTGTAGGACGAACCGTGTCCTTCTTGATGCTATCTTGTGAAGACATCTTGGGTGGGAAAGTATGAAATACCAGTTTTGGTCAAAAGAGCACTTCCGTTACGCTCTTTCCGCTATTTACTGGGGTTGACGGTGATACATATCAAGATCAAGAGATCTTATTTCCACGATCGTCAATATTCTGGCCCCAGCATAATGATGCTGCTCGAGGCTGGTAAGACGCCATACTGTAATGACGAAGGAGTGCGGAATTTCTACGATCCGTATTGCAAAAGCTCACACCAAGGATATGCTGGGCAAAAGAATTGGAATGATGCATATACACTAGCAAAATAAGTCTATCCCCCAAAAGCCAGATCAAGACATATATGCGGGGAGGGGACATAAGAACGTGCTCAGCTTACAATCCATTAAGGTAATAACAGTGGATTTAATACTCATATCACCGAGGTGCTTGAAACAGTATCAGCCAATCTCTTATGAGCAAACATTTATCCCGCAAGACGGCGACGGCGACGGCGGAGTAATCAGGACTGACTAATTGCTGGTGAGGAGCGTCACAGAGCACGCAATTATCTCTCTATAATACTCAATTCGGATCTCCGCTTGATAAGCCAACACTTGGGCTTCGACCCCATCATCCCCACCACGTCATAAGTGGGATACAATATAATACATAGAATGAAAGCTAATATTCAACTTCCTATTATTCACTCTCATCTAAATTTGGCTTGTTACACATACTTTCCTGATCTACTTGTTGTAACATAGACTCTCTGTGCTTTGTCGTGCTTTGGTAGCTGTTATACGTGCACGCCCCTTATCCTAAACAAAGCACCCGTCCTCCTCCTTGGCAAGCTCAAGTCTAAACAGCCCCGAAGCGTATAACTCTAGTACATAACTCCAAAAAAAAACACAACGATGAGTGTTCAACAAGAGACTTATCATTCCCAGTCACTTGGTCAAATATATACGCCGCCTAAGACCCCGCCTCACACCTCTGAAATAAATCTAAAGAAGATAATCCACCCATGGCCAGAACCAGAGACGGAAGCTGAGGAAGTTTCCTCCAAAAGACGCAAGGTTGATAAATTCCAGGATGCAAAAATAGCAGAAGTAGAAGAATTCCGAGTTTCTCACCAGGAGATCCTCTTGTTGCACGCCCCAAAACAAAAATATGCACACACCAAGGACCAGCCAATACATGTCTTAAAGAATGATAGAGAAATGTTGGTTGCTGTCGAGGCTGTAGGATTAAACCCGATTGACTGGAAAGCACCGTGAGTTACTTTTCCCTCTACTTCCGATAGCCAACTGACAAGTTCCCAGAGACTTTGGGTGGGGACTTCCAGCGCTTCCGAGTATCGCTGGTCGCGATTTAGCTGGAAAGGTAGCTATAGCGCCTAAGGTCATCTCTCGATTCAAGAAGGGCGATAATGTGAGTATTCATGATCCTCTAGTCTCCTAGCAGCAAAGAACTAATCGCAGCAGGTTTTGGCCATTTCCACCGACTATCGAGATAACAGAAAGGCAGCTTTCCAACAATACTCGGTCGTATCGGACTTTAATGCTTGCAAACTCCCTCCACATATCTCAACCACCGCTGCAGCTCCTTTGGGTGTTGCCTTCGTGGCTGCTGCACTCGCGCTTGGAATCTGCCTTGGAGTTGACTTCTTGGGTACAGACGACCGAGCTCGTGGTCCCGATCTACTTCGTGCCGTCCGAGCGCTACCGCGGGATGCTTTACCAGAAGACATAAGGAAAGAGTGTTTCGATGGTATCAAAGAAGATGAGAGGGCTAAAGCAGGAGACTGGATTGTCATCTGGGGAGGTGAGTAATCCAAATCTTTGGCACTAAACCGTCTAACATCTTCTAGGCTCTTCCGCTTCGGCGTGCTGTGCTATACAACTCGCTAAATTTGCTGGCCTCAAAGTCATTGCAGTGGTAGACGTCGCAAGAAGCGGAGAACGAATGTTGAAATATGGTGCAGACCTCTTGGTTGATCGACTGGATCCAGAAAGAGCAATCGCCATTATCAAAGGGGTCACTAAAGGAAAGCTTCGTTTTGCCTTGGACGCTGTTGGGCGGCCCACCGCGACATTACTGGCTCAGACTATGCACCAGGAACTCGATGACAAGAAAAGTCGGTCGCACCTTGTAGGTTTGGTCGCAGTACCCAAGCCACCTATAGACGGAGTGATGCCCCACTCGGTGCCTATCAAGTCTTTCCATGAGGCTCCTCAAGTCGGTGAGAGCCTGTGTATCTGGCTCGAGAAGCTACTTCAGCATAACCTCATCCAGATGCCAGATACTGAAGTGGCAGAGGGTGGGCTCCAGGGAATCAACGCAGCATTGGATAAATTGAGGAACGGATCGGTCAACGGTCCTCGTATAGTAGTACCTCTATAGATAGACGGATAAGAAGCCGACTATAGTTTGCATAGGAAAGGAGTTATGGGAGTGCATTTTAAACGCATGTAGAGGCATATAGACGCATAACGAAGAATTTGATGAGTGTGGTAGATGAAAACTGCTGTGTCCATATATCAATTATCACTTGATTGCGCTGTATTCTGATTACCTCCCTTGCCATTGAAAATGTATTTATCGTCGTAGTTGATTATTAGGCATTCTTTCACTCCTGTCTCGAGTTTCGCCTCCACTAAGCATTGACGAGCTAGTCTTGAAGCAGGTTAGCGGTTAAGGGCCAGGGAATGACCCAAACAGAGCCTAGCCTGCTAGACATTCCCCAGAAGTGTTTATTGCTTTTACAATATAATAATAATAATAACATAATGACAACTGCCGTGCCTACAATGATGAATATCGATCTAGTGTTTTACGTGCTTGCAGATCAACAAAGGCTTGCGCCTCGCAATAGCAGCCCTAAGATCAATCCCTACCATAGTTTTGATCTAGAATGTGGTCCCTCTCAAGAAATTGCGTATTGTCTGTAGCTATGGCACCATAGCTTTCCAGAAAACCACCCCCACATGAATGCATGCAATGTTTATCTTGACCCTTAGCTTTGCTGCTGGTCGTCATCTACTTGACCCCTCCTTGACATCGAGTAAGTATTGCGGTGGGTTCGATTGACCTGTTGGATCTAGCTAGCTAGATCCCCGAAGAAAGAAATATCATACCATATCATACTTCCCTTGCAAGCTTCGCCCTACGATATTTCCAGTTCATTGTTTGTAAAACTTGTGGTTTACTCGGCGTCCAAATCTTTCACCTTATTTTTGTATAAAATCCCCGATTCTACTTTGCTATTAACCAAGGAATTTGTACGATGACTGCACCACCAGCGAAAAGAGCCAGGTTTTCAGAAAACTCAGTGTCTTCTATAACAGTAACTCCAAGTGAAAACGGTGGTTTGGTATTGGAGAACGGTACTGCCAATAACAACACCAATGGGCACCGCTTTACGGCTGATGCTACTATCAACGATGTCCCAGACCGTGTGAAGTTCGCGTATTGGGTGCCAAATGTATCAGGTGGCCTGGTTATTTCTAAAATACCCCAGAGGACCAAGTATGTGGTGCTCTTATATAATTTTGAGCTTTTAGCTAATAGATAAAAGTTGGGACTATGAGTCCAATGTTAGATATGCTCAGACAGCGGAAAATGTTGGCTTTGAATATGCCTTGACACAAATTCGTTTCATGGCGGGATATGGTGCAGTAGGTGCTCCTACACGGTGTGATCTGAAAGCTCTGACTTATATGGTAACTAGGAAAACCAGCATGAATCCGTCTCCTTCTCGCAAGCTTTGCTACATGCTACCAAGAAATTGAATGTCATCGCTGCTCTCCTTCCCGGGCCATGGAACCCAGCCGTTGCTGCTAAACAGATTGCCAGCATCGATCATTATACACAAGGAAGAATCTCTGTTAACGTCGTTTCTGGATGGTTCAAAGCAGAATTCACCAGCATAGGACAGTGGTGGCTCGAACATGCAGAGCGCTACAGGTAGATAGCATCCCTCTATACAGATTTGCAAAGCTAATGCTTCCTTTCTAGACGCAGCAGAGAATTTATCGAATGCATCAAGGGTATTTGGACCAACGAGAAATTCACCTACCGGGGCGATTTCTACCAGTTCCACGACTACCCGCTCTCCCCCAAACCTCTGAACCTTCCTGGACGGCCCCATCCACTAATCTTCCAGGGCGGAAATTCTGAAGATGCCCGAGACAATGGGGCTAATATTTCTGACTACTACTTTATGAACGGCAACACCCTCGAAGGTTTCCAAGACCAAATCGCCGATGTGCGTCGACGCGCCAAAGCCGTGGGCCGAGAAAAGGAAATCCATTTCGCGGTCAATGGATTCGCCATCGTAAAGGACACCGAGGAAGAAGCGCACCAACTCCTGGCTGAAATTCAAGGGAAAGCGGACAAGGAAGCCGTGAACGCCTTTGGCGACGCTGTCAAGCAAGCTGGCTCTTCGACCTCTAACAAGAAAGGGATGTGGGCAGACTCAAAGTTCGAGGATCTGGTACAGTATAATGACGGGTTCAAGACGAAGTTGATCGGCACGAAAGAGCAGGTAGCTGACCGCATTTTGTTGTTGAAAAGCTTGGGGATTGATATTGTGTTGCTGGCATTCTTGCATTACGAGGAGGATATAGCGAATTTTGGAGAAACGGTATTGACGTTGGTGAGGAAGTTGGAGGCGGAGGGACGAGGGAGGAATGAGGAGGACGAGATTAGAAGAACCGGAGAGGTGTATCGCGCAAAGAAGAAGGATTAATTGGCGTTATTTATGATGTCTCGTACCTGTCTTGAAGGTTATGTTCCAAATCAAATAAAGTTACTTCTCAGTTTCAGTCTAATTGGAAGCTCACAGATTACTACCCATGGAAACTTGACCGTTTTCTTCCTTTGATGTGCTTGTGTAAGGTTGTGAATAGATAGTTGCTATTGCTAGTTTCCTAAATAGATGACTACCTCAATTATGATTGCTACCTAGGCAGCGGCCAATTAGATGATTACAGAAACCATGCCTATCAGGATATCAAGATCTAGTCTTTTCTTAAAATAGTAGCATTCTCTCAACGATTAATTTAGCCCGCCACCCGCCCCCCTCCTACACACACTGAGATGGCAAGACTAGGCCAAGGATACCAGGTGCCAAAGAAAACAAAGAAACAGAAGCTAGAAAGGATTTTAAGAAAGACGGAAGAGGGCAGT
>Ga0247810_10000794_pt1 | contig 25953 bp, 29 predicted proteins | sample UWRJL119311C1_FD_179918 | JGI IMG/M metagenome (GOLD analysis project Ga0247810, IMG submission 179918) | Plant litter microbial communities from Arlington Agricultural Research Station in Wisconsin, United States - UWRJ-L119-311C-1 | ecosystem: Environmental > Terrestrial > Plant litter >... | reverse complement strand
TAACCCTAACCCTAACCCTAACCCTAACCCTAACCCTACCCGGCCGAGCTATTAGAAAAAGATTGCTCGCTTTCTAAATTGTCTGACTTTTGATAATAGATTAATACTGCTAAAAAGCTTCTTTTTTTTCTAAATCGGCTATTGATAAGTTTTTATTTATTATTAAGCTTTTAAAGTATAATAAGCTTTATAATACTATTTGTAAATCTATCGATCAAAGTCTTATATATTTCAAATAGTATCAATTTTCTGAAAAAGATATTTATAATAAATTTATTATCAAATATTAACTCTTTTATTTGTCTGTAAGCATTATAGTATATAATATAAAACTTTAGCCAATTGTTATTTAATAAAATCTTAAAGTTCATTTTCTATTTGGTAAAGTCAAATACAGCTTAGATACTTAATTAATATATAACAGTATAATATTTGATATAAAGCAAATTCAGTGCCTGTTTCAGCCTATTGTATATTTCAATTTGTAATTGATCAATTATACTTAACTTTTGATCTAAATAAAGCATAAAGCTGATTGATATTCTGCTTTATTTTTTTATCTTTATTAGATTTATCTATTATTTTTAAATAGATTCTGACAAAATTTGTATATATATTTATAATATATTAAGCTTTATTTTCGCTACTGTCTGTTTATCTTCGGTCATTGTGCTAAAACTGGTTAGTATATCTATTATTAAAAACTGTATATTTATTTCTATAGCAATCCTTTTGATATTGCAAAACTACTTCTCTTTATTCTTTGCATTTAGTATATTAACAGCTTTTTATAGCCCTTTTCTATAATTTCCTCTATTCATTTTTATTATATATTTGTTTAATTTATAATATAAAAAGAGAGAATGCTCGGCTGGTTTCAAGTGTGGTTTAGATATTATAATGTTTATTTCTTGAAATTTTCTCTTTCAATTTCCGAGCTTTATATTGTATATTGCAAATTGCGAATTGTATATTGCATATCTCTTCTTTTATAGGCTAATATAGACTTATAACCTTTTATAATAGTAAAGTACTAGCTTAGCGAGAGAAAAAGAATTATTAATTGATTAGAAGAGCTTTACAGAAGCTTTTCCAAAGCTTTACTAAAATGCTAAAATAGACTAACTATATTTGGACTGAAGCTCCGCTTTAGTCCAAATATACAAGCTCTACATAGTAAAGTCAGGGGCTCGGTAAGCCAGCCAATTCCGTTTCCTAACTTAATATTCTTTATAGTAATATCTATATTTTTCGAGATTCTGCTTAAAGATTCTGTTATCAATTTTGACAATTATTTTGATTATAATATCAAGTTCTTCAGAGCGATCTTGTTTTGCAATTTCGTTTTTAATATACTTTTTAAAGTCTTTGTAAAACTGGGCTGCAAAAGCTTTATTATTTTAGTCGGTTTGTCTAGAATACTGTTGAAAGTCTGCTATATAAACAACAGCAGATTTAATTTGCTTGAGATTCTGGATAATTCGTTCGGCGGTTCGGCCTAAATCAATATTTCTAAAGACTTTGGTAATTTCTTTTTTAAAATTCGCAAAGATTTTGAAGATCTTTCGGGTTATTGGCTTTTGGACTTTGAAGTTAGTAATATTTTTAAGATAGTTATTGAAATGCAGTTTGATCTAATTAAAAGCTGCTCTGGACAATAAGAATATTGTTCAGAGTATTTTATAGTCTTTGCCGGAGAAATATTCTATATTGAATCTGATATATAATTCGGCTTAGACTATAAAAAGCCTGAGCTTAATACAGATACTATCGAATTCTGTTGAGAGTGAAATCTTTGGGTAGCTTACTATAGCTTCTAGAGCAGAAACTGAGAAAGTTGGGGTGCCGACTGTACTAGATAGAAATATAGTAGCGATATTATATTTCAAAGCTGAATGTTCAAAATGTAACATTCTGGTTTTTAATTCGAATAGTTCTTAATTAAATATCGGGTTGATATAAGAATAAAAAGGCAAATATTATATTTGGTTGAATTAAGTAGAATTGATTCTGTTATTAAGTAAACAATATAAATTGAATATTATAAAGGTTTAAGTACAAAGCTCCTATCTAATAAAATTATTCTATTTATATAAAACTCTTTATGCCAAAGTGAGGTTCTGGGATCCCGGGGTCCTTTTCTTCTTTAGGATTCCAAGATCCTGGGATCTATTATATAACTGCTCTTTTTCTAGAACCGGGGTCAGGCTAACTGTCTGATTGATTACTTTATTACTAAGTGCAACGGTTAGGTCTTTAGGCTTTTAGAACACTTGTCCTAGAACTGATTTTCTTCTAGAAGCTCTTTTCTAGGAGTGGCTTTCTTCTTGGCACAACTTCTTCTCGAAACCATGTGCTTCTGAATCCAGGTCGTGACACTAGGGTGCTATACTAAAAATAGAGGGTCCCATAGTATATTAAATTTACTTAGGACCCTTCTAGCAAATTTACTTGGGACCGAGGGAGGGTCCCAAGTTTTCTAGGTATAGGTTTGCAGCGGAACTAAGTAACACTACTGCTAGACATAATATAAATTGGTAATATAGTAAATATTATTAAAAACGTGTAGGCGCTTTTAGGGTGCAGGGTGTATAATATGACGTGTTTGGAAAGATCTTTGTATGATGTGCTACTGTAACTCTCCGCCTTTATTCTGCCAATAGCTAAGAACATTCGATGGATTGCAAAATTAATATTATAAACTATGATAATGCCTTCTAGACCTTTTCCCTTTCTTTATGCTTTTCTTCCAAGCCGTACTCAGTGGTATGTGACTTGTTCAGTTCGACATGTCTTTCGAACGGGATACTAACACATCCTAATAGTCCCACTGCAACCATAACTAGCCAAATCACTCTAAGCGCCTTTACATATACCCGTGTTACTTCGCTTCTGGTAGTTGCGTCTGTTAGCTCTTTTATCGCACCGCTCGATACGAACGCGTAAGCTGCACCATTGCTCAGCTTTTCTTGAATACTCGTGTCTTGCACCAGAGCCAAATGTGCATTTACTTGGCCGTTAAACACAATCCCAGCAATGGTTACACCCCACACAAACCCAAAAGATCTCACGAAAGCAAATATAGCTGTTGCTACCGCTACATCAGCCTCATCCAGCGGCGCTAGGGTGCTCGGCAAAGTGGTTGTGAAAATCAACGCCATACCGGCACTAGAGATGATCTGGAATCCGATCCACTCTCCGCGCGAAGACCCCGCGTCCAGTATTGAAAATAAGCCAGAGCCTAAAGTAAGCAATGCGAATCCAGCAAAGTGGAGAGAGATGTAACGCCCGTATTTAGACAGAAGCCAACCTCCTCCACCAGCAAATGGGAGGATCGCGAGGGAAAAGGGCAGGTAGTAAACACCGGAGAGTAAAGGTGAAACGAGTTTAACCCCTTGAAAATAAAGGGGCAAAAAGTACGATATTGCTTGAAGAATGATCGAAGAGAGGAAGACGAGCAGGAAGCTGATGGCAGAGGTGGGATTCGTAAAGAGACGAATAGGAACGCTGGGAGAAGTACAGAAGGAGGTTGCTTGGTAAACGAAAAAGGAGGCGGAACCGAAGATGCCCAGGATGAGCGGGAGAAGAACCCGCCAGGATGACCAAGGGTATTGAACTCCGCCGGTAATCAAAGCAAAGAAGATAGCAAATATCGAGGGGATAAATATGAGCGCGCCGAAAAAATCAATGCGTTTCATGGCGGAGAGCCAGGTAGGGTTGCGTGTATAGTTGACTTTCAGGAGAACGAGCAAAATGAAGAAGCCGACGACCGCTATGGGGAGGTTGAGATAAAAAATCCACCGCCAGTTGGCTTCCGCCAGTGCACCACCTACGACGGGACCGATGGTCGAACCAATGGCGGCCGCGGAAAGAAAGAAGCTCAAATAAGGTCCGCGAAAGCGAGGAGGCACCAAATCGCAGATAATGATATCGGCGAATACATAGAGTCCGGACGCACCTAAACCTTGGACCGTCCGGCCGGCAATCAACATGGCAGGACTATGCGCACCGCCTGCAAGGCCACTGCCGAGGGTGAAGAGCATGATGGCAACCAAGAACGGATTGCGGCGACCAAAGATGTTTGCCAGCTGTCCGAGCATCGGCTGGGGAACGGTGGACGCGAAGAAAAAGCTCTGTGCCGTCCACAGGTAAAGCTGCTCGTCGTCACCACCAATCTCGCGGGTGATGGTCGGTAATGCGGTGGTGATGATCGTGCCATCGAGGGCAGAGAGAAAGGAGAATAACGACAAGGCCACGAAGATGCACCAAAGGGACCACGAGGGTTTGAAGGCTGCCTCCTCTGGAGCTTCTATAGCTGCTATCGGAGCCTCGTTCTTCTTGCTGCGTTTGTCCAGCGACGTTGTTGGTGGCGGCTCGATGTGATCCAGGGTTCTTTCGTCTCCTGCTCTTTCCCCTGCCCTGGTAGAGCCATGTATAGAGGCGGGTGTAGCCATTGTCATCTAGGCAGCCGATGGATGGATGGTCGCGGCTGAGAAAGGTGAGCGAGAAGAAGAAGAAGAAGAAGATGATTATGATAATGAAGAAGATGAGATGAAGAGTAGAGTACTGTAGAGTATAGAGCAAGAGGACCAAAAATGCCGGGGAGCTGGAAAGACTGCCGTTGGAAAGCGGGCTTGGCAACGGTACTGTACCTAATATGACGAGACGAGGCAGCCACAGGGTAAGTTCGGCATCGTCTGCAAGACAGACACCAACAGCTGCAACCCCTATTCACGCAGCAAATATCCGTTGGTGATCAAAGGTAAACGCTGCAACGTTACATTCCATTTCCCATGCATTCCTACCCATGACCTTCATTACGGCGACTACTCTCGAACATACATGTTTGATTCCTTTATATTTATATGTACATGTATATACATACATACATACATGCATATTTACCCATAGGGAATTTCGGATTTCGACCGTTGATATAATTCCGATCGATCACCCGCCACAGTGGCGCCAAGCGTCACGAGACATAGTTCATAGTCTATTAAATCTGCAGGGGGGCAGCGGAGATTCCAAGGACATACATCCCCATTACCACCAATCAATAGGGACACCTTTCACCGTGATCCCATCTTCGTCTTCTCTATTCTCATCCCTGAATTAAGTGCCACCGTTTGGTGCCGCCCCCACTGACAGCGGGGAAATGATAGGGCTGAGGGTGGGGCCGTCGGTGTCTGTGTCTGTGCCCCTGTGCATTAATGGTAATATCTTAGTCTGCCCCATCGCCCCCCTTTTATATCCCCATTCAATCGGATAGCGTAGGCGGTGCATGTGTAAATATTACTACTACGAAAGTACAACATACCAGGACCGTGGGAGTAATATGGGTGAAACAGCTCGCTGTCGCTATCTCGTTGTCGCTATCTCGCTGTCGCTGTCGCTGTCGCTGTCGCTATCTCTACTTTTCTACTTGCTTGGCTTATATATGGAATATGGTTGACTGCTCCTACCATTCATACCGTGATTTTAAGAGCTGATATAGCAATACACAATTGCTTTTTAAGATATATATTGTTAAAATAATAAATCTTAACTTGTTTTTTTGCTTTTACTTTTCCAAAATAAACATATGAAACTAATACTAAGTCGAAAAAATCTGATGTTTAGCCGCATCGGATGTTACAAATGAAATGCTTCCAAATCTTGCATCGCTTCCTACCGACATGCGACCTTCCGACCTTGAACAACTTATTCTGCTACAGCTCGTGGGCGGAGCACAATTGGGGCGTCTGCTGAAGGAATATTACAATTCCGCCAAGAGGTAGAGCGGGTGGCTTTCAGATCCGAAAGTTCACAGTCGTATTTGGAGAGGAGTAATCCAAAGATCTGCTTCATTCCAGCAACTGCATAAAATCGTCCGGGGCTGAGAGAGCGGATTGTATCAGCAGGGAGAACTTGATCAGGAAACAGAAAAGAAAAAGAAAAACGTTGAAAAAAAATAAAAACACAGAGAGAAATAGAGAGGGAGAGGAGAAAAAGGCTTACCACGCCATGCGGCCGGTTCCCCAGATCTGGAAATCTGCTATATCGGTAATGGACGAAGCCTTTTCCGGTTCAGGACTCTCGAACGCCCCAAGTGCGGGTTGGGAGTCGAGAATAGTGGCATCGACATGACGGAAACCGTGGAACTCGAGCGGGTTAGCGTAATTCTGTGCATCGCGCATCATAGGCTTCAGTGGTGTGCAGATCCAATGACCACGTTCAATGAGCGTACCATCAGACAGGGAGAACGGTTGCAGAGCCTTGCGCCGAGTGCTTACTATGAAGAGACATTATCAGCTCGGATGTTCAAGTCTCAAAAAGCCCATAGGATAGGGACTAGCGAACTAACTTACAATTATCGACCGGAGACAAGCGGGCGGACTCCTTGAGAAAACTGTCCATTAATGGTAGGCCATTACCGGTCGACTCGAAAGTTTGGTATGCCGGACCTTCGAACTCTCTCCGCAGAGGCTCGACATATTCTGGGTGTAGACAGATTTCGTGGATGGCAAATTCGAGACTCTATTGATCCAGGCGAGGGCAGAAATTAGCTGGTGCATCACCAAAGGCAACCGATTAAATTTCAAACATTCTTCACTTACCATCTTCATCGCATGAACGGATCCAAACCATAAAGCCATAATTTCGTGGACGATTCTCTCTGCACTCCATGTCTTTGTCTTGGAAGTTTGCTCCATGACCCATTGGATACAATCTTTCTATAATTTGCAAACAACAATTAGCGTCCCCATTTTCAGACAGAGCAAAGGAGAATTCAAGCTAAGCTCTCTCTCTTACATGTTGGGGAACCTTGTGGCCCAGCTTTGCCTGTGCCAGCTCGTCGAGTCTTTGCTGGGCAACGGGAACAAGAGTATCATGAATAATTTTATGCGAGGTAAAGCAGTGCGCCAGAAATCGACCAACATATCTAAGTATTAGGAAATTAGCTTATGTTTTCTAGTTAAGTAAACACTTCTTTGAGCAAGCTAAACTTACGGAGATACGAAATGTGGTAGCAGCCGTATGATCTCAGCTATGATAACAGTTTTATCAATAAAGTCGATTGCGGCCTTCATAAATTCTTTGTTCGCAGCTGAATCGCCCAGTGTCAGTTTTCATGTACTCACAAGTTTGGAGTTAATGGAATTGAAATACCTTGTTCTTTCCCAAACAATGCGATAGCATTGGTATTTGCCACAGCTTGGCGCACCATATCACTGACATGTGGTTTCTCATGCGTGTCAAACATCTCATCGAGGATTGCACTACTTTCTGAGCGAGTCTCTGGCAAGATGGACGGAATGTTATTAGTGAGCAGGCTGCGAAGGGTTCTACCGAGTGGTGTGGTATCAATACCCCTTTGCTCGAACCAGTTGAACTTGGCCATGGAATATTGTGGTTGTAGAACCTGTTTTGATGGTGTCAGTTATTTAATATCATATCTTATGCTCGATTCCTGCTACTTACTTGTTTTGCTGCGGCTTGCAATGACAGCACGGAGTCGGGTGCCATATCGATCTCCTTGATGAACTGCTTGGAAGAGACAAAAGTGTGACTTAGTCCAGGGCTGCGAACCACAAAAGGAGCCCCATCTGCCTGTAAACAAAAGTAAGTAAATAGATTTCTTTCTGAAGTCAAGAGTATGATATAGTTAGCATACTTTTTCATAGCCCTCTTGAATCATTCTAGGAGCATAAAAAAGGTAGCGCCATTCATTAATACGCTCCTTTACCCAAGAGATTGGATGTTGAAGAATCCACAGCTGCTAGCATTAATACATGTAAACACTACTACCATTTGGTATTTTACTCACAGGATCATACTTCTTTTTGGCTCCATACAGAATGGGGAGCGCTACAGCAAAAGTTGCAATAAGAACCGCGGACAAGGTATTCTCGTTTGAGATTAAAAGAAGCATGTTTGTGATAATTAGATTTCGCGCCTCTGGTTTCTTGAAGTCTGCTGCAGATGATATTTTCTTAATTCTTCTAGATTCCAGTATCTATACCCAGATGACAGATGTGTTATTAATTTATACTAAACTCCTAGCGATTCTGGATAAACAAAACCCTGTCTCTTGGAACGCATTAGGATTGGGGTACCTTACGGAGTACAACAAGAATCCCTTTGCATAGCCTTGCCTTGGCTACCAATCCAGTGCAATACCCTTTATCTGTCAACTGCAAACTAGGCTGCAGTGTCACAGACTCACAGATATCCATAACTGGGTGTCATCACATTCCAAGAGATAGTCATCGTAATCATAATGATAGGCAGTTTGGCGCGAGGTGACCACACAGGAAGCAAAGTTTTGAAACTCATCATCCACCCCTATGTACTGCATACATATGCCGGGGACTCTACGTAGTTCTACCAATAACAGAAGTGCGTTCTCCTACGCGGCTGGACTTGGCAATAACACCGGCATACATTTAATGTATGTCGTACATCTTGTCAGCTTATCCATGCTGATAAAATCTAAATTACTATTGGCTACCAGAATACCAGAAATTTACTAGCCAGTCTACAGGGCGGATTTATAAATTAACTTTTAATCAGATGGTATGTTAGTCTCATCCCCAAAACAAAAGCCCCTGTTTTCCATATCGCTCATCTAGATACATTCACCAGAGACCCAGCCTCCTAACTGCGGACCGTGAAAACGATCTGACTGCCTAGCACAGAGAGAGGAAGGCACGGGAACAAGTTGGATTGATGGCGGTAGGTGATTAGTTCGATGGGAAAGCGGCTTGATGACACCTACCATACTATATTATTCTATATAAACGCCAAGCTGACTTATCACCCTTTACATGCCTCTCGGAAGGCTTGCAGCAGGCGCTTTGCGGGCCTCTCCCTCGGCGTTAGATACTACAACAATAAGCTGGGTGCATTTAACCGATCCTTGTTATTCTCGCCATTGTGTATTGGTTATGTAACAGTAAGTGCATTATCATCACTTGAAACCAACAGAATACAACCCGCTTGTTCGTGTATGATTAAGGAATGGATCTTCAATGAATTCTGATTGGATCTAATAATGAATTTCTAAGGAGAAAAGAGAGGATTATCTACATGTGGCGTAATGTAGTAACCGTCCTGGGATATGACCGAGTTGCAAGAGGCAGATTTTGCGTGTCGTACATTGGATGATGTCTGTGGAGAGAAGTCAGGCGCCTTTCCCGGAATACTGCCCTAGTTGACGTACCTGATAACTGCATCTCAAGACGAAGTCCCCGATGTCATTCCCGCCAGACCCCAAACAATAATGGGAAGGACACTTAACAGCCGCACAACAGCCACATTTGGCTTTCCGTAACGCCAAATTATGATTACATCGGTAAGGCCGCAGTAAGTTCCCATTATGGCCATTGTAGTGTCGATAGCAGTAAAGTTGCTCTGAGCATAGAGTACGAGTATCAAAAGGCCTAAAGTGCTAGTCCGTATCGTATGTCCGTAAAAGATAATCTGGGCTTCATATGATGCGGCAGTCTTCTCGGTCATACCCCAGCCTATGATCGATCGTTTCGTTGAAAGAAACCCGTGGAACAATCCACCTAAAAACATAACAGATCCGCAAAAAAGAGGCCATCCATGGCGCCACGAGAAGCTGTCGAGCATAGTGAGAGTATTTGATGTTGTTTGTATGGATAGTGTTTGAATAATTTTCCGGTGTTGTGATGAAGAAGTTGACAGAAGAGGTGATGAAATTTCGAGCTGACATTGTCCCTTTTATGTGGCAAAATATCACACGGCCCCCCCCCCGGTTGCATATAAATTGAGACTAATGTAGATGACCGGGATCTTTGGTTTAGGCGCATTTATCATTTTATGCTTATTAATACTCAATTTTACCTATTTAGGCTTCACATACGGTGTTGCCGAAAGTAGCAAAACACCATTTACAACACGTCGTGGAATAAAATCCTGGAGCACATGCACAGTGGAAATATTTGTTTAATAGCTAACAGCTACAGATATTTACAATAAAAGATTTCCGGCTTAATATTATCTCCCGCGTGAAAGACAAGACTTAGGTTTCAACAATCACGGCACACTCACATTCTGTCTGGACCAAACGTGGTCAAGAGCGAGAGACAGTTTATTTAGGGCCTCGGACGTATGTTTCCTAATTCCTGTTCCCCTAGAGTTGAATATGGGTAGACTTGAGATGGCTTCTGCGGTTCGAGTTCCACATTATTCTGATTGTTGCTGACCAGAGACTTTGTCGAGTGTACCGAAATTTCCTGATAATTTCCCGTCGCCGCATATGTGTTGGTCTTGTATTTGTTGCTGTTATCGGCGGATGGGGCATGCGAAGCAGTCCCAGACCTTTCAGTTCCCTTGAGTCGTTGCATACTATACTGCAGGGAGGAGTAGAAGGGGCTCTTCATGAAGGTACCGACGTAGAAGGTAGAGATGGCAGGCCCGCAGGCAATGATAATTAGGGTAAAGAATTCGACGTTCCTAGAAGGGGAATAGTTAGCGATTACTCCCGGAAATTCTGACTTAATTTCGGGCCCGTTCTTTACACCTCTCTGTAACTTACAGAATGATAATAAGAATTTGACCGATCCAAAAGGGATCCCCAATTTCTTTAACAACACCATATGTTTTATAAGCAACACCAACACAATCAGCTACGATAACACTGCGTTCATGTTAGCAATTTGGATTGGTTGAAACAATCGATGTTGAGGTTAGACAATCCTATGAAGAACTTACAGAATTCCGATGAAAAAGGCTAAATAACACGCCCGCCTTCTTTCAGTAGACAGTTTCAGAGTAGGCAAAATCATGAAAGGGATAATGAAGAGAATGATATCGAGAACGGTAGTACATGCAGCGTTGGCGATAGCGGAGGAGGCTGTTTTCGTAATTCTTGCGAGAGCACCTTGAACGTTGTCCACATCACTTGATCTAGGAATATACCAATACAAAGCTACTCCTATATTTTCGACCTGTATCAGGAACAGGAATACGTAGAGGCAGTAGGATACAATAGGAATCCATTTGAGAACCGAAAAAAGGCGCATGTAAAGAATGATTATTGCCGCTGTGACGGAGAATCTGACGACCGAGCCAAGGATTTGGGACGTGAATTGCCTCTGTATCCAAAAGAGATAAGCATTTGGGTTAACCGGGGGAGTTTCATGGAAGACTTACGCTGGTGAAAGACGAGTTGAGGAAGGAGATAGGGACATCCCAGCTGTGTCTTGCCGCACCATCTATTGCCACTAATCCCAGCATCGCACAATCAGTTGCAGGCCCGATAAATGCTCGCAAAGACTTTAACTTACAAGAGTAAATGACTCCAAAAAACGCAATTGCAGATAGCTGCCCAAGAATGACACAATCTAAACAACAACAATTTAGTGTCTATAGCTAAAAGAGTTACCTCGATTTCTTCTTACAGTCGTCTATTCCCAGCTTGCGCATGTGTTTAAGGTTGGTGTACACACGCACGACCACACAAACAGTGGAGAGGATAATGAAAACGATCCCGGTGGCCAATGTCGTTGGTGCCAAAGTAGGAGGATCAATGAAGTTTGGCAAAGCACCACTTGGATTTAAAGCCAAGGGGGTCTTATTTGGATCCATAGCCGGTGTAGCCATTGTATTCTTGAGTGCCTAGTATAGCCTTCGACGGACGCGGGGAATGAAAAGTGTGACAATGAGAAATGCGGCTACGATTTGTATCTTATACCTCCACTACCTCATTTGGAGTCTGACACACCAATAATCAAGAGCGGAAGAGCTGCATCAAAGTGGCTAAGCTATGTGGGTGAGTAGTCAGCCTCCCAGCCTCAGGTGTAGTAATTAGGATCTGGAAGCTGATGGGATTGTTCAACCCCCTAGATATATTTTCTCCTGAAATACCTCACGACATAAGTTCTGATAATCCAAAACTTCAACTCGATCTTTTTCAATACTTAGCTGAGACCTGTTATCCATTTTCAAGTTTCTCCTCCCAAGGTTGTATTCCCGAAAATTCTCAGCTATAAATAATCTCGGGTAGAAGGACAATTTGATTTGATGCAACAACGGAATAGGTACATGATCGACCACACCAGCTTGATACCACAACAGCTTAATATCTGGATTTGCTCACTACTTGGCTACAGACCGAGCAGCCAAATAAGATACCCTCCCGTTCTCAGGTAGGGTTTCTTATGTTATCCTATGCAACATGTTGCAGGTGGTTTCTGCGGGAAGGTGTGAGAATAACTTGGTAACTACAAGTAAGGTTACTGAGATCGGCGATAAAACATGTTAAAATTTTCAGGATTTTATGTAAAATCTTTAAGTTTATTTATCTGAGAAGCCCGGGCCTGTGGTTGGCTATTGGCGCGGGGAACGCATGGTACACACCTTCCTCGTGGCAACCAATTACGAGCGGACCTGTAATATTGGATCCATTTTATTGTATGTTTTACGGAGTAGTATTGCACTGTATTCTGCCGGCATTTCTTACGCTAATAGTACAATAACCCTACGGCGCAGCACTTAACCATTATAGCCACCCGCCAACCAGCCGTAAGCAGCCAGCGAGCTGACCAACCAACTAATGATTCGAGCCAATCCTCTGCCATCAATTTCCAATATTTGATTTCTGTGCAATCACACACTCCCACCTCCACATCTGAAAGCGGGCCATATCACCGTAACTCCCTGTAATATCAGGCACCCCGTTTATGGTACTTTTTACCCTTTACTAGACTCCGCCAGTATGCCTGCCCAGCCTGGATGACCCAGCCTGGATGAGATCCCCACGTCTGTGAGTACCACTTTTTACATTGGGGGCCACAGATAAAGTTGGTAACGAAGATCTGAAATATCATCATCTTCTTGCTCTCTTCCCAGATATCTTGCCTTTCTAGCCAATTTCTCCTATTCCTGTCCGTTCCTTTTCTTTTCTTCTCTTCTCCCTTGCCTCTTTTCACCCTCTACATTTCTCACCTACCAACCACCCAGCCGTCCACCATGCTCTCCCTTAACAATGAACTCTTTCAAACCCTTCTTTCCCGCTTCTCCACCCCCGCGCTGGTTATAGTAACCCTTCTCTTCCTGCTCTCCCTCCTCTCTTTCCGCCGCCCCGCCCCACATCCCAAAGCGCCTAAGCTGCTCTCTATCTTCGATAACTATCCTGTTATAGGCGCCGTACGCTTCTTCACTTCACGACTCGCATTTTTCCATGATGGCATGCGCGCCTCGACGTCCGGGAACTTTTGTTTTTGGGTTGGCAAGCATTTTATTGTTGGCTTATCAGGCGATGAGAGTAGGAAGGTATTCTTTCAGAGTCCGGATTTGGGTATTGCAGAGGGGTAAGTGTGACTTTGTAAAGTTATTCTAGGATCTTGCTTTTGATTTGGGAACACGAAAGACAAATAGGAGAGAAGGGGAAGGCTCGAGCGGTGCTGTGGATCACGAAGGATGTGTAAGCTAACTTGAAATGTATCCACACAGTTATACCATTCTCTTTGGCGGCGGTCCACGGGTGAAGAATGATCAGGGCTCCGAAGTAGTTCAAGAAGCAGGATTCCCACGCTACTTTTTGCAGCGGCTCTCGCATCTCCTCCGCCGCGAATATATTACCCAAAGTAAGCACATCGTCCCGTATTTGTCCAGAACTATGCATTTTTCTGATAACAACCGTCCCAGGTATCAGCCCCTTTGTCCACGATATCCAAGCACGGCTCGACGAGCTTCCATCACAGACAGGAATGATAGATCCCTTTGTCACTATCTACCAGATCGTTTTCCAGCTCACTATGCGCCAGGTCGGCTGCGTCGAGCTCGCCAATGACATGAAGAAGCTAAAACATACGTTGAGCCTGTTCGAAGCCATTGAGAAAAGCACGAATGCCGTAAATATAATTTTTCCCTGGATGCCCACAATCGCTTTGATGAAACGTGGTGCCGCAGGTGCAAAACTGTATTTTAGTATCAAAAACATTATTGCAGACCGAAAGAAGACGGGTCGTCGCGAAAAAGACGCTTTACAATATTTATTAGATATGAACGACGAAACGAAAGACATTCTCCAGGTCCGTCTGTCCTCCCCCCTGTTCTTTCCTACCAAAAGTTATGGGGACTGAAATCGCGGCTGCTCTTAGTTCACCGTCGGCGCTGTCTTCGCTGGATTGCTCAACACCGGTGTCAATGCCTCGTATATGCTTGCTTATATCGGGAGCAACCGTTATTGGTTTGAGCGAGTGCGCGACCAGATTGATGGTGTATTGGACAAGTACGCGCCCGACCAATCTATGTCGCTAACCCAGCGCTTCGAGCTTATTCCCATCGAGGCTTGGGAAACTGAGTTGCCTCTGTTAGACTATTGTCTCAGGGATAGCATCCGACTGCAGTTGGGGGGAACAATGTATCGTCGAAATATCTCGTCCTCGGATGTGAAGATTGGTAGTGAGGTTATTCCTAGTGGTGCCTTTGCGGTATGTTATTTCCCTTCTTTTTTACCTATACCAATTGATGTTCGGTCGCTTATATTGATTGCGAAACTTTTGTAGGCATACCAGATTTCGGATATTCATCAGGATCCGGATGTGTATCCCGAGCCGCTGAAATGGGATCCCGGACGATACCTCCCGGATCGGGCTGAAGACAAGAAGAAGCCGTTCGCTTACGTCGGCTGGGGAACAGGAAAGCACCCGTGCCTCGGCACCCGAGTGAGTTACCCTCCAGATTTAGATTCGCTTTTGTTCTTGTCTTGCTCTTTTCGTCTCTTCAGTATTCAAGCTGCTGCTAACTTCTGCTTTCCTGGGTCAAGTTGGCCAAATTCGAACAGTTCGCTATCATGGCTATATTCATAACCCGATTCGAGTTCGAAACTTGCGATGATAAAGGAGTCCCTTACGATCCTGTTCCTCCTCCCGATCTCAATGCCCATAATACTTGTAAACCAAAGTTTCCAATAAGGTTGAAATACAGACCGCGAGAATGGAAGGTGTAGAATATTGTATTCCCCAATATCCTATACTCCTTGGCTATTGTGGAGTCTCCTGTAGTTGAATGGTTTTCAAATGCCCGTAAAAAGCCAGGCGGTGATTTTAGGAATCGTATATTCCCCTTGAAAAGAGATGGTATCTACGCTTTAGGGTAGTGCTTTAACTTACCACAACCTGTATCTATCAGTGAACAGGCTTGTTCAATTGCTTCTGGTAATTATGGGTAAGGCAGTCCCGAAGGTTGTAAAAACAATGAAAGACGCGCCAAAAACAGTGTGAACTGATTGCTTGATCGTGGCTTTGTTGTTAATAAAGGGGACGAGGTAACCTTTAGCGATGGTTGAGTCTATAGTATGCAAAGATATTGAGAGTTGCAATTTAATGCCCGTTAAGAAAGATCCATAAATGGATCCCATAGGATCTACATTGATTGCAATTATTAGACTGTCATCAGTGAAGGCGTGACTATTACTGCCTAGCTTGCTTATTGATATGCTCATATAGAGATGTCAGCTTCTATGCAGCCGAGACTATCTAAAAATCAAATTTCTTTCGTTTGACTTTTTGACTTCATCAAATTCTGAGTTTGAACCTGCCTTAAATCGTAATAGACCGTGCTGTAGTACAGATAAGCAGTGTGCATCTTTCAAGAAGCCTAATTTAAAGCCCGCACTAATCTCCAAGAGGACCAACTGTTTACCATCATAATTATCTTATCATATGAATAAACTGTCTCAAACTGTACTTTGGAAATTCCTCCTAACTGTCACGATCCGAGACTGAGCGAAGTCACAGGTTGGCATCACCAAATATATGGCACCAATATAGTAATAATATAAACTATTGGTTAGTATAAACACGGTTCTCTTACCAGTAGATTTATAATATTGATATTTAAATAATATAATTATATATATAATACTTGATTATTTTTTCAGATTAATCTTTTTATAATGTCAAACTAGAATTAAGCTTAATAGAATCTTCTTTTTCTACTAATTCTGCCAAGTTTATTCTCTTGGCTATAGTTTCGCTAGATAGTAGATAAAGACAGTAAGAATCTTATTAATCTATTTATACACTTAACTAATTAAATAACAAGGCATTTGGCTATCTTAATAGTATGCACTCTTAGCCTTTCAGCCGGCAGAAAGACTATATCTTAGGCCTGCAGCGAACCGCGAGCCTACTGCCGTGGAGTCGTTGAACTACATCTATAAGGTTTCCCCGGTAGGACTTAGCTAAATGAAAGGGCTTAATTTAGCCAATCACCTGTTTTCTGCTCCTTACTCTTCCCAATCGGTATTCTGGCCACAGCTTATCCCTGTCGGTGGTGACACCACAGACAACAGCCATCGAACTATCAACATAGCCGTTGTGCTCTATTTTGATTTTTGTCGTCAAGACAGCACTAAACGCCTTGTGCTTTTGCGGCTCCAAACGATTGCTAAGACCTTCATCATCATATCCCCGTTTGCGCAGGTGTTTTCGGCCATCTCTCACAAGAGCAATGTCCGCTGCTAGCTCCGAACTACCACCCGTGATATAGGAAGCTATCGACGAAGAAACAATCCCCAACTACAACCGAACCGACTATTACTCGACGCATCCCGGTCAGGTCCTTAATTATAGGTATCAGACAATCTCAAAACTGGGATGGGGGTTTGGTTCTACCGTCTGGTTGGCAGAGGATCTGCGGCGGTATGCTCTGGCAGTTCTTCATTACCCTTTTCTGGGCTTTGCTAATCGTCAGTAGATGCAAAAAGCAACCCGCGTCTCCTCAATTCGTCGCCATCAAGATCGAGGTCTGCAGATATGGCAGCATCGCTGCTGCTGAGCACGAGTTGAAGCTCTCTCCGCGCATTGCCGCCGCCAACCCGTCACATCCTGGCGCTAGTTACATCAGGGTTCCGATCGAAATCACTGGATCGGATGGGAGTCATACCTGCTTAGTTCACCACCCCATGAGGGAGACATTGTATGATTTTCGGAGCCGATTTAAGAAGCAGCGATTTCCACCGCATACCGCATATCCTTAAGCTTTATATTGCTATTCTCTTACAAAGACTCAACTACCTTCATTCCGAATACCATCTCATTCATACAGGCAAGCCCCTACTACACTTACGAACAGGCATCCCTATACTAACTCTGATTAGCTAACCTTTCTTATTAGACCAAAAGATGATAATATTCTGGTCAATCTAGAGAGCGATTTTGTCCAGCAGCAGAGACAAGTTCCTCCGCCTCGACATGTCACAAACGATAACCATGTGACCTATCTATCTCAAGCCGATTTTAGGCCACTCCGAGATTATTTTATCCTTCCGGAGATTGCCGACTTGGACCTGGCACAGTCTGGCAAAGGGCCTACCCGTATTTACCCTGTCCAATCCCACCGCTATCGTGCGCCGGAAGTCATTCTGAGAACTGGATGGTCGTACAGTGCAGATATTTTGAACATGGGCGTGTTAGTATGTGTCTCGTATGCTCTATTCCGTAATATAGCGCTGACAGTGTAGATATGGAATATGATGGAAGTTAAAGATCTATTTACCTACCTCAAGGACGAACACGGACACTACAATGTTCATGCCCATCTTGCGCAGATGATTGCCCTGTTTGGCCCACCTCCGATGGCTCTCCTTAAGCGGGAAAGGAGTTTTCGCAAATTGACCTTCGCTCCCGAAATTCAGAACCCCAGAGAACAGCCGTGTAAGAACGCATTTCAATACTTTGGCGGACCTTTTTTGATGATAATGGTAAGATTCAGATGCACCGACTCTGGCAGAAACTTTAACGTATTGACCACCTTTGGCCCACAGGTGAATTCATCCGCAAAGACTTGATTCCGCACGACCTCAGAATTGCTGACACCATTACGATTCTCCAAGGAGAGGAAAAACAGCAGTTCCTTGATTTCGTGGGCAGAATGCTCCAATGGCAGCCGGAAAATAGAAGCACAGCCAAGGACCCGCTCGAGGATTAGGGTGAGTGATAAGATATCAGAAACACCAGATGCCAAATAGGTAGTGCGCAACAGAATTTCCCCTTGTCTACTCGTCATTGCTGTGCAAAAATAGGAATCTGAAGAAAACGTCGGTCGGCACCTGTGAGAACGGAACAGATAATATCGCCATCAAAATTAAAAAGAGAGACATCTGGATCGGGTAGATTAGATGAAAAGCCAGGCTGATTCCACACCACCTGTGTGTTGGAAAGGGTTAAACGAGTGAAATAGCCGCCAAATATAGCCCTTAGTGGGCAAGTAAAGAAAGCACCGCTATATACACATAGAAGCGATAAAGTATATCTAAAGCTTGTTCAACTTCCAAATGTTATGTAATAATTTGGGGTTTTTGAACTCCTTAAGCAGAAATATACACTCGCTATAAATATACAACTATCAAAACTCCGAACCAAGTTCTGGAATACAATTATTAATTCTAATAGATTATTCTATAAACTAAGATACTTACTTATATTGTAATAGAAATAACTAGAATAGACTGCTTCCTTATTGCACTATAACCTAGTTTAGTATTTCTCTGTACTGAATAAAGTACTTTTACTAAATAAGTCCAAATTATAAGAAGAAAAGGTGTATAGTTCTATCAATTAATATTGTTCTAAATTATATATATCATATTAAATCTTATATTTTAAACAAGAGCCTTAAAAAAAAAAAAAAAAAAAGTTTTATTATAATATTCTTTCTAATATATGTTTTTTGTTTTCTAGAACTTCCTAAGCAGGATGTTTTCAAATTTGAGCCTTTTGAAATTCAGACGCTCACTATTATTAGGAATGGTCTATATTAAATAAATGCATATTGATTTGATATAACTGGTCAAATTGTGTCGAGACTCAATCCTTTTCACCTCGAGTATTTTATTCTATTTACATTCGAACTACAACGCGCTTACCGCCAAAATCGCCTGTCTTCATCCGATCCAGTCCATCTACAATCACCTCAAGACCACCATGCAATACTTCAATAGATGGTAGTGAGATCCTTCTCTCCTCTATCAGTCTGTTCAGGCCTAATGCGTACACAGATGAGCCTTCCTCCAAAACGAATTTTTTCATCTCAACGGTTTTCACCGAAATGTTCTGTGGCACGATGGACTTGGCCGATATCATGGCCAGTGGAGCAAATAGTACTCTTTGTGTTGTCGACAAAGCTTCTAAGCAGTACTCTGCAGTTGTAGTTCCCACCAAGTCTATTCCTCTTGTGATGCTGTCGCCGCCGATGGCTCGAATTTCGGCAATAATCTGCTCGCACGACTTTCCATCTCGGGTAATAACATGTGCAGCACCCAAATTCTCGACGGTCGATCTGCTCTTCTCAGATGTGACAGCGATGACCGTCAGCCCACCCAGGGCAGCAATTTGCGTCGCAAAATGTGCTGTAATGGTTGCCCCTCCCCAGATCAATAAAAATCCGGTCTTGGAAATCGTTTGTGTTTCGATCCTAGGTGATCCTGGAACTTCCAACCACCTCCACAACGCCATCGCAGCGGTCAATCCAGCAACTCCCAAGCAAGATGCCTCTTCAAAAGATAATCCTTTCGGTATTGGCGAGACAGTATGCTCGGGTACAGTGACGTATTGTTGGAAGCAACCAGCTCTACAGTCGCGGTAATATGTGCCTAAAAACTCTTAGTTCAGCTCAATGATCAAAAAGTAAGTAACATACTGGTCCATACTCTCTGCCCAACCTTGAATTTTGTGACTTCAGATCCAACCTGCTCAACAACGCCTGCCATTTCTCTTCCTGTGATCCAGGGTAATTCGGGGAGACAGAAGTTGTAATCTACCGACTTCCAATCAATCGGATTCAAGCCCACAGCTCTTGTGGATATGATCAATTCCTTCTCGTGGTGAAGTATGGGGTACGGGTAGGTTTCCAGGACTGCATGTTCCTTCTTTCCAACCACAGCGAGCGCTCGATTGTATCTGGATACCAGTTTTGACTCCAACGGGAAAGATTGCTCTAGCTTTGTCCGAGCATCCTTTTCGAGTGAAATGAACGATGCTGAAGAACGCTTTGACTGTTTTGTCTCGAGACTGCAAGTTGTGGTAACAACTTCTATGACCTGTGGTTGCTTGCGAAAACACAAAAGGGAATCTAGGATTTGTGTGATGGTAGAAGACATAATGAGATGGGCGAGATATATATGTATGATGCTGAGAGTGAGGTAAAAGTTGGTCATTAAGGACTGGACAATTAGAGCTTCAATCTCATCTATATATCGCAATTTCTTTAGTATCGAGATTACTGCATCCGACTGAGAGCTCATGTAAATTAACAAAAGTGCCCTAGCTGGGATCGTAAATCAGCTCCCGTATCATCGGTATAGAGTATCTTGCCTCCCTGATCCAAAACTCGCGTGCCGATGATGAATGCAAAGATATGTGCAAGCTCTCCACACCTTCATTAAACTTCCTCAGTACTGTTTCTTGGTTGCTGTTTACAAGTGCGGAAAGTTGAACCGCGTCGGTTGTGATATCCCGAATGTCTTGGCTCTTAGCAAGTCCACTTTAGTAGCCCAGGCGGAAAGGGTTATGCTCCCACATAGAAACTGGTTTGATTTTGCGTGCTCAACCCTTTCGTTTATCTTAACGACGACAAATAATAGATCACGTATCAAGAGGTTGTTATTCAGAGAGGAATGCTACCCCTACAATTTGTTCTCGCACTAGCTTTAACACTCTTAGCTTCAATCATCTTCATATTTTAGAGATATCGACCGTAGAACATGGGTGATGCTCGGGAGGCTTCTACCGAAGCCATAGGGAGGTATATGCCGACGTTGTGTATAGCCGACCCCATCTTTCACATCTCTTAGCTATGACCAATTCCACACCTCAGGAATTCGGAACTCCCATGCCACAAGCTCTCATGAGAGCATGGCGGAAAGTGTGCCCCGTTGCACTTGGGTGCGACAGTAACCACCACTTATGAAACATTAGAGGAATGAATGAATATGAAAGCACATGTGGTTTCTCCGTATATCTGACATGTTCAGAGAATGTTGACCAACATCGCCTTCTTACCAAAGACCTTTTTTTGTACGCAGTATACTACAACTATGGGTTCAGCAACCCCTACACGCCCCATCCGGATCATCAACATCAGTGGTTCACCATGTGACAAACGTGATGCTATTGCGAGAGCAGCTGCGATGGATGAACACGTCGATGTTTTAGTTGGTGACTGGATGAGTGAGCTCAACATGCCAACACGAGCCTATAATATATCTCAGGGCAAGGGAGTCGGTTATGAAGAAACCTTTCTGGAAGCCCTAGAACCTGCTCTTGAGAATATTGCCAAGAAAGGTATCAAAATTGCTGCGAATGCAGGAACTGTTGCGACAAAAGAGCTTTATGAAGAAGTGGTCAGTATGGTGAAGGCGAAAAACTTGGAAATGACGGTTGCGTGGGTCGAAGGAGATGTGGTGCTAGATCTCGTGAAGGATGACTTGAAAGAGAGGCCTGAAAAATTCGTGCACATCTCTACTGGGCAGTCTTTAGAGGAATGGGGGTTTGCTCCTGTGTTCGGGCAGTGCTACCTTGGAGGAATGGGTATTGCAGCGGCATTTGGAGCAGGGGCAGATATTGTTATCTGTGGTCGTGTTGCCGATGCTTCTCCCATCATCGGTGCTGCTGTTTGGTGGCATGGATGGCAGCGAACGGACTACGACAAGCTCGCTCAAGCACTCATCGCTGGCCATTTGATTGAATGCTCGGTGTATGTAACGGGGGGCAATTTTACTGGGTTCAAAAGCCTTGACTGGGATGGTATCAACGACTTGGGATACCCAATTGCTGAAGTCTCCCACGATGGAGGCGTTGTTATCACCAAGGTAGAAGCGACTGGAGGGCTGGTGTCCGTTGAGACTTGCAAAGAGCAACTGCTGTATGAGATTCAAGGGATGTACTATCTCAATTGCGATGTGACTGCAGTCATTGATCAAACGATCTTTACAGAAATCGCACCGAATCGAGTCAGAATGACGCAGGTCACTGGTCGGCCACCACCTGCAACAACAAAGATGGGGCTCACGGCCTTTGGAGGATATCAAGCCGAGCTTCACTGGGCTATGATTGGATTGGACATTGATGCAAGGGTGAAGTTGCTTGAAGCTCAACTTAAAAATAGCTTTGGTGAGAAAAGACTCGCCAAGTTGAGCCTATGGGATATTTCTGTGTATGGAACGTCACCAGAAAATCCGCGGAGCCAGAATCTCGCAACAGTTGATGTTCGACTGTTTGTGCAAGCAAAACATGCAGAGGATATTTCTGAAGTCAATTTTGTTCGACCAGCACTTGACATAAATATGCGTAAGTAGTAATCCCTAATCCCTAATGAGATGATTTGCGTAATTGACCTCTTATGCAGACACATACCCTGCTGCAACCTTCCACGCTGACCTGCGGACTTCGGTCCCAAAACCTGTAAGCTTTCCAAACTTCCAGTCAATAGGTTGTAGTAGACTAATGCAGCAATTAGTACACAGAGTACTTTCCAACCTTGATACCGCAACCAACGCAGACAGTCCACTTCTCAAACGGTGTGACTGCCATCAAAATCCTTCCCCCAACAGATACGATCGTCCACCCAGCTTCACAACCATCCTACCCTCCGACTGATCCCGTTAATTTGGATTCTTTCGGACCAACAAGCGTAGCGCCACTTGGCCGTATTGTCTACGGACGCGCTGGAGACAAAGGCTCCAATTGTAATGTGGGCTTCTTCACGCGAGATGCCTCAGAATGGCCATGGCTGCGCAGTTTGCTGAGCACAGAAAAGCTGATAGAGCTGATGGGAGATGATTATAAACAGCAAAAGATTGATCGTATGGAGTTCCCTAATCTCTGGGCAGTGCATTTCCTGCTTCACGACCATCTTGATCGTGGCGTGACTGCGAATGCAACTTATGACATTTTGGGTAAGTTCATCGTGGAATATCTGAGATTGAAGCATGTAGATATTCCCGAGGCATTCTTGGGGAAGGGTACAATACAATAGTTTGAGATAGTTCGAATTAGAAGGCGAAGAGCTAAACTTCCATCAAAAGAAGCATGTAAAATCGTCCACAATGCTCAAGTGAATACACATCATGACAATGTCCATAAATCGCGGCTCAACCTCACCGTGCCACACACGTACTTGCATTTCATTGCTTTCAAAGATCCTGTCCAAGACTCACGTGCCTCAGATCAATGTACCTCAAGAGTGGGAGCCTGCTGGCAGCGTCCATGCATCAGTGGGATGCCGATAAGAAGCATCGGAGAGTGGAGGTCATTTGGTGGACTGACTCCTGTGCGGTGGGTTCCATCTGTATCGTCTCATTGTATATTATTGCCCTTCCGTTGTTTCTTACTCAGACCTGCCGGACTGATATAGGACCGCCAAGCCGAAGTTGAGCCTGACCAACAACAACTGCTAGAAAGGCTACGAGTACAGTCATCAAATGCCCTCAATGACAAGCCAGAAGGGTCCCATGGCCGCCTCTCCTCCTGCTGTCCACAGCAAAATAAGACGTTCTCGAGTAGCCCTAGCCTGCCAGCGATGCAAGAAGCGGAAGCAGAAATGCGATGGACAAAGCCCCTCCTGCTCGAACTGCATGGGGTTCAGTTCCACCTGTGAATATGTTAAACCTCCACCAGTACCGACGACTCAAAATCGTGCAGCATATATCAAGGCGGCAGACGAGCGAATAGCGGATCTTGAGCGGATTTTGCTCAAAGAGGGTATTGCAGACGAGGGTCAATCTCGGTGGCAGCAACTTCAAATTCAGTACTCCGAAGTAACGGATTTCGACGAGTCGGTGGCTAGTATTTCGAGAAGGCCGTCGAAAAGGCCATATCTCGATTACCTGCCCAACAGCAACGATAACAACGGATATCATGGTCAGAGGACAGAGGTGACGAACTTGGTAGTAGACGTTTTTCGAGACTTGTCTTTGGAAGCCAGTGGAGGATATATTGGCGCATCTTCGAGCATTACCATGAGCCGTATGGTTGGATCACTGCTTAGAGCTAAGGCTAAACCCAGTCTTGTTAGTCCAGGTTTTCAGATAGAAGAGCATCTCAGCCCAAAGTCACAGTCGCACGAAGATGGAGACGAGGACCATACCTTTGACTTTCGAAGTATGTCGGAGGAGGTAGCAGATAAACTCCTTAGAGGATACCTGAAACATATATCGACGCGATGGCCTATACTACATTCAGATTATATTCGCAGTCTTCATTCTCAAAGGGGATCTCTCGTCGATCCTTGTCAGAAAGGTGTTCTTCATCTCATCTATGCGAGTGCTGGTCGCTTTTTAGAAACGACAGGCGAGACCGGCGCCTTCTTTCCGGAACGCCATCACGCTGCTGGAATGAAGCATCTTGAGGAGCTATTACAATGCCATGACATACGATCTGGGCAAGTACTCATCTTGTTGGCATTCTATAGCTTGAGAGCGCCTACGGGTCCAGGAGCCTGGACGTATATTGGCCTGGCTATGCGAACATGCATAGATCTTGGACTTCATCGCCGAACCCCTGTTAACAAGTACTCCATTCTAGAGCTTGAAATGAGGAAGCGCATTTTCTGGACATGCTACTGTCTCGATAGACAAATTTCGATTATACTCGGTCGCCCATTTTCAATTTCTGATCAAGATATTGATGCAGAGCTCCCACTTGACATCGATGAATCCGTACATAACATTGCGGTATTTGAAGCTGCGCTGGCAGCATCAGACTCAACACCTAACGATCAAGCTCCAAAAGCATCTACATCGTTAAGCTGTTTCATTCACATCTGTCGATTGCGAAGGATCGAATCCAGAATTCAACAAAGCATTTATCGTGTCGATGAGTTCTCTGGTACTACAGAGATGGAAGTAGAATCATTTCTTCAGCAACTGAAAGTATGGAAAGAAAACATACCCAGTGATGCAAGGCAACATAGTGCGGATAAGCCGTCGACCGAAACGGATACAATGGTCATTGATGGTTACGGGTACTACATGGTTTATTATCATAGCTGTATCCGTTTCCTACTTCATCCACTTCTACTGTCACAGAACTCAAATCCGCGTTTTTTGAAGAAATGCGCAGATGCGTGTGGAGACATTTGCCAAACTTACAAGAAATTGCACCAAAACATCCCGGTGGGCTTTTCTCTCATGGCTTTGCATTCCATATTCATCGCTGGGTTGACGCTTGTCTATTGCACATGGCTTTCACCACAAGATATCTTTAATATCAAAACATCTAACGGTATGAATGCCTGCAGTATCGTTTTGTACGTTATCACTGAACGATGGCCGGGTGCCAAAAAATACCGTGATACTTACGAGTCAATCAAACAATCATTACTTGAGTCGGTTGAAGAGAACGAATACGAGCCCCGCCATCCTTTGAAAAGAACGTGCCCGAATCTCCTTCTCCCAATGACAAGTAATGAGGAAGGGAACACTGAGCTTACTCGAATGGTGGAAGATATGGTCGGTAGGCCGGAAATAGTAACACATGAGGTTGGCGTAGGACCGACAACAAATAGCACGCAGTTTCAAACAGCCGAAGCATCAACCTTTAGGCTTCAAAGTAACGCTTTGGATCTCTCCGTGCCACTAGAGTTCCAACAGCAGACATCTTGGGATAATGCCGTATTTCCGCTAGATAGTACTGATGCGTTCAATGCTTTTGATATTGGTGATTTCTTTATGGCTCCGACCACGCTTTAGAGACTTCGCTATGTCAATACCATACAACTACTTACTCTAATACTCTAACTTGATGAGTGGCTTATTGCTTTGACCCGCCACTCAAGATCATGCTGAGTTTAGTTGTTGATAGAAAAGAATGAGGTACTCTGACAGACTCACGACCGTAGCGAAGCTGTGTTGGGAAAAATGCTAAAATAAATGGCTCTGAGGGGTTGATAGCTGGAGCCGCTCTCAATAGAGTTAAGAACGTGTCGAGAGCAAAC
>Ga0247810_10000793_pt1 | contig 26010 bp, 19 predicted proteins | sample UWRJL119311C1_FD_179918 | JGI IMG/M metagenome (GOLD analysis project Ga0247810, IMG submission 179918) | Plant litter microbial communities from Arlington Agricultural Research Station in Wisconsin, United States - UWRJ-L119-311C-1 | ecosystem: Environmental > Terrestrial > Plant litter >... | reverse complement strand
TAGGAATCATGACGCTTGAGGGGTTCGTTTTTGCGAGCTTTTCGCGAAGATAACCGATCCCGGCAACAGAGGGAGAGCTCATGAACACCATTGAAAAAATAGAAACAAGTGAATAATCTCCTTTCCGCAACCAGCTTCAAACCAGCAAGGAGACCGCTTCGTTCCTCGCGGAAACGAACCTGAGCGAAATCTGTCCACCCGATAGGAAATAATCGGGACAGGTCTTCCTCGCAAAAACAAACTTGAGAAACTATTATTGACTTGTGGGTACACAGCAGGTTTGCAACGCGGATGTATGAAATTAGCGATTGCATCGCCTATAATAATTAAGCGAGATAAATCTTATTTCGATTATCCTATACTACCTACATCTGCGTTGCAAACGCACAGATAAGATGCTTAAATTATAGCCGCAGAATAGGAGGTTCTGGAGGGCTAAATGTTGATCTCAACTAGATATTTAGGGTTATTTGTTGCTGAGTTTTTTATGGTTTTGTATGCGATTTGCCATGAGTTTTAGTTGGTTTTTTTGCTCTTTCTTGGTGTTTTTTGTTCTGAATTGACGCCTATTTATTACGATTTTTGGTAGGCATGGAGCTTAGTTTTGCGACAGATTCTGTGTTGATTTACAAATGTTTTTATAGACAATTATACAAATATGAGGGGAACGGACTCTCGGATTTCCCGACTTTCGGACTCTCTTTGCCAAGGATTCTGTGTCAATTTGCGAATGTTTTTTGATAGATCATTTCCTTAATTCTCCTATCGTGTGGACACTCTTTACCTTATAAAACTAACAATTTAACTGTGCCCCAAGTAGTTCAATTGTTTAAAGATTAGGCTAGTCCAAAACCCGAAAGCTAGCGTATTTCGGATATTATAAGCCACAAACTTTCAACCTTCTCCAAACGGCAATGTCGTTAAATTAAGCTTTTCTGTCCATAAATTCCTCGTTTCTGCGAGGCACGAAGCAGTCTCCTTGCCGGTTTTGACGCTTATAGCAGCAAGGAGATTGTTCACCTATTTCTATTTTTTTAATGGTGTTCATGAGATCTCCCGCTTTTGCGGGATCGGTTATCTCCGCGAAAAGCTCGCAAAAACGTAACTTCGCTTAAATAATGACATTGCCCAAAGGGATGCCTTTGGCACAACATTATATTAAAACTTATTCCAGTATAGGACCGCCTATTGACCATTGAACCAATAAACCAATAAAGACTGGGTCTACACTGGGTCTACACTGGACCTAGACTACAGCTCTATGCCTCCTCTAATACACAACCAACCCCCGTTAAAAACAGTTCAAATCCTGCCAAATCAAGTCAAATCGTGCCAAAATTTGCTTGCAAGATAATATAGATAAGGTGCTTAAATTACGGTCGTAAATTAAGGATATTTTCGGTCGAAATTAGTTAAATATTGATGCCAATCTTGGAGATTTTTATCAAGGTTTATGGAGTGAAGATGAGGTAATGATAGTCAATTAAACGGTTGATAAGGGGAATGAGGTGTAAGCCAATTTCAATATTTTATTACCATCTACGGCATATTAAAGTGGTATTTTAACTTCTGCTTTTGCGCTTTTTGTAGATAGGATAGATGAACACTGCTGCAAGAATTAGTAAAGAACCTGCGTAGAATCCACCTGTCATTTGTTCTTTTGAGCCGAATAAGATAAAGGCTAGTATAATTCCATATACGGGTTCAAGGTTGGTTATTAGGGCTACTCTGAAAGCAGATAACGTGCGCATTACTCCAACGCCAGCAACGTATGCTAATGCAGTACAAATGGTGCCTAGAATAAAAAGGTAAAACCAGTCTGCAATACTCAAATTAAAGCTTTCATTGAGTAAACTTTGATCGAATAAACGATAAATGGTAATCCAAAAGAAAGCACCTGTTAGCTCGTAAAACCCAATGATGCTCGGATTGTTTTTCTGGACCAAAGTAGAGTTTATAGTTGAAAATAAGCTTGCGGCTAATGCAGAAAGTAACCCGAAAATAATGCCTGTCGTATAATCTGTTTCGAACTTAAAAATTAGGTAGATACCTACGATAATTAATAAACCGATAAGGATATCACCTTTAGAAATCCTTTGTTTTTTAATTAATGGTTCTAGAATTGCGATGAATAGGGTAACCGATGATAAACAGATCAGGCTTACTGATACATTTGCTATTTTGATGGCATGGAAAAATAAAATCCAGTGGATCGCTACAATACTTCCTGTTAAAAAAAACTTAACGAATTGAGGTTTCGTAACCTTTATACTGGTTTTACTCAGCATAAAATAAATGAATAATGTAGCAGAGGCTATCATTACTCTATACCAAACCATTTGTACTGCATTGATAGAAATCAATGCGCCAAGAATGCCAGTAAATCCCCATACCAATACAGTTAAATGTAAAATTATGAGGTTTTTGGTCTCATTGGGCCGTTCAGAATTCATCTTATTTTGGTGCTTTTTTAAGTAGGTACAAACCTAAAAGGCCAAAAAATATAGTTGGTAACAAGACTGCTATAAGGGGTGGTAATCCACCTTTGGTAGAAAACATTTTGGCAAACTGATTAAATACAATGTATGCAAAGCTTAAAATTATGCCAATACCAAGCGGTAAGCCGACACCTCCTCTTACTTTTCTTGAAGAAAGTGCAACTCCAATCAGGGTTAAGATGAATGCTGATAATGGTTGAAACCAACGTTTATATTGTTCGAAAAGTAGGTCACTCATTACTCCTGAGCCTCTAATTCTTTCTTTCTTAATCTTGTCTGAAAGTTCTTTTCCGCTCATACTTTCGAACACATTTTGATAGGCTGAAAAATCATCAGGCCTCATGTCCAGTATGGTGTCTTTTTGTAATGCCTGACCTCCAATCATCTTTTCTTTTAGGCCATTTACATTTCTTACGGTATAGTTAATGAGTTTCCAAACTCTTTTCACGGAATCCCATTTGATTTGATCGGCAATTAGTTTTTTCTTTAATGCGTCACCCTCAAATTTATCCAATGAAAAGCGGTATCCAATGTTGGTTCTATTGTCGAAATTGTCAATATAGATGTACGTATTGTTATCTACTTTCATGTGGATATTGATTTTTGTATAGGGGTCACCTTTATTGATTATTTCGTTTTCAAACTTGTTTTTAATTCGGTTTGTGTAAGGTAAAATGTAAAGATTAGAAATCAGGTTTGCTGAAAAAATGATGAACGCAGATATGAAATAGGGTCTCAAAAAACGGTTAAAACTAACTCCGCCACTTAAAATTGGTACAATTTCCGTTTGGTCCGCCATTTTAGCAGTAAAGAAAATCACTGCGATAAAATTAATTAATGGGGATAGCATGTTTACGTAAAAAGGAATTGATCCTGCGTAATACATGCTGATGATCTGCCAGATGGTTAGGTTATTTTCTAAAAAGTCATCTAACTTTTCTGAAAGATCAAAAATAATAATGATCACAACAAATAAAACCAAGGTATATATAAATGTACCAAGGTATTTGCCAATGATAAAGCTATCGATGATCTTTAAGCGTTTCTTGATATAATTCATTTACAATTTATTACCTAATATAGTAACCATTTTGTTTTTCCAAGCGTAAAATTCTCCAGAAATGATCTTTTCTCTAGCTTCATTTACTAGCCATAAATAGAAGTGCAGGTTATGTAGTGTTGCAATTTGAGCGCCTAGCATCTCTTTTGAATGCATTAGGTGCCTTAAATAAGCTTTAGAATAAACCTGGTCTGCATGTAGGTCACTCTCTGCATCAATAGGGGAAAAATCATTCTCCCATTTTTTATTACCAATATTAATGATACCATTTCTGGTAAATAACATACCGTTTCTGGCGTTTCTTGTTGGCATTACACAATCGAACATATCTATACCTAACGCTATATTCTCTAATATATTTATAGGTGTACCTACGCCCATTAGGTAACGTGGCTTATCAACAGGTAGGACATTACAAACAACTTCTGTCATGGCATACATTTCTTCGGCGGGTTCTCCAACGGATAATCCACCAATTGCATTACCCTCACGCCCCATGGAGGCGATAAATTCGGCTGATTTCACTCTTAAGTCCTTATATACGGATCCTTGAACTATAGGGAAAAGTGTTTGTTCAAATCCGTATTTGGGTTCAGTTGTATCTACGCGATTGCAGCAACGTTTTAGCCATCTATGGGTCATGTTGATAGAGTTTGCGGCATATTTATAATCGCAGGGATAAGGAGTGCATTCATCGAAGGCCATGATGATATCAGCACCAATGGTACGTTGAATATCCATGGCATATTCTGGTGTAAAAAGGTGTTTCGAACCGTCAATATGTGATCTAAATGTTACACCTTCCTCCTTAATTTTGCGAACTTTACTTAAAGAATAGACTTGATAGCCACCGCTATCCGTTAAAATTGGCTTATCCCAACCTATAAATTTATGCAAACCACCAGCGGGTTCAATAATATCGAGCCCTGGTCTTAGATAAAGATGGTAGGTATTGCCAAGTATGATTTGCGCTTTAATATCTTCTTTTAATTCTCTTTGATGTACCGCCTTAACCGTTCCAGCAGTACCAACAGGCATGAAAATCGGTGTTTGAATGTCGCCATGTGCAGTTGTAACTGTTCCCGCCCTAGCCTTAGATAAAGGGTCATTTGCCTGTAAAGTAAATTTCATAGTGTGTGTTTATCCTCTTCGAAAAATCTTACAAAAATAGGAAGAATATTCCTTTTATAACGTCAATGAATTTTTTATCAACATAAAGCTTCTTTACAGATTAAAAATGAGAGATTTGCACTTTTCAAAAATACCGTCGTGGAATTAAATTTATTAGAGATTTGTCTAGTTAGCGTTCTTGTTTTGTGTCTGCTAATACAGTTATATTTTAGTTTGTTTGTGCACATGAAGCTCGCAAGTTTAAATGTAGAGGAGCTTCCAACAACAGCCAAACATCCGATTAGTGTAATTATCTGTGCCAGAAATGAAAAGGAAAATCTGAAAAAGTATCTTCCTTCTGTTTTAAGTCAGAATTATCCAAACTTTGAAGTGGTATTGGTAAATGATCGTTCGTGGGATGGGTCTGCTGATTTTTTGGAAGAATTTGCTGCTGGTTATAGCAATCTTAAAATTGTTACTGTTGTAGATGGTGAGAAGTTTATTGCAGGAAAGAAATTTGCGGTAACCATGGGTATTAAGGCCTCAAAGTATGATTGGCTTGTGTTTACGGATGCGGATTGTCAGCCTGAATCATCAGATTGGTTGATGGGCATGCAGCAGCCTGAAAATGAAAAGACGGAAATTTTGTTAGGTTATTCACCTTATTTTAAAAAGTGGGGGTTGTTGAATAGCCTGATCCGTTTCGAAACGTTTTTTACAGCGGTAAACTATCTTTCTTTTGCTTTGAAGGGAATGCCATACATGGGGGTTGGACGTAATATGGCCTATAAAAAAGCATTGTTTTTTAAGCGTAAGGGCTTTGCAGCACATATCCATATTCCATCAGGTGATGATGATCTTTTTGTAAATGCGAATGCAAATAGTTACAATACTGAAATAAGAATTAATAAAGAAACACATGTTTGGAGTGAGCCTAAAACGTCCTTCTTTGCTTATTTGCGACAAAAGAAAAGACATGTTGGAGCCGGCAGTTTATATCAAAAAAAGCACCAGTTCATTCTTACTACGCAAATTATTGTGCAGTTTTTATTTTATGGTTTAGGTATTATCTTATTATGCCTACCATCAACTTTATATATTGCTGCAGGCATTTTTGCACTAAGCATTCTTGTGAGAAGTTTCGTTTATCCAAAATTGCTAAAAAGGTTAAATTATAGTGAATTGAGTTGGTGGTTTCCGGTTTTGGACTTAATTCTGTTTGTTTTTTTAGTGTTTAATGCCTTTCTCTCTATATTTGTTAAAAAGGTGAAGTGGAAATAATCACCTCATTAAAGAATTATTATATGTCTGAAGTTAAGCCCGATATCATTTTAAAATATTTTAAGAACTTGAGTGAAGTTCAAATTGCTCAATTTTCACAATTATATGATTTATATAACTTTTGGAATGCACAGATTAATGTGATTTCCAGAAAAGATATTGATGAATTATATGAGAGACATATCTTACATTCGCTTGGAATAGCAAAATTTTGCACTTTTAAAGCTGGTGAAAGCGTGCTGGATGTTGGCACTGGAGGTGGTTTTCCTGGCATACCTTTGGCAATTTTATTTCCAGAAACACAGTTTCATTTAGTTGATTCGATAGGGAAGAAGATAAAAGTTGTGATGGAGGTTGCTGCTGCGTTGGGTTTGAGAAATGTAAAAGCTACTCATGCAAGAGCGGAACAGATCACTGATAAATACAATTTTGTTGTTTCCAGGGCGGTTACGCGTTTGATAGATTTTTATCCTTGGATACGTGGTAAATTTTCGAAGGAAAATATAAATGCCATTCCAAATGGAATATTGTACTTAAAGGGAGGAGATTTGACTGAGGAAATTAAAGAATCAAAGCTGAAAGCAGAATTACATCCGCTCTCAGCTTATTTTGAAGAAGAGTTTTTTGATACAAAGTATGTGGTTTATATTCCACAATAGTTTGATAAATAGCTTTTAAGGCTTAGTGTTTTTCTGCTCTAAATCGGTTTTTTCTCTGGCTAACCTAATTTCTTTTAGCATAGCTACTTTTATTTTTTGGTTAATTTCTTGACTTTGAGTAATTGAAGTGTCCATTTGGCCCTTTTTGTGATTGTTTTTTGGATATGCATAAGTCAAAGAAACTTTATTAAGCCTATTACTATGTGCCGTGTCAGGGCGGTAGGCTGAAGATTTCTTTTTATTAGATTTTATTATCGGAGGGGGAAACTTAACCTGATCTTTTCTTGGAGGAGGTGGTTCTACTGGAGCTGTAAGGAGTTTGATGTGTTCTCCAGTAATCTCTATGGCACCAAAAGTAGCTTTTTTACCATATTTTTTAATAGCTGCCGCTGGTTCAATATAGGTTACGGTTGAAGTATTTGAAGCTCCATAAAACTTTTCAGGCTCTGCGAAAGGTTTTCCATTAATGATAATGTATCCTTCTGAACCCAATATTTTACCTGTCTTTTCATCGCGATGGAACATTGGGTAATAGTGCGTTTGGGATTCTATTACTTGTTTGCGAACCTGAATTTTTGGGGGTGGAAAGCGAACATCCTTTTTAGGTTTTTTGAACTTTAGCGTGTCTTGTATTTGAACAGCTTCTATTCGAGATGCTTCTTTGGGTATGGTATTCGTAGATGTGCTTTTCTCCGGAAGCAGGTCTACATAGCCATAATCTTTGGTAAATGCCATCGTTGATGCGCATAACATACCACCTGTAAGTGGTAATGCCAACAGTAACCTGAGCCTTGCCCAGCTTGCTGTTCTTTTTTTGTTTAACATGTTAATTCTCCTTTTTAATATTGATTGATTGAAAAATTGATTTGTAAGGGGTATTGGCGACATACCAAAGGAGCTTTCGATTAAAAACATTGCGTATTCATGTTTTTTCATATCAGCGTTTGTACTCAAATCATCGGCTATGTATTCATGTAATAGTTTAATATCCTTTTTAAGGAAATAGATTATCGGATTGAACCAGCATAAGATCTGTACCATTTCAAAAAATAAGATGTCAACACTGTGTTTTTGTTGAATATGGACCATCTCATGTTTGATGACTGCTTGTTTTTTTGCTAAATAAGGATGGATGAACAGAAGATTGAAGAATGAAAAAGCGACGTCATCTTCGAGTTCGATAATTGTTATTTTACCATTACGCTGTTTTTTTGCTTTTAACCAAAGCGTGATGATTTTTGTGATTCGCAAAGAAAGTTTGATAGCAAAACAGAAAGCAGTAAAAAGGTAAATCGTGTATATGTAGTTGGAAATATTAAAAATTCCCTCAGCTTTTATAGTAGAAATATTTGCTGGTTTCTCTCCTTTGTAAACTATTGGTGGCGGAAAAGTAACTTGATCAATAAACTGGCTTGGATTTAAGATACCAAGTTGAAGTATAGGGATTAAAAAGGCGATTAAAGATGTACCTAAAAGATAATAGCGATTGGTATTATAAAAAGTTTCATGCTGCAGAAACAAGAGGTAAAATCCATAAAAAGCAAGCAAATACAAATTTGCTTCAAGCAAATAATATAACCAATTCATTATTTATTGTTTTTAAGTTTTTCTGCCAATGCAATTAATTCATCTAATTCGTTCATGTCCATGTTTTTTTCTTTTACTAAGAATGACACTAAACTTTGGTAATTATTCTCAAAATAATTGTTCATTACTTTATCAAATGCAAAATGCTTGTATTGCGCCTCGCTAATGATTGGATAATAGATATGTGTATTACCAATCGCCTTGTGGCTAATAAAACCTTTGCCTTCTAATACGCGAATAACTGTTGAGACCGTGTTGTATGCTGGTTTTGGAGGTTCCATTTTATCGATTACGTCTTTTACGATGGCCTCTTTCATATCCCAAAGGATTAGCATGACTTGTTCTTCCGCTTTTGTTAACTCTCTCATATTATATATTTCACTGTTGTTAATTAAATTTACAACTATTTATATAGTTCGCAAACTATTTTTATAGTTTATATTTTAATTACTTGTTTTTCAGTTATTTAAATTTTATGAAATCCAAAAAATAGGATAATTACCTATTTTAGTTTTAATGAGTTTGGTGCATAAGATAGCTTTAACATTGATAAAAGGAGTTGGGCAAAGGTTGTCTAAGCATCTTTTACTTCACTTTGGAAATGCCGAAATGGTTTTTAGCGCTTCGAAAGCGCGGCTTTTAAAAATAGATGGTGTAGGGGAGAAAATAGCGGAATCGGTTTTATATAGTGGTGCTATTGAAAAGGCAGAAATTCATCTTGATTTTATTGAAAAACATCAGATTAAGGTATTTTTTTATACTGATGATGATTATCCCAAACGGTTAAAAAACTGTGTCGATGCACCTTTGATTCTGTATTATAAAGGTACTGCCGACTTAAACCACCATAGAATTGTTAGCATCGTTGGAACAAGGAATGCAACTGGTTATGGTAGGTTATTGTGTAAGCAACTTGCAGAAACGTTGCAGCCTTATAATGTGATTATACTTAGTGGTTTGGCTCATGGAATTGATGCGGCTGCTCATAGGGAGAGTATAAATTTTGAAATCCCTACTGTTGGAGTCTTAGGGCATGGATTAGATCGCATTTATCCGGCAGTGCATAAAGAACTGACTACTAAAATGGTACAAAATGGGGGACTGTTAACAGAGTTTCTTCCTGGAACGAGTCCTGATAGAGAAAATTTCCCGAAAAGGAACCGCATTATTGCTGGTATTTCAGATGTTACAGTGGTTGTAGAAGCTTCTTTAAAAGGTGGGGCTTTGATTACTGCAGAACTGGCAAATTCATATAATAGGGATGTTTATGCCTTTCCTGGTAGGACCACAGATGAGTTCTCAGAAGGTTGTAATTTTCTAATCAAAACAAATAGGGCAGGATTAATCAATCATGCAAAAGATCTCATTTATTATTTAGGATGGGATGATAAATTACCAAGAAAGAAAGTTTTACAGGTTGAGTTAGCTTTGAATCTTAATCCTGAGGAGCAGCCAATTATCGATGCACTTAAGGATTGTGCACTTGGAATTGACGAATTGTGTATAGTTACCAAATTACAGCAAAGTAAGTTGGCTATTTTGTTACTTACATTAGAAATGAAAGGCCATTTGATTTCGTTGCCTGGAAAAATGTTTAAGCTTGCCTAATATTATAGTATAAAAAGTATACCTTTTAACTAGATTATGATATTTTATATTGTATATTTTGAATATAAGAAATTATGTTTGGAATTAAATTTAGTTATTAAAATACTATTGCCAATTTGTACTTTTGTAACATGTGGTATAACAATATTTTAGAGACAATTGGCAATACGCCATTAGTTAAATTAAACAATATAACTAAAGAAATTTCGGCAACTATTTTGGCGAAGATAGAAACTACCAATCCCGGAAATTCAATTAAAGACCGCATGGCGGTAAAAATGATTGAAGATGCAGAAAAGAGTGGGAAGCTAAAACCGGGTGGGACCATTATTGAAGGCACATCAGGTAATACCGGAATGGGATTAGCAATGGCTGCTATTATTAAGGGATACAAATGTATTTTTACCACTACAGATAAACAGTCCAAAGAAAAAGTAGATGCATTGAGGGCTTTTGGTGCTGAAGTAATTGTTTGTCCAACAAATGTTGATCCTGAAGATCCAAGATCGTATTATTCTGTATCTTCTCGTTTAGAAAGGGAAGTGCCAAATTCTTGGAAGCCCAACCAATATGATAATTTATCAAATAGCCAGGCACATTATGAACAAACTGGACCTGAAATATGGAAGCAAACTGAAGGTAAAATTACCCATTTAGTAGTGGGTGTGGGTACAGGCGGTACAATTTCTGGTACTGGAAAATACTTAAAAGAACAAAATCCAGCTATTAAAGTCTGGGGGATTGACACTTATGGGTCGGTATTTAAGAAATATAAAGAGACTGGCATTTTAGATAAAGATGAAATTTATCCATATATCACCGAAGGAATTGGAGAAGACTTTTTACCGCAAAATGTAAACTTTGACATCATAGATCTTTTTGAAAAAGTAACTGATAAAGACGCAGCTTTAATGACGAGAGAGATTGCAAGGAAAGAGGGTATTTTTGCTGGTAATTCTGCAGGTTCTGCGATTGCAGGCTTATTACAGCTAAAGGATAAGTTAAAACCTGAGGATGTAGTTGTGGTTATATTTCATGACCACGGCAGTCGTTACATGGGTAAAATGTATAATGAAGATTGGCTTCGTGAGCGTGGTTTTTTGAAAGATGAAAAATTAACTGCCCGTTCTATTTTGGCAAAACGTTCTAACCAGGAGGTGGTTACTTTAGATTGTGAAAAGACGATTATTGAAGCTATCAATATCATGAAAACTTTGAGTATTTCTCAACTTCCTGTTACTCAGCAGGGAATGGTTGTTGGTAAGGTTACTGAAAGTAATGTACTTGAATCTTTATTAGAGAACCCTTCGTTAAAGTCTAGTCCCGTAAAAGAAATCATGACTGCATCATTGCCCTTTGTTGATCTAAATACGTCCATTGATAAGATATCGGCAATGATCAACAAAGACAACAGTGCTGTTTTGGTTGAAGATGAAACTGGTAAGTTTGAAATTATAACACAATATGATATTATAGAGGCCATCTCTGGATAAAGGGGCCTTGTTAATTGAGAAATTAGATTTTAAGGCGATTTGATTTAAAATATAACGGCAATTTTCATAACGAGAATTGCCGTTTTTTGTATTGTTTTACAATAAAATTGGGATACTAGGATTTATTCTGTTTTGAAATTGTTGGTCTGACCTATGGATTATAGGCTATCATTTTGGTAATCTAATATGAAAAACTGTTCCTCCTGCTGGATTGGGATCATACCAAATTTTACCATAATGGGCCTCAATAATTTGCTTTGAGATAGATAAACCTAAGCCATAAGGTTTTTCTCCAGAGGTTCCTTCTCGTTTCGTTTCGGTAAAAAAATCAAAAATTTTGCTTGCAAATTCTGGTGGAATACCAATTCCGTTGTCGAGTATTGAGACTAGAAAATGTTTGTCTTCTTCTTTAACATCAATAATAATGGTAGAGTTTGGATGACTAAATTTAATTGCATTAACAATGATATTATTGAATACGCGCCACATTTTTTCCTTATTCACATTTGCAGTTAGTTCATCAAATTCTGAAAGCAACAGTTTCTGGTTCTTTTCGTCTGCTTTAAACTTTAGTAAGGAAACGCAGTTTGCCAATAGCATCTGAATATTAACGGGTACTTTGACTATGCTTTTTTCATCATCCTTAGTTAATACCGCATTTAAAATTTCATTTATCATTTCTAATGCGCTATCAGCTGATGACTTAATAGCTCCTAGTGAATCTTTTTCATTAGCAGGTAATTGGTTATCTGTGATCAATAATTGAGCTATACCAGAAATACCTCCAAGTGGATTTCTCAGGTCGTGTGCCATTACCTTCATAACCCTGGCATAATTTTGATTGGCATCTTCTAATTTTAGTAGGGTTTCTTGAAGTTCGAGATTGTGAAATTTAGTGATTTGGTGATTTTTTTTAGACTGTTTAATATTGCGTTGTAGTAATAGCAAAATAATCATCAGCATTAGTAATAAGGATGCGATGAAAATTAGGTAGATGTCTTTAATGACGTCTTTCTTTTCTAAGTTTTGTAGTTCGTATTTCTGTTCTAAATTGGCAAACTCTTTCTCAACATTTATAGAAGAGACTTTGATTAAGTCTTTATTAAGTGAATCTCTTAATAAGAGATATTTTCTTTGGTGATCAAAAGCAAGTTTGAAATTGCCTAGCGCATTATATAGATCAGATTTTGCATTGTGCCATCTCGACTGAAGTTCTGTACTTGGCTTTTTTAGTAAGATCGAATCTGCTCTACTCAGCAATATGTTGGCTAGGTTAAAATTTTTCTTTTTGATGTATAAGTTTGCCAGTTTAATTAAGGGTGGGATTTTTGCATCGTCTCCGCCAGAATAATTAATGGCAATGCTTTCCTTTAATAGTTTTTCTGCCTTATCTAAGATGCCTTGTTTAAGGTAAATGCTGCCAAGATTATCTAGCGCAATTGCGGCTGCATCGTTTAAGGCGTATGTTGGTAATTTCCCTTTTTGTCTACTTTCTGTTATAAAATCTAGGTCTTTCTGATAAAAAAGGCCTGCACTATCCAGTATATTTGAGCGCTCATAGCAAAATCCGATCGTGTTTAATACGGCTTGGATATTGTAAAATTGCTTTAATAAAGTTGAGGTTGACTTGCAGTTTAATTCTAGTTCATAGTTTTCCTTAAAATATTTTATCGCTTCAGGAAATCGGTTCTGTACATAATAAACATTCGCTATGCGCATTGTTAAACCCTTTTTAGCGCAGTAATCTAGGTTCTTTTGTTGAAATGAGCGTGCTTCCAAATAATATAAAACAGCTTGACTATATTTTTTTTCAAGGTAAGTCGCATCTCCTTTTAGGAGCAGTGCCTCAAAATAGGAACTTTTGTTTTCTTCAATGAGTGATTTATTATTGAATAGGGCAATTGCGCTATCGGAATAGCTGTTCAAAGAGTCTATTGAATGATCTGCTTGATAAAAGCTTTTGGCACTATAGAATTTGATTAGCCTTGCAATATCTTTTTTTCCAATAAGATTGCGTACTGAGTCAATGGCATGATTTTGGGCTTTAGAAATTGGCCCTGTTTGTGTGAAGGTTAAAATTTGGTCAATAGCTTTCGCATCCTGTTCTTTAGTTCCATACTTACAGCCTGTGGTCCAAAAAAAAAGTATCAAACAAATGAATCCTAAAGATTTATTATTTGATACTTTTTGAAGTGATCTATTCATTTAAATCATGATCAATGACTAGGTCCGTTGCCCTCTACGCGTTTAATTTGAGCGCCTAATGCTCTTAATCTGATATCGATATCTTGGTAGCCACGTTCAATTTGCTCAATATTATAAATTGTAGAGGTACCTTCGGCAGAAAGTGCGGCAATTAATAATGAAACTCCTGCTCTAATATCAGGAGATGTCATACTGATACCACGAAGTTTATATTTTTTATCAATTCCGTTAACGGTAGCACGATGTGGATCACATAATATAATTTGTGCGCCCATATCAATTAACTTGTCTACAAAAAACAGTCTACTTTCGAACATTTTTTGATGGATTAGTACAGAACCTCTTGCTTGTGTAGCTACTACGAGCACTATGCTCAATAAATCGGGTGTAAAGCCAGGCCAAGGTGCATCAGCAATAGTTAGGATAGAGCCATCAATAAAAGTATCGATTACATAATTTTTTTGAGAGGGTACATAAATATCATCACCTCTACGTTCTAGTTTGATCCCCAGTTTTTTAAAAACTTCGGGAATAACACCTAGTTCATCATAACATACGTTTTTAATAGTAATCTCTGATTCTGTCATGGCGGCAAGACCAATAAAGGAACCGATTTCTATCATATCAGGCAGCATTTTATGTTCTGTTCCGCCTAATTTCTGGACTCCCTCTATTGTTAATAGATTTGAGCCTATTCCAGAGATATTGGCTCCCATACGGTTTAGCATTTTGCACAGCTGTTGTAGATATGGTTCACAGGCGGCATTATATATTGTAGTGGTTCCTTTTGCCAATACAGCAGCCATTACAATGTTAGCGGTTCCGGTAACGGAAGCTTCATCTAATAAGATATAAGCTCCTTTTAAATTGGTCGCATCAACATTAAAAAATGCTTTTTTAGAGTCGTATACAAATTTGGCGCCTAGTTTTTCGAAACCTAAAAAGTGAGTATCTAAGCGTCTGCGGCCAATTTTATCTCCTCCAGGCTTAGGGATTGCAGCTTTACCAAAACGCGCCAATAGTGGGCCAACAATCATGATAGAACCACGAAGACTTCCACCTTTTGATTTAAAAACATCTGATTGGAAGAAATCTAGGTTGATGTTTTTTGCTTCGAAAGTGTAGGTGTCTTTGTTGATACGTTCAACTGTTACGCCTAAATCTGCTAGTAATTCAATGAGTTTATTTACATCTTTAATATCTGGAATATTGCTGATGGTAATTTTCTGATCAGTTAATAAAACTGCAGATAAAATTTGTAAGGCTTCGTTTTTTGCACCTTGAGGTGTAATTTCACCTTTTAGTTTTTTACCACCTACGATTTCGAATGCATTCATTTGGTTGTATTTAGGGAGTCATTGTTTGTTTTCTTTAATTCGAAAACGTGGTAAAGATTGCTTTACACTTTACAATGGCAATGTATTAATGTCTTTGTTTTGGATTATTGTTACGTTGACGACCATTATTGTTATTCTGGCGTCCTTTGTTATTGTTATTCTGGCGACCGCGGTTGTTGTTTTGTCTATTTACTGGAGGTCTGAATTCGACTTTTTGAAGATTTACATTTTCTTCAAGTTCTAGATTGCCACCAGAAAGTTCACGTAGGTTTTTAAGAATGGTTTCATCGGCAACATTATCTTTGTTCCATTGCACGTATGCCATTTTCATAAAGTTTGCAATGCCTTGAACCATAGCGGATTTACGTTCTGGATTTTCCTCTTCTATTGTTTTGGTAATCAGTTTTTCTACAGTTCTACCATAATGTTTATAGGTAATCTTCTGTTGTGGATAGCCGATATGGTCAGGTCTAAATTGAGCTGCTTCTGGTAAAGGTTTTGGATATGGGCTATCGACATCTATCTTATAATCGGATATAATGTGTAAGTGATCCCATAATTTATGTTTAAAATCGGCGACATCGCGCAGGTGTGGATTTAAAAAACCCATTAAATCTATTACTGCTTGTGCATATTTATTGCGTTCTTCTTTGGTTGGCAAATCTATAATGTACTTTACCATATTTTGTACATTACGGCCATATTCTGCCAAAATTAAGTCGCTACGAGTGGTATTATAATCGAAATTCATTTTTATTTTTTTTGGAGCTGTGCCATTTCCATTATTGGAGGGCGCTCTATAACTGTCTAATTTAACTAAAGATAAGATAATACTTACCTAACAATTCGCAATTTAGCAAATTTTAACAACAATTGTTTGTTCCCTAAACCTTGAAAAAATACGGTTGCTTTAACGTCTGGTAAAGTACCTTCTAAGTTTACAATTTTACCAAACCCAAACTTTTCATGTTCAACATCCATGCCATTCTGGAATTCATTTGCGGCATTTGGTGCAAACCCAGCACTTGGAACGTGCGCTTTGGGTAGAATAGATGTTGTTTTTGGTCTAATTACAGTTGTGCTGGCAGTAGATTTTGGTGTAAGTTCACGTTGTTGGCTCCAGGTTTTTCTTTCTTGATCGAAGCTATTGCTGCCTAAACTGCTTTTAGTAGGTTTTACAACTTCAAGTTCTAAATAAGAAGGGTTAATTTCGTTGATAAAACGACTAGGTTCGCAAGATGTAAGGGTTCCCCAGCGATAACGAGAGGTTGCATAGGTTATTGTGAGTTTCTTTTCTGCTCTTGTGATTGCTACATAAAACAGCCTTCTTTCTTCTTCAAGATCAGTTCTTGAGGTGAGCGACATTTGAGATGGGAAGAGATTTTCTTCTAGTCCGACAATAAATACGTTTTTAAATTCCAGACCTTTAGCTGAGTGGATGGTCATTAAGGAAACTGTATCTTTATCTTTATCATCTTGGCGATCATCATTAGTTAGTAGTGCAATATCTTGCATAAAAATTGCCAAGCTACGATCTTCGATGTCTTCTCTTTCTGCAAATTCTTTGATCCCGTTTAATAGTTCCTGGATATTTTCATATCTACTTCTACCTTCGACGCTATCATCGGTATGTAATTCTTTTAAAATACCTGAATGTTGCGCAATGTATAAAGCTGTTTCATAAGCATCTAGCTTTTTTGATTCAGCTGCAAAACTTTGAACCATTACTGCAAAATCATTTAGCTGGTTGGGAATGCGTCCGTCCAAGTATTGATGGGCATTGCAGATTACCTGCCACATGGTGATGTTATTTTTATCAGCTGCGACAGATATTTTCTCTATGGTAGTATCACCTAAACCACGGCGTGGGTAATTGATTACGCGTTTAATTGCTTCTTCATCGGCAGGATTGAAGGTTAATCTGAAATAGGCGATTAGATCTTTGATCTCTTTGCGTTGATAGAATGATAGGCCACCGTAAATTTTATAAGGAATATTGAGTTTTCTTAGGGCTTCCTCCATAGCTCTACTCTGTGCATTGGTTCTATATAGAATTGCAAAATCTTTATAGAATAGTCCTGCATTTGCGCGATCTTGAACGATTGCTTCTGCGACTAATTTACCTTCTTCATTATCTGAGAATGCTCTAGAGACTTTAATTCGGTCGCCTTTTTCATTATCAGAGAATACATTTTTCTCTAATTGATTTTTGTTGTTTGCGATAATGCTATTTGCTACTTCTACGATGTTTTGCGTAGAACGATAATTCTGCTCTAATTTGTAGACTTTAAGATCCGGATAATCGCGTTCAAAGTTTAATATATTTTGGATATTTGCTCCACGGAAGGCGTAGATACTTTGTGCATCATCACCTACAACGCATATATTTTGGTGTGCAGCGGCCAGTTTTTTAACGATGGTATATTGAGAAAAGTTTGTATCCTGATACTCATCTACCATTAGATATTTGAACTTATGTTGGTATTTATTTAAGACATCGGGGTTATTTTTTAACAGGACATTGGTTTTGAACAATAGATCATCAAAATCCATGGCTCCTGCTTTATAACATCGTTTGGCATAGGTATCATAAATCAATCCTAACAATGGTCGTTTATTGCTAATATCTTCTGCTTGGATCTGTTCGTTCTCCAGGTATTCTGTAGCGGAGATCAAATTATTTTTAGCGGAAGAGATGCGGTTATAGACTACGTTTGCGGCGTATAGCTTGTCATCTAACTGCATTTCTCTTAGGATGGTACGAATTAAGCTTTTGCTATCATCGGTATCGTATATTGTAAAGTTTGATGGGTAGCCAATTTTTTCGGCTTCTACTCTTAGTATTTTAGCGAAAACGGAGTGGAATGTACCCATCCATATGTTTTTAGCTTCATTACCTACCACTTTAGCGATACGCTCACGCATATCTTTACTTGCTTTATTGGTAAAGGTTAGCACGAGGATATTGAATGAATCGACTCCTTTTTCTATCAAGTGTGCTACTCTAAATGTGATTACCCTTGTTTTTCCAGATCCTGCACCGGCAACGATCATAACTGGTCCTTGGGTGTTTTCTACGGCTGCTCTCTGTTGTGGGTTTAATCCTGCTAAATAATCCAAATCTGCTCCTATCTTTTGAGGTTCAAAAATAACAATTTTCTGCGCGTTTTGGTAATTTCACGAGTAGATTTTTGAACGTACTGCAACCTCTGATAGTAGCACAGTTTTTTGATCTCTAAACTGGATTGCAGTGGTATCCTTTTTGTTTTTCACAAAAAGATAAAAACGGAAAGCTAGGCTGACTTTGTTTTGTTTGGTGGTTTTGCTTTTCAAATGAGTATTGGGAGTCTGTTAATCGTGTTTTTTGATTATCTTAGTACTCTAGTTAAAGCGCATAGCCGATCGGCAAAATTCAGTGTGAAAAATCATCTATTTCTTAAGCCTTATAGCGACCTTATAGCGATATGTGTTTAGTCTTTCTATAAGGTAGGTGTAGTGTAGGCGTAGTGTGGGTGTAGTTTGGTTCAATGGTTCAGTGGTTCATTTGTTTGGATGCTTAGCAGGGGGTAGTGGGATGGTGGAACATGTTGGTTCATTGGTCTGGTTTACTAGGAAGGGTTACCCACAGTGCACGGAGATTATTTGTCACAGCTGCACTTTCTGGCCCCACTCCAACCCTCCCCAGATGGGGGGGAGTTGAATTCATCTGCCTTTTTAATCGGTTAATTTATAGTCACACTGTGGAAATATTTACATCCATTCTTTGCTACCGCTTTCTATCTGATACAACCAGTAGTTAACTAATTGTTTTATTTCGGTATAGTTTCCATATTTAAAATGGATGATGCCTGCGGCGGTATGTAGGTTAACGTGTCCGACGTCTACATTTTTATGCCATGGGTATTGGAAGGTTGTAATGGCTTGTATTTTGTGTGGGAGCATGATTTCGTGTTTAATATCCCATATTCCACTTTTTTTGATGATAAAATCCTGATCGACCATTAAGCGGTGTCTTCTATAGCTGATATAAATCATTGGTATAGCCAATAAGAAATAAACGATAGCTAGGGGATAAAAAGATTTCATCTCAGGAGTGTTGGTCCAAAAAATAAAAAAGATGGCAATTGGTAAGATTACTCTGAAGAAGATTGGCAGGTTAAGAAATCTAAAGTTCGGTTTAAAGATGGCGGTTTTAGGCGGGTTTTTTCCAAGGATCATCATTAATAGCTCGTCTTTTTCTGCAATACTGCAGCCTGGGATTTCCAGATTGGTACTATGTATTTCTTTACCATTGGTAGCATGGCCCGATGCAGCTTGTTTTAAGTTCATATTGAGCAAATTCATTTTCTTCTGAAAATAATTCTGGCTATAGGTTGTGGTTTGTACCTTATCTGGGCTCAATAGTGTATTTTTCTTTGCGAAGAGTCCGGCAGAGATCAACAAAGAATGTTTGTGCTTACTAATATGAAAGTCGAAATATTTAACAAATGTTCTAACTACATTGATTACGAGGATAATGGCTAGAATAATTCCCAACAAAATAGTCAAAGAAAAGAAGGTAAAGATATTTTCAACGGCATGTTCAACCTGGCCTTCATCCATTTTTAATGCATTCAATATTTCTTTTACGTTGTGGAATAAGGGATAAATAAATGCAATTAGTAAGGCGATGCTACTTCCATAATTAGAGGTTAAGCCAACTTTAAATAAGGTGAGGGGACTAACTTTTAGAAAAGGGATTGTTGTTGTATTTTCAATATTGCTTATTGTTTCTTCGTTTTGATGATGGTTATCTTTTCTGTCCAATAAGTGTTCTCTTAAGCTATGGGCGATATTTTCGTCAATGGCCTGGATGCTTACTTCCTGGCCATCGCTGCCAGCAGTATCTATTTTTAGGCCGTAGATGCCTATGATTTTCTGTAATAGATTTTGATTGATGTTTACTTGTTGAATTTTTTCCAACTGGATAGTTAACTGTGTTCTGCTAAAGATGCCTTTATTGACTACAAATTCTTGTTTTTCTTCATTTAGATGAAAGGTAAATCTTCTGTAATTGAGATAGGCAAATATGATTACTAGAATTAGCAAGGCAAGGAATGCGAGGAAAAAATAGAATAGATCACCTTTGTTAACCTTGCTCAGTGAAATTATTAGGGGTACGATCAATGCTTTTATGAGCTGAAACATGGTGTTTGCCGCCATAATGATAATGCCTATTGCGGATTGTCTTTGTGGCTTACTGAATTCTGTATTCATGATTGGTTCTCGGTTAAGTTATCCATTTCACCGAGTTTCTTCAGGAGTAATTCTTTCATGCTTTTAGCGGTTTCAATTTCCACTCCAGCGATCATCAAGTGCCCTGACTGTCCGCCAGCGGTATAGATTTGTATTTTTCCGAGTTTAAAGATCCTTGAAAAAATACCTTCGTTTAATGCTACGTGTTGAATTCTATTTAAAGGGACAATGGTTGTTGTTTCTGCAATGATACCGCTTTTATAGATGAGATCTTTTTCACGCATTGCGAAACCACGTCTTTTAAAGCTTGCCTTAAATATGAAAAAGAGAAATATTGCCAATACTGCATAACCTGCGATGATAATGTAGAGATACGTTTTAAGTTCTGGGATATTGAAGAGCATGACTGTTAAAACAGCTCCAATAAATAGTAGAAAGATGAGGATATTGATTACGATTATCTTCCAATAGTTGGGATGCGGTTTGGAAAGTGTCACTAATTCATATTTGGGAAGTAGATTAATGTCAATTGTCTCGTTAGTAAAATCCTGCATGTTTCTAATAGTTATAATGCGAATATAGGTTCATTAGTTCATTAGTTCAATGGTTCATTGGTCTTATTTTGACTTATGATGTTACGGGTTACTAGTTGCGAGGCTGGGCGCGACTGGATTAGAAGTACTTTAGCTACGGATAGACTTCCTTGCTCCACCCCAACCCTCCCCGGATGGGAGGGAGTAGTTCATCTACCCGTATAAGAGCCTAGTTATAGCCACAGATTCTGTGTTGAATTACAACTATTTTTTCATTTCGACGTGGGGAGAAATCTTTCATGGAGAGTCCATTTTGGGAGATCCCTCGTGCCTCGGGATGACAAAACCACTTCTAAATGAATTTAACTACAAAAGCATGATCTATTTATATAGCCACAGATTCTGTGTTAACTTACAATTTTTTTTTCGTTTCGATCCCGCACTTGCGGAGCAGGCTCTACGCTATGAAGGACAAATGGTTATGCCACCACAAAGGCCACGAAGCTGGGCTTTAAGTTTTTTTACCACATAGTCACATAGAAAACATAGGTTTCTGTTTCTAGTATAATGGTTATTTTACCACAGATGCACAGATTTAAGGATGAGTTACGAGTTAAAAGTTATGGGTTATGAGGCTGGGCATATGCTAGGCCAAAGGTACTTTAATCACAGATTGATGATTTGGGTAGGGTTTTGGGAATTTGGAAGGAAAGGGCGTAAATCAACTTAATGTATGACGACCATTTTTTTTGTGGCAACATAGGCACCGGAGCTAGAGACGACTTTGTAGATGTAAATACCTGGTGCGAGAAGGCTCAGGTTTAGCTCGATGGTATGTTTTCCGGTATTTAAATATTCGTTCAATACTGTTTGGACGACTTTTCCCTGCAGGTTATAGATTTTCATTTCAACTTTATCTGCTGATGGCATTACAATATCAATGGAGGTAAGGTTGTTTCCAGGATTTGGATAGTTTTGTGTAACGGTAAATTCCAAAAATCGCTCTGCAATAATTTTGTTAATGGCATCGAAAAGAACGAAGGCTATTAATCTATTGCCGCGACTATTAGGGTGGATCGGGTCTTGGTAAAGGGTAAAATCTCTTCTGATGACTGCATTCAGGTCTGATAAATACACTGCGTATTCTTTTGCCAACTTTTTATAGAGGGTATTTATTCGAGCGACTACGGTGTTTGCTCTTCTTAAACGGGGATCGCGGCGGTCATCAAAATTTTGTAAGGTACATACAATAGGTACTAGTTTTTGATCTAGCGATTTAGTGATCAGCGCTCTCATATTGGCTTCGGTACTGGCAATGTTAGCTTTGCCATCTGTAATTTGGAGTGCATCATTTGCTCCCATTAAAATTACGATAAAACCGGTTTTATAGGCGATTGCATTATCAATGCGTAATAGGCCCATTGCTGTGGTTTCTCCGGGGATGCCATATTTCTGAACATTGATTACTTTATCTTTGTAGCAGTTGATGAAATTGGCGGTGAGGTATGATTGAAAATCGAGGCCGTTTACACCTGCGACGGTACTTGCGCCGAAGGTTACTACATTGATGCTATCCTTAGAAAAATACTGTGCAGATTCTGGGCAACTAGCGCCCATGACTTGCGCCGAAGAATTAAAATAGAAGCCAAATATACCTACAAAACAAAGCGCTAACGCTCGAAATCTCATCCCTAAATATTATTAAGCGCAAAAAAATACATAAACGCCGCAAATATCGCTAATAATCTTCTATTTAGAAACTTGATTTTCATTATGTTAATCTTTTCTTGAAATTATCGTTTCAATAGTTTTTGGCGGGCTTTTTAATGAAAAACCTATATTTGTTTAAAATTATATGTTATGCAAGAAATCAAGAAATATGTTGAAGACAATAAGCAACGCTTTTTAGATGAACTTTTTGAACTGCTGCGTTTTCCATCAGTTAGTGCAGATCCGAAGTATAAAACAGACGTATTAAATACGGCAGACTTTGTGGCGCGGAAGCTTAAGGATGCCGGTGCTGACAACGTTGAAATTTGTGAGACAGCAGGTTATCCGATTGTATATGGAGAAAAAATTGTTGATGCGAGCTTGCCAACAGTTTTAATCTATGGACATTATGATGTTCAGCCACCAGATCCTTTGGAGTTATGGAAAACACCTCCATTTGAGCCTACGGTACGTGATGGTAAAATTTATGCGCGTGGTGCCTGTGATGATAAAGGTCAATTTTACATGCATGTAAAGGCTTTTGAACTGATGATGAAAACGGACACCTTAGCTTGTAATGTGAAATTCATGATAGAGGGTGAGGAAGAGGTTGGTTCGGCAAATCTTGGTATTTTTGTAAATGCAAATGTAGAGAAGCTAAAGGCTGATGTGGTATTGATTTCTGATACTTCGATGATCAGCATGGAAAACCCATCTATTGAAACTGGACTACGCGGTTTGGCCTATATGGAAGTGGAAGTTGTAGGGCCCAATCGTGATCTACATTCAGGTGTTTATGGTGGTGCGGTTGCAAATCCGGCAACGATTTTATGTAAAATGATTGCTTCATTACATGATGAAAATAATCATATTACCATTCCTGCATTTTATGATAAAGTAATAGCATTAACAGATGAGGAGAAAGCTGCATTAAATGCTGCTCCGTTTGATCTGAATGAATACAAAGAAGACCTTGAAATCAATTCGGAATGGGGCGAGAAGGGCTATAGCACTTTAGAACGTACAGGAACAAGACCAACTTTGGAAGTGAATGGTATTTGGAGCGGATATACTGGTGAGGGTGCAAAAACGGTATTGCCAAGTAAGGCAAATGCAAAAATTTCCATGCGTTTGGTGCCAAATCAAAGTTCGGAGGAGATTTCTGAAATTTTCACTAAACACTTTGAAAGTATTGCTCCTGATTTTGTGAAGGTTAAAGTGACCATCCATCATGGGGGAGAGCCTGTGGTAACGCTAACTGATAGTGTTGCTTACCTTGCTGCCGAAAAAGCGATTTTGGAGAGCTTTGGTAAGAAGCCTATTCCGACCAGAGGTGGGGGTAGTATTCCGATTGTGGCTTTGTTCGAAAACGTTTTGGGCATTAAATCGGTATTGTTCGGTTTCGGTCTAGATAGCGATGCACTACATTCGCCAAATGAAAAATACGATATCTTCAATTATTACAAAGGCATTGAAACTTTGCCACTGTTTCATAAGTATTATGCTGAGTTGAGTAAGTAGTTACGGGTTCATTTGTTCAATAGTTCATTTGTTCAATAGGTCATGGGTCAATGGCTAATGGTCAATGGTCGATAGCTTGGGTTTTGAGTTGCCAGTTATGTGTTACGGGTTACCATTTAAGAGTGGGCTAATGGCTAATTATTATAAATATTTACCATATAAAGCGTGTAAAATATCATCATTATCTAATCTTATATTACATTCTTTATATGGCTAAAAAATCAACGCCCGTTAAAAAGAGGAGAGTCCCGCAAAAGAAAGGGAAGAGATTGCCGGTACAGGTTAAGTTTGCTTTGGTTGCACTTTTGTTGGTTCTATTGTCGCCTTTTTATTATGGTTATATCTTAAAAGTAACTTCTGCTACTTGGTTTTGGGTTAAACATGGCAGGGAGGATAAAAATTACCGGACCTATGAAAGTTTTGCTATCAAAATTCCAAAGAAGCACAATATCCATGGGATAGATGTATCCTATTATCAAGGTAAGATTGATTGGCAAAAAGTGAAAGCGATGGAGGAGGATGAGGTGAGGGTTTCTTTTGCCTTTATTAAGGCTACGGAGGGCTTACTTAGTGTTGATCCTTATTTTCAGCGTAACTGGAGGGAGGCGCCAAAGGCAGGGATAAAAGTGGGTGCCTATCATTTCTTTAGGCCTAAGAGGTCGGGACTTTGGCAAGCAAACTTTTTTCTTCAGACCATCAGTATTGAAAAAGGAGATTTGCCTCCCGTTGTGGATATAGAAAGTTTGGATGGGGTTAGTCCGGAGGAAATGAGGAAAGAACTGAATGCATTTATTATTCAGGTAGAAAAAAGGACAAAAGTTAAGCCTATTATTTATTCTGGACTGAAGTTTTATAAGGATTATTTAATGGGGTTTTATGATGATTATCCATTTTGGGTAGCGCACTACCATCAGCCTAAACTAAAATTAGCAGATAAAAGTTGGAGGTTTTGGCAACATTCTGATCGGGCACGGATCAATGGGATCAACCATGTTGTAGATTTTAATGCCTTTAATGGTGACAGTGCACAGTTTCAGCAGATTTTAATTCAATAAAAAAGACCTATCGCCTTGTACAATAGATCTTCTTATCCTTGAGTTTATTTAACAGGAACGGCCTGTTTAATCGTTCTTTAGCACTTATCTTCTTGAAGCAACATAAACATCAGAGCTGATCATGTTGGTTTTTTTAGAGTTGAATTTGTCGAGTGTAATTCTTGCAGTTTTGTCCATTTCAATGTTGTACAGGTCTGTTGATCCTTTCAAATTCAATTCTGAAGCATTTTTAATTGAAGTATATAGGTTTTCAGTTTTAGAATTTAAATCAACTTTAGCATTGTCCTTTACATAAACTTGTAAATATTTTAAGCTTAAAGTATCTTTAGTTTGTACAAATGCATTTCCTGCGGCGTCAATTCTATAAATATCATCAATATAAACAGTGATTTTGGCGCCTTGCACATAACTTTTGGCATCAACATATAATGCATTACCAATTTTTTTAACAGATACATCTGTACCGCCATCATTGGTGTACAATACTTTTGATTTTGGGGCCTGGCTGATGGTAACTTCTACATTGCCGCTAATAATTATTCTTTTGATAGCAGAAACGTTTATAGTGCTTGCAGCAACAGTTTCGATTTTTGATAGGCCATTGGCATAAACAGCTGATGTTGAGATTGCTAATGCGATACAGCCAGTAGCAATAAGAGATTTGATTGAAGTTTTCATGATATATTTTTTTGTGGGTTTTGTTAATAAGACGACAACAATTAAGAATAGTTGCACGCAGATTTGCTGTTTTATACGAGGTTATTGTAATAATCGACGAACTGGGTATTTGGGTAGATGAACTGGGAAGGAGTCCGAAAGTCGGGGGAGTCCGTTCCCCTCGGCGGTCTACTGTGTACCCACAAGTCAATAATAGTTTCTCAAGTTTGTTTTTGCGAGGAAGACCTGTCCCGATTATTTCCTATCAGGTGGACAGATTTTGCTCAGGTTCGTTTCCGCGAGGAACGAAGCGGTCTCCTTGCTGGTTTGAAGCTGGTTGTGGCAAGGAGATTATTCACTTGTTTCTATTTTTTCAATGGTGTTCATGAGCTCTCCCTCTGTTGCCGGGATCGGTTATCTTCGCGAAAAGCTCGCAAAAACGAACCCCTCAAGCGTCATGA
>Ga0247810_10000791_pt1 | contig 26081 bp, 23 predicted proteins | sample UWRJL119311C1_FD_179918 | JGI IMG/M metagenome (GOLD analysis project Ga0247810, IMG submission 179918) | Plant litter microbial communities from Arlington Agricultural Research Station in Wisconsin, United States - UWRJ-L119-311C-1 | ecosystem: Environmental > Terrestrial > Plant litter >... | reverse complement strand
TCCAAAACAAATTTTCCTCGGCCTAGGCCCACACATCGACGCAGGAAGTCTAGCACGGTGGGCAGACCCCGATTATCGTAGAGTTTATCGCCAAATCTTCTCGGGGAATCCAGAAAAACACGATATTTATGATATCAGCGCGCGAAGATTGGCGAATCAATACTATTATCCTGGTCCAGGCCACTCGACAGTCTTACGAACTTTCCAAGGGTGGACGGCTTTGTCACGCCATGCCCCGGCGGAAGGAGGTTTATTGTTGTATCCTAACGTGGACGTGGTAATTGCATATTTGCTACTTCGTCCATTTTTTTCACCCCCTACGGACAGCGCTAAGATCATGGATGCGAATGAGTGGAGCTTTGCTGGTGATGATCCATGGTTCCCTGGCACGTTCAAAGAACAAAGCCAATACCTCTCACCTGCCTCACATCCACACCTTCGACTCCAAGATTGCCTTACGGACCTTCCCGCAATGCAGGCTGGTGATACAGTCTGGTGGCACACTGATGTATGTGCTCAAAAGCCCCTATCTTTTCGTGTGCTAACTGAAAATCCAGATGTGTCATGCTGTTGATACTGAGCACAATGGTACTGAAAATGCTAGCGTTGTATATATTGCATCTTGTCCAACCACCAGCGTGAACAAACTGTACATGAAGAAACAACTGAAAGCAGCGCTCGCAGGTCAACCTCCCCCCGATTATGCAGACGATACAAACCTTTCTGAGTCGACGTTGAAAGGATATACAGGTTATAAGGGAGTTAGCGAGCCTGGTAAAAGAGCCCTTGGTTTTTATATCGAATAGGTAGTCTAAGAGTCTTATTCCTTGGAATGTTTAAAATATTGCTCATGCTCTGTCTAAATCAAAAGATTTGCGAAACATCAACTTTCAATCAAATCTTTAATTATTTTGAGACCCTTTGAAGCTACCGCATTCCATGACTTGATAGCCTCAAGATACTCCGCACAAGATCTGATTTCACTCTCCCAGCTGTTGTCATCTTCTAGGAATTGTCCACTCGATTCTATAATTAGAAAAACTGCCGCTGCTACTACATGGAGCGAGAGAGCCCTTAAGTATTGAGATTAACAAGCGAGAAAAACACAGCTATGATAGAGTGCTTACCATTGTCTACGCTTAGCAATTGGCTGGTTTGAATGCTGCGTGACCCAAACGATACCTTTCGCTGAACTCACGCAGATGGATCTTGGGCCACTTAATATTTCCGGCGCTGACAGCCAACACCTCTGAAGTGTGCGGTTGATGTGTAATCTATAGTATAAGAAAACAAGGCTCAAGTCCCATTTCTGCCACGCAATCCAAGGATGCATTTCTTCACGCCTTAGATCATGGGGAGCATCTGGTTGTAGATGCGATGGCATTGTATCAATGAGTTCTGCCAACTGCGCATCTGCTTGTAAAACAACCTGCTGAGGTGGCATACGTCGGTAGCGTAGGTTCATTCTAAAACGATGAATTGTGATTGATATTTGTGCCATAACTCGGTGATATTGAATTGGTGCAATGATTACCCCTGTTTCCAAATCCGCCAGGTTCTGTTCGTCGCTTGAGTCCACTTCCGGTAATGGCACGCAACAATCAACCTCCGAGATGCATGGAATATAACTTGGAAGTGCCATCCTAAGAAGGAATTAAGCATTCGAAAACCTCAAAGACTGGGAAAGTCACTCCATACCATTCACATATCAGCAGGGTCCACCATAGACGTCGACAACATTCCTGCTTCAATCCTGGAACCGACGCACTGTCCCTATGCATATTAAGCTTCTGCCCTATTCTTAACGCACAGCTCAGCATAGTTGAAGCTAGATTAGAATCTCCGAAGTTGTTGAAACAAATATTCAAGATCGCAATGGTTTGGACTACCCGTACATTTTCGCTTCGCATGAATTGGGCGATCTGCAAGCAATAGAGTGAGCTGCTATACCAAGTACGGATCAGCATTTGATGATTGTCTATCAATCAGTCAACTTAGCAAAATCACCTGCAAATACAACTCACTGCTCGGAAGACTGAATAGCTTCGCCTCAACATCGTCCGCGATTAGCAGTGCAGCCTAGTTTTGCTATTATCAGCTTTTTGGATGCTTCGGAGGACGCATATTATCAGGCTTACTGCAATGACGCTGAAATATAGAGCAAGCCACAATGGATCGATTTCATTTATGGATGCACCATCCTCAATCTTTGACAGGAACTCGATATGTTCTGTCTCGAAGAGGGGATGGTCCAACGCAGCATGTACCCACGAATTCCATATTCGATCGAACTCAACAAGTCTCATACTAGAAGAGTGACTAGGAAGGATAATGTTTGGCCACAAGTTTTTGATAGAGGGGAATATCTCGTGCTTAGGCTCGAACAAATGGTCCTCGAAACTGTCATTCTCAATCTCGCCAACTACAGGTTGAGGACCTGGATTTTCAATCATTACCGCACGCGGTGTGCACTCCATCTCTTGCCTCAGTCGAGTGTTTTCTTCTAGAAGGTCAGCATACGAACGTACCCGGGCATCTTGCGCTCTATGATCTCATCAGCGCCAATAATTGCTGGCCTTGCGAGCGATACTCACACAACGACCTTGCCGCGAACAATCACAACCTCACGCATGCAGTCATTCTCTTCCCCCCTCCTAATGCATTGCTGGCAGGGGCTCCCTCGGTCGCACCGCACTTTCCGTTCCTTGCATGAGATGCACGACTTTGGAGCTCGTTGGGTAACTCGGATAGCGGCGGTCTCCAGGCCGAATGAGGAGACTTCCGAGGCCATGATCTGGGGATTGTGGAGTTGACTGCTTCACCACAAGTATACTGTATCTTTCATCTTGTATTCGCCAGTCATGCGATTATCTTCTATGTTTCCAAAAGCCGCCCGAGCTCGACCGAAGTATTTAACTTTATCCCACCACGAGTCATGCCCAGCGTCTATTCCCGAGCCTGCAAACTTGAAAAATGGGGTAACCCCAGTGTCACATCTGGATATTGCGGTGCTGTCTGCGGGATTGCGCCCAGGAACAGGTCGCGGTGGCCTCCAATCCCAACTAAAGCAGGTGCAAGCGTACTAGAGTTATATGCTCTGTGATAATCGATGGGATTCTAGTCTTACCAAACCTTTCTCGTTATTGTAAGATTGCACTCAAAAATGACTGCGAACACTGGCTTTCACGGCGCTATTATCCACTCAATTTCAGATCACGAAGCTGAACTCATCCAAGAAGGCTTACTTGTAATCTGTCCGGAGGGACGAATTATCACACTAGAAAAGGACGTTCCGGTGGACCAAGTCGCATCCTGTTTGTCAAGCCTCAAGATTGATATCGCGTCCCATCAAATCCGATATCTAAAGAAAGGAGAATTCATCATTCCCGGCTTCATAGACACCCATAATCACGCCCCACAATGGGGCCAACGCGGTCTCGGTCGAGGTCTCCAAATTCTGGAATGGCTCGACGAAATTACGTTTCCAAACGAGAGCAAATTTCGCGACCCAGCTTATGCCAAAATAATGTACACGTCTTGTGTGGAAGGGTTTATCAAGCAAGGGATAACGACGGCCTCGTATTACGGCTCCCTTCACGGTCCAGCCACAAAGATCCTCGCAGAAATATGTCATGGGAAGGGCCAGCGCGCGTTTGTTGGCAAGTGTAACATGAACCGGAATTCCCCAGACTCTTACAGAGATGAGAGTACGCAGGAGAGCTTGCTTGTTACCGAGGATTTCATAAGGCACGTGGAGAAGCTTGATCCAAAGGGCGAGCTGGTTTCACCCATACTTACCCCGAGATTTGCTATCTCCTGCGAGCCCGAGCTGCTCCAGGGTCTTGGAGACATAGCAGCGCGAAAACCTCATTTACCAATTCAGACACACTTCAATGAGGCAGAGTCGGAGATATCCGCTACGCTATCACTATTCCCACAGTTTACCAATGAAGCGGACCTTTACGAGCACTATGGACTTTTGGGGGAAAGATCCATCCTCGCTCATTGTACGCACATGACAGAATATGAGTTTAGCCGTCTTCAACATCTCCAATGTGGAGTAGCTCATTGTCCCATCGCCAATACAACAGTCGGAGGAGGTTTTATGGCTGCTCCCATAAGAGAGTATCTGCGTCGTAACATAAAAGTTGGGCTCGGTACGGATAGTGGCGGTGGGTTTTCCGCTTCGATACTTGATGCCATGCGCCAAGCATTCATTGTCTCCAATGCACGAGAGATGATGTCCAAAGGTGCAGAACCCGCGTTGACGCTGCATGAGTGTTTTTATCTCGCTACGCTTGGTGGTGCGAGGGTTTGTGGGCTAGATAAACAAATTGGGAATTTTGAAGTAGGCAAGGAATTCGATGCATTGATTATCAATACCGTAGATGAGGATTACAAAGGGGTAGTCACCTTCATTGAAGAAGAAGATGCTCTCTCCGTGGTCTTCGAAAAGTTTTTAATGACCGGAGATGATAGGAACATTGCTGAGGTATTTGTAAAGGGGAGGTCTATCAAGGTATGAAGTAGACTAGAACGTTAAAGCTCTAGTATTAGACCAGTATTCAGACTGAAACAGCACACTTCGACAGGTTCTAGATCTCTCAGAAAAAACTACAAGAATTACTCGCACTCCACCCGCTATCCTTTAACCCCTCCCTAGTGCTCAGTAATTTAATCGCGAACGACGGAACCGTAGCTTGTTACGTAATCCCCTTTCCTCCAAGAAAATAGTATTAACTCACTATTATACTCTAGTGGGATCTTCCTTACGACCTAGGACGCTATCTCCAATTTCTTGTATAGGGGAATCTAGCTTATAACGGTGTATATCCCTTTACTTCGCGCCTATTCCCTCTTAGTACCATGCATTGGTAATTGTAAGGAGCACATAGCTAACGGCATTTTACCTGACTCACTGTCCACGATTGGCTCAGTCAGTTCATCGGAGGCAGAAGAACCACAACGATGAGAGGTCGAACTCGAAGTCCGGAAAGCCCTTTAGTATGCCTTACCATCTTCGCTACAAGTCCCATACTCTTGGCACATAACTTGGCAAGTTTTAGCCTTGCTTTCTTCAGTTTAGTAATAGAACCATCAGATATATCTTGAATTAATGATAGCTATGACAAGATCATTGACAAATTTTAATGTTTCCCACTTTAATTCTATACATGAATATTGTACATCGTCTGATGCTGTTATAGTATTAACCAGGTAATTGGATTTATCTCTGCCCAGGATCGGAGCCATGATTATGCCGCCTTATGCTTTATGTTTTGTCCCTTTGCTGCAATTCTATAGGTCGTTTACGCGTCTGAGGCTGACTTATCCTTGGAGGGTGTGAGTCACACTTATAAAATTCCATATCCCATGGTAGCTTCATTGATATATTCGAATTTTATTATAGAGCCATCTTGTAAAACGTCTATGCGCACGAACAGTTATATTCAAAGATTCAATCTGCAACGCAGCGGAAACTTATATTTACTACACGAGACGACTGGGATCCAATTGAAATCCAGTCACATGATAAACTTACTAAGAAGCCATGGAGCTTAGGCGCCCCGATACGATCACATGGACAGCAGGTATTAGCTTATCCCAGCAACAGCTCAGTACAGATCAGCTGGGTCAGAGGCTACCTGTGAGTATATCTTCCGACACCCTATTTAGATAAAGCAATGCGACTGTGAAGTTAGCATGGTGACTACTAAGAAAGATATTCAACTGCAGTGTTAACGATATTACACAGTTCTCTAGTAATCAATTAAACCATAATCACTCGAAACAAGGCCTTTTCACGTCACAACCTTCAGTATTAGGGAAGAGAACATCGCATGAAGGCCGTGGGTCTTCTACAGATCACTCCGTTGAGCGCAAACGTCCTTGCTATACATCTGCCGCATCTACCAACCAGCTTTGCAATGAGTGTTCTCGCATACCATGGGGGAAAATCGACCAATGGATGAGCTATCCGGGACGAATTGATGGCCGCGGTAAGCCAGTCGTTAACATTGGGAAACGCTACCGAAATATCCCATCTTCGACGACCTGTACACTTTGCCGCCAGCTGCATTCTCCTTGGATAGAACCTTTTCTCAAAACCCTAGATCCTTCGCAATGGAAAGGAAAGTACTTTGGCGACCGAATACAAATCTTTCGGCACCTGCGACATCTTACCCATGTCAGCGATTATCAGACTTCGATGAACGTGCTCCGAATAAATAATGCACCATATCACATCGCTGTTGTTCCATTCGGTGGCGAATGGCGAGATAGTCTGCAATCACATATAGCGTTACATGGAATGGTTGTTATTATACCAGAGGGGTGTCCGCAGTCAGAAATTTTCGTTCCACAGCAAGTATCGAGAAAGTTCGATCGCCGTGTAGCTCGACAGTGGCTGGATTTTTGCGCACGCCACAAAAAGCTTTGCAACCCAAAAGCGCCTAATGTAACTGGAATGAAAGTGATTGACTGTGATTCTAAGGATCGAATCATTAGAGCTCATAACCCTATTGACAAATACGTGGCTCTCAGCTACGTATGGGGAAGCACGGCTCCAAGTACGACACTAGCAATTCCTTCGACTGGGAGCGAGGCTCTGCAGATAGAGCAGCGTATGGGTGATAAAGTGGAAGACCCCCAGCTAGTTCGAGCTATCTCGCAACATATAAAGAAGTCAACGCCGGTTCGGGAGACGAAAACGTCCGATTCACATCAATCACCGGCAACTGAAGTCCGAATGGACGAAAATCCTAATCTTCTGTCGAAAAGTGAATCGATTCTAAGGCTCCCCAAAACTATCCCACTAACTATTCAAGATGCTATGCAAGTAACTAAGGACCTAGGCTATCGCTTCCTTTGGGTAGATCGATATTGCATCGACCAGAGTAGCGAATTCGAGAAGCAACAACAATGTAGTCGTATGGGAGATATATATGCTGGCTCGCAGGTCACACTTTTCGCATTGGGACCAGACTCGGAATATGGATTGCCCGGCGTAAGCTCAAGGCTGCGAAATTGGCAACGACAAATTACAACAGTTGGGAAGTACAGATTCATATCTACAATGTCGGACCCACATATCTCCATTAGTCAATCTAAATGGTCGACCAGAGGATGGACTTATCAAGAAGGACTATTCTCTAGTCGTCGTTTATTTTTCACCGACCATCAAGCATATTTTGAATGCAACGCAATGAACTGTGTTGAAACCTTCAAGAGCAACCTGAAAATTCTCCACATTCAAAGTGGCCAACGTTTCAGGGCTTATCATCGCGCTGGAAAGTTTGTGTGCGGTAATTCAAACAAATACTCTCATCTCAACATCAAAGGAAACACGGCGAACCATCGCAAGATTGACACCATACGCAGGTGTCAATACCATATCCAAGAGTATACCAAAAGAGAGCTAACGAATAAAGACGATATCTTGAACGCGTTTGCTGGTATCGCCCGCTTTTACGCCAGATCGAATGCCAAGATAATAAGTTTGGCTGGATTGCCCATTCCGCTCCCAATTGCTTCCAGGGAAGTTGAACGAGAACACCTAGACCATTTGAGCTACGCTCTAGCGTGGACACATCGCGTACACAGATTCAGTGAACCGAAAACGAGGAATCCCAATCATTACTCAGATGCCACACTTTTAAAGTCAAGCTGGAGTCCAGGTGATAATCCAGAGCCACGGCGTAGACTAGGATTCCCATCTTGGTCATGGGCCGGATGGTACGGCGAAGTCGAATTGAGGGAGGATCTTCCATACTGTTGGACCAGTCATCTTAGCTCCGTACGCATAGGTTTTCGAAAAGATAACCCACAAAGCTACGCGTGGTTAACAAAATTTTCGCAGTACAGACATATTCTGATTCAAAAGCTTCTCACTGCCGTCGAATTACGTTTTGAGGCATTTGTTCTCAACCCTGAAAGTCTAAAATTTTGGGAGAGAGGTCCGCGGTTGTTATCCAGAAAGATCCCTTCTAAAACACTAAACGTCAACCTTTCCAAGGGACCATCTTCATTGGAGAAGTTTCACCAGAAATTAATAGACGGAGAGCTTGAGTGCGTAGTAATTGGAACGTATGGGGAGCCTCGCGAAAATGTATTTAAGGCTATTCAAGATGCAGACAAGAAGGCTCCAAAGGCTCGCAAGGGTCGAATAGGCTTATTTGAACGTCTGGAGCCGGATGCTATTATCTGCCTTGTTGTTCATACAGTGAACAAAACCTCTTTTCGGAGAGGTATTCTCAAGATTGAAATTAAGGACGCAGAGAGAGAGCGCGCACTACAAGTATGGAATAGGGGACCAAAAAGAGCTTTTATATTAAGGTAGTTTGATTTCCTTTGAAGAGGACTACCACTACAGACTATTTATTAGTCTAACTAGAGACATTCGTCTATGGGAAAATCGACGGTATAGATAAGCGACAAGCTTAAATTTCCATCGCGTATTTTCAATGCCTCTCCAAAGTGAATTCCAAGGAAGAAAAGCACCTAAATACTCTGCATGTACCGAATATAACCGTAGTTAGTGAAAGAACTGTTGGTTTTTAAAGATGCGAACGAAAGAAGTGTTCAACTCCACAGGCTTGAAAGCTTTTGCATGAAAATGCCAGCAAACTACATATGGCTTTTTCTATCATCGAACGGACATACATATCTTGCCAGGCCAAAACTTTCAAACTCTATAAGATTCACAGTTTGGAATTGAACGAGGTACTAGGGACACGCTGATATTCACGAAATTACACACAGACGAGTACATATAAATAGCACTTCGTGAAAAGTTAGGACGTGATATCTTGTTTCAAAGGCAAGAAAACACCACCCTATAATTCAACGTAATATAGTAGTTTTCCTTCTATGTTTTAGATCAGAAGATCTCGTTTATGGTGAAATGACAACTAATGTAACATAATTCGATCGGATTGATCCAGATTTCTCTGCCTTGAAGGAATATATGCCCGGAACAGTCAGCGTGAGGATTAGCTTGCCACTGGTATCCGATACTTGGTCAGAAATTATAGCCCCCGAGACGGGGGAGTTGGTAGAACCGTCCAAAACGTAGATTGTGTGTGGATTGCCAGCGATAACGGTGACGGGATAAGAACTGGTGTCTGGATAATTGATTGTGGGGAAGCTGGAGGCGTGGAGGAACGCGACAGCGTTGAACGCATCAAAGGCCCACAAGACAACATCCCCTCTCTGAGCTTGGAATTGGCACCCACCGGTGGAGGTGAATTGGTAGTTATTGAGCAGTCCCCAGAATTGAGTCGTGGTTTGACTCACGCCAGCAATGCTCTGGATGAAATAGTCCTCAAACTGGCTATTGTAAATTCCGTCGTAAGAGAAACCAAGGTCTTGCGCCGCCTGGTCGAGGGCTGTTGTTGCTGTACCTCCTGGTTGCGGATTGGCATTGGCGTTTGTACCGTCACAGATGTGTGTACCTCCCGAGGGCGTGGTTATGGTTCTAGGACCGCTAACAATGAAGTCTTCAAAAATTGTAGATTCAGGACCTTCGATACGAAGGTAGACACATGCCTGGCTAAGATTAGTAGAACTAGGGTTACACCTCAAAACAGTCTGAGTCGCTGTTGACACTGTAGCTTGCGTAGTAGTGGATATTTGCGTGAGAGTAGACTTGAGAAATCATATTAGCGTTGCATGGGATAGTTTGAAACAGGATGGAGTTTCAAACCGTAGATTTAACAACTTTGGTTGTCAAGATAGTGACGAAGCTTAAAACCGTAGAGGTAGATAGTGGTTTGACAGTTTTCTTTCGCAGTATTAGCCTGAGTTGGAGGCGAGTAGAAGATGAAATTCTTACATATGTAGTGGCTGTCACGGTTACAGGAGCTGTAATTGGTCCAATAAAGCAACTGCAGGCAGAGCTGAGTAGGCTACTGAACGGTGAACAAGCAGTGAGATACTTCGGCACAATTTGTACCGCTCTTTTGACAATAGTGGCTGTTTGTGTGGTGATGACTGGTTCCCCTTGAATTGTTGTGATGCTGACGGCAGTTTCAGTAGCGACGGTAGTTCTAGTCTCAGCAGAGATCCTAAACTTTGTCTTAGTTTGAGATCTCTAAACCTTCTAACTGAATAGCTTACCTTGAAGACACTACAGTTATGGTAGGGGCAAGTATTGTCCGAGCCAAAGTTGTTGTGACGGTAACGGTGGGGACTACAGGGCTGATATATCGTGAACAAAAAGAATGCGAATCAGCCGAGCGAGCCGTTACTCTAAGTGCTCTAAGACAGTCATTCGGACTACAGTCTACGCATTGTTAGTAACGCTTTTTCTTCAATTCTTGTGTTGCGTGATAACGCACAACTACGTTGCTCAGCTGCAGTAGAGTCCACAAGAGTAAAACAAATGCACAAGAGAAGAACATGGAGATTGTTCATAAATGAACTCATCATGGCTCCGAAAAGTCTTGAACATGAGATCAAAGAATGATTCGGAGGAAGGTGAAGCAAGGTAAGGTCTAAGCGCGTGAGGGTACGCCAATAACTTCTTATACTGATAATCAAGATGCCACGGCGATCCCGAAACACAACAGAGCTTATTGTTACGCAAAGAAAAATAGAGATGCCGATCATAGGTGTTTTTCGGCACATTGACTAGACGTGTACCTAGATCGCGCCAGCCCTCGAACGCCAAAACCACCTTTGGCTTGCTGTTTCCCCGCTGTTTCCTTGCAGAGTACGCCGCCACATCAACAGCTGAACGCACATTTTCCAAAAATTCTTTCGGTATCAACCGCGAAAGATGCGTCAAAGACGCAGCACTTTAGTTTTTGAAAATATTTGACTTAACCGCTATCTCCCCAAGGCCAGCCAAGTAGAAGATGCCACGCCACCTAACAAGGTCCAAACCCTTGCTTCATTGTGTTAGCCATTGCTGATGAGGCGATGTATATGATTTCACCACAGCTGAACCAATTTTACTTGTGCTTATAATACTCAATTTAGGGTCTGAAAAGCAGATAAATTGATAAAGTATGGAGCGAAGGTTCATTTCGAAGCCCCGTAGCATAATGCCGCCGGCATACAAACCTAAATCTCTTTTTTACTATAAATCGTATCTAAACATGTGTAATTTTTCAAAATCATATAGCTAGTTGAGACAGAGAAAAGGTGCAAACCTCGTATGAAGCGGGGAAATAATTCTTCTATGTTACAACCCGTCTTCTAATTTATTTTGAGATTGCGAAGGAGACCTTTTGAATCGTGAGAAGCTGACATCAATTCTGCCGAATTTATTGGCCCGAGCTTATACTATCTTCTTGGACAATAATGCCAGGCACTCTAGGTAAGTATAAATGCTTTAGAAGATGAAGACGAGTCTATTCTGGGTGGTTAGTGATGACAGGGACTATTTCGTTCTTTAATATATAGAGTGAAGAGTGCTCCGAAACTATCATCTCTAGTTCCAGAGAAGACTTTTCCGCAAATTACGGCTTTTTATTCAATAAAGTATCGATACTTTTTAAAATTATATTAACCGGGAACTTGATATCAATCACTTTGAGGATTAACGTTCGCTTCCTCACGCATTTCTCCTTTTTTGTTGTCAGATTAGACAGGTCTTCCGAAATGTTGCAGCCAAGTGATTACAGAATATCATTTAGAGAATGTTATCTATCACTTGATAGATAGGGATCGAAGATTGTTGAAATGTAGATTAGACAGTGATGAATTGCTAGTTTGCCGCTACTTCCTTCATTCAACGAAATTTGGTACTACTTATTTATGATTACATTTCTTTTGGCACATTAAAAAATGCATTCAGAAACACTCAATTGTCTCAATGATCTCGCATTTGTCACGGTTATCAGAAATGTTCTAGGAAACCCTCCATTCGTTTTTACCTTGTGAGTATTCTCTCATTCGATAGTCATCCATTGCCCTGCCTGGCTACGCTGCTCATTTAAAAACGTTCTCTCGCAGCTCTATATCCAAGTATGCTCATATACTAATGGGAATATCTCAGCGTAATCAAGTCCACTAACGCAGCACAAACAAACCTCGAAGTCTTGGCGAACATAGCATCAAAGTCAACGCTTAATTAATGTGGCAATTATTAGTATAGCTAGGTCTTCGAAATTTGTAAAGAAAGGTATCAAGCGGTTTCAAAGAGTTTAAATCCACCCGGAACACCACTTTGAAAGATTCCCTGCGGATCGTACTTCTTACTAACGGTCTTCAAGCTTAGCCAACTCATCTCCCCATAGCCCTTGAGGACATCTTCGGTCTTGTATGCATAGTTCGTGAAAATATACCTGTGCAACAGTCCCTTCTCATTCGCCATATTCTTAAACTCTTCAAGAAGTTTCGTCACACCTGTGAAAACTCGTTCATCATCAGAAGCATTGGCCCATGTGGGATTGAGGAGAACGATGAATAGAGGTCCATCAGTAGCAGTTAGGTCTTTTGCATTCCCACCTGCATCAGCAGAATGCTGAAGCAGGGTTTTGGTAAGGGGTTGAAAGCCGAAAGCGAAGGTGAATCCTCCGACCTCTTCTAGTGAAGCAACGGTCCCTTGCCATTTGTCGTGAAAGTCGCTCATAAGAGAAACATTGGGTTTGATCGTGCAGGTTGCATAGAATGACCTGACATTATCCTTTGTGAAGTCAGACAACTCGTCACACATAGCAATGTGTGTGGAGATTCGCATCGTGTTCATCTGCTCGATTTGTGGCTGGATGGATGTAAATCGCTGAAGGGGCTTGGCATTCTCTTCTCCTTTAGTATGCCACATAAGACAGATACAAATCTGTTGCCCGTATCCATATCCGACACTGGGCATAATATGCGTGTTATCGTCCGTCTCATTAGTCGCGAAATCGCAAGCAGCTGCTAAGACTCGATCGAAAATGCCAGGCACTGGAGCATAGTATGTACATCCGCCCCATACAGGTCCAGCCGCGAACGTTTTCATTTGAAAGGATGTGACGACTCCGAAGTTGTTTAAGCCGCCTTTTAAGGCCAGATAGAGATCAGAGTTATTCTTAGCGTTTGCGTGGACCACTTCGCCAGATGCAAGGACCACTTCCCAGTCGATCACGGAGTCGCAGGCGAATCCTCGACTGTTTGAATAGAGAGAAAGACCACCTTTTCATAAATTAGAAGCTTCAACTTCACATAAGTGGTGATAACATACCCCCAAGTACAAAGCCCGACACGCCTACACGACCTACTCGTCCACCTGCAGTAGTCAAGCCATATCTCTCAAGCTCACGATAGACAGAGTTCTATGTTTCCCCAACACCGAGAGTAACGATACTCTTGTCATCGTTCAGGCTAATGCCTTTAAAGCCTTGTACGTTAAGGGTAACGCCATTCTCAATGTTGCTGCTACCGGAAGGGGTGTGACCCCCACCTCGAATCGCAATTTGGAGCTCTCTTTTGAGAAGAAGCGGGCTTAGTGCTTTCAATAGTTCGGAGACTTCCAGAACACTGGTAGGGGCCGCGATATAAGAAGGCTTAGTTTCGTTTACCCAGGCCGTGAAATAGGTACTGTTACTGCTTTTATATTCTTCACTTTCTGGAAGTAAGACTTTCTCAGAAGTGAGGATTTTACTTAAGATGCTGTGGACAGAAGTCATTTTGATATTCTTTTATAAGACCTAAAATAATTAAGACGGTTGAGGCACAGCTAAAGATGTTTCACGGAATCAGAGACAGATTGGAACGGAACCGTACTGAGCTTTGGACTCCTTCGGAGAGCGGGGTATTGTTGGACTCACAAACAGATGCCCCCAGTTCATGAAATGGTTGTTGCGCTGCCTGGTAAGCGGCCCGGAGCCTGGATAATTAGCAAATCCGCCTATGATTGATAGGCTGTGTAACCACTTAAGAGAGGCAATTATAGTGCAAACATGGCCAATGTAAGGTATTGGCGAACATTATCACTACTAGAGCTCAAAACTGAAGGGGTAAAAAGGAAAACGAATCAGTTCGAACTTGCACATTCAGTCCACGACTGTGTTAAAGGTGACTGTTCCATTGATTCTTCTTCAGGACTTTGCCAGGATATTGCGGTACAGCAACAGTATAACGTATAGTTCAATACCGAGATCGATTTTGCGGCACGACTATTGTTGGAGCCTGTGGGGTATGCTGGGAATTTCATCGCAGCTAATTGTGATAAATACGATTCGCTTGCAGAAAGATCCCAGTGATTGCAGGTCATTGTGTTGAGTTTACGGCACAGTAGTCGGTCAAAACCCCAGAACCACACGCATGTCAATATTCGATTGGAGCTTCTTGCTAATCGGTGCTCCACTGGGAAGCTACGTAAATGATCAATGGAATACCAGGCACTAACACTAGCGGACGAATTCAAGTGGCCATGCATCTGTTTACTACGAGCCAAGCTATTGGCACGCCAAGTGCCCTAGTCCGTGGCCTGCAAGCTATCAATATATCGATCTGATTGAAAGAGATCAACGGCTGGTGAGTATCTAGATGGAGAAATAGTTAGTAGTTAGCGGGATTGGATTATTTATCATCATGCCTCGTTGCAAAGAAAGAACGATGGGGGAGGTCTCTAACAACGCCTCGCTGGTAGAATGGTATGCTCCGTCGTGCTTACTAATCAGCCTTCAATCTCATGTTTTCCGCCGAAGAGTTTGAGGTGGAGTCAGGGATTTTCGGTTAACTACACTGGACCAATCAGCAGCACAAATCCTCTACCCCTGATCCGAACTGTTGCCCTAGTTGGAACAATTACTGTATCATCGTCAACATGAAGCAGTGCGAACCCTACAAAGTTCAGAGCGCGGCACCTTGATCTCTAAGTATAAACTTGGCAGTCCCTTAACCCTCTCTTCACTTTTCCTTCTTCTTTTATTTCTTCTTCTTCTTGTTGAGTTGAGCTTATTCCGTGTTGCATTCGCTTTTTCTATCCTCATACTCCATTTTCTTTCTTTGTGGCAGGCCACCGCATTTTCTAAGCACTTCTAAACTGTAATCAATTGCTCAAACCCCCCTCAATCTCTTATCCGATCATTGAAAATGGCAATTACTATGTCTCTCTCACCACTCAAGTCTATTTTCTTCATCGTCGCGATATTTCTTGGTTCGGTCGCCGCTTTGGGAGTCAATATCAATGCCATACAGCCTCTCGCACCACGACAAAGTCCCAGCGTAACAGGAGCTACCGACGTCGCCTGCCAGAACTATGCCATCGTCGCCAACCTTACCGTCGTCGCAAAAAACTCCACATATCGCGCCGCGTTCCTACGCTCATCTCCAATGGGCACCAATTCTGCAACTGGTATTCTTGACGCCCAAGCCCCCAAGTTTATGGCACTCATGTTTGACGGTCCATTGAATCAGAAGTGCGGGAACCTATCGACAGTAGCCTTCGAGAATGCCGCAATTAATCTTACAAATGGCATGGTATTAGAGTACCCCATCAAGGAAGCGGTGGGTATTGCAGTGGATGGCCCTGTGTTGCCAATTCTTATGGTTATCACAATTATGTTGTTCGGTGGAACTTTCATATCTTTGTAGCGATGATATATCAATTCTCCAAATTAGACGGGGACTAGGGCTTTCCTGTCTGTCAGTGTTCGTTGATAAAGGATATAGGGGACTTCATACAATATGTACTTGGCGGGTGTTGCAATGTAACATGAGATGAGATGAAGTGTAAAGCTTGAGGTGGAACCTACCTGCGATCGCATCTCTGTAAAGAAAGAATTTGCTAGAAGCAGTAATAACCCATAAATGCAATGTTGGCACTTTTAGTCAAGAGCGGTCCATATTCTAAAAGGGGAGATCCAATGAACCTTGATCTGATCTTAATAATCAGTTGGGTATACAGAACAAGAACAAACGTACCTATTTGCCTTTAAGAGAAACAAATACGCTAATTCCTGAGGTTAGAGTCTTGCTATTTTAACAATCTACAAAGTAATGGTCATTATTAGGGGTAAGAGGACGACGGATACCGCTTCATGTTAGTTAGACGTCACCATTGTGAAATAAATATGGAAGTGTACGAGTAGCTGTTAAATTGTACATTGCTGTCTAAATGCATCGTGCTGGTAAATCATCTGGTTCTGTGCCGATAAGTAGGTGCTAATGGGACGCACGTGATAGGGCTCTTAGATCATTATCATGGTGTATAGCACATGATGGTTCAAATATGCTCAAAAAGAGGGTTGTTATTTGTCATTCTATAACATTGCTGAGAACCTGAGTTTGGGCTTGAGTAACTGCCGATCTTGAGGATTGTTAATCAAGAGCTGCCGCTTACAAACTCTGCTACTTCAAGTACCGTCTACCAAAGTCGCAACCGCCATATTGAAATCTATACTTAAGTACCAGGGGTTATTGGGACCCGTGGGAGCTAAAATTAATAAGGCTTAGACTGATCAATCCCTTAACGGATTAGTTCTGCGATCTGGATCAGCGACACCCCAAGCTTATTAGAACAAAGTTTTTGAAATCATGGGAACACATTCCAACTTTGGGTTAAAATTTAGCTACATTATCATGTACATGAAATTGGTTAAGAAATCTGGCTCCCAATTCTGGCGGACTTGGCTTAATCATATCACACATAACCAGGCCGAATAATCCACTCACATCTAGTTTACGATGTCAACGATCCGCAAAGCTTGCGCCAACTGTACCATTTCAAAACGGAAATGTATAATTCAGAAACCGAAGTGCGCCCGGTGCTCCCAGAAAAATCTTGATTGTGTATATGATCTTGAACCTCTAAACGCACCACCGACAGTGTCTGAGAAACTACTTACATTTGGCTTCAATGTATCTAATCTGGATATTATGGGATTCTGTATCATAAAGGCTAGCAAACTATTAGCTCCGGATATTGATCCCGCAATTTGTGCTCCCGGCCACAACAATGCTCTAGAAGTTATAAGACTAGGGTTTTGCACAGCGCCAGACCTTATCAGAGCAAGCAAGCCTGCAACATTTGTGCACCCTAAATTGCAGTTGCTTGGTACATACAATCATTTCATGGCCCTTGTGGAGAAAGAGCCGAATGGTCCAAGCTGTGAAAGTCTTACACGCCTCATCTCGATCGATATCAAAAATATGCCGTTGAAAGAGGTTCTTACAGCACTTCAAGCTCTGCTCGTACACTTCGCAGCATCTATTTCCTCGTTCCTTCTAATCCAACAGGAAGAAATTGACAATGCACTTAGCACTTTATCTGAATGGACGCAAGCTTTGTTGAAGTGTGTTGATGATGGTATACCAAAAAGCCAATCTTCGTGGCAGGACTGGTTGTTAGGGGAGAGTAAGTTTTGATCTTGTACTCCTGCATTCTTGTTTCATACATTGCAGGTAGTTCAGCTAGATTGAGAGCTACAACTCAGTATCAGTATGGCTTGACAAACGTTGTGTTCTCTGAAATAACTAGCTCGCCTGATCTTGGAAACTATGCTAATTCACTAGTAGGCGTGCGGCGAACCATATTTATGGCATACGTGCTCAATCTATCTGTATTTAGTTATGAATATGGATATTGCTCTGGTTGGCTATTTATGGAATCACTACCATTTGACGCCCGGCCAGGTCTCTGGATGGCAGAATCCCCGCAAGCGTGGATCTCCGTAGCTCATACCAAATCAGGCGAACAAGTCGGGGAACAGCTCAGTTCATACCATGAATTTGCAGAGGCTTTCCATGGTCAAAGCCCAGACTTTTGCGGGGATCTGTTTTTAATCTTGGCAGCATTTGCCCATAATGGTCTTGGTGGGAACTAACCTTAAAACGGCTCGACAAACAACAAATCCCTACAACCATCAAGCAGATTTGAACTGCTGTGCTTCATTTGTCTTAAGCGTTGGTACGTCATAGACTATATAAACCAACGCTCCAACGCAGGAATTTAACTCATTACACTTGCCTCAAGCTATACAATCATGTCTTCCACAAAACCTCTTCTTGTCGTCCTTGGTGCTACAGGTAAGCAAGGGGGCTCCGTACTTGCATATTTCCTTTCCCTATCACCATCACCATACGCACTTCGTGCCCTTACTAGAGATACCTCCTCGGCCAGAGCCGTTTTACTGGCTTCGCAGGGTGTGGAAGTATTGTCAGGCGATTTCGATAATCCCCAATCACTCGACGCCGCATTTAACGGTGCATCTGTAATTTTTAGCGTGACAGATTTTTGGCAATCTATGCTAAATCCCTCGCTGCGCGAGAAAGCTTCTTCATCTGGTGTAAATATTGGAATTTACAGCAGGGACTACGAAGCCCAACAGAACAAAAACATAATCGATGCTGCTGCCAAAGTCAGTACACTTGAGAGATTCATCTACTCCAGCCTTGCAAATACGAGCAAATTAAGTAGGGGCAAGTATGTCCATGTCTACCATTGTGATAGTAAAGCAATTGCCGAGGAGTATGGCAAATCAACATATCCAAAGCTTTGGGAGAAGACCAACGTTTTCTATGCTGGATTCTATCTTGAAAATTATGTTGGGGATGCTAGGGCTCTTTTTTGCCCGGCATTGGTATGTCATTTCAAAGTGTCATTCAGACCTCCCCTTTGTTGATTCGTAATTTGGAACGTGTTGGGTCTTTGGTACTAATGTTTCTGTTAGAATAGGACAAAGGACAAACTCATCGCATCAGGCGTGGAACCTCTCACCACGACAGTTTTCCCTTGGTACTCTGTCATACAAGATACCGGTGCACTCGTGGCAGCTTTAATCCGTGCTGAGCCTGGCAAGAAGCTCATCGCTGTCAATGAATGGCTCAGCCTCCAAGAAATCTCTGAGCTTCTAGCTCGGACTTTGGGAACTGATATTGAATTTGTGAACAGCAAACCTGACTTCAACCTGGGTGATTCTGATGTTCAACGAGATCGTAAAGAGATGATGGGTTTCTGCATTGAGTACGGATATGATGGAGGGAAGGTTGACAAGACCATCGTGAAGCCGGGTGACTTGGGAGTGCCAGTGCAGCTAGACTCGGTAAAAGAGTGGATCAAGAAGCAGGATTGGGAGAAGGTATTGCTAACCATGTAGGGAGGGGGGTTGAGATAGTCGTGTTGTTGACTGTTTTGATTCGATCCAATTGATCTATTGTTTTCAATGATCTACTTGGTGTGCAAATTCTCATACTTGATGATTTGATAACAGGTTCTTTCGAAGTGGAATGAAAATGAATTTTCCTATATCTATATACATAAGCATCTACACGGGATTATCTTCTTCCTTCATCCAGAAGGATCATTTAATTTTATAAAGTAAAGAGTTTGCTAACATGATTGATATCTTATAAAGATGCTATCAAGATAAGAGTGAAATTATATGTCTAATCCTAATAAAGTACCGTGAGAAAAAGATGAATCGTGGGATGCTAAGCGCTAGATCTAAATGCATTAGCATCATTGATCGCTAATAAAAAGTGATATGGGGCACCCAATAGCTTATATCTTCGACCTAGCCGGCGGGCTATCATGTCCAGCAAATACGAATGTAGGAAACATAAATCTGAAGGTAACGTATAACTTGGGGTAGACTTATTTATCTGATGTGTGTTAACTATGTTACATCATTGACTTAAGGTTAGAAAATCATCACGTCAAGGGCTTCATCGTTGCTTCACTAAATAGGTTCAATTAGCTAATTCTCTTTCATCAAATTAATTGCTTGAATTGAACTTCGTAAGGAGAAATATTATGTTAAATGCTATAGGATGCTACTAGATGTTGTGTATAAAGACAATAAACATCATTGCTAACAATCGCTGTTGGAACACTGATGTGCCAGAGCAAAGTGGGGCCAGTTTGGCATGTAAATGCCTGTAGACCGATTCACACCTGAATTGTAAAGGAGAGCTATGAGCCGCCCATCTTATTGTCGACACTGAGCGAAATCCTATCTCGGAAACGGTCTAATGATTTCAGTTTCTGCGGTAGAGCTTTAATCAAGATACATGGAACTATGAGCCATGTATTTTAGTGCGGGTCATATCTGGACAGAGTGATCCCCTGCAAGCTTTAGCACTGTTGTCCACCTCCCAACACTTGTTTTATCTGATCAGCAACATACAAGAAGATGACTCTTTGACATTCTGACCAGCATGAATGTTCCCTAGGCACACTTAGGCAGCATATCAAGGATGTTCATGTTATCAAGAGTTTTTGATCTCAAAATACGATTTTCAACCAGGACTTTAGGCACTCGCGTACTAGTTTTGAATAGTTAAGCACGCGACTAGGCACCACCACACCACTGTGGACTTTTCTCGGCACATCCTACCCTAGTTTTAACATTTTCCCTTTTCAATTCTCACGTGAATTAAATACATCGGCTCCTTCATCAAAATATTCCCTCATATAAATTGATATTTCTGCTGCTTTCAGGAGTAAAGCTCTGCATCTCGGTTCTTACAGTTATTTTCATCATTCTTACGCTACTTTCTTGTTGAAGCCATGGCGAATCAAGCAGAGTTCCCAAAGCTGGAAGGCTACGGTCGTGAAGATGCTGAAGAGGTTGAATGTAAGGATGAAACTAAATATTCACAGTTATTTACGTACTAATAAACTATAGTTGGAGGGTCGAGTATTCCACCCTCCATAGTTAACCATTTCCTCAAAGCCGCAATATCTGGTAAAATGCCAGGTGGGGTGCAAACATTACAGTCTTTGTTTTCTGAAGAATATATAAAACAGTTCAGCGTTAAGTATGTTGACTGGGCTCCTGCGCCTTTTGATAAACTACCTACTCCGGTGGCAGAAATGGGCCTTTTTAATATGGGATCAATGCAAAGAGACTCCCCGGCTCCGATTATTCGAGTAATGCATGTCATCAGTGGAATAGATAGAATGTTTAGTAAAATTATCTGTCAATCCAGCGCAAGATATGGAGCTCAGCGCCAAGGCGATGAGATCGAGAGTTCGTCTGTATTCGGTCCTCTGGTATGGTATATTAGCTGATAGTATTAGCTGTGGTGGGGAATGCCTCCAATGTCCGATGCTCTTTGGGCCTCCAAGGAATTGGACAAAGAGGAGAATATCGAGGAAGCAATAGCCATCATCCAGCAAGCGGTTGATGTCTTCAAGCACCAACTTAAGCCCAAGATTCATGGAGAGATGCGCACAACGTACAATAAGGCTTGGACCGAAATCGATATTTTCCAAGATGCCATTGTTGCATTGCGTTCTAAAAATGGAGAGCCTGCACCTGAATTTAATGTTGCGAAGCTATGGCAGGAGTATTTTGAGTGAGTCTGCACTTGTCTTGTGTAATTTGATAGATATGAGCTAACATCATGTGTAAGACTTCAATTCCAATATATGGAGCGCCAAGCTCGAGCCTGGGCATTCAAGCGTACTGGCATCCTTTTCAAGATCTGGAAAGACAAGATGATACGCGTGATGCAATCCGGTCGTCAGATCAATGCTATTCAAGGCACAATTCGCATTGATCACTGGGCCATGATGATCCTCAACAAACTCCTTGATTTATACGTCGATGTCGAGATATTTATTCGTTTCCGAACCGATGGCTTCTCCTTGATCAAAGGTATTCACCAAGATTTGATAGGAGCCATTACTTTAGAAAAAGATGAAGCTGAGCTGAATGCAATCTTTGTGGGGATGGAGATTACCCGGGTGTCTCATCTGAGAGCCGTCCTGGCTACCGTACAAGCAGACAGAACAATCGCGCGACGTGCAGCTGAGCCTCTTCCAGATTTCCTAGAAGCGCGGAGTGTAACTTTCGATCGAGAGTTCTCCATGCGCAGCGTGATGGTAGAGATGGACAACCCACAGCCTTTGAGTATTGAAGCATGGGTGCAAGATTTGGCTGATTCTAAACTTGAAACTTTTGGATTTGTGGTGTATCGAAATTCATATTTGCAAATCGAGTCGGAATGGAAGAATTTCATGGAGATTTTGGACGCGTGTTTGAGCAGTGGCTGGGAGGGTATGCTAGATCCGGCAAACGTGAAGCGGAAGGCAATGCTGTATTGGGTTGATGGGGAAAACGAGGGCATTCCCGAAGATGACGTGAAAGCTGTCCGCAAGTAGGTTTCAATATCTCACCTATCTCACATTATTTACTCACATACAGCCAGGCATTTCAAATCCTTCATTATATCCCCTAAATTCCCCACTAAGCTCACCAAAACAGTTTGCCTAGCTGTCACTCCCACATCCTACAAAACATTTAGCAGTCCGGACTGCAAAGGCGATTACCGTGGCTTTGTTGCCGCCATTGATCTCACTTACGATTCTGAAAAGCAAAATCAACTGCAAGACGAGAAACAAGGCTTCAATGGACACTTCAATATCATTGATCAACTGGTGTGGACCGATCTCTTTGCCTTACGAGTGAATTTTAATTCACAGCACGCGCGGGAATATTCTAGATTGGCAGCTCCGCACCCATGGGGCGTATATGTTGGCCCTACAACAGGGGTGAAGAGAAAAGAATGGAGGCTTATGAAAGGAGTTGCAAATGAAGCGATGAAGTTCTTATTGGCTCCGAAGAAATGATTTTCTATTATCTTGTTTCTCCAGCAGGGTTTAGAGTTGGAGTCAAGAATTATATGGTTAAGCAGCAATCAGAGCAATAATGGTGGGAGCTTGGACAAAGAGATTTGAGATATCTCCCTATCATTGCCAATTGAGAATGATTATTATTGTTAAGATTCGTTAGTTTTAGCCAATCAAACTTCTTTCATCAATTTGCAGAGTAAAATTGCAATGCGATGAAAGGCTGGATGAAAGAAATTCATCTCTTGCCTTTGCTAAGATTACCGTGTAGATAGCGTACATCGGTAAGTACACCGGGCCTTGGAACAGATCTCGACCTCCCCACCATCATCGTTTTTCTCCTGTCAGGATTGCTGGTGGTACTAATTTCCCACTTTATTGTTACTAGAGCACCCAAGCTATAACAATAAGAAAGTCTCCAATGGTGAACTTCTATTTCTTCAGTTGCCTTGCCCATAATCGTAATGAGATGGCAAAAAGAGCAACAAACTACTCCGGCAGTTGACAATCCTAGGACTTGTATACCAATAAGGTTGCGAAGGAGAGCACGGATGGGTGCACTCATTCCGCTCATTGTGTGATGTGTAACACGCCTGGTGAAGTCTAGAGTGCTTCTAACGGCAATCTTTCGATCGAATTGAGACAAGATGTCATAAAATGTCTGGTAAAGTATGTGGTAGGTTGGCTTCTCTTTGTTCGATGTACCAACCAGACAAATCAATTCTAAATACTTTTGTGAAGAGAAGCGTGATATTTACTATATTAATGATTGGTATTTAATATGCAGAAATCTCATATCATTAAACGACGACAGACCAGTTTCCCCTGTTTCCCTTGCATCAAATAGGCACTAAGATACTTGGACAGATTGGAGTTGAACGTGGGAGTTAATGTATTCCCTTTGTTGTAATAGAGCCTGCTACCTCGTGCAGGTGTTATTTATCTCCATGTCGTTGCTGTACCGTGCCGTATGTAATATACCGGAAGATGAAGTAGGAGCGGTTGGTCAGGATACCCTACGGTGTATAGCTGCACCACACTCGTAACAGTATCCAGGGAGGCGCAAAATATTGCCAACAGAAATGCCTGAAAGTTGGTTGTTATTAGTGCGGCTTAGGTGAGGGGGATTTGTTGGATTTGTTGGACTTTTAGTATTTAATCAACAGTAAACAAGCCAAACACGACTAGATTTCATAAAAATATTCTATGCGCATTACAATATCGCTTGATAGACATCCCTTCCACGAAACCCTCAATCTTCAACTGCCGAATGTAGCCTTTTGGTAAGTATGTGCGGAGAAAGGGATTCAGCATTGATGTCAGTGTTAGTATTGGGGTTGGTATTGGTGTTGGTATTGGTGTTGGCATTGGTGTTGGTGTTGGTGTTCCATCTACAGTCAACTGAGAAAAGCCCTCAGATTTTCACTTTCAGATGGTTCGGTTGATGGGGATATACAAGGCATGGATGTTGATAAAATTAATCATTCACAGGATATCTAAAATTAAATTTTAGTGTGTTGAAAATTGTGTGTAGGAAAATTACAGTGCTGGGTAACTCGATTGAGAAGAGGCCTCTGAATTCTGAGGGTACATATTGTGCACCAAAGATACCCAATACAACATATGACGTGATGCAAATACTAAAATAGGTTGGTTATATACTAGGATAGCCTCTACTCTATTTGACTCACCTAGGATTTCATTAAAATATGGTAAATCTCATGATGAGTCTGTGCGAATAGTCGAAAAGATGCGGTGAGAAGGGTACCTGTTTCATATTAATTTACTTTATGCAGAGTAACAGGCGAGTGACACGTAACTATTTCAATGCAGCCTGAATCTCAGGTTTCCTATCTATATTGGTGATATAATGACGAGTTAGATTATGTTGCCACTCTCAAGCTGACGAGCAAGGAGAAGAGTTTTGACCAAAAGTGTTTTCTGCAGATCCACGCTATTTTGTAGGAAGGAAATTTGATGACTCGTAGATCAATGACTTTGTATCATGTACACTGTTTGGATGCCTGCATTCTATTGGCACAAGTCGTTAGAAAATTCTACCTGTCGCCTGGCATTGTTACATTGTTACTAAAAATTACACAGTAAGTCACCGTTGATTAACATGATAACCAGGCCAATGCAAATAACATGAGTGTCTTCCGTGTTTCAATAGTGCCATTAAAACTCTCAGAACTTATAGAAGTTGAATATAAACTTAGACTAATCAAAAAAGATGGAATGCTCCGGCTAACCATTTTCAAAAGAATGTTCACTTGCTAGCTTTGAGGCCCCGCTTAATAAATTTCCTTGATATCTGCGTCTGGTGCCTCTCTTTTCAATAAGTCAACTGTTTCTTTCCAAACCTTCTTCTGTATAGCCTGCCCTTCCGCTGATGTTACAAAATGAGAAGGCTTGCCCAATAATAGATAAGTTAGCAATATCCTGTCCTAGGTGAGAGGAGGAGGGGATAAAGCAAAAGGACTTACTCGGTAATCTTCTGTTCGCTGATATACTGTCCATGAGAATCTTCATGTTCTATCAATGCATCCGACAAGCAGTAACCACTTTGCTTTGTCGTCCAACCAAAAAGTCCCAAGAATATCTTGAAGATAGCCGTGCTTTCAGTTATGTGGCGATGGAGGCCGCTGTGACAGAAACCTGGGTTCAACGTATTGATGATGACATCTTTTGTCTGGAGTCTACTAGCTAGTTCTCTAGTCCACAGGACGTTTAGCAATTTTGTGGTGTAATATCTCTGCATGTTGGGTCCAAATGTTTCCTTTGCGTCCATACGTTCGAGAATGTTAGATGCGGTGCGCTCCTTAAACGGTATCCAGAAATGTCCCTCCGAAGAGACTATGGTGAGTCTCGAGGGCTTATTAACTATTGTAGCGGTTCGTTGGAGGGGAGGTAGAAGAAGTAGGGAGAGTAGTGATGTCGCTAGGTGATTGATCTGAACATTCGTTTCGTGGCCGGCATGAGAAGTTTCGTACCTCATATGTTTTACACCAGCACTGAGCAGAACATAGTCAAGACGATCTAGTGAAGCAGCTCTTTTACTGAATGCTATGATGCTCTCGTATGAATCGTAATCAATTTGCCACACCTCGATATTGCACTCGGGTGGGGTTTTGAGTATTGTGGCCTTAGCATTCTCCCCTTTGGAGATATCTCGAACGGCTATGATGAGACGAGAGAGCCTGTGCGAAGCAAGTTCAAAAGCTGCCTCAAAGGCTAGACCTATATTTGCACCGGTGATGAGTGCGGTGCTACCTTCAAGTGATATATTTGCCGGAATTGGCTGGGGATGAAAGACCGTTTGCCGATACAAAAATCCCAAAAAGCCACCCATTTTGATGTCAAGAAAGCAAGTTGATCAGGAAAGAATGCAGACCAACGAAAGTGGAAACTCAATATGTTATTTTTCTCGCTTAATTGTGTCAGCATTGGGCTCCCTCGTCAACTACGCTTAGAAGATCAATTCCCTACCATGAAAAATCGCGCGGTTATATCTTGCAGGTGAGTTTAGCCTTCTACGTAAATTGAACAGCTGCAACCATGTATCAGGAAC
>Ga0247810_10000790_pt1 | contig 26088 bp, 26 predicted proteins | sample UWRJL119311C1_FD_179918 | JGI IMG/M metagenome (GOLD analysis project Ga0247810, IMG submission 179918) | Plant litter microbial communities from Arlington Agricultural Research Station in Wisconsin, United States - UWRJ-L119-311C-1 | ecosystem: Environmental > Terrestrial > Plant litter >... | reverse complement strand
CGTCCGGGTTCTCCCAGGAGAAGGTCACGCTGGTTCCGTCGGCCGAGGCGGTCGCCGTGCCGTTCTCGGGGACCGGGACGGTGTCCTGGACGACGGCACTGCCGCCGGACGGCTCGTCGTCGTCGGGGCCACCGGGCGTCGACTCGCGCTGCAGGTCGCCGCCGAGCAGCACACCGGCGACGACGAGCGCCGCCACGATGAGCAGACCGAGCCCGGTGAAGACGGCGATGAGCACGCCGCGACGCGACGCCGGCGTCTTCGGGGCGGGCGGCGGCGGGAGGTAGGGCAGCTCGGGCGCGGCCGGCTCCGCCGGCGGCGCCGAGGCGGGCGCGGGTGCGGCCCCGGCGGGCTGAGCGGGCTGCCACGGGCGCATGACCGTGGCCTCGTCCAGGTCTCCCACGACCGGACTCGTCGCGTGGACGAGCGGGATCGATCGGAGCGCCGTCTCCGCCTCCGTCACCGGCGGCGGCGTCACCTGCTGGGGAGCGGGAGCGAGCGGCTGCGCGAGGATCGTCGCGACCGAGCGCACCCGGGTCTCGTCGTCACCGCCTCCCACCGGGCGCTCCTCGTGGAGCGCCTCCACGTTCGGCACCTCGATGGTGGTCGGCGCGTAGCCGAGCTCGAGCTCGACCCGCTGGAGAGCGCGGGCGAACTCGATCGCGCTCGGGTAGCGGTCCTCCTTGCGGCTGGCCATGCCCTTCTGCAGAACGGCGATGAGCGTGCGCGGCACATCGTCGCGGGTGATCGGCGTCACGGCACCGCGCTCGATACGACCGATGAGGTCGAGGGTGCCGTTCGAGCGCCCGACGATCTCGAAGGGGCTGCGGCCGGCCAGAAGGGTGTGGATCGTCGCGGCGAGCGAGAAGACATCGGCGCGGACGTCCGGCTGCGGGTCGTCGTCGAACATCTCCGGCGGCGACCACGGGATGCTCATACCGACCGACTGACTTCCGGTCGTCCCCTCGGTGGCCTGCTGCGAGGTGATGAAGCCCGTCACCGTGTGGATGGGAAGCTCGTCCTCGACCGCCGACGAGATGCCGAAGTCGGTCAGCGCCGGCCAGCCGTAGGCGTTCGTCAGGACGTTCGCGGGCTTGATGTCGCGGTGCAGGATGCCCGCCGAGTGCGCGGTGGCGACGGCGCTCGAGATGCGCACGCCGGTGCGGAGGGCGTCCACGACCGAGAAGGGCTCGCGCTTGTAGCGGTCGCTGAGGCTCGGGCCTGAGCAGTACTCCATGACGAAGTACGGGCGGCCGTCGGTCGCGACGTCGGCGTGGTAGATCGTGACGATGTAGGGGTGCGTGGAGAGCTGCGCCATGAGGTTGGCCTCGGCGACGAAGGAGGCCCGGGTGGCCGCCGTCAGCTCCTCCAGCAGCAGAACCTTCACGGCGACGTTGCGCCGGGGCAGCTTCTGCTCGTAGAGGAAGACGTCGGCGAAGCCGCCGGCGCCGATGTGGCGAACGTAGTCGTATCCGGCCAGCTCGGGCGGGAGGGACGGTGCGCGCCTCACTGCTCCTGCCCGACGGTGATCGTCACTCCCCCGCCGAGGTCGACGACCGTGCCGACGAGCACCGCCGTCGGCTCGTTCGCGCGCAGGTGCTGGGGTGCCCGTCCGGGCAGGACGACCGTCGTCCCGTTGCGCGAGTTGAGGTCGGTCACCACCACGGTGTCCCCTTCAACGGCGAGCTGGACGTGGTTGCGGGAGATGTCCTGGTCGCCCGGGATCGTCACGAGGGTCGGGATGCGACCGCCGGTAATCTTCGCGGCGCTCGGCGCCCGCCCGATGAGGGCGACGCCCTCGAGCGGCTGGGTACCGCCCGTCGACAGGGAGAGGGAGTAGCGCGGTCCGGACGGGACGGCGGGCGTCGGCGGGCGGGACGCTCGCGCACGGTCCTCGCCTCGGAGTCGTCGGATGTCGTCGCTCAGGACGGTGTGGCCGTCGTGCTCGCCGCCCAGCGCGTTCTTCGCCTCGGGGGCCGGCTTCGGCGGCGCCTCGGTCAGGCGCGGTGGACGGACGGGGCGCTCCACCACTACGGTCGCCTCGTCGGTCGCCTCATCGGAGCCCGGATTGATCGTCTGCTCCGGCAGCGCGGTCGCGAGGGTCGCCTCGGCGACACGCCGTTCGGCGGCGGCCTCGACGATCTCCACCGGGAGCGGCTCGTCCGACACGGCGATGTGGTCGGGAGCCGAGACGGGGGCCGCCGCGACCAGCTGGTCGGGGACCTCCACCACGGCCGGGTCGGACGCGGATCCCTGGATGAGGGTGAGAGAGGAGGCCCAGGCCGCACCATCGGCGAGAGGCAGCGCGATCGCGGGCCCGGCGTCGCCGATCGCGACGTGCGTGACCGCCTCGGCCGCCGCCTCCACCCAGGTGGTCGCCTGCGTCGCGTCGACGACCCGCTCGCCGGCGGCGGAGTGCAGGTGGACCACGACATCGCCGCGCACGATGCTGTTGGCCGAGCCGTCCTCATCGAGCTCGACGAGAGCGAAGCCGGGGGTCTTGGCGATGCCGTCGGCAGCCAGGACCTCGAGCACGGCGTGCAGGCTCGCCGCGCTGCTCACCGTCGTCCACAGGGCCTCGATGCGCGCGGCGTCGTCCGGCGCCTCGACGAGCAGGGCACGGTGGCCGTGCAGCAGCGCGAGGGTCGAACCCACGGGTGCGGGCGTGTAGCTGGGCATGGCTGTCAACTCCTGGGAAGGGTGTCTTCGAAGACCGGAAGCCGGTCGAGCGTGTCCTCGTCGTCGCTGGCGGCGCCGGTGGTCTCGGCCTCGACGACCACGACCGTCACGTTGTCGCGACCGCCCGCGGCGAGCGCCTCGGCGACGAGCGCGTCCGCGATGGAGACCCCGCCGACATCGACGTGCCCGGCGAGGATCTCGGCGATGCGGTCGTCGTCGACCTCCTTGGTGAGACCGTCGGAGCAGATGAGGAACGACTGCCGCCGCGAGGCGGGGAAGAACCAGATGTCGGCGTCGACCGTCTCGGTCGCGCCGATCGCCCGCGTGATGATGTTGCGGTCGGGGTGCAGCACCGACTCCTCGAGAGTGATGACGCCGGCGTCGACGAGCTCCTGCACGGCCGAGTGGTCGACGCTCAATTGGGCGAGATGCCGGCCGTCCCACGAATAGACGCGGGAGTCGCCGATGTTGAAGGCCATCCAGTGGAGGGCGCCGGCCTCCCCGGCCGTGACGAGCGCGATCCCGGAGAGGGTCGTCCCGGAGAGCCCCCGGCCCTCCGCCCCGGCGGAGATCGCGCGGACGGCCTCGTTGCCGGTCCGGATCGCGGCGAGGACCTCATCGGTCGTGCCGGGCATGTCGGCGGCGAACGTCGTCTCGAACGTCGCGCGGACGGCCTGGCTGGCCTGATCACCCGCGTTGTGCCCGCCCATCCCGTCGGCGACGAGGAAGACGGGGCCGTGGACGAGGACGCTGTCCTCATTGATGGCGCGGACGGCGCCGGTGTCCGAGGCCCAGCTCGCCTGCACGCGCGTCGAGCCGAACAGGCCGGCGATCGTGGCAGTCGACTGCACGTGGTCTCCCATCCGACGGTGAGGTTCTCTTACGATCCTAACCGTGCTGAGCCGGGGAGCCGTCTAGTGCTGGTGGACCCGCAGCACCATGTCGCCGAGCTCGATCTTCGAGCCGTTGTCCAGGCGCACGCGGCGACCCGGGATGAGGTCGGCCGTGTCGCCGTCCGCGCGCACCACGACGACGCCGTTCATCGACCCCAGGTCCTCGACGTAGAGCTGGCCGGAGATCTCGGCGAACACCGCGTGGTTCTTGGAGACCGACCGGCTTGGGTCCTCGACGGTCAGCAGGCGGGCGCCGGGGAAGTCCTGGTGCGGCGTCGCCTGGCGACCGATGATGACCGTCCCGACGACGACCTCGACGGTGCCGTCGGGGAGGTCCATCGTCCAGAAGCGGGTCGCCTTGCTGCGACGGGCCGAGATCGTGGTCCGCTCGTCGAACTCGTCCTCGGGGGCCTCGACACCGAGGGCAGGCTCGGCCCGGTCGGCCGCGCGCGGGGCGGGTGCCGAGGACAGGTCGAGCGGGCGCACCGTGCTCTCGAGGTCGTCGATCTCCGGCTCGGGTTCGGCGAAGGCGTTCGGACGCGGGCGGATGAACGGCGGCGGGGGCGGGGTCGCGGCGACCGGCTCGGGGGCGGGCGTGGGCATGGGCGCCGGCTCGGCGAAGGCCGTCGCGGGGACGACGATCACCGGGTGATCGGTCGGCGGGACGAATGACGTCCCCGGCTCCTCCACCCTCATGGAGGCACTCGGCGGCGGCAGGGTGACCCCGGGAGCCCAGGCGGGCTCCGCGGGGGTCTCCTCCGCGCGCGGGATGCGGAAATCGAACGAGGCGCTCGTGTCCAGGTTCCACGTTCCGCAGAACGTGCACTGGCCGGATCGGGACTCGACGGGGCGGCTGCACTCAGCGCAGATCATCGATGTCCCCCCTCCCCTGGAATGTCACGGCGCTCGAATCGACCGTGTACCCCACACATTATCGAGAACGTCCCCCGAGAAAAACGCCCCATTTGTGGGTTACTCGACTTCGGCGTGTCGCTTGTCGATCCGGATCTTGATGAGGCTCGCGATCGTGGCCACCGCCATCGAGACGACGATCACGCCGAGCGACAGCTCGGTGCTGATGTCCGGCACCCACTCGACGTGCTGGCCGCCGTTGATGAAGGGCAGTTCGTTCTCGTGCAGGGCGTGGAAGAAGAGCTTCACACCGATGAAGGCGAGGATGAAGGCGATGCCGTAGTGCAGGTACTCCAGCTTGTCGATGAGGTCACCGAGCAGGAAGTACAGCTGGCGCAGACCCATGAGCGCGAAGACGTTCGCCGTGAAGACGATGAACGGGTTCGTGGTGATGCCGAAGATCGCGGGGATCGAGTCGATCGCGAACACCAGGTCGGTGATACCGAGCGCGATGAAGACCACGAGGATCGGCGTGAACACCTTCTTGCCGTCGACCATGGTGCGCAGCTTGGCGCCGTCGAAGGTGTCGGTGATCGCGATGCGCTTGCGGAGGAAGCGGATGATCCCGTTCTCCTGCTGCTCCATGTCGTCGTGCTTCTCGAAGGCCTGACGGATGGCCGTGTAGAGGAGGAAGAGACCGAAGATGTAGAAGATGAAGCTGAAGTTCTCGACCAGAGCCGCGCCCGCGAGGATGAACAGGCCGCGCAGCACGAGCGCGATGAGGATGCCGACCATGAGCACCTCCTGCTGGTACTTCCTCGGCACCCCGAACTTGGCCATGATGATGACGAAGACGAAGAGGTTGTCGATGCTCAACGAGTACTCGGTCGCCCAACCGGCGATGAACTCGACGGCGTGGTCACCGTCGCCGATCGCCCACAGCAGGCCGGCGAAGATCAGCGCGAGGGCGACGTAGAAGCCGACCCAGAGTCCGGACTCCTTGGTCGACGGGATGTGCGGGCGCTTGTAGGCGAGGATCAGGTCGACGGCGAGGATCAGCAGGACCACCGCGAGCGCGGAGATCTCGAACCAGGCCGGGATGACAGTGCCGGAACCGGGCGTCGAGGACGGTTCGCCGGCGGCGGGGAGGATGGAGGCAAGGAGCACGGAAGGCCCTCTCGGGTGAAGGTGGGTATGGCGGGAACCGAAAGTCTCTTCCGTCGCTGCTTCCGCATCGACCGCCGTGCCCGGGGTTTCGACGCTGGAACCCGTGTTGACGTGCACGGCGAGGTGGAATACTCCCCTTCGCTTGCGCCATGCTACTCGATCGCCGTCAACCGGTCGGTTGAGGCGGAACAGTTGCGCGGTCGCTAGCGTCGAGGTATGGACACGACCGTCACCCCGAAGGACCCGATCCGCGAGCAGGCGCGCAAGAGCCTCAAGGCGAAGGCGGAGTTCCGGAACTTCCTCGGCATCTGGCTGGGTGTCTCGATCCTCCTCGTCGGCATCTGGACCTTCACGTCCTGGAACGCCGGCGGCCCCCTCTACTTCTGGCCTGCCTGGCCGATCGGCGGCATGGGTATCGCCGCCTTCTTCATGTGGCTGGACGCGTACGGCCCCGGGCGTCGGCTCATCACCGAGTCCGACATCGACGCCGAGGTGGAGCGCCTCCGCGCCCGCGGCCGCTAGGCCAGGGCGTCGAGCTCGGCGCGGGTGGGCATCGACGTGGTCGCGCCCGCGCGCGTGACGGCGATGGACGAGGCGTTGGTCGCCCACCGGGTCGCCTCGTCGAGGTCGCCGGTCTCCAGCCACAGGGCGCAGAGCACCCCGACGAAGGTGTCGCCGGCGGCGGTCGTGTCGACGGCCTCGACTCTCCGGGCCGGGTGACGGGCGACGATCTCGCCGCTCTCCGCGCGGAGGCACCCCTGCGACCCGAGGGTGACGATGACCGTGCCGCCGGTCGCCCGGCTGAGCGCGATGGCGGCGGCCTCGGTGCCGTCCACGCCCGCAAGCTGCACCGCCTCGTGCTCGTTGGGCACGAGCAGGTCGATCCCGGCGAGTGATTCGAGGGGGACGTCCACCACGGGCGCCGGGGTGAGAACGGTCCGCACGCCGGCCTCGGCCGCGTGTGCGCGCGCCTCCGCGATGACCTCGAGCGGCAGCTCCCACTGCATGACGAGCAGCTCGGCACCGGCGATGACGGCGCGCTGTTCGTCGGACAGGGACGTGACGACGCCGTTGGCGCCCGGAACGACGACGATCGCGTTGTCGCCCGAGTCGAGAACCGAGATGTGGGCCGTCCCCGTCGCGGTGTCGACGCGATCGACACCCGTGGTGTCGATGCCGTCGGCGTGCATGACGGACAGCAGCCGGGTTCCGTACTCGTCCTCGCCGACCGCGCCGACGAATCGCACCGCTGCTCCGGCACGCGCCGCGGCGACCGCCTGGTTGAGGCCCTTGCCGCCCGGAACCGTCGTCAGGTCATGCCCGAAGATGGTCTCCCCCGCGCCGGGCAGCCGCTGCTGCCGGACGACGAGGTCCATGTTCGCGCTGCCGAGAACGACGATGCCGGATCGGGTCATGCGTAGGCCTTGACCGCCCGCTCGATGTCGACGAGTGCCGCCTCGTCGGGCTGCTCGATCGCCATGCGCGTCGTGCCGCCGGCGATGCCGAGGACCCGGTAGGCGGCCTTCATACGACCCATGTCGCCGGCGATGGCGGCGACGGCCGCGTCCACGTCGGCCTGCGCCGCGGCGAGGGCGTCGGCATCCCCGGCGTCGGCGGCCGCCGCGAGCGCACGGAACGGCTTGGGCAGGACCGAGGAGATCCCGGAGACGACACCCTGCGCGCCCGAGCCGGCGGCGTTGGCCAGCTCGGCGTCCGCGCCGGTGTAGAGGATGAAGTCGGAGGGCACGACCTCACGATACGCGGCAACGAGGCTCAGCGGCTCACCGCTGATCTTCGCGCCGACGACGTGCGGCAGGCGGGAGAGCTTCGCGAGCAGCTCCGGGCTGACGGCGTTGCCGGTGCGGGCGTGGAAGACGTAGATGTACACGTCGAGCCCCTCGGCCGCGGCCGTCGTGGTCTCGAAGAACTCCAGCAGGGCCGCATCGCTCGAGGCGAGGTAGTACGGCGTGAGGATGGCGACCTCCTTCGCCCCGGCGTCGCGGGCTTGGCCGATGAGACGGACGACCTCGTAGGCGCTGGGCGCACCGACGTGCACGACGACGCGCATGTGCGGGCTGAGCTCCTCGAGGGACAGGGCGGTCAGCTGCCCGCGCTCCTCGAAGCTGAGAGCGGCGAACTCGCCGGTCGTGCCGAGCACGAAGGCGCCCTCGTTGCCGGAGGCGGCGACGTATCGCAGGATCTCGCGCGAGCCCTCGAGGTCGAGGGAGCCGTCCGCCGCGAAGGCGACGGGCACGGCGGTGAGGATGTCGCGACGGGTCATGGGGGTGTTCCTGTTCTCTGAGGTGGCGGTCAGGCCGGGTATGAGGTGTTGGTGGTGGGGGTGATGACGAGTTCGTTGATGCAGACCCTCGCCGGCAGGCCGGCGATGTAGGTGACCGCGTCGCCGAGGTCCTCCGGGGTGAGCATGAGCGCCTGCTGCTCCTCGGTCGGCACGATCGGCCGGGTCTTGAGGATTTCGGTGCGCACCTCCCCCGGGCACAGGTGCGTGGCACGGATGCCGCCGAGGCGCTCCTGCGCGTTGATCGTCTCCGCGAGCGCGCCGAGGGCGGTCTTGCTCGTCGAGTACCCCGCGCCGACGCCGGGGGCGAAGCGCCAGCCCGCCCAGGAGGAGACGAGGATCACGAGACCGTCCCCGAGGGATCGCATGCCGGGCAGGACCGCGTGGGTCGCCCGCATCGCGCCGGTCAGGTTGACATCGAGCACGCGCGCGAAGTCCTCCGGGGTCGTGTCGTTCCAATAGCGGTTGGTGACGTTGGTGCCGGCCGAGTAGACGAGGATCCCGACCTCGCCGATCTCGGCGACGATGCGCGCGTGGGCGGCCGTGACGCTGTCCGGATCGGACACGTCGACGGGCACGGCTACCACCTCCGCACCCGCCGACGATGCCTTCTCGACGACCGCGGCGAGTTCGCTCTCGCGGCGGCCGGAGACCACGACCCGGGCGCCGGCGGCCGCGAGGGCGAGGGCGGCGCCCTCACCGATCCCGCTACCGCCGCCGAGGACCCAGGCGACCTTTCCGGTGATGTTCGTCATGCGTCCCGTCCTTCGAGGGAGTCGGCAAGCGCGCCGAGCAGGTGGGCGTAGGCGGTGGCACCCGGGTCGGCGTTGCCGACGCTGCGTTCCCCCACCCAGGCGGCGCGGCCGCGGGCGGAGGTCAGGGCGGCGGTGGCCACGACCCGCGCGAGCGCGAGCTCGTGCAGCTGCCGGGCTCCCGCGGCGCCACCCGCTAGGAGGTCGCGCGTCGGGACGAGGGCGTCGAGCACCGTCTTGTCGCCGAGCTCGGCCTTGCCGCGCTCCTGGATCCGGTCGATCGCCGCCGTCATGACCGCGACGGTCGCCTCCCGGTCCAGGTCGTCGCCGACGACCTTCGCGGCAGCGAGCAGCGCGCCGCCCACGAGAGCGGCGAAGGTCGAGGGGTTGGCGATCGAGAAGGCCTTGCCCGCGGCGCGGAACACCTCATCGAGGGCGGCGTCGTCCGGCAGGGCATCGAGCGCAGCGACGACCGCATGGGTTCCGCTGCGGACCGTGATGCCGAGGTCCCCGTCGCCGAGGGCCGCGTCGAGGTCGCGCAGCTCGTCCTCGTGCGCGGCGAGCCGCGGGAGTGCCTCGGCGAGCAGCGCACGCAGTTCGGGGGCGCGCATCAGGTGGCAACCTGCATGAAGAAGGGCGAGTCGGCCGGGGCATCGAGCAGCGCGGTCAGCTCGTCGTCGAGCGCGATGATGCTGATCGAGGCACCCGCCATCTCCAGGCTCGTCGCGTACTCGCCGATGTAGGGGCGGTGCACCCTGATGTCGCGCTCGTCGAGCAGCTGCCGCACCCGGCGGTACATGACGTACAGCTCCTCCAGAGGGGTGGCGCCGAGGCCGTTCACCAGGACGGCGACGCGCGCGCCCCTCTCGATGCCGCGATCGACGATGATCTGCTCGACCAGCTGGTCGGTGATCGCGTCGGCGGTCTCCAGCGGGCCGCGGCGCTGGCCCGGCTCGCCGTGGATGCCGATGCCGAGTTCCATCTCTCCATCGGGCAGCTCGAAGGTCGGCTTCCCGGCGGCGGGCAGGATCGTGGGCGAGAGCCCGACACCCATGGTCCCGGTCGCGTCGACCGCACGTTGTGCGAGGGCGGCGACGGTCGCGAGGTCGTCCCCGCGGGCCGCCGCGGCGCCGGCGATCTTGTAGGCGAAGAGGATCCCGGCGACCCCGCGACGCGTCTCCGCCCGCTCGATCGGCGCGCTCGCCACGTCGTCGGTGCCGAGCACCGTGGTCACCTCGATGCCCTCGGCATCGGCCAGGTCACCGGCGAGATCGAAGTTGAAGACATCCCCGCCGTAGTTGCCGTACAGGTACAGCACACCCTTGCCGGAGTCACTCGCGACCGTCGCCGCCAGCACCTGGTCGGGTGACGGCGAGGAGAACACGTTGCCGACCGCGACACCCGAGCAGAGCCCGGTGCCGACGTAGCCGAGGAAGAGGGGAAGGTGCCCGCTACCCCCACCGGTGACGATGCCGACCACCCCGTCGGGTGCCGATGCGCGCACCAGCGAGCGCCTGTCCTCCCCCGCCGCCTTCAGACGGTCGGGGTGGGCGAGCAGCAGCCCGTCGATCACCTCGTCGACGAAGGACTCCGGGTCGTTGATGATCTTCTTCACGGGTCAGCCCTTGGTCGCGCCGGCGGTGAGGCCGGAGATCACGTACCGCTGCGCGAACAGCGCGATGATCATGACGGGGATGGTGATGACGACGGCCGCGGCCATGAGTCCGCCCCAGTCGACCGCCGCGTAGCTGGTGAAGTTCGAGATCGCCACGGGCAATGTCCTCGTGTTCTGATTCGACAACACCAGGGCGAAGAGGAAGTTGTTCCAACTGAAGATGAAGGCGAGGATCGCGCTCGTCGCCAGGCCCGGCACCGACAGCGGCAGCACGACGCGGAGGAAGGCACCGACCTTGCTCGACCCGTCGATCTGCGCGGCCTCCTCGAGCTCGTCCGGCAGCCCGTCGAAGAAGCTCGTCATGATCGCGACCACGAGCGGCATCGTCACGAAGATGTGCGTGAGGATGAGCGCCGTGAACGTGCCGACCAGCTTCACCTGGCTGAACAGGAAGTACCACGGGATGAGCAGCGAGACGCCGGGGATCACGCGGGCGAGAAGCACGAAGGCCGTCGCGTTGGTGATCTTGTAGCGGGCGATCGCGTACGCGGCCGGCACCCCGAGGAAGAGCGCGATGACCGTCGCCCCGACACCGACGATGAGGCTGTTCATGATGAAGGGCAGGAAGTTCTGCGCCCCGAACACCGTGTCGAAGTTCTTGAGCGTCGGCTCGAAGTCGAAGGTGCGCGCCGGCGTGACGATGTCGAGGTTGTTCTTGAACGCGGCGGTGAGCATCCAGACCAGGGGCAGGATGAACGCCAGCACGACGAGGGCGATGCCGACGAAGCGCACCACGGAGAGGATCTTCGGGCCGACCGGCTTCTTGCGGTGGCGGACGGCGACGGCTGCGGTGCTCATACGCGCGTTCCCTTCTTACGGAGGATCGCCAGCGTGGCGAGGATGATGATGATGAAGGTCAGGAAGAGCATCAGCAGCGCGGCGGCGGAGCCGTACTGCGAGTTCCCGAAGCTCTCGTTGTAGGCGAGCATGTTGAGGGTCTCGGCCTCGTTGTTCGAGCCGCCGGTGCGCCCCTTGGTGGCGAAGATGATGTCGAAGGTCTTCATCGCGTCGATCGCCCGCAGGATCGCGGCGGCACCGATGGTGGGCGCCAGCAGCGGCAGGGTGATGTGGCGGAAGCGCTGCCAGGCGTTCGCGCCGTCGACGCGGGCCGCCTCGTCCGGCTCCTCGGGGAGCGTCGACAGACCGGCCAGGAGGATGAGGATGATCATCGGGGTCCACTGCCAGACGTCGATGAAGATCAGCGTGTTGAGCGCCGACTCCTTGCCCGACAGCCACAGCTGCGGCGGCAGGCCGAGCGACTTCATGACGACGTTCGCGAAACCGATGGACGGCTCGAAGATGAGCAGCCACATCATGCCGACCGCGACGGGCGTCGCGACGAGCGGCAGGAGGATGAAGACCCGGACCAGGCCCTGACCGAGGAAGGTCTTGCGCAGCAGCATCGCGATCGCGAGGCCGATGACCAGCTCGAGGCCGAGGGCGGTGAGGGTGAAGTAGGCGGTGCGGCCGACGGCCGGCCAGAAGCGCTCGGTGTCGGTGAGCCACTCCGCGTAGTTCTCGAAACCGATGAACTCGAAGGGGCGGGTGACCGAGCTCGCGGAGTCGGTGACCGAGAGGAAGATCGTGTAGCCGATCGGGAAGATGATCAGCAGCGCGACGAAGGCGACCGCCGGGCCGGTGAAGATCCACTTCAGGTGGGCATCGATCCAGTCGCCGATCGTGCGGCGACGAACGGGACGCGAGCCGCTCGTGGTAGTCGAGGTCATGCGGGGATCCTTCGTTGGATGGTGGTGGTCCGCGGCGCCGGCCGAGGGGTGGCAGGCCGGCGCCGCGGGGTCGTGCAGTGGGCTACTTCTCGCCGTCCAGCAGGTCCTGGAACGACTTCTGGGCGGTCTTCGCGGCAGCCTCCACGTCGCCTCCCTCGATCGCGGCGACCACGGGGCCTCCGACGATCTCGCGGGCGAGGGCTACCTGCTCGAGCTGCGGGCGGTCGTGGCCGACCGAGTTCTCGCTCGAACCGCGGACGATCTCGACGAGGCCGGCCGGGAATCCGGCGGTCGCGGCGTCATCGGCCCAGGCCGAGTCACGGGCGACCGGCACGGTCGCCTCGCTCAGCAGCCACTTGGTGTTCTCCTCGTTGGTGACGTACTTGATGAAGTCCCAAGCGGCATCCTTCTTCTCGGAGAAGGCGTTGATGCCGACCGTCTGCGGGACGATGTTGTACGGGTGCGCACCGGCCGGGCCCTCGGGGAAGGCGGCGTAGGCCACGGTGTCCACGACGGCCGAGTTGGACGCATCGAGGAAGGTGTAGGCCTGGCTGTCGGCGTCCAGGTAGAACGCGGCGTTGCCCTGCGCGAAGATCGCGGAAGCCTCGACCCAGCCCATGTTGGTCGCCCCGGGAGGGCCGTACTCCTTGAGCAGGTTGCCGTAGAACTCGGCTGCCTCGATCGCCTCGGGGGTGTCGACGCTCGCGTTGCCGTCCTCGTCCTGGAAGTCGCCTCCGTAACTGTAGAGGAAGGAGGAGAACTGCGTGACGAGCGGCACCTTGGCGCCGCGCATCGCGATGCCGTAGAAGCCGTTGTCCGGGTCGTCGAGCTGCGCGGCGGCGTCCTCGAGCTCATCGAGCGTCTCGGGGACGGCGATGCCGGCGGCCTCGAGCAGGTCGGAGCGGTAGTAGACGACGTGGCGCTCGGTCATGACCGGGACGCCGTACACGACGTCGTCGAGGGTGACGGCGTCACGGGCGGAGGACTGGAAGTCGTCCCAGTTGTAGTCGTCGTCGGCGACGTACTCGGTCATGTCGGTCAGCCAGCCGTTGCGGCTGAACTCGCGCATGACGTCCTGCACCTGGTACGCGTAGATGTCGAAGTCGCTCGACTGGGCGTTGAGCTTCACCTTGAGGGTGTCGTTGAGCTGCTCGTTGCCGTAGTACTCGAGGTTGACCTTGATGCCGGTCTCGTCCTCGTAGTTGGCGGCGAGGGTCTTGAGGCCCTCGGTCCACGGGCTGTTCGCCGCGATGAGGGTGAGCTCGGTGACGTCGCCGGAGGAGTCGCCGGAGGGCGCGCATGCGGCGACACCGGCGGTCAGCGCGACCGCCAGGGTGGTGGCCACACCGAGGCGGAGGCCCCGTCGGGAGGTGATCATCATTGATTCCTTTCGTGTTTCCTGTGATTGCCGAACGTGATGCTCGGAAGTCTTCTAGTTGGCCAACGCCGCCGGCGTGCGTCCCGCGAACACATCGATGATCGCCTGTGCGGTCGAGACACCGATGCGGTGGTAGGCCTCCTGGCTGTCCGCGGCGGCGTGTGTGGTGGCCACGACGCTGGGGAAGGCGAGGAGCGGGTTGTCGGCCGCAACCGGCTCGGTCTCGAACACGTCGAGTCCGGCGCCGGCGATGTGGCCGGAGGCGAGGGCCGCGACGAGGTCGGCCTCGTTGACCAGTCCACCACGGCTCGTGTTGAGTACGACCGTCCCCGGCCGCATGCGGGCCAGCAGGTCGGCGTTGACGATGTGATGGGTGGAGGGCAGGTGAGGGGCGTGCACGCTGACGACGTCCACGTCGGCGACCGCCTCCTCGAGGCTGACGAGGGTCACACCGAGTCGTTCGGCGAGCTCGGCGTCGCCGAAGGGGTCGTAGGCCTTGATCGTGACATCGAAGCCGCTGAGGCGCTGAGCGAAGAGGCGCGCGATGGCACCGAAGCCGATGAGGCCGAAGGACTTGCCGGCGACCTCGGAGCCGACGTAGCGGTCCCAGCGGCCCGAGCGGATGTCGTCGTTCATGGCGGGGATCTTGCGGTAGACCGCGATGAGGAGGCCGAGGGCCAGCTCGGCGACGGCGGCGGCGTTGCCGCCCGGAGCGTTGACGACGTCGACGCCGTGCTCACGGGCCTGGGGCAGGTCGATGTTGTCGAGGCCGACACCGAGGCGGGAGATGATCTTGAGGTTCGGCGCCTGGGCGAGCGCGCCGGCGTCGTAGACCTCGACACCGCAGACGGCGGCGGCGGCGGTCGGCAGGAGCGGGGCCATGTCGTCGGCGGTCCACGGCGTCGTCGTCTGATTCTCGACGAGGGTGAATCCGTGCTCGACGAGCATCGAGCGCCCCGTCACGCAGAGCTCTGCGTAACGCACTGCGCCGACGAGGACGGTGTGTCCTTCTCCAATGAGGGCCTGGCTTGCCATGTTCTTCGGTGTCGCTTTCTCGGGCTTCGATCGCCGCGACAGCTGTGCAGGTGCTGCACACTCATCGGCGGTGATGAACGAAGTGTCAGTTGTTAACAGTCAACGTACATAGCCCTCCGGCGGCTGTCAAGAAAATTGTCAACAGTTATCAATTCGGGATACGGTCGGCCAACCGCCTTACGGGCCGAGTCGAAGGAGATGCGGAATGCGCGCAGCAGTCATCAGGGAAGCCGGCGTCATCGAGGTGCGCGAGCGCGATCTCCCCTCCCCCACCGCCGAGCAGGTCCTCGTCGAGCCGCTGCTCGTCGGCCTCTGCGGATCCGACCTCAGCTACTTCCGCAAGGGTGCCAACGGAGCCTTCGTGATCCGCGAGCCGCTCACCATCGGGCACGAGATCACCGCGCGCGTCCTCGCGCCGGTCGGCACCTTCACGACCGGAGACCGCGTCATCGTCCACCCCGTCTGGCCGGTGCCGCCGGAGGGCGCGCTCGGGATCCCGGCGTGGCTCGCGTCCGAGCCCGGCAGCTTCCTCGGCTCCGCGAGCACCTGGCCGCACACCCAGGGCGGGCTCGCCGAGCGGGTCGCCGTGCGCCCGGAGCAGCTGCGATCGATCCCGGACTCCCTCCCCACCGAGCGGGCGACGCTCGCCGAGCCGCTGTCCGTCGTCCTCCATGCCCTCGACCGCGTCACCGAGGGCGTCGCGGGCGCCCGGGTGCTCGTCTGCGGTGCCGGGCCGATCGGCCTGCTCACCGTCATCGCGCTCCTCGACCGCGGTGCCACCTCCGTCGACGTGACCGACCTGCACGAGCGTCCGCTCGCCGTGGCGCGCAGCGTCGGGGCGACCTCGGGCTTCCGGGTCGGCACCGACGAGGTGCCGGCCTCCGCCTACGACCTCGTCGTCGAGGCGACCGGCGTCGCCGCCTCGCTCGAGCTGGCGATCCGCGGCGCACGGGTCGGAGGAACGGTCCTGCAGCTCGGCATGCTCCCGGCGGCCGGGATCACCGTCGACCTGTCCGGGGTCGTCGCCAAGGAGCTCCGTCTCGTCGGCACCCACCGCTTCCTGGCCGAGCTGGACGCGGCGATCGCCCTCCTCGCCCGCTCGCCCCAGGCGGACGCCATCGTCACGGACGTGATCGACCTGGGCGATGTGGCCGAGGCGCTCGCCCGGGCCGGCGACGCCGCGGCGAGCTCGAAGGTACTCGTGCGGGTCGGCGCCTAGGAGGCGTTCGCCGCCGTCTCCGCATCGGCGTCGCGCTGGCGGATGACGTTGCGGATGTGCGCCTTCGCCTTCGTGAGGTGACTGTGCAGGCGGCGGAGGGCCGCGTCCGCATCTCCCCCGCGCACGATGTCGAGGAACTCCTGGTGGTCGACGACCGCCGCGTGCATGTCGGGGGTGTTGCTCATCTCCAGCAGCACCTCGAAGGTGCGCTGGTAGGGGCGCCAGGCCTCGGCCAGTCGGCGGTGGCCGGAGAGGGCGTAGAAGCTCGTGTGGAACTCCATGTCCGCCGCATCGAAGCGCTCGTAATCGCCCGTGTCGGCCGCCTCGCGCATCGCGTCGACGAGCTTCTGCACCCCGTCCCAGTCGGACGTCGACGCACGCTCGACGGCGAGTCCGAGCGCCATGGACTCGAGGTTCTCGCGGAGCGAGTAGAGCTCCTCGATGTCGGGCAGCCCGAGGAACTGCACGTAGAGCCGCTTGCGCCGGTTCTCGACGAGGCCCTCGCTCTCGAGCTGGCGGAGAGCGTCGCGCACCGGACCGCGGCTGACGTCGAAGCGGTCGGCGAGAAGGTCCTCAGCGAGGTGGGTCCCGTCCGGGATCGCCCCCGAGATGATGTCCACGCGGATGCGATGCGCGATCTGCTCGCCGAGGGCGAGGGGTCGGATGCTGCGGGTGGTATCGAGCACGTCGTCGTCTCCGTGAACTGTTGACAGAAGTGGAGCCAGCATAGAACGACTCGTCCCCGGGCGCACGCGACGCGGTTAAAGACGAAGAGCCCGTCCACATGGACGAGCTCTTCGATGTTGGTGACCCCAGCGGGATTCGAACCCGCGTTACCGCCGTGAGAGGGCAGCGTACTAGGCCGCTATACGATGGGGCCTCACGACAACTGTTCGAGTATGCCATACCCCTCGGTCACTTTCCAAAACGAGCCGAGCGGCGCTCTAGGCGAGCACCCGCAGCACCTTCGGGACGACCTCCACGTCGATCGGCAGGCGGCCGAGACGCTCCCCGTCGGCGAAGGCGACGAGGTTCTCCGCGTCTATCGTGACCCGCTTCACGCGGTGGATCGCGACGCGTGAGTCGGTCACATGGGTGCCGGCGAAGACCCGCGGGAAGATGCGGAGGAACGCCGTCCGCGACAGCGGCTGGACGACGAGGACGTCGAGCAGCCCGTCGTCCACCTTCGCCTCAGGGGTGATCTTCATCCCGCCGCCGAGCGAGACGTTGTTGCCGATCGCCACGAGCACGGCCTTTGTCACCTGGCGGTGCCCGTCGAGGGTGATCGTGTACCGGATCGGCTTCAGCTTCGCGAGCTCGATGAGCAACGCGATGATGTAGCGGCTGGCGCCTTTGGGGTGCTCCATGCTGTTCGCGCGCTCGTTGACGATCGCGTCGAAACCGGCAGAGAGGGCACAGCCGAACCAGGTGTCCTTGGGGCGACCGGTGTCCGGATCGGTGTGGTGGACGAGGCCGGCGTCGATCACGCGGGCCGGCCGCGCGAGGGCGGCGACCAGGGCTTCGATCGCCGCCTCCGTGTTCTCGTGCGGGATGCCGAGACCGCGTGCCATGTCATTGCCGGTCCCGGACGGAACGATGCCGAGCGGCACCTTCGTCGTCGCGACGAGGTTGACCCCGAGGTTCACCATGCCGTCGCCGCCGACGACGATGAACGCGTCGGGGCGCGAGGCGACGGCCTTCCGTCCGCTGGCGACGAGGTCGATGTAGTTCGGCTCCTGCAGCGTCGTTACCTGGTGACCGAGACCGCGCAGCGTGCTCACCACGGCGGGCCCCACGTTACGGCCCTTGCCGAACGAGGCCGACGGGTTGATGGCGACGATGAGTCGCAGCGGCTTCGCTGGCACGCCACCCAGTATGGCGTGCCAGCGTCAGCTGCCTATGCCCCCAGTCTGAGGCGGCGGAGAAGCTGCGCGTTGAGCGCGACGACGACGGTCGAGACGGACATGAACACGGCTCCGAGCGCCGGCGAGAGCAGGATGCCCGCGCCGAACAGGACACCCGCCGCGAGCGGGATGCCGACGACGTTGTATCCGGTCGCCCAGAACAGGTTCTGCCGCATCTTGGCGTAGGTCGCCCGGCTCAGCCGGATCGCGTCGAGCACACCGCGCGGGTCGCTCGAGGCGAGGACGATGCCCGCCGACTCGATTGCGACGTCCGTTCCGGCGCCGATCGCGATGCCGACGTCCGCCTGCGCGAGAGCTGGCGCGTCGTTGACGCCGTCGCCGACCATCGCCACGCGGGTGCCGTTCTCCTGGAGCTTCACGACGACCGCGGACTTCTCGCCCGGAAGCACCTCGGCGAACACCTCGGTGATGCCGAGCTGGCCCGCCACCGCGTTCGCGACCGCGTGGGAGTCGCCGGTGAGCATCGCGACACGGATGCCGTCCTTCTGCAGGCGCGCCACCGCCTCCCGCGACTCCGGACGGACCACGTCCGCGACCGTGATGACGCCGAGGGCCTGCCCGTCGGCGATGACGACGACGAACCCGGACCCGGCGTCGCGCGCCTCCCGTGTCGCGTGGACGAGGTCGGTCGGCAGCGAGACGGAGCGGGAGGTGACGAGCCGCATGCTGCCGACGGCGACCTCTTGGTCACCCACGGCTGCCTCGGCACCGAGGCCGGGGAGCGAACGGAACCGTGCCGCGCGCCCCGCCGACCTCAGGCCGCGATCCTTCGCCTCGGCGACGATGGCCCGCGCGATCGGGTGCTCCGCCTTCGCCTCGACGACGGCCGCGAGCGCGAGGACGTCCGCCTCATCGACCCCCGGCGCGGGGATCACCGCGGAGACACCGGGGCGCCCCTCGGTCAGCGTTCCGGTCTTGTCGAACAGCACCACCTGCAGCGTGCGCGACACCTCGAGCGCTTCGCGCGATCGCACCAGGATGCCGCGACGAGCGCCGATCGCGGTGGAGATCTGGGCGACCAGCGGGATGGCAAGGCCGAGCGCGTGCGGGCAGGCGATCACGAGGACCGTGACGACACGCTCGACGATGAACGCGGGGTCCTCCGGGCGCAGCACGAGCCACACGGCCAGGGTCACGACGGCGGCGCCGAGGGCGAGGAAGAACAGCCACGATGCGGCACGGTCGGCGAGCTGCTGGACCTTCGAGCGGCTCGCCTGGGCGTCCGCGACGAGCTTCATCACGCCGGCGAGCGCGGTGCCGGCTCCCGTGCGGGTGACCTGCACGGTCAGCGACCCGGATCCGTTGATGCTGCCGGCGATCACCGTCGCACCCGGCGCCTTCGCGACCTCGGCCGACTCCCCCGTCAACAGGGACTCGTTGAGCTCCGACTCGCCCTCGACGACGGTGCCGTCCGCGGGGACGGCCGCGCCGGGGCGCACGATCACGTGGTCGCCGACCACCAGGCGGGAGACAGGGACGGGCATGACGTGGTCACCGTGGACGAGGTCGGCCTCGTCCGGGATGAGCTTCGCCAGCTCGCCCAACGCGTTCTGCGCGCCCATGACGGCCGACATCTCGATCCAGTGCCCGAGCAACATGATCGTGATGAGGGTCGCGAGCTCCCACCAGAAGTCCATACCGGGGAAGCCCAGAGTGACCGCCAGCGAGTAGCCGAACGCGACCACGATCGCGAGCGAGATGAGCAGCATCATGCCGGGCTGCTTCGCGCGGATCTCGGCGAGACCACCCTTCAGGAAGACGAGGCCGCCGTAGACGAACAGGAACGTTCCGAGGACGGCAGGGATGTACTCGCTGAAGGGGAACCGCGGCTGGGTCCAGCCGAACAGCTCCTGGAAGCCGTGCGAGAACAGCACGGTCGGGATCGTCAGCGCGAGGCTGACCCAGAGCTTCCGCTTGAACTGCGCGGGGTCGTGGGCGGAGTGGTCGTGGGCATGGTGGTCGTGCCCCTGGTGGGTCGAGCCTGTCGAAACCTCCCCGTGGTGGTGGTGATGGTCGTGGCCGTGGTGGGTCTCGACAGGCTCGACCCGCTGGTCCGGCTCGACCCGCTGGGCGTGCTCGTGATCGTGGTGCATGTGCTTACTCTCCGCGGTTGTTGTTGAGCTCGTAGACCTTGAGCAGCTCGTCGACGGCCATCTCGGCCTGCTCGCCGCCCTCGTGGAACATGTGGGTCACATGGGTCCGCAGGTGGTTCTCGACGAGGAGCTTGTTGAGGCTGCGCAGCGACTTCTGGATGGCCAGGCTCTGCGTGATGATGTCCATGCAGTAGTCCTCGTTCTCGATCATCTTCTCGAGGCCGCGCATCTGGCCCTCGAGGATCTTGGAACGGTGCAGCGCGCGTTTCTTCAGGTCTGCGATCATGCTGTGGACTATACCCCCCTGGGGTATCCCACCGCAGCTTCGGGGCATAGTCTTTCGCCATGCAGGTGAAGAAGTACGAGCACTCAGAACTGGTCATCGAGCTCGCCGGGGAGCACCTCATCATCGATCCGGGATCGTTCTCGATGCCGCTGGGCGATATCGGCGACGTCGTCGCCGTGGTGATCACGCACGAACACCCCGACCACTGGACCCCCGAGCAGCTGCAACGCATCCTCGACCGCAACCCGGACGCCCGCGTGTTCGGCCCTCCCGGCGTCGTCGCGGCAGCCGCGGACTTCGAGATCACCCCGACGAAGGACGGCGACGTCGTCGAGGTCGGCGGTTTCACCCTCGCGTTCTTCGGCGAGAAGCACGCCGTCATCCATGAGTCCATCCCCGTCATCGACAACGTGGGCGTGCTCGTGAACGACACGCTCTGGTACGCGGGCGACTCCTTCCACGTCCCGCCGGTCCCGGTCGACACCCTCGCCGCCCCGCTGGGCGCCCCGTGGCTGAAGATCAGCGAGGCCATCGACTACGTGCTCGCGGTCGCGCCGAAGCGCGCGTTCCCGGTGCACGAGATGACGCTGTCGACGGCCGGCAAGGGTATGCACGTCGACCGGCTCACCTGGGCGACGGAGCAGGGCGGCGGAGACTTCCACGCGCTCGAGCCCGGCGAGACGCTCGACATCTAGGGGCAGAAGCGTGGGAATGACGCCCGAGGCGATCGCGGAACTCACGGCCCTGCGCCGCGCGCGCGATCTCATAGACCGCGACTACGCGCTCCCGTTGGACGTCCCCACCATGGCGCGGCACGCTTTCATGTCCCCCGCCCACTTCTCTCGCCGGTTCCGCACCGTCTACGGCGAGACGCCGTACGGCTATCTGATGACCCGTCGGATCGAACGGGCGATGACGCTGTTGCGGGCCGGGGCGAGCGTGACCGAGGCCTGCATGGCGGTCGGCGCCACGTCCCTCGGGTCCTTCAGTTCCCGCTTCTCGGAGGTCGTCGGCGAGAGCCCGAGCAGCTACCGCGCCCGTTCGCACCCGGCCGTCGAGTCGATGCCGGGCTGCATCGCGATGGTCCACAGCCGCCCGAGCAGATTCCGAGAAGCGGTCGCGACGCCCGCTGGCTAGATTCTCTGCATGACCATCTCCGTGAAGTACGTCCACGTCATCGTCAACGACCCGGAGGAGGCGCTGGCTTTCTACCGCGACGCGCTCGGCTTCGAGGTGCGCAACGACATCGCCAGCGACGGCCACCGCTGGATCACGCTCGGCTCGGGCGACGGCGCCGAGCTCGTCATCGCCGACCCGCACGGCGGCCGCTCGCAGGCGGACGGCGACGCCCTCCAGGAACTCATCACCAAGGGTTCGATGGGCGCGGTCTCCTTCGACGCGGAGGACCTGGATGCAACCTTCGAGCGCGCCCGCGCGGCCGGCGCCGAGGTGCTGCAGGAGCCGATCTCGCAGCCCTGGGGCGACCGCGACTGCGCCTTCCGCGACCCGTCGGGCAACCTGGTGCGCATCTCGCAGGGTTAGTCCTTGCGCCTGACGGCGACCACCGCCCCGATCGCCGTGAGTGCGGCCACGCCGAGGCCCGCCACGAGAATGGCACCCTCCGGACGCACGATCGACTGGCCGGACAGCGCCTGCCAGGTGAGCACGACCAGGGTGGCGGCGAAACCCACCACGGCGGTCACGACGAGCCGGTGGCGCACGGCCGGGCGACGAAGCACCGGGACCCGTCGGGATGCGACCTCGAGTCCCAGCACCAGGAGCGGGAAGAGCTGGAGGGCGTGCATCCCGACGAAGTGGGGCACGCGGAGGTCCCCGGCGACCGTGCTCCATCCGAGGAGCGGAAGGCCGGCTCCGCCGTCCGCGACACCGACGGCGTGGGCGCCCACGATGCCCTGATAATCGGCGAGTTGTTGCGCCGTCGGCGAGGTCATGAGGAAGGCGAGCCCCATCCCCACGACGGCGAGCACAGCCCCCGCCCGGATCGCCGTCGTCCGTGCGCGGTCACCGAGGTCTACGCGGAATAGGACGATGCTCGTGAGGAGCGCCATCATCCAAACGACGACGATCGACACCGCCATGGCACTCCACAAACCAGAATGGAAGGGCGTCGAGACGTTGAAATGACTGGTGACACCGGCTGCCGCCGCACCGACGATGACGACCGCCTCGATGATTAGACCGACAACGCTCACGGTGCCGGCGATCCCCAGAACCTTCGCCGCGCGTCCCCGTCCGGCGAGGCCGATCAGCCACGCGAGACTGACGGCGTAGATGCCGATGGAGAGCGCGAACTTGAGGGGTTTGAGCCACAGGTTGACGCCCGTGACGGTGCGGTCGTCCACGAGTGAGCCGACCAGGGTCGCGATCGCGAGGACGGCCATGACCGCGGCGAGCGCGAGCAACGGCCGGTGCCAGCGACTCGGCACGGGCAGCGCCGCGCGGTCATCGCGCGCGGCGCGTGTGGGTTCAGCCGTTGTGGTCATCGGTGCAGTGTCCGTCTCTCTTGGTGCCGTCTCTGTCGGTGCCGTCGCCGGCGGTGAAGTGTCGCGTCACGTCGAGGTCGAGTGCCTCGGGCGGGCTGGGGAACATGGCGTGCGACGCCTCCTCCTGTGCGATGCGGCGCAACCCCGCCAGGAGTGAATCACCGAGCGCGGTGCCGACCACCACGGTCTCGACCATCGAGGCACGGTCGGGTGCTTGCGCGACGGCGGCGAGGTCGGCCGCGGCGATGATCTCCGCCGCCCGCATGTACTCGTCGAGGACGCCCGCGAGGTGGTCGAGGCCCAGGCGTCCATAGGCCTCGAGCACCCGCCCGCTGAGCGCGTGCCCGGGGTTGGCGGCGCTGATCGCCCAGCCGCGCTCACTGAGCAGCGCGTCGAGGGCCGCCGACGACTCCCCCGCCTCCTCAGCGGGCGCCAACCCGGGCACCGCGCGCTGCGCGATACCGAACGCCCAGTCGAGCGGCAGCCCCTCGTCATCGATGGCAGCCAGAACCGCCGCGACCGAGGCCACACTGAGCCCAGCGACGTCGATGAGGACGCGCACCAGTCGGAGCCGCTGCACGTGCGACTCGTCATATGCCGCCTGGTTCGGGCTGGTGCGCTCGCCCGGGGCGAGCAGTCCCTCCCGGAGATAGAACTTGATCGTCGGCACAGGCACTGCGCTGCGCTCGCTCAGCTCGGACATCTTCATATGGACAGTGTAACTATCGATAGTCATACTGTCTATGTAGAGTTTTTTGCCCGGACATGCGAAAAGCCCCGCCGAAGCGGGGCTTGTGATCACTGCTGGGGTGCCTGGACTCGAACCAAGAACAAAAGAATCAGAATCTTCCGTGTTGCCAATTACACCACACCCCATTGGAACTCCCGGAGGAGAACCGAGAGATCACATTACCGCACGCGCGGGGTACACCCAAACCGAGGAACCCCTCACCCGCTGCAGCGCCCCATCTGTGCCATCGCCTCCGCAGCGCTCACGCACACGCGGTCCCCTGTCCGGCGTTCTCGCGTCCAGTGCGCCACCACCCAGGGGTCACCGACCTCCGCCAGGCGGGAATGCGCATCGAACGACGTCCGGAGTCGGGCCGACCCCGCGTCGATCCGGACATGGATCCGCCCGTCCAGTTGCGGCTCGATGAGTCCCAGCCGAGCGGCCGCACTCGCGCACGTCAGCACGCCGCCTACTCGCACCGCGCCGATGACCTCCGCACCCAGCTCGGTGAGGACGTACCACCCCTGCCGGGCCCGAACGAACTTCGGCCGCCCGTATCGCAACGCGATCTTGATGATCTCCGGATCAACGCCCCGAGCCAAGAGCTCGTGCGTCGCGGCGACCCCGCCCAGCGCCCGGATGTGATTCTCGATGTACAGCATCCCGACATCGTCAATGCCGCCGAGCCCTCGCGTCGCCAGTGCAGCACATCAGGTGCAACTGCCCGCTATCTGCGTCCAGTGGACGAGAGGCTCACCGGCAAACCACCTCACCCCTGCGCCCCTCACCAAATGAAGCACATGTGCTTCATTTCGGGGACAAACCCAGCACATTTGCTTCATTTCGGGGACGAATGCAGCACGCGTGCTTCATTTGGTGAGGCGCCGGGAGGCGACTCCGCTTTGCCGCGGGTGCCGGTGCCGCGGGCGTGCGACCGCCTGCCGCGAGCGGCAGCGGGCGGTGCGGAGAGCTAGAGGCGGGCCGCCAGGCGCTCGAGGCGGAGGATGCTGGAGTCCTTGCCGAGGAGTTCCATCGACTCGAAGAGGGGCGGGCTCACGCGGCGGCCGGAGATCGCCGAGCGGAGCGGGCCGAAGGCGAGGCGCGGCTTGATGCCGAGCTCGTCGATCAGTGCGGCGCGCAGGGCCGCCTCGATCGCCTCGTGCGACCAGTCCTGCAGGGGCTGCAGCGCCGCGAGCGAAGCCGCGAGCACCTGGGCGCCCTCGGGGCCGGGCACGGCATCCGCCGCGACCTCGAGCTCGTCATCGGGAGTGAACAGGAAGGCGAGCATGCCGGGGGCCTCGCCGAGCAGCTGCATGCGCTCCTGCACGAGCGGGGTCGCGACGCGCAGCAGGGCGCGGTCCTCCTCCGTCGACACGAGATCTCCCAGGTAGGGCTCGATGCGGGCGGCCAGGTCGTCCACGGAGAGGAGGCGGATGTGATCGCCGTTGATCGACTCCGCCTTCTTCACGTCGAAGCGGGCCGGGTTCGGGTTCACGTCCACCACGTCGAAGGCCGCGGTGAGCTCGTCGATCGAGAAGACGTCGCGGTCCCCGGAGAGCGACCAGCCGAGCAGCGACAGGTAGTTGAGCAGACCCTCGCGGATGAAGCCGCGGTCACGGTGGTGGAACAGGTTCGACTCGGGGTCGCGCTTCGACAGCTTCTTGTTGCCGTCGCCCATCACGTAGGGAAGGTGGCCGAAGCGGGGCACGAACTCCGTGATCCCGACCTCGACGAGCGCCGTGTACAGCGCGATCTGGCGCGGGGTGGAAGACAGCAGGTCCTCGCCGCGGAGGACGTGCGTGATGCCCATCAGGGCGTCGTCGACCGGGTTGACGAAGGTGTACAGCGGGGCGCCGTTCGGACGCACCACGACGAAGTCGGTGAACGAACCGGCCGGGAAGGTGATCTCCCCGCGGACCAGGTCGTCGAAGCTGAGGTCGGTGTCCGGCACCTTGAGGCGGAGCGCCGGCTGGCGGCCCTCGGCCTTGAACGCCGCGATCTCGTCGGTCGTCAGGGTGCGCTCGAAGTTGTCGTAGCCCTGCTTCGGGTCGCGACCGTTGGCGACGTTGCGCGCCTCCATCTCCTCCGGCGTCACGAAGGACTCGTAGAGGTGCCCGCTGGCCTTCAACTGCTCGATGACGCCCTGGTAGACGTCGCCGCGCTGCGACTGGCGGTACGGAGCCTGCGGGCCGCCGACATCGATGCCCTCGTCCCAGTCGATGCCGAGCCAGTTCAGCGCGTCAAGCAGCTGGAGATAGCTCTCCTCGCTGTCGCGTGCGGCGTCCGTGTCCTCGATGCGGAACACGAGACGACCGCCCGTGTGCCGCGCGTAGGCCCAGTTGAAGAGGGCGGTGCGGATGAGGCCGACGTGCGGCGTACCGGTGGGCGAGGGGCAGAAGCGGACGACGACATCGCTGCCGGTCGCGGTGCTGAATGGGGCTGACATCGGATGCAATCCTACTCAGCCCCCACCAGCGGTCAGGCCGGAGGGCAGTTCTTCAACGCGTCCTCGCTGAGGTATGTCGGCTCGACCGGCTCGGCGCCGCACTGCACGAGCACCTTGGAAGTGCCGAAGCCGTCGAAGGCCTCGAGCGAGCCGGTGACGCTCTCCCCCGAGCCCGAGCAGTCGACCGTGAAGCTGGCGCTGCGCTGCGTGGAGGCGAAGCCGATCACGAACGTCCCGTCGACGGGCGGAGTGGGCTCAGCGGACACGTCGGAGGAGGAGATTTCCGTCGTGGAGCCGAAGTTCTCCGACACCTGACCGGTGCGCTGCAGGCTGGCGAGGAGCTCGTCCTCCCACTGCGCCGCGAGCTCGCGGTCGTCCCCCGCGAGCTGTTGGATCGCACCCTGCTCGAAGGTGGTCCCCAGGTCGTAGTC